>Ga0196978_1000779_pt1 | contig 15455 bp, 12 predicted proteins | sample S3v_2013CmetaG_FD_155491 | JGI IMG/M metagenome (GOLD analysis project Ga0196978, IMG submission 155491) | Soil microbial communities from Anza Borrego desert, Southern California, United States - S3+v_20-13C | ecosystem: Environmental > Terrestrial > Soil > Desert | place: USA: California... | reverse complement strand
AAGCGGTGGACGATGCCCATCAAGAACTGGAGCGGCGCGATGAACCAGTTCGCCATCCTGTTCGATGGCCGAGTCCCAATGGGCGGACTCAATCAAAACTCACTTACACAGAATTCGGTATAGGTTCCCCGCTGGGCCTGGGACGTGTTCCTTGTCTTCAGCCAATAACTGACGGTGACAACCACTGGGTGAGGCGGGCTGCCCGTCAGCCATACAGTTGACGGGCAGCCCCGCTCTGTAAAGAGCGCAAATTGAAAACCGAAAGCACATTGCCTTCGAGGAGCTATTAAAGCTGCCGCACCAGATACCGCAGTTCGACCTTCTTTGTTGGTGTAGTCACGGCTCTAATAACCATACTGTTGAAGCCTAAGTTGCTTTAGTAATACGTACCTCATCAATGTTATGACACATAACTCGTTATGTGATTCCGTATCAAATAGCTCTTCTTACCTGCCCTTCCAGATCGAGACTGGAGCTACCACTAATTGTGGTCGGACGCGCGTTTTCAATATGGCCGTGAAACATTTGAGGCAGCACCATTTTGCACACCTCATCAGCCTACATCTTGTGGTTAGATTCTAACTCGGCCGACGTTTCACGTTATCACGCCGGATAAGGGCCCATTATGGTTTTGGGTGGGGGAGGGAATGGCCGCCGGGAGATAGAACCCCCGGCGGCCATTCGTTTCTACGGTGGCGCGTAGTTACTGCGCGAACCTCCGCCGGTACTCCTCCGAGGTGACGAAAGCCTTGACCATCTCCGCCCGCTGGAAGTCGCCCTGGAACTGCTCGAGCTTCCGCAGCCAGAACTCGTAGCCCGTGTGGTCGGCGTCGGGCGGGTCGTTCGGGTTCCTACGCAGGTAGCCGAAGTACTGCATCAGCACGAAGGCGCGGCCGAACTCGCGGCGGTTCAACTCCGGGTGCTCGGCGATCTTGCGCAGCACGGAGGCGCGCGCCTCGTCGGTGCCGGCCGCCGCCTCGTTGATGAGGCCGATCCGCTCGCCGGAGTCGGTGACCACCCAGCCCGCGTTCTGGTTGAGGCGGTCGACGTACTGCGTCGGCGACTGGGCGAAATCGTCGTAGACGTCCCTGAACCGCTGCCGCCGGACGAAGGCCAGCGCGTAGGCGGCCTTGTTGGCCTCGAGCCGCGCCTCCCAATCGCCCTGCCCGACGATAACGCCGTCGCCGATGAGCGGCGCGTCGGCCACGAACTCCGAGAAGCGCACGGCCGGCACGCTCACCTGATGCGGGCCGCCGAGGGTGGAGACGCCGACGGCGTCGCCGTAGGCGACCTTGTGCATCCTCTCGACGAGGTAGGCGGTCTGCTGGAACTCGATGGAGAGGAAGAAGGCGGCCGAGACGTGGACGCGGCAGACTTCGGGGTTCGGGCTGCCGCAGTTCGTCACCTGGTCGATCCAGAAGGCGAGGCCCTCGGCGTCCGGCTCGCGGTTGAGGAAGTCGTGGTAGTGCTGGCGGACGAAGTTGGGGGCGTCGTCGATGGGGTTCGCGGCGCCGCCGATGGTCAGCGTGGCGGAGTGGGGCGAGCCGAGCGCAGCCCCGCCGGAGACGACCGAGAGCGAGAGCGTGAGCGTCTCGTCCGGTTCGGCGAACCCGTCATCGACTATGGGGAGGTGGACGACCTTTTCGGAGGCGTCGCCGGGCCGCCAGGTGACGAAGAGGTCGCCGTCGAGCCGCATGATTCCGTTGGGTGCCGACTCGTCGCCGTTGTAGGCGGTGAAGTTGCCGCCGATGACGACCTTCCCGTCGGGCTGCACCTCCACCGCATCCACGCGGTCGTTAACGCCGGTGCCGACCGGGTTGAAGGATGTGTCGCGCGTGCCGTCGGCGTTCAGGCGCATGAGGTGGTCGGGCGCAGAGGCGTCGCCGTTGTAGGCGGTTACGTCGCCGCCGATGATGATCTTGCCGTCCGGCTGCAACGCCACCGCATTCATAACCGCACTCCTAAATCCGGCGGTCACGCCCGCGCCGCCCGGGTTGAAGGATGTGTCGCGCGTGCCGTCGGCGTTCAGGCGCATGATCCTATCGGGCGCGGACGCGTCTCCGTTGTAGGCGGAGAAGTGGCCGCCGACGAGTACCTTCCCGTCGGGCTGCACCGCCAACGCAAACACGGAGCCGTTAGCGCCATTGCCGCCCGGGTTGAAGGATGTGTCGCGCGTGCCGTCGGCGTTCAGGCGCATGACTCCGTCGGGCGCGGACGCGTCTCCGTTGTAGGCGGAGAAGGCGCCGCCGACGAGTATCTTCCCGTCGGGCTGCACCGCCAACACAGCCACGCGGTCGTTACCGCCCATGCCGCCCGGGTTGAAGGATGTGTCGCGCGTGCCGTTGGCGTTCAGGCGCATGATCCTATCGGGCGCGGACGCGTCTCCGTTGTAGGCGGAGAAGTGGCCGCCGACGAGTACCTTCCCGTCGGGCTGCACCGCCAACGCATACACATCCGTGTTCGTTCCCGTCCCGCCGGCGTTGAAGGTGGTGTCGCGCGTGCCGTTGGCGTTCAGGCGCATGATGTTGTCGAGCGCAGAGAAGTCGCCGTTGTAGGCGGTGAAGGCGCCGCCGACGAGTATCTTCCCGTCGGGCTGCACCGCCACCGCAACTACGTGGGCGCTAACGCCCGTGCCGCCCGGGTTGAAGACGAGGTCGCGCGTGCCGTCGGCGTTCAGGCGCATGAGGTGGTTGGGCGCAGAGGCGTCGCCGTTGTAGACTTGGAAGCCGCCCCCGATGACGACCTTCCCGTCGGGCTGCACCGCCAACGCATACACGTCCACCGCCAACTCAAACACGACGCCGTTCAGGCCCGAGCCGCCCTGGTTGAAGGCGGGGTCGCGCGCGCCGGGCGCGAAGCGGTAGTCGGCCGGGCTGGTCGTAACGTCCGTCAGCGTCACCTTGCCGCTCACCTCGCCGCCCGTGCCGCCCACGCGCCTCACCCTGATCTTCGCGCTGCCGGCCCCCTCCCTCACGCCGTACCTCTCGGAGGCGAAAGCGAGCGCACCCGGCGCCGACGGCGTTTGCAGAGAGGGGGCTGACGCGGCCATGCCCCCGCCGACGGCGCCGACACGCACGATCCGGGCCGACGATGCCGCGCAGGCCAGCGACACACAGGCAATCGCGATCAGCTTCTTCACGTGAGGCGTCATCTTCTTACTCCTTGCTTTCGAGGACGGGCGGACGGCTTTGCCTAACAGGACCTCATAACGGGCGTTCTGTCGGGCAGGAAATTGTTCTGTCGGGGGGAATTATCGGGCGGAGGACGCGATTGGCCGGCATGGGAGGAAGCCTTTCTGAGTCGACGAGGGGAGGAGGTAGACCGCTTGTAAGTTTCGGGCCGGACTATACTCTATGCGCAAGGGGTCGTCCGTGCGGCAACACACATAGGGGGGATTGGTGGGCAAGCTCACGTCCCGTCGGGCACAAGGCTTTCGTTAGGCAAAGCCCAGGCGGACGTGTGCGCCGCCGGCGAATTACTCACCGGAGCAGGTCTCGTGCGGCGGCAAGACGGTTGACGTGAGGCCGGCGGGAGCGCCCGTCAGCGAGAAGGGGGGTACCGGGTGGAGGCGGGGGACGAGGAGACGGGGGAACGATACGCCCGGCGGGCGCGGGTGTCAACGAGAATGCGGAGGCGGATAATATGAGTTAAGTCGGGCCCGGCTGGGACACATAAGAAAATACTATAAAAAGTGACATTTTTATAACGTCCGATAATAGTTATTACGTCTCCTAGCTGTGCCTATAAATTCAAGATTGGTACTTCATTTTGCGTGCGGTGTCTATGTCACGAGCAAGGTATGGGACTGGAGAGTGAATTTATAGGCACAGCCCTCACCCCTGGGACATGTCTGGGCTTGAGCAGTAGGTCGGATTATACCTCCGAAGAGGCACCACCTGCCGACGCGCTAGAACGAGTGACGCGCCCCCGCAGAACATAGAGCGGGGGCGCGTCATGTGTGGCACGACGGAGAGTATTAGAGCGTGAAACGGCGTGCGAGCGCTCTCCTTCAGGTATAACTCTCCTCCAAGCCAAACCTCGGGAGTTGCCTCGAGGGCAAATATCCCCCGCGCCGTGGCCGTATCTCCCTCACCGGAGAGCGTTCTTCATACAGCTGACCGAGTCTATCGGGATATACCCATTCTTCGACATCGCACTCGCTGGCCCGAGTGTGAGCACCGCCGCAGCCACCAACCAGAGAATCCGTTTCATAACCCGTCTCCTTTACCAAGAATTTACCGGCTTAGGCAGCAACACTAACAGGTGCGGCGATCCCCGATGCCGAATTTTGGGCACTGGGGCGCAAGCCCCAGTCGATACTTGAGCACACAACAATCGCCGGAACCAGATTGCCGCCCGTAACGTCAATTCGACTATCCCCCTCAGCGCCGACTATTCGGCAAGCTTCGTGACTGGAAGCGTTAATATTCCCGCGTGAAGCCTCCGAACATCTCGAAAAGGAGAACCCTGATGAGGACAAAGCCTCACCCCAAACCGGTGACTGCACTCGACGCGCCGGGCGACATGCGGCAACAGCTCTCGTATGAGGAGCAGGTGCTGCGGGTCTGCCGCGCGGCGCGCGTGCTGGAAGACGCGGGCGAGTACGAGGGCGCCCGGGAGGCGCTTTCGGAGCCGTGGCCCGCCGCGTCGTGGCGGCCACTCACGGACGGGCTGGGCTCGCCGGCGGCGGGCGAGTTACTCCTGCGGGCGGGGGCGCTCACCGGCCGCGCCGGCTCGGCCAAGCAGACCCTAGGGGCGCAGCAGCGGGCCCGGAAACTGATAGTCGAGAGCATCCTCCTCTTCAAGCAGGCGAAGCTGAAGCAGAAGGTAGCGGAAGCTCAGGTCGAGTTGGCCCGGTGTCACTGGCGCGAGGGAGACTTCGAGGAGGCGCGCGGGCTGCTGGGGAAGGCGCTCGCTGCGGCGGGAGAGGACGCGGAAGGGGAACGAATCACGGCCAGCGCGCTACTGCTCGCCGCGGTCGTCGAAGACGACTCGGGGTGGCTCGACAAAGCCTACGACCTGCTGAAAAAATCCGCCCCGCTCTTCCTCTCATGCGGGAGCCCCGTGCTGCTGGCCCGCTTCTACAATTACCTCGGCGTAGTCCGGGACAAGTTATACGAAGAGTCCGGGCGAGAGGAATACCTCCAGGAGGCGCGGATCGATCATGCGGGCGCGAGCGGCCTCTTCGAGGACGCAGGGGCGAAACGGCTGCTGGCGCAATCGGAGAACAATTGCGGCCTCCTGCTTCTCAAGCTCAAAATGTTCGACGAGGCCGCCGCGCGACTCAGGCATGCGCTCGACCTCTTCAACGAATTGGGTGACGCCGGGTCCGCGGCGATTGTTAAAGATTCGATTGCCCGGCTCCACATCGCACAGGGGCGTTACGCCGAGGCCGCGCGCGTTGCTGAGGAGGCGGTAAAGGAGTCGGAGGGCGGCGGCCGACTCGCCGTCCTCGCTGACATGCTCACGACGCTGGGCGAGGCGCAGGCCGGGCTGGGGCCGGCGCATCACGTCGCGGCGTGGAAGACCTTGGTGCGCGCCGTCGTGGTTGCGGAAGAGACCGGGGCGGGTGAGAAGGCAGGGCTGGCGGCGCTCACCGTGGTTGAGAAGTGCGAGGGACTCTCGTTTGAGGTCGCGGCAAACATCTACGAGCGCGCCTGCCAGCACTTGGAGGGGACGCAGTCGGCGCGCACGCGGAAGCGGCTGAACGAGGCCGCGCGCAAGATATTCAAGGCCCGGCTCGCGCGGGACTCCGCCGCCCCGAGGCTGGCCGAGCGGGCGTTCGTGAGCGCCGCCCCTGAGACCCTGCCCGCGCTGGCCGCGCCGGAACTGCCTGGCGGCCACACCACACCCCACAGGATGGAGGGAGACGAAGTAAGGCCGCTGTGGGCGCGCCGCGCACACGAGCCGCGCGTGGCAGGCGGCGAGGCTCCGATATGCGCCAAGGTGTGGGAGGCCGCCCACATGGACTACGAGGAGTTCGAGGAGTGCGCGGGGCAGCTCGAACACGACATGATCCGCGACGCGCTCATAGAGTACAAAGGGTGCCTCAGCAAGGCCGCGCGAGCGCTAGGCATCCACCGGAACACGCTCGACTATAGGCTGAAGAAAAAATATCGCGTCTTGCTGGGATTGCTCGCGACGCACGCGGGGCGCGACAAGGGGTGACGCGGAGGCGGCATGTTTAATGACAAGGATCTTGGCGAAGAAGTGAAGTCGCTCAGGGGCAAGGTCGAGCGGCTTGAGCGCCAAGAATACGGCAGAAGGATCGAGCAGTTGCAGGGACGGGGCCCGGCGAATCGAGGAGAAATACGGCCGGGAGAATTTGGGCTTGGACGATTTCGAGTGGGGACTCCTAGAGAGCAGGATGTCGGCCCTCGCGTGGGTGCTCAGCTCTGAATGGAACGAATCACTTGATACATGAAGGGTCCATTGACCGACGGCGCTTAAGAAGGCGGCGGTAGATGTAATAGACGTTATGGGCGCTGTCTAAACCGGCGCCATAACGTACGCGCTTTGATGGACATTCATACCAAGATAAGGTTGAAGCTAAAAGGCCTTCAGTAATGGAGCGAAGGGCGCGAACAATCCTGTCCGCACCCTTGTTGAAAACAAGAATTGACTCACCAACTTTAAGGATTGTAACAGCTCAAATGGCTGCCAAAATTAGCCCGATATTGGGGTTCGCATACAAAAATTTGGATTAGTATTCCCAACAAAATACTAATATAAACTAGACTTCGTATACAAAGATTTGGACTCATCACATTCTGCTTGCAAGTGCATCCATTGTGTAGTAAACAAGCCTCGTGTTGAGGCTGAGCGACGGCAATCGCTGAAGCCTTGTGACGTCAACCGGGATGCCTAGGGCGACATGTTCGTTAACCTGCCTTCCTAAGCATCCCCTTCTACAATTTCAAGAGGTACGAGCATGTACGAACTGTTTTTGTTCGTCGTACTCGTGGCGCTTCTGCTTGCGATCTTAGAGCTTCTGCTGTTGAGAAATCGCAGGTGAGGGGCCGCGGAGACGTGCCTGGGGGAGGATAGCGCCGGCGCGCTACGTCCGTTGGATGATTCTTGACCCCGCCTGTGGAATAGGTGGGGCTTCGCGAAAAGCGAAAAGGCTGCGCGACGGCAATCGCGCAGCCTTTTTGACATCAACTCTAGGGATGCCTAGAGCGACATGTTCGTCGGAACGCAGTGTACACACATCTGCGTTACGTGTCTAGACCGTATTACGCCCGTAACGCGCGCGCGTCCGTTACGTGCGCGCGTCCGTGCGTACGTATTACGCGCCCGTTACGCGCACGCGTGCGCGCGTAGGCGCGCGTAACGGCGTAAATGACGTTATCCGGCCTGATAATGAATTTAAGACCCGTCCCACAACGCCTTGTATGCGCCTCCCCCGCCCCGGAGCACGTGTTTGAACCCGCCTGTCACCGTTGGTGACATCAATTTCAAAATCTGCGGAATCCTCATCTGGCCACAACGTATCGTGTTCACAATCACCCGGCGCTATTCCCTGCCCTCCCGCGTCTGGGATGACGGTTGATGGTGATGGCGGGGGGTGAAGGGCCGTGACGGCTGTGTATACTCTGGAGTGATGCGACGGAGACGTGCCGAGCCGAGACGGGTCGAACTAACGGACGGGCAGCGCGCCAAGCTGGAGGACCTCTGGTTCGTCTACGGCAACCGCGGGCCGAAGACCACGATGGACAACCACGGGTTCATCCAGGGATTCCTGGAGCGCGACTCGGACGAGCGCGACTTCTACAAGCCGACCGCGGAGTGCCTAGCGGCCGTCGACGCCGTCCTCGGATCGGGGCGCGAGAGTATGGTATGAACGAGCGCCAGCAGTCTCACATCGACTACTACCTCCAGCGCCTCCAATACTGGAGGGAACGCAAGCCCGCCTACTCGACGGCGCGGCTTCTCGCCGCCCGCGACGCCGACGAGGCGCACCCGCTGCGGACGGAAGAGGAGGCCGCGGAGGTCATCGAGTACCTCCGCCGGCTCGAGCAGGCACAGTCCGCGCAGGAGAGCCGCCTGCGCTAACACGCGACGGGGTTGAAGTGCGGGAGAGGCGGTGAGACCGCTGCGTTATAGGACGCGGCTCGCACGCATCTTTCCGAACTTTTCCGCATTAGCGCGCACCATAATTTCCGATTATTTCCGCCCCGCTGCGCACGCCCTCTTCCCTCCCCGCTCACCTCATCTGAGGAGCTGGCAGCGGCTCGAGGCGGACGGGGGCGCCGGCGCGTGGTAGTTAAGTTAATTGGTCAGGGCTTCACTTACCTCTTCTCGGCGCGGCCTGCGCCATCTACATGCTACGCACCATGGCCTGGTCCAAGGGGTGTATGGCCGGCGCGAACCTTCCTTCGACCTCTTCGATAAACTGTTCTTCCCTGAGTAAGTCCGCGACGGTCGCCTTGAAGGATTGGATTCACTCATGTCGGCACTACCACCCACAGATATATCGCGTGAACCCGCCTCACCCATTGCTCTTCCTCACCGCCGCCTCCCGCCATGGCTAGGCGGGCTTCAACATTACCTTGACGGTCACCGAAGTCTGCGATGCTCACACCGCTTCACGCCCTTCGCCGTTCCCTCGGGATAGTAGAACCCAGTGCCCATGCAGTCCGGGCAGCGCGAAGCATCGGCTTTGTAATTTTCTTTTAAAGCCTTTTCTTTATTGGGTGCCGCATTGGACGGGCTGTCCGTATTGGACGCCCTGTCCCGACTGGTCAGCCTGTCCAGGCTGAACACCCGATACTCAATCCCCTGCTCCGTCCCGCCGAAGCGCCGGTCGGTCTTCTCGATGAGTCCCTTGCCGATGAGCTTCTTTACGGCCCGGCGCATGGAGGTCTCGGGCACGCCGGAGCGTTCCGCGAGTTTCGGGTTAGAAATGAAGCACACGTCCCGGCCCCAGCCCCACGAGAGACGGTAGAGCTGGAGGTAGACCGCCTGCTCGTCGGGCGAGAGCCAGCGCGGGAGGTGGTCGGTGTATCGGTGCGGGAGCTGCATGTGTCCCCGCACCTCCGGGATCGTGTCGAGTAGGCTTGGGCTGTCCCCTGTGGACAGGCTGTCCTCCCTGACCGGGCCGTCTGGCCGGGACGGGCTGGCCACTGGCGGGGGAGGGGGCTCGCCGCTGGGCAGGCTGGTCTCTTCGGCCGGCCTGCCCACATCGGACGGCCTGTCCGCATTGAACGGGCCGGCGGCATTGGACGGGCTGTCCTGTGTGGACTGGCTGGGTTTGGATTCTTCGGTTTTTTGGCGTCCGCCGGGTGGCTCGTTCAGAATCTTCGTGAGGAAGCGACTCATGCGGCCTCGGCTTTCGCGATTTCAACGGCCGCGTCTTCCGCCGCCGGGTCGATGTATTCGAGAGTGACTTCCGTGCCCTCGTTGATGTTCATGTAGTCGTAAGCTTTGTCGCAAATCTTGAGGACGTGGCGGGGGACGCCCTTGGTGATCTCCCAGATGCGGTCGAGGGCTTCGTCTTGGAAGGGATTTGGGATTTCCGCCACCTTGCACCGGTGGTCGATCATCTGGCGCATCTCGCGGTCGGTGAGGGGATTGAGGAGCGCGTAGCTGTGAATCCTCGATTTGATGGCCTTGTTTCGCTCCTGGTCGAGGCGAGACTTCAGTTCGAGCTGGCCAGCTAAAACGACTTGGATGAGCTTAGCGTTATTCGTCTCGAAGTTGAGCATCGCCCGGACGCCTTCGAGGAGGGTGTTCGAGAGAAGTTGCGCCTCGTCGATGAATATGACGACATTCCGGCCGGCCTGATACTCCCCGACCAAAAACTCCTGCAACTTGTCCTGCTGCTCCAGAAGTGATCGGCGCGGCTCGATGCCGAAGTCCGCGCAGATGCTTTTCATCATGGAAAAGAGGGAAGGGAATTGCGGCGTCGGAATAAAGGTAGCTGTCACATTGCTTTGCGCGTCGAACTCCCCGAAGAGAAAGCGCACGATGGTGCTCTTGCCCATTCCGGCATCCGCCAGGATCGCCACCAAACCTTGGCGCCGATTTATCGTCCCTCGGGCCTGATACAGCACAGCTTTGAGGTTCGGCGTGATAAATAACGTATTTGGGTTCGGTGAGATGGAAAAGGGGTCTATTAGGGTCTCGGGAGTCATAAACCGGCCTTATATCATGGCCGGCTGTTTGAAACAACGTTATTTTTCGATTTCGGCGGCAAAGTCTGTTAATTCTGGGTGCGGCCGGACAGTTTCACGGAAGCGTGAAACGTCAATACTTAATTTCCGGTAAGGCGGCTTTTCTGAAGAAACATAAGGTGTATTACTAATGAGGCTGCTACCCAGGGCAGGGAGGTGGAGTTGATTCCTAGGGCTCAGGCCGGCTTCAGCCGCCTCCACAGCAGCGCGCCCGCCTCGGTCGCCTCCAGCCGGCGCCCCGCGTCGAGCTTGGCCAGCCCCCGCTCGCAGAGCTCGGCGATCTCGACTCTCGCCGTCTCCTCGTCGATGTCCGCCTCCGCCCCTAACGCCCGGTCGATGATCCAGCCGGCCAGCCCCACCCTCTCACTGCCCGCCGAGACGGCCAGCCGCTCCGGGCTGTAACGCCCGGCCAGCTCGGCCACCACCCCGAGCAGTGCGACCGCGGGGGCACGCAGCCCTTCCGCCTCCGCCGCCTCCGCACCCACGACAGTTTGATCTTGAGCGGCGCCGGGTGCGGAAGGTGAGCCGTCGTTCAGCGGCAGCGACGTCTGCCTTGACCCGGCCGCCTCCCGCGGTCTATAACCTGCAGACAACCCCCTCGCCACCTGGTCTTCGTAAAGCAACAGCGTACAGGCCGCGTCCAACGCCGCGTAGCGCAGCTGCTTGACGCTCAGCGGACGCCGGCCCCAATCGCCGCGCTGTTCGCCCTTGTCGAGCCGGACGCCGAGGTGGGCCTCGGCCTGCGCCTGGAGCGAGCAGCGCCTCTCGCCGCCGCGCCGCGCCGCCAGCATCGTGTCGTGGATCGGGGAGGCGTCGATGCGGAAGTGGCGCGCGAGGCGAGGCGCGTCGTAGGCCGCGTTGTGGATCGCCTTCGTCACCGCGCCCGACTCGAGGGGCGCGCGCAGGGCCTCGAGGTCGAGCCCGGCGAGCGCGTCGACGACGGCCACCCGGAGGCGACGGCCCTCGCGGAAGGCTAACTGAATGAGGGCCACGCGCTCGACCCGCCGGTCCCACCAGTCGACGGTCTCGACGTCGAGCGCCAGAGCGGGCTCCGACGCGAGCCGCGCGGCCAGGGAGTCGAGGTCGCGGGATCCGGTGACGAATTTGATACTGAAGTCGAGCACGCGCCATTATAATCGGCGCCGCGGGCCGGGCAGTAACTCCATGGCCGGTGAAGGGGACTCGGCCGTATCCGATCCGCTCGCCGCACGACCCGAAGAGGATGGCCATCACGTGCGCGCTCGACCAGGGGCTCAGCTACCGGCAGGTGCAGATGATGTCGGGGCACAGGGACCCGAAGACCGTCATGCGCTACGACCACGGCAGGGAGAACCTCGACCAGAACGCCGTCAACTTCCTCGACTACGCCGAGGGGTGAGTGGGCTATAATCGCGGTAGGCAGGGGAGGTAAATCGTGACTGAGCTCAACTACGTCGAGCGTCAGGACGGCGGCTACAGGGTGCGCGGCACCCGCGTGTCTCTGGACTCGGTCGTCTACCGCTTCCTCGAGGGGCTCTCGCCCGAGGGCATCCAGTCGGACTGCTTCCCCACGCTCACGCTCGAGCAGGTCTACGGCGCCATCACCTTCTACCTGGCCAACCGCGCCGAGGTCGACGAGTACCTCCGCCAAGCGGACGAAGAGTTCGAGGCCTTCCGCCGGCGCCTGCGCGACGAGCACCCGGAGGCGCACCGCCGCCTCGACGCCCTACTCCAGTCCGCCGGGGCCTCCTCGTGACGAGGCCCCGGTTCCAGGCCGACAACGATCTCGACCAGCGCATCGTCGTCGCCGCCAGGCGGCTCGACCCCGCCGTGGATTTCCAGACCGCCGCTGCCTTAGGGCTGCACCACCTGCCGGACCCGGAGGTGTTGGCGTTGGCCGCCCGCGAGGGGCGGGTCCTGGTCTCGCACGACCGGCGGACGCTGCCCGGCCACTTCAGAGAGTTCGTCGCCTCGCAGCGGTCGCCGGGGCTCATCATCGTGTCGCAGAGGCTGGCGGTGGGGCGGGCGGCCGAGCTGCTGCACCTGCTGTGGGCGGCGAGCGAGGCCGAGGAGTACACGGACGTCATCTACGACCTGCCGTAGCGGCTGTACCCATTTTGGGTACGCGCCGCGGAGAAACGTGTCCCGGAAGTGGGTACACCGCCCCGGGCCGTGCCGGCGTCCCGATTCCGGGACTCTTCGGCGCGCAGTTGCCCAACTTCTGCGCAACCCCCAGGCGGACTTCAAAATTTGAAGATTTACCGCCTCACCCCCGCTGCGCAATTTCTGATCAGTCCAGAACTTCAACTTTTGCACATCGCGGCCGCCGGCGCCCTGCCCTGTTTCTGGTCAACCCCTAAACTTCAACTTTTGAACTTTCAACTCCTGACCAATTTTTGAACTTTCGAATTCCGGCCCGCGGCGCGCCCCCCGCCGCGGCGTCAAAAATTGAACTTTGCTGGCCCTCGCCCGATCCTCCCTTCCGACCTCTACCCGCCGGCCCTCTCCGCCTCACCTGAACCTGCGGCGCCCGACGCCTTTTTTGTCACCCCGGCCCTCACAAACTTAGTCACCGCTCCCCGCCACACACTCCTCTTTTTTGCCTGCCCACTTTTTGCACGACGACGCCGGCCCCGCCGCCCTCCTGCCGATTTCTCAAACTTTCTCGCCCCCCTTTCCGCGCGAACTATCTTCCCTCCCTGGCTTAAAAATTCGGGCACGGCGTTTGAAGTTAAAGGTGAAGGTGTAATCACTACACCTTTGGAAATCTCTCGTCAGGGCAAGGGAAGAAATTCGTCATGGCATTCGCGATCGTCGGGGTAGCTAAACAGAAGGGCGGGAGCGTCGGCTCCTCGGGACACCACAACGACCGGACTCGGGAAACTCCTAACGCGGACCCGGAGCGCGGCTGCCAGAACCGCGTGCTCATCGGCGACGACAAGAACGTCAGGGAAGCCGTGGATCGGATCATCGACGAGCACGGCGGCAAGCCCCGCCGCGACTCCGTCGAGGCCGTCGAGTACGTGCTCACCGCCTCCCCCGAATGGTTCGACGAGCGCGACCCGGAGAAGTACCGGGAGAAGGTGGACCGCTTCGTCGAGCAGGCCGTGAAGTTTTTGGAAGACCCCCGCTCCAGGGGCAAGGTGGCCAAGGCGGTGCTGCACATGGACGAGCGCACGCCCCACGTCCAGGCGCACAAGGCGCCGATAGACCCCGACGGGAAGCTCAACGCCAAGCACTACTTCGGCGGGCGTGAGAAGATGTGCGCCGTCCACGACCTCTACGCCGAGTACATGTCGCCGCTCGGGCTCGAGCGGGGCCGGCGCGGGAGCCGCGCGACCCACCGGAGGGTCAAGGAGTTCTACGCCTCCATCAACCAAGAGGTGACCTTCGAGCTCGAGTACGGGGACGTGCCCCTGCCGCCGAAGGTGATGGTGACGCAGCAGGCGAGGGAGCAGTACGCGCGCCGGGTGGCGGACTCGCTCCTCCGGCAGCTCCTAGAGCGGTTCAAGGTGATAAGCGACCAGGCGCAGCTGACGCGCGACGAGCACAACCACCGTGTGGAGGCCGAGCGGAGGGCCGAGGAGGTCGGGCGCCAGGCGGCCGAGCGAATCGAGGAGGCCGAGCGCGCCGCGCAGGTGAAGATCGCCGAGGTCGAGCGCGGGGCGGCGGAGCGGTTCGAGAACTTGCGCAAGTCGGCCCTCCAGATCTACGAGGAGAACAAGGAGCTGCACGGCGACAAAAAGAGGCTGCTCGACGAGCGCAACGATCTCCAGCGGCAGGTCCTCGTCGCTCAGCACGAGAAATTCGAGGCGCTCAGGCTGGCACGCGAGCGGGGCGACCGCCTCTCCGACATCCCCCTGACGGAGGTGATGACGGCGCTCGATTACCACGGCGAGCGGCGGGGCGAGGCCGTGCTCTACCGGGCGCGCGACGGCAGGGTGTCGATGACGGTCACGGACGGGGAGGCGAGGAACTTCGAGGGGAGGGTCGTCTGCCGGAACTCCGTAGACCTGGTGCTCTTCATGGAGAACATCAACAAGGGCGGGGATGTCTCGCTGGACGAGGCGCTCTCGTGGCTGGCGGAGAACTTCGGGGAGGGGAGGGCGGCGGCGGCCTACGTGGCGAGGAGCGAGCAGAGCGTAGCCGGTTTCATGGAGGAGAGGAGGCTGGGGCGGGAGCGTCAGGCGCCGGGGAGAGAACCCGCGTTGGGGCCCCGAGAGCCCGACCACGAGCCGCCGGGTTACAGCCCCGGCCGCTAGCCGTGTCGCGTGCCCGGGCTCGTAAGCGTGCAGCCTAAGGTGGAGGCCCCGGCCCGCCGCCCGTGATGTCCGCGGTGTCAGGCGCCGGCCCGCGCGCGAACAGGTGCCCGAGCGCCACGTACAGCAGGCCCGCAACGATCAGCACGGCCGCCAGGACCCGGGTGCCGAAGAACGGCATCACGACGAGCGGCACCAACACGGCCGCGGGCGCCCACCGCGCCCTCGTCAGCTTCGGGTACCGCACTGGGGCGACCATCAGCAGCGAGAAGGCCACGACGAGGAAGGTCAGCACCGCCGGGAACACCGGCCCGCCGGCCAGCGCCCGGGCGTCGAGGAAGACGGCCGCCACGGGGAGGAAGGCGAAGAAGACGGTGGCCAGGCCCGGCAGCTCGCGCACCTCCCGCCCCGCCGCAACTATGAGCAGGCTGTTGCGCGCGTAGCGGATCGCGCCGGTCAGCAGCGGGAGGCCGACTAGTGCCTCGTGCGCCACGCTCGCGCCCGCGGCCACGAGTGCCCGCGTCAGGAGCCACGGCGCGACGACGAAGCAGAGGTAGTCGGAGAAGGTGTCGAACAGCGCCCCGAACGCGCTCGCGGAGTCTAACCGGCGCGCCAGGGCGCCGTCGAGGAGGTCGGTGGCGGCGCCGAGCGTGATGAGCGCGGCGGCCGTGTGGAACTGCCCGTCGAGGGCCGCGACGGTGGCGGCGGCCCCCAGCGCCACGCGGGAGCCGGTCAGCACTTGCGGCGCGGCCGCGCGGAGCCGGCGATGCCGTCCGGGTCGTCCCACGTCCTATGCCATCACGCCCATGCCCGGGGCCGCCCCGGGACGGCCATCTCTGGCGGCTCCTGTAAGGCTGGGTAGAGCGCGGGGAAGGATATTAGGGGAGGGGCGGGGTGTCAACGGCCAGTGTGCGGGGGGAGTGTCTAAATCATAGCTGTAAGCGGCGCGGGATACTTTGGGTACTTGCGCTTTCTCATTTGGCGTGCGTTGTAGCAGCGCACGAACAGGTCAACGGCCCTCGTCAGCGCGCGGAGGCAGCGC
>Ga0196978_1000778_pt1 | contig 15483 bp, 16 predicted proteins | sample S3v_2013CmetaG_FD_155491 | JGI IMG/M metagenome (GOLD analysis project Ga0196978, IMG submission 155491) | Soil microbial communities from Anza Borrego desert, Southern California, United States - S3+v_20-13C | ecosystem: Environmental > Terrestrial > Soil > Desert | place: USA: California... | reverse complement strand
ACCGCCTTCCTGCTGCACCAGCACCGGCGTGGATCGGTAGAGCGGCCGCGAATAGGCGATGCGGTCGGCGAGCTCGTCGGTGCGAACGAGGCGCCCGGCGGCGACGTCGCCGGCACCTTCATCGAGACGGCGCAGGAGCGTCGTTGGGTCGGCGACCACCTCGACGCGAAGGGCGAGGGAATTCTCTTCGGCGAATTTGCGCAGAAGCTCGTATTCGAAGCCGAGGGGCTCACCCTTGTAGAGGAAGTAGGTGGACGCATTGGTGGGTGCCAGCATGCGCAGCTCGCCGGACTCCTTGATGGCAGCCAGGTCGCGGCTGGGCGCGCGATGAATCGGAGGAGCCAGCACGGCCTGCGGCTCCTCGGGGGCTTCGTGCACTTCCGCCGGCTCCGCCAGCTCCGAAGACGGCTGAGCCGGCTCGCCCTCGGCCAGCTTTACAGCCGTGCCGGTCTCTACCGCTGCAGGCGAAGATGCTTCGCGGGGGGCCGGTGAAGACGCGTCGCGGGTGGCAGTTGAAGATGCGTCGCGGGTCGCAGTTGTGGATGCGTCGCGGGGGGCAGTTGAAGATGCTTTTCGGGTCGCAGGGGAAGAGGCGGGGCGCTCCGGCTGCTCACAGCCCAGAAGCGTCGCCAGGAGTGCGGCCGACACGGTGGCCTTGTATTTCCAGGATGCCATCGGATCGAAGCGGGCGCGCCGCCGCGGCGGCTCCAGTGCAGATCGTGTTCCGGCGTTTCAGTATCACGCAGGTTCGAGTGGCCAGCCAGAGACCACGCCCGACGCTCCGGGTCGGTCTCAGGGGCGGCCCGGGAGCGCAGGTTGAGCCGAGCGCATGGCGTGCTATACCGCTCGGCTTCCAGGTCGCCGCCAGGCACCGATTGCGGGCAGCAGACCAGCTCAGAGATCAGAGGACCCCGATGAAGGCAGGCATCCATCCCGAGTACAAAGAGGTCGAGGTCGTGTGCGCGTGCGGCAACAGCTTCCGCACCCGCTCGACGGCTCCCAAGATCCACGTCGAAATCTGTTCAAACTGCCATCCGTTCTACACGGGTACGCAGAAGCTCATGGATACCGCCGGCCGGGTCGAGCGTTTCCGTCAGAGATACGGAAACACCAAGTACGGGAAGTAGCTCCCGACAGACCCAGAGACTTTCGAAGAGGGCCGGAGGAAACTTCGGCCCTCTTCGTGTTTGTACGCCGCGAAACGTGGCCTGACCCGTTTCGCCGAGAGCAAGGGAGATGCTGCACAAGCTCGCGCAGATCGAGAAACGCTTCGAGGCCATCGAAGCCGAGGTCGCCGACCCGTCCGCGTACGGCAATCGCGAACGTTTCGCCGACCTCATGCGCGAACGCGCAGAGCTGACCGAGATCGTCGAAACCTTCCGCCGGCGCCGCGCCACCGAGGAGCAGCTGGCCGAGGCCAAGGCGCTGCGCGACGATTCGGACGCCGAGATCCGTGAGATGGCCATCGCCGAGATCCGCGAGCTCGAGCCCCGCCTCCAGGCTCTGGACCTCGAGCTGCAGATGCTGCTGGTGCCCAAGGATCCGCTCGATCAGCGCAATGCCATCGTCGAGATCCGCGCCGGCACCGGCGGCGACGAGGCGGCGCTCTTCGGCGGCGACCTGCTGCGCATGTACCTTCGCTACTGCGAGCTGCGTGGGCTGAAGGTCGAATCGATGGGGCTGAGCCCCGGTCCCAAGGGCGGCGTCAAGGAAACGGCGCTGCTCGTCTCGGGCAAGGATGCCTACGGTCTGCTCAAGTACGAGGGCGGCGTGCACCGCGTCCAGCGCGTGCCCGAGACCGAATCGCAGGGGCGCATCCACACCTCGGCCGTGACCGTGGCCGTTCTTCCGGAAGCCGAAGAGGTCGACATCAAGATCGAGGACAAGGACCTCCGCATCGACGTCTACCGTTCCTCGGGACCCGGCGGCCAGTCCGTCAACACCACCGATTCGGCCGTGCGCATCACGCACCTTCCGAGCGGCCTGGTGGTGATCCAGCAGGACGAGAAGAGCCAGCACAAGAACAAGGCCAAGGCGCTGAAGGTGCTGCGCTCGCGCCTGTTCGACCTCGAAGAGGCCAAGCGGCGCGCCGAGCTCGACGCCAACCGCCGCGCGATGGTCGGCAGCGGCGACCGCTCCGAGCGCATCCGCACCTACAACTACCCGCAAGGACGCGTCACCGATCATCGCATCGGCCTGACGCTCTACTCGCTCGAAGCGTTCCTTGGGGGTGACATGGACGAGATGCTGTCGGCGTTGCGCGCGCACTACCAGGCCGAGGCACTGAAGGCGGAGGCGTCGTCATGAGCGGCGTACAGCCGTTTGCCGTGGCAACCGCGTCCGTCGCCGGACCGGAGTGCGAGCCATGAGCGGCGCGGCCGGCACCGATACGCCGCGCTCGCTGCTGGACTATCTGCGCCTGACCGAGAGCTTCCTGGCCGGAAAGGGGATCGACAGCCCCAGGCTGGATGCCGAGCTCCTGCTCGCCTCGGTGCTCGGCATGAGCCGCGTGCAGCTCTACACCAGCTTCGAGCGCCCGCTCTCGCGCGAGGAGATCGACGCGTACCGCGCACTGGTCAAGCGGCGCGCCGCGCGCGAGCCGGTCGCCTACATCCTGGGCTGCCGGGAGTTCTGGTCGATGGACATCGAGGTCGATCGCCGCGTGCTCGTACCGCGCCCCGACACCGAGCTGCTGGTCGAACAGGCGCTCGACTTCCTGCGCGCACGCATCGCGGGCGGTGTCGAGGCGCCTGGCGTCGCCGACATTGGCACGGGCTCGGGCGCCATCGCCGTCGCCATCGCCAGGGAAATCGCGGCTGCACGCGTGGTGGCCACCGACAAGTCGGAGGCCGCTCTGGAGATCGCGCCGCGCAACGCGCGGCGGCACGGCGTCGAGGAGCGCATCGAGTTCGTTGCGGGCGATCTGCTGGCGCCGCTGGCCGGCCGGGGGCCGTTCGATCTCATCGTCTCCAACCCGCCCTACATCCGCGCCGGCGAGGTCGCCTCGCTGGCTCCCGAAGTCCGCGACTGGGAGCCGCGCATGGCGCTGGTCTCCGGCGAAGATGGAATGGAGGCGACCGCGCCGCTGGTGCGGGGCGCTTTCGAGCTGCTCGCGCCCGGCGGTGCACTGATGGTCGAGGTCGGCACGCAGGCCTCTGCCGTCCGGCAATGTTTCATGGATGCCGGCTACGGCGACGTGCGCGTGGCGCGCGACATTGCCGGCATCGAGCGCCTGGTCGCAGGCAGGAGAGCGTAGAAATGGACAAGCTCGTCATTCAGGGAGGAACCCGGCTCGTGGGCGAGGTCGAGGCCGGAGGCGCCAAGAATGCCGCGCTGCCGCTGCTGTTCGCCTGCCTTCTCACCGACGAGCCCTGCCGGCTCTCCAACGTCCCCGACGTCGCCGACATCCGCACCACCGCGCGCATGCTCGAGGCGCTCGGCGCGCGCGTGGACCGGCCAGCGCCCGGCGAGCTCATCATCGACTGCGCGAACGTCGACAAGTTCGAGGCCCCCTACGATCTGATGCGCCGCATGCGCGCATCGTTCCTGACCCTGGGCCCGTTGCTGGCACGCTTCGGCAAGGCGCGCGTTTCGCGTCCCGGAGGCTGCGCCATCGGCAGTCGCCCCATCGACATCCACCTCGAAGGCATGCGGCGCCTGGGCGCCAAGGTCGAGCTCGAAGGCGGGTACGCCGAGGCCAGCGCCGAGCGACTGATCGGCGGCCACGTCATCTTTCCGATGCCGTCGGTGGGTGCCACCGAGAACGTGATGATGGCGGCGGCTCTGGCCAAGGGCAGCACGCGCATCGAGAACGCGGCGCGCGAGCCGGAGATCGTCGACCTTGCCGCCGCGCTGGTGACGATGGGTGCCAACATCTGCGGCGCCGGAAGCTCGACCATCGAGATCGAAGGCGTCAGCCAGCTCTCGGGAATGCAGCATGCCGTGGTGGAGGATCGCATCGTCGCGGGCACGTTCCTGGTGGGAGCGGCGATGACCGGAGGCGACGTCCTGGTCAAGGGCGCGCGCGCCGATCACCTCGAAAGCCTGCTCGAAGTGCTGACCATGGCCGGCTGCAGGATCGACATCGATGCGGCCGGCGTGCGCGCGCGGATGGATGGCCGCCCCACGTCGGTGGACGTCATCACGGCTCCGTTCCCCGGCTTTCCCACCGATCTGCAGGCGCAGTGGATGGCATTGATGTGCGTGGCCGAGGGCCGCAGCGAAATCCAGGAGCGCATCTTCGAGAACCGCTTCATGCACGTCGAGGAGCTCGCGCGCATGGGCGCCACCATCCAGGTGCAGCGCAACACCGCGCTCGTCACCGGCCGCCAGTCGCTGTCGGGAGCGCCGGTGATGGCGACCGATCTTCGCGCCAGCGTGTGCCTGGTGCTGGCAGGCATCGCCGCAAAGGGACAGACGGAGGTAATGCGCATCTACCACCTGGACCGCGGCTACGAGCGCATCGAGCAGAAGCTGGCCGCGCTCGGAGCGCAGGTGACTCGCGAGAAGGAATGATGGTCGACGTTGCGGTGCTACAGGACGGCAGCCGCAAGGCTGTCGCGCAGCTGGCTCGGCTGGCAGCGCGCGGACGCGGACCCGAGGGCGTCGAGGCCAAGGTTGCCGCGATCCTGGCCGAGGTTCGCCGCGACGGCGACGCTGCCGTGCGCCGGCTGACCTCGAAGTTCGACGGCGTCGATCTCGGCAAGGGCGGCTTCGAGGTCGGTGCACGAGAAATCGCCGCCGCAAGGAAGCGGGTGGCGCCCGCACTGATGCGCGCACTGCAGAAGGCGCACGCTCGCATCCGCGCCTTCCACTCGCGCGAGCGCGAGAAGGGCTTCGAGCTGCGCGAACCCGGCATCCGCACCGGCATCCGCATCACGCCTCTGTCGCACGCCGGCGTCTACGTCCCCGGCGGCAAGGCGGCCTATCCCTCCAGTGTGCTGATGAACATCGTGCCGGCCAAGGTCGCCGGTGTTCGCGAGGTCACCGTGGTGACGCCGCCGGCGGGCATTCGTGACGAGGTGCTGGCAGCAGCCAGCATTGCCGGCGCGACCAGAGTGCTGCGCATCGGCGGCGCGCAGGCGGTCGCGGCGCTAGCCTACGGAACCAGGTCGATCGCGCGCGTCGACAAGATCGTCGGCCCCGGAAACATCTGGGTCGCCACGGCCAAGCGCCTGGTCTTCGGCGAAGTCGACATCGACATGGTGGCCGGACCGAGCGAGGTCCTGATCGTCGCCGACGACAGCGCCAATCCCGAGTGGATCGCCGCCGACATGCTGGCGCAGGCCGAGCACGACGAGCTGGCGGCCTCGATCTGCATCACCACGTCGGTCGATCACGGACGCAAGGTCGCCGCAGCGCTGGCGCGGCAGTGCGCCGAGCTTCCGCGCGCGCAGATCGCGGCCAGATCGCTCGAATGCTTCGGCACCATCCTGGTGGCGGCCGACCTTTCACGAGCGTGCGAGCTGGCCAACCAGATCGCGCCCGAGCATCTGGAGGTGTTCACTCGCCGGCCACGTTCGCTGGTTGGCAGGCTGACCAATGCCGGCGCGATCTTCGTCGGAGGCCTGACCACCGAGCCGCTCGGCGACTACGCAGCGGGGCCCAATCACGTGCTGCCCACCGGCGGTTCGGCGCGCTTTGCGTCACCGCTGGGCGTCTATGACTTCGTCAAGCGAACCAGTATCATCGAAGTCGATCGCAAGGGTTTTTCGCGACTGGAAGCGGTGGTGACAGCGCTGGCGCGCGCCGAGGGCCTCGACGCGCACGCCGCGGCGGTGACGCGCCGCAAGACCGTTTAAGGGGACAGTCCCCTTAAGCGACGGCAGGTTTAAGGGGACTGTCCCCTTAAGGAGCTTGAGGGGACAGTCCCCTGGAGACAGGACGTGGCCAAGACGAAGAAGGCGACAGGCAAGAAGGCAGCCGCGGCGCGCAGCGCCAACGAGGTTCGGCCGCGCGCGCCCCGCGCCGCGCGCGGCAAGGCAGCAGCGATCGCGGCGCCTCCTGCCGCCGAGCCTCGTCGCGCCCAGGTCCTGCGCGAGACCAGCGAGACGCGCATCGAGATCCGACTGGCCGTCGACGAGCCCGGATACTCGATCTCGACCGGCGTGCCTTTCCTGGATCACATGCTCGAGGCCCTCTCGCGCCACTCCGGCATCGGAATGCAGGTCGCCGCCAAGGGCGACGTGCACATCGACGATCACCACACGGTCGAAGACGTCGGGCTGGCCATCGGCGAAGCGCTGCGGCGAGCGCTCGGCGAGAAAGCCGGCATCGCACGCTTCGGACACTTCGAGACGCCGCTCGACGAGGCGCTCGTGGCCGTCACGGTCGACCTGAGCGGCCGGCCCTACCTCGTCTACAACGTGCCGCTCAAGCCTCAGCGCGTCGGCACCTTCGATGTCGGCCTGGTCGAGGATTTCATGCAGGCGCTGATGACGGCGGCGGGGATGAACCTGCACGTCAACGTGCGCTATGGGCGCAATCCGCATCACATCATCGAGGCCACGTTCAAGGCGCTGGCCAAGGCGCTGGCGATGGCGTGCGCGCGCGACCCGCGCGTGCTCGGCGTGCCCTCGACCAAAGGCACGCTCGCCGGCTGAGCGATGATCGCGGTCGTCGATTACGGCGTGGGCAATCTGCGCAGCGTCTCCAAGGCGCTCGAGCACGTGGGAGCGCAAGTGACCGTCACTTCCGACGCGTCGGTGATCGAGTCGGCCGGCGGCGTGGTGCTGCCGGGTGTGGGCGCTTTCGCACACTGCATGAACAATCTGGCCGAGGCCGGCCTGGAAGGCTGCGTGCGCGCGGCGGCGGCATCGACGCGTCCGTTCCTCGGCGTGTGCGTGGGAATGCAGATCCTGTTCGAGGAGAGCGACGAGTTCGGACGCGTGCCCGGGCTCGGGATCCTGCCGGGCCGCGTGCGGCGCTTCGAGCCGGCCGCACACGACCTCAAGGTTCCGCACATGGGCTGGAACGAGCTCGTCGTGCGCAATCGTGCGCCGCATCTGGCCGGGCTCGACGACGGCACGCGCGTCTACTTCGTGCACTCGTACTACGTGGAGACGCCCGAGCCCTCGATCATCGCCACCACCACGCCTTATGGCGTCGACTTCGTCTCCAGCGCGTGGCGCGGCAACATCTTCGCCACCCAGTTCCATCCCGAAAAGAGCCAGGACGCCGGACTGAAGATCCTCGGAAATTTCGCGCGGCTGGTCGAGGCCAGCGAGGCGGGCGCCGACGCTTCGGGCAGCGGCGGGGTCGAGCGCGAGCCGGTCACGACCGCTTCGAGCGATCGCAGCGCCGCCTCGGCCGGCCTCGGCACGCCTGCCGGCAAGCACTGACCGTGCTGATCCTTCCTGCCATCGACATCCGCGGCGGTCGCTGCGTGCGCCTGCTTCGCGGCGACTACGCGCAGGAGACCGTCTTCGGCGACGATCCGGGCGCGATGGCGCAGCGCTGGCTCGAGGAGGGCGCACGCGCCATCCACATCGTCGATCTGGACGGCGCACGGGACGGCACCGCCACCAACCGAGCCGCGGTTCAGTCCATCCTGACCCGCATCGAATCGTTCAAGGCCGGAACCATCAGCGAGCTCGGCGGCGGCATCCGCACGATTGCCGACATCGAGCGCTGGCTGGAGATCGGTCTTACGCGCGTGATCATCGGGACCGCGGCGGTGGAGCAGCCGCAGATCGTCGAAGAGGCCGCCAGGCGCTTTCCGTGCCGCGTCTGGGTCGGCATCGACGCACGCGGCGGCAAGGTCGCGATCAAGGGCTGGCTGGAGGACACCGCCGTCGAAGCGGCGGCGCTTGCCAAGCAGATGGAGAGCCGCGGCGCCGCCGGCATCATCTTCACCGACATCGACCGGGACGGAACCGGCAAGGGCGTGTCGGTCGAATCGACGGCGGCGCTGGCGCGCTCGCTGTCGATTCCGGTCATCGCCTCGGGCGGCGTGCACTCGCTCGACGACGTTCGGCGGCTGCGCGAGGTCGAGGACAGCGGAATCTCCGGCGTGATCGTAGGCCGCGCGCTGTACGACGGCGCCGTGACGTTGCCCGACCTTCTGGCCGCCGCGGACTGATCATGCTGGCCAAGCGCATCATCCCCTGCCTGGACGTCAAGGACGGCCGCGTCGTCAAGGGCGTGCAGTTCGTGGGCCTGCGCGACGCCGGCGATCCCGTCGAGTGCGCGGCGCGCTACGACCGCGAGGGCGCCGACGAGCTGACGTTCCTGGACATCACCGCCAGTCACGAGAAGCGCGGCATCATCCTGGACGTCGTGCGCGCCACGGCATCGCAGGCGTTCATGCCGCTGACCGTAGGCGGCGGCGTGCGCACCGCCGACGACGTTCGCACGCTGCTCAAGGCCGGCGCCGACAAGGTCTCGGTCAACACTGCAGCGGTGGCGGATCCCGACTTCGTCGGCACGGCAGCGCGCGCGTTCGGCGCGCAGTGCATCGTCGTCGCCATCGACGCCCGTCATCGCGCGCGAACGCTGCAGCTGGCCGCCGACGGCGGCGGCGTTCCCAATCCTCCCTCATGGGCGGGGACGTATCCCGAGCTCCTCGTCGACCATACCAGCAGCGAGGGCTGGGAGATCTACACGCATGGCGGCCGTCGCCCCACCGGCATCGATGCGGTGAAGTGGGCGCGGCGCATGGAAGAGCTCGGTTCGGGCGAAATCCTTTTGACGAGCATGGACCGGGACGGCACCAAGGCCGGCTACGACATCGAGTTGACGGCGGCCGTTGCCGAAGCCGTCGGCGTGCCGGTCATCGCGTCCGGAGGCGTGGGCACGCCGGGGCACATGCTCGAGGGCCTGACCGCCGGCAAGGCCGACGCCGTGCTGGCCGCGTCGATCTTCCATTACGGCGAGTACACCATCGCCGAGTGCAAGGCGTACCTGGCCGGCCGCGGCGTCTGCGTGCGTCAGTAGCATGTCGCTGCCCCGTATCCTCGATTCGCTACGCGCCGTCCCTGTCGGTGCTCGCCTGTGGCGAGGCGACATCGCCGCCGACTGGAACGCGCCCGTTTATCCGAACGGCGGTCTGACCACCGCCGTTGCGGTGCGCGCGATGGAGATGGAGCTGGACCAGCCCCACCAGCGCCTGCGCAACGTGTCGACGATGTTCGTCTCGACGGTGCCCTGCGGCCCCGTCGACATCGCGGTCGAGCGTCTGCGCGTCGGCAAGCGCATGTCGCAGCTTCGCGCCGACGTTCGCAGCTCCGGCTCCGCCGAGCGTGGGCATCTGGTCACTGCTGCATTCGGCGAGAGCCGCGAGGGCTTCGAGTTCGAGTACCTGAAGGCGCCCGAGGTCGGACCGCCACTCGACTACCCGCCGCCCGCCACGCCGCCGCCGGGTCATCCCACGTTCAACCCGCCGTTCTTCCAGAACGTGGAAGTGCGCCGCGTGAAGATGTTCTCTTCCTTCGAGAAGGACTGGGTAGGCGGCACTGCCGAAGCGATCCGCTGGATCCGTTTCCGCACCCCGCCGCGGCGCGCCGATGCCAGCATTGATCCGCTGAGCCTGATCGCGCTGGCCGATACGATGCCGCCATCGATAGCGCAGTACATCGGGCCCGGCTTCCCGTTCTTTCACGCGCCGAGCGTCGACCTCAACGTGCGGATGTTCGCGGATCCCGAAGACGAATGGATCCTCGGACGCATGATCTGCCACTGGGCGGGTGACGGCTACGCCTCGGCCGAGATCGCGCTCTGGGACATCCGCCGCCGCCTGGTGGCGCACGCGAATCAGATGATGCTGATTCGCCTGGTCACGCCCGGCGAGCTGGGGAGGAAATAGGCTCGCCCGCGAGCACTGCTGCAGCTTCGCCCAGAAGGCGCTGCGCGCCAGGATCGTTGGCCGTCACGGGCACGATCCCGATCTCATCGACCCCGGCCGCCGCGTATTCCTGCAGACGCCGGCTTACCTGCTGCGCATCGCCGACCGCACCGATGGCATGTACGAGCTCGTGCGGAATCGCCGACATCAATTCGCGTGGATGCTGACCGTCGCGTGCGCGAGCGACCAGATCGGCGAACCCTGCTTCGATGAACATCTCGCCGTAGCCCGGCGGCGCCAGATAGACCACCAGCTGGCGCGCCAGCTGCGCGTAGGCGTCGTCGTCCGGATCGATCGCAACGGGGATCCATGCGGCCAGCGGCGGCGCGGCCGCAAGTCCAGCCTGGCGAGCGTGAGCATCGATGCTGCGACGAAACGCTCGAGCCTGCGCCGGCGTCACCAGATTGACCACGACGCGATCGGCGATGCGGGCCGCCAGCGACAGCATCGCCGGTGCGAATGCTGCGACGGTGATCGACGTCTGCTGCGGCCCTGCCGCGAGGCGGAAGCCATGCGAGCTCGCATGCGCGCCGTCATGGCCGCTGCGCTGGCCGGCAAGGATCTGCCGCGTAAGCTCGGCGGTCTCGCGCATCGCCGCGGTCATCGTCTGCGGCTGCCATGACCGGCCATGCCAGCCCGAGACGACGACCGGAGTCGACGCTCCGAGTGCCAGGTGGGCAGGACGTCCGCCGAGCTGGGCCACCGAGCTGATACCGAGCGCGAGCGCCGCCGGAGTGCGCAGGCCGATCGCGAGCGGGCCCACGGTCAACGCGAGATTGCGCGTCTCGCGAGCGATCGCGCCTGCCAGCGCGAACGCATCGAAGGTATCATCTCGCCGATCCAGAGGCCGGCGATGCCGGTCGCTTCTGCGTTGCGGGCGATGTCGACAGCTTCCAGAGCTGGACGATCCAGCCAGTAGGGCAGGACGACGGAGAGGGCAGGGCTGGTCGTCGCGGTCGTCATGCAGGATGCGTCGTCCGGATATTGCCCCATCGTGCGAGTGTCAACGGTCAGCAGGGCGACGCCGCGCCGCTTGCCTGCTATGTTCCGCGCATGGCACGCATCGGCCGCTACGAGAATCCCTACCTGACCGTCGAGTTCCATCGCGAGCCTCCGCAGGGCACGACGACCCGCGTCCTCGGCCTGCAGAGCCAGGACCGCGCCAACAGTCACGCCGTGCTGTGGCTGCCGCCGGGCCCGCGTCCGAAAACGGTGCTCACGCTCATGCACCCGCGCGGCGATTTCCTGCGGCACTACGCGGTGCCGGGCCTGCTCGACGGCGGCTATGCGGTGCTGACACAGAACAGCCGCTGGGTCGGCAACGATTCCACCCTCATCCACGAGCAGGTCCTGCTGGACGTGGCCGCGGGCATGAAGATGCTGCGCGATCTCGGGTTCGAGAACGTCATCCCGGTCGGCAACAGCGGCGGCGGCTCGCTGTACTCGTTCTACATCTCGCAGGCGCATGCGCCTGCCGGGCAGCGATGGACGGACACGCCGGCAGGAGACCCGTTCGACCTCAACCGTTTCGACATGCCGCCGGTGGACGCCGTCGTCTACATGGCGGCGCATCCCGGCGAAGGTCTGTTCCTGCTGCACGCCATCGATCCTTCCGTCGTCGACGAGGACGATCCGATCACGTGCGATGCGGATCTCGACATGTACGATCCGCGCAACGGCTTCGCGCCGCCGCCGCAGCCCACGCGTTACAGCGCCGAGTTCCTGGCGCGCTATCGGGCAGCGCAGCGAGCGCGCGTCGAGCGGATCGATCGCCGCGCGCGCGCGCTGGTCGCTCGAAAGCGTGCGGCACGGCAGCGCGCTTCGGACAACCCCGCCGATTCCGCTGCGTGGCGTGAAGCGATCGCGACGCGATTCTTGACCGTCTACCGCACCGAAGCCGATCCGGCGTATGTCGACCTGTCGCTGGATCCGTCCTCACGCGACTACGGCTCGCTGTGGACGCATCGTCCCGACCTCTTCAACTACGGCGCGTTCGGTTTCGCCCGCCTGGTGACGCCGGAGGCATGGCTTTCGACCTGGAGCGGCCTGTCCTCGCGCGCATCGATCCCGGCCAGCGGCGCGTCCATCCATCTGCCGTCGATCGTCGTCGCCTACAGCGCCGACAACGGCGTTTTCCGCCGCGACGCGCAGCTCATTCACGACAGCCTGGCAACGAGCGACAAGCGCCTGGTCGAGGTCGAGGCCGACCACTACGGCTTCCCTGCAGCGGGCAGGACCGATTGGGGCCGCGACAAGGCCATCTCGATCATCGTGGACTGGCTTCGCGAGAAGGGTTTCTGACCCGTATCTGCTGCGGCGAAACGTCTTGGAACAGTTCGACGACCTGGAGCACCTGCCACCGGCGCGCCGTCGCAAGAAGCGCGTCGTCTCATGGCTGGCACGGCGGGCGCCGGGCCTTTACATCGCCTACATGCGGCTGGTCTACGCGACCAGCCGTGTCGATGAATCCGGGCTCGAGGTGCTACGCCAGCGCAAACGCGGTGGCCAGCCCACATTGCTGCTGCTCCTGCATCAGGATGTCTTCGTCGCGCCGTACTTCCTGCGCGGGCTCGAGGTCTGCGGTCTGGCCAACGTCGGTGATGCCGGCGACTTCATCGCCTTTGCGATGCACCAGCTCGGTCACAGCACCGTGCGCGGAGGATCGAGCACGCGCGACAGCCGGCGGCGCGCACTGGGCGCGGTGCGGGATCTGGTCCGCCATGGAAGAAGCAAGGCAGGGCAGGGGTTCATCATTTCGATCACGCCCGACGGCTCGCGCGGCCCGGCAGGCGCGTGCAAGGCCGGCTTCGCTTTCGTCGCGCTGGAAACGCAAGCGACAATCTACTGCATGAAGATCCAGGCAAGGCCGGCGTGGTTCCTTCCGACCTGGGACCGGACGATGGTGCCGCTGCCGTTCGGAAGGCTGTGGGCCGAAGTATCCGAAGCGATCGAGATTCCCGCGGGCGCGCGCGCGGCGGATCTGGAAGTGGTGCGAAGGAAGGCCGAGGCCGAGCTGCACCGCGTGCATCGCGATGCGTTCGAGCGCGACGGCCGCGAGCCGGTGCCGAAGCTGCAGCGTCTCGAATAAAAGGGGTCAGGCACCTTTTACCCGTGCTGCCCCTCCAGCCAGCGCTCAGAATCGATGCTGGCCATGCATCCGCTGCCCGCCGCCGTCACGGCCTGGCGGTAGATGCTGTCCTGCACGTCGCCGCACGCGAATACGCCCTCGACGCTGGTGTAGGTGCTGCCGGGCCGCGTCTTGATGTAGCCCTTGGAGTCCATCTCGAGCTGGCCTTCGAACACCTGCGTGTTGGGCACATGGCCGATGGCCATGAAGATGCCGTCGGTGGGAATTTCCGAAACCTCGTTCGTAATGGTGTCGCGAACGCGCACTGCCCTGACGCCGCCGTCGGCCGCATCCCCGAGAATCTCCTCCACCGCCAGGTTCAGGCGGAAGTCGATGCGCTTATTGTTGCGCGCACGATCGAGCATGATCTTGGAGGCGCGGAATTCCTCGCGCCGGTGAACGATGGTCACCGAGCTCGCGAATTTGGTCAGGAAGTTCGCCTCTTCCATGGCCGAGTCGCCGCCGCCGACCACCAGCACCTTCTTGTCGCGGAAGAAGAAGCCGTCACAGGTGGCGCAGGCAGAGACGCCGTGGCCCATCAGGCGCATCTCGGACTCCAGGCCGAGCAGGCGAGCCTTGGCGCCGGTGGCGATGATGAGCGCATCGCAGGTGAAGGTCTTTCCTTCCGTGTGCAGCGTGAACGGACGCTTGGAGAGATCGACCGAGGTGACGTCGCCAGTCGCGAACAGCGTCCCGAATTTGGTCACCTGCTCGCGGAACTCGTTCATCATGTCCGGTCCGAGCACGCCCTTGGGGTAGCCGGGAAAATTCTCGACCTCGGTGGTGATGGTGAGCTGGCCGCCCGGCTGCGTCCCCTCGATGACGAGCGGTGCCAGGTTGGCGCGAGAGGAGTAGAGCGCCGCGGTCAGGCCCGCAGGGCCCGACCCGAGAATGATCACCTTGTGATGCTCTGTCGTCATCGTCGTCTCTACTTCGCTCTTGCGCTATGGTCGCGCGATGTTCGTGCTGTGGCGCAAGCGTGCGCCGCAGAAGATGTCGGGCGCCGCGCCGGCGCCGTCGGGCGGATATAAGAACTCCGACGGAGGCATGCAACCATGTCCGAGCTTACACACCTCGACGAGAAGGGCCGCGCGCGCATGGTCGATGTCGGTGCCAAGGACGTGACCGACAGGCGTGCCGTTGCGCGAGCCCGTCTGCGCACGGACGCTGCCACTCTGGCGCGCATCATCGCCGGCGACCTTCCCAAGGGCGACGTTCTGGCCGTGGCGCGAACGGCCGGAATCATGGCTGCCAAACAGACGCCGATGCTGATTCCGCTCTGCCATCCGCTGCCGCTGTCCTCGGTGGAGGTGACGTTCAGGCCGGGCGATCAGGCCGGCGTGCTCGAGATCGAGGCCCGCGTCGCCGTGACCGCACGCACGGGCGCCGAGATGGAGGCACTGACCGCAGCCGCCGTGGCAGGGCTCACCGTCTACGACATGTGCAAGGCCGTCGACAAGACGATGGTGTTGACCGACGTGCGTCTAGTCGAGAAGAGCGGCGGACGCAGCGGCGATTTCCGACGACCAGGTGAGAAAAAGTCTCAGCGATAATCTGGCAGACCTTTGGGCCAGTCGCTTTCGACCATTTCAGGATAGTAGTAGCGCACGAAATCGCGATTTCTCTCAAAAGCTCGTCGTCCGACGACGTCCTCCGGCATGGCGTCTGGACAGAGCTCGCGTTGTATGAACTCGGCAAACTTCTCCGAGAAATATCGGTTCCGGTGACCTTGCCAGATGACGGCGAGAAGCAGGGGGTGCGCCGACATCTCCCGCAATAGGCCTTTCCATGTCAGAAATTCCTCAGGATCAAGAATGCCATCGCCTTTGTAATCGAATGCGTTGTGGACGTGGTAAAAATTCGTCTGAACGGTAAGAAACATTCTTCGCAATGCTGCCGTTCGTCTCCGCCGCGTCCGGCTGCTGAAGACCTTCGCATCGAATACGCTGTGGTAAAGGCTGGCAGCGTTTGTCGCCTTCAGGGCTGTTTCGTCGGTCGTGGCCAAACTGAGCAAGGCTCTGGCATATTCCTGACGTTGTATCCTGGGCGGGACGAGCGCCCATAGAGTACTCAAAACCTGAGCATCGTCTGTGGCATCTTCGAGGGCCAGGTTGGCCTCCGTTTGATACAGCTGACCGCGAATTGCGACCTTGTTGGTGCGAGTATTTTCGTTGATCTGAAGATACAGCACCCAAAGAGACACGACTGTCGCGCAGGTCGCAATGAAGTTGAGTTGCTCTGACAGTTTGAGGCTACGCCATGCGTCGTGTCGCGCTCGGCACCAGTTGTATAGCTTCCTGACACTCATGAGATGAGAGGTTTTGGCACAGGATGCGCCATCGGGCCAACAGGAAGCTCGGGGGAACCGCCGTCGTTTTCTCGAATTGTACGACAGTCTTCGAAGCTCTGAAGTCTATTCATTACATCCGCGTCGCTGACGCTCGCCGCATCCGGGCGTACGCTTCACGCCATGAGCACTTCCGACGCGAGCGCCATCGTCCCGCGCGCCCACGAT
>Ga0196978_1000777_pt1 | contig 15513 bp, 12 predicted proteins | sample S3v_2013CmetaG_FD_155491 | JGI IMG/M metagenome (GOLD analysis project Ga0196978, IMG submission 155491) | Soil microbial communities from Anza Borrego desert, Southern California, United States - S3+v_20-13C | ecosystem: Environmental > Terrestrial > Soil > Desert | place: USA: California... | reverse complement strand
CGCCAGAAGATGATCGCTGCGCTCCAGCGCCTGCAGTTGAACTACGGCCAGCCGCCGCAACTGCCGGATCAGGTCAAGGCGTTCGGCATCTCCGGCACCGCGGGACTGGGGCTCAAGCGGCTCTTCATGTCGCACCCGCCCCTCGAAGAGCGCATCGCGGCGCTTCAACGAAGCTAGCGGGTGAGCTGCGGGTCCTGGACGGTACCGCCTATGACGAGCTGCGAGCGCGCGACGACGCTACCGCGCGTCGCGAGCTCCGCGCTCAGCCTGCCGCTCAACTGTCGCGATGCCGCGACGTCGAGCGTGCCGTTCGCATTGAGCGCGCCGGACGCAAGCTGTAACTGCCGGTACGCATAGCCCGCCGGAGTGACCTGCAGGGAGCCGCTGAGACTCTCGAACTGCGTGCGCCCGCCGCGCAGCGCGCCCACCGCGGGCGACCGGATCGCGCGCACGAGATCGATGTTCAGGAGCTCGCCCCGCGATACGGTGAACGTACCCGCGAGCTGTGGATTGCGCGGGAGCGCGGCCCAGTCGGCCGCTTGCATGCTGAAGCGGCCCGTCCCTTTCAGCGTCCCGCGCGCCGAGAAGTTCGGCGTGAGCTCCGCGAGCATGTCCTGCAGCCGCGCGTTGTCGAGTTTGAACTCGCCTTCGAGCGCGATCGGTCCGGCCCACCGGACGTTGAGCGCGCCTTCGAGCGTGCCTGCCGCGATCGTTCCGGTGAACTCGGCAGCGGCGATCTGACGCTGATCTACGAGGCCGCTCAGCTTGAGGCGATCGAACGTGAGCGCCGGACCGTACGGCACGCGCCACGCAGTCGCATCGAGGGCGACGCGCACGCCCTCCGCGCTCGGGGTGAGCACGAGCTGCGTCTTGCCGCTCGTGAAATTGGCGCTCGTCACCGTACCGTTCGGCGCGAAATCGATCGCACCGCCGAACGGCTCGAGCGCGGCGCCGGGCAGGCTGATCTTGGCGTCGGCGAGCTGGAGGCGCGACACGTGGACCGATCCGGCGGTGCGTCCGCCCGTCCATGCCGGCAGCGTCCCGAGCATCGGCGGATCGATCTCGACGCCGCTCGCTTCGACGAGGTCGAACGTCTCGGGCCCCGAGAGCGCCGCCAGCGGCAGCACGTGGGCGTCGATGCGTCTGACGCGCACGCCGCTCGCTTGCCCGATCGCGACGTTCTCCAGCACAAGACGCGGCGAGGGCAGCAGCACGTAGCGCACGGTCTCGACGCGCGCCGGTTGGTTGAAACGCAGCTCGAGCGCACGCTGGACGTCGGCGCGGTATCCGTCGAGCGGTGAGAACTGGAGCCACGCGACGGCGGCAGCGGGCACCGCTATCGCGGCGATCGCCCCGCCCCAGAGCATTTTCTTCCGGAGCTTCTGCCGCGCCGCGAACTCGACGCGCCTCGCTTCTTCGTCCTGGCGCTGCTTGCGTGCCGCCGCCGCCCGCGCCGAGAGCTGCTGCGCTTCGTTCCTGCGCCGCGCCTCCGCCGCTTCGGCGATCAGGTCGTGAGCGGTGCGATCGACGTTGAGGCGCTCCTCGATCGGCTCGTCCTCGTCCTCGAGCTTCGGCGTGAGCTTCTCCGCGGGGGCGGCGGGCTCCGGCTCCGGCGCGGTTGCGGCAGCTTCCAGGTTCGGCTCCGGCGCGGCGGCCTGTGCCGGCGCGGGTGCGAGCGCCGCAGCGGGTGAATCGCGTGTTTTGGCTTGCGCCGCGTGCGCGAGCATCGCCGCTTCCAGCGCGCTCGGGACGTGATCCGGCGTGTGATGCACCTGGATCTGTTCCGCGCGCTCGAGATCGACTTCGGGCAGCGCGCTGTCTTCCGGCTGCGATACCGGCGCAGGCTGCTCGTGTTGCGCAGCGCCGCCGCCGATTTCCGGAATCGAGATCGCGATGTCGTGGGCGGCGGTCGCCTGGTCGCCGGCGTGTTCCACCTTGTTGAGCGCCGACCAGGACGCGGCGGCCGTGGATGCGGCAGGTCCGGCAGCCGCGGCCGGTGCATCGCCGCTGCGCGCCGCTTCGCGCGCGCGCCGCTCGGCCTGCACACGCGCGTTCAACTGCCGCACGCGATCGGCGATATCCATTTCCGGCTCGGGCACTTCGTCGGCGCGGCCTTCGGCCTCGGCGATCTCGCGTGCGCGCATGCGCGCCTGCTCCGCCTGCCGCTCGAGCTCGCGCACGCGGGCGCGAGCGGCTTCGGCCTCGGCGTCATCCGGATTCTTGAACTCTCGCGCGCCCTGCATCGCTTTCACCTGCGCTTCGAGAAGCTCGCCGGCACGCGCTTCGGCATCCGCGCGCGCCTGCGCCTGCTCTTCGGCCTGCCGGCGCTGCTCGGCTTCTTCGCGCGCGCGATCCTCGGCGGCCTGCTTCACGGCGATGTCGGCAAGTGCGCGCTGCTCGGCTTCGGCGCGCGCACGCGCTTCGGCTTCGGCACGTACCGCCGTTGCCGCCGCCGCGCGCGCACGCGCTTCGGCTTCCGCGCGCTCCGCGGGATCGGTCGCGGCACGGGCCTCGCGTTCCGCGCGCTCTCGCGCCTCGGCGGCTTCGCGCGCCGCCTGTTCGGCCTTCGCGCGCGCCTCGGCCTCGGCCTGCGCGCGCGTCTCTGCCAGCGCTCGCGCGCGCGCTTCGGCTTCGACCCGCAGGCGCGCCTCCAGCGCAGCGCGCGCTTCCGCCTGCGCACGCTTCGCGGCATCGGCGGCCGCGAGCGCACGGCTGGCGGCCTCCGCATTGAGCGTCGCCATCGCCTGCGGTGACGTGAAATCGAGATCGCTCTCGTCGCTCGCCGTTTGCTGCACGGCCGGCGCGACCGCTTTGATGTAACCGTCCGCGGCGAGCGTGTTCAGGGCATGCTGCAGTTGAGGCATCGTCATGCCGGATGCAGGGAGCAGCTCCCCGACGCTCGTGCGCCCGTCGATGGAATTGAGCACTTGTCCCATCTCGCGCGGAAGCTTCAGGCCTTTGTTCCTGAGCTCGAGCAGGCCCTTCGCGGTTTTGGTATAGACGGTGTCTGGGGCCAGAGCCATTTGGGAACCTGCGCTAAAAGGTGAAGCTAACGCATTGCAATGTCTGGAATATTATAGATAAACTGGCTTGGACCACACTCCGGACGCTCGCCGCAGCCGCGACGATGCAATACAGGCGCAACGAATTCGACGTCGAGAACCGCATCAACACGACGGATCCCGTCGAGGTTTCGCGCGAGGTCTCGTCGATCTATCAGAGCCTGTATCAGCGTACAGATCCGGGAAAAATCGACCAGGCATTCACCGACGTCGCGCTGCTCTATCGAGGCGAGTATCCCGGATACCACGCCTGCGATACCTCGTATCACGACATTCAGCACGTGCTCGACGTCACCCTGGCAATGGCGCGTCTCATGGACGGCTGCGTGCGCGCGACCAGTGCGGACGTGCTGACGGACCGGCTGTTCCAGTTCGGCATCATCACCGCGCTGTATCACGATTGCGGCTATATCCGGCACCGCAAGGACACGAAGCATACGAATGGCGCCGAGTACACGAAGACACACGTCTCGCGCGGCGGACGCTTTCTCGAGGATTATCTGGTCAAGCTCGGCATGGCCGACCTTGCGCCGGTCGCGTCGCGCACGCTGCATTTCACTGGTTACGAGGTGCCGGTGGACAAGATCCGCGTCGACCCTGAGTTCCGGCTGATCGGCAATCTCCTCGGCAGCGCTGACATCCTCGCGCAGATGGCGGACCGCTGCTATCTCGAAAAGTGTTACGACCGTCTCTATCCCGAGTTCGTCTCGGGCGGCATCGCGCGCCAGCCGACGCCCGACGGCAAGGAGCAGGTGATCTTCGGATCGGCCGCGGACCTCATATTCCAGACGCCCCGGTTCTATCACAGCGCCCACAAGCGGCTGAAGGTCGATCTCGGGGGCTACTGCGACTACATCGAGAACCACTTCGCCGGCGAGAACCTGTACTTCACCGAGCTCGACAAGAACATCGAGCACGCGAAGAAGATCGCCGACCGTGAGGACGTCTCGCTGCTGCGGCGTAAGCCGCCGGAGACGGTCGGCTCCGGCGAGCCTACCGCCGACGACCGCCTGATCTGATCACTGCTTTTCGTCACCTGTTTACGGCAAGAGCAGTATCTTGCCGGTATGGCCCGCGCTCTCCATGAGCGCGTGCGCTTCCGCCGCCTGCTCCAGCGGGAACGTCTTGCTCGTGACCACCCGTATCCGCCCCGCTGCGATGTGCGGCCACACCTGCTCTTCCAGCTCGCGCGCGATGCGCGTCTTGAACGCGGTGGGCCGGGTGCGCAGCGTCGAGCCCGTGTAGGTGAGCCGCTTCAGCATCACCGGCATCAGGTTGACTTCGACTTTCGAGCCCAGCGCGAACGCGAGCTGGATGATGCGCGCGTCGTGGCTCGCCGCCTTGAAGTTGCGCTCGATGTTGGGGCCCCCGACGATGTCGAGAATGACGTTGGCCCCGCCCATCTCGCGCACGATCTCCACGTAGTCTTCCGTCTTGTAGTCGATCGCGCGATCGGCGCCGAGGTCGCGGCAGATCGCGACCCGCGCTTCGGGGCTGTCGGTCGCGATCACTTTCGCGCCGAAGGCTTTGCCCAACTGGATCGCAGTCGTGCCGATACCGCCGGCGCCGCCGTGCACGAGGAACGTCTCGCCGGATTCGAGACCCGCGCCGATGAAGACGTTGCTCCAGACGGTGAAGAATGTTTCCGGCAGCCCGCCCGCGTCCTCGATGTCGACGCGCTCGGGAATCGGCAGGCAGTGATCTGCATCCGCGACGCAATACTGCGCGTAGCCGCCGCCGTTGGTGAGCGCGCAGACCCGGTCGCCCGCAGACCAGCGCTTCACATCCGCGCCCACGGCGACGATTTCTCCTGCGATCTCGAGCCCGAGCAGATCGGATGCGCCGGGCGGCGCAGGGTAGAGGCCTTTGCGCTGCATGATGTCGGGACCGTTGACCCCGGTAGCCGCGACTTTGACGAGCACTTCGTTTTTCTGCGGCTGCGGCACCGGGCGTTCGGTTGTTTTCAGCACCTCGGGTTTGCCGGGTGCGGAGATCTCGACAGCCTTCATCGTTTTCGGCAGGTTCATTTCGCTTCTTCCCTGAAGATTCTGATGCGTTCTTTCAAACCGGGCGTCGCAACGGAGCACGCGAGCGCCGCCATGTCCTCGCTGCGGGTATCGATGACCGTGTGCCGGTGGAGCGCGGCAGCCGCTGTCGCGCCCAGCCGCGCGGCCTGTTCCCGAGCCGCCGAGACGACGCCGTCCCACTCCCCGGCAGGCGTGATGCCCGTGAGAAATCCGATCTCGAGCGCTTCGCTGGCGCCGAAGCTGCGCGACGCGGCGAGAATTTCGCGCGCCCGGTCCGCCCCGACGCGGTTCGCAAAACGGCGCGTGCCCAGCACCACGCCGAAGCGCAGGCCCGGCAGCCGGAAGCTCGTATCGGGCGTCGCCACGCGTGAGCCGCAGCAGGCGACGAGATCGGCGCCGGCTCCGAACGTGCGGCCGTGCGCGAGCGCGAGCGTGTGGTACGGCGCGTGGTACAGCGCCTGAAGGAGGATTTCGATGCGGATGAAGCGCAATGCGAGATCGCCGTCGCTCGCGCTCTGATAATCGGTGAAGTCGAATCCGGCGCAGAAGTGCGAGCCTGCGCCGTCGAGGATGAGGAGCCGGGTGCCGTCGCCGCACGCCGATTCGACGGCGTCGAGCAGGTCTTCGACCAGGCCCGCGCACAAGGCATTCGCCTTCTGCGGCCGGTTGAGCGTGAGCCGCGTGACGTGGCCCTCGTGCGTACGGACGAGCGCCTCCGTCATGCCCGTTTGAGCTCCCGAAGCACTTCCTCCGTGTGCGCGCCCAGCGCCGGCGGCTCGCGATAGACGCCGAGGCGCTGGCCGCTGACGCGCTGAGGCGAGATCACCACCTTTGATTGCGCGCCGTTCGGAAGCGGCATCGGCTCGACCCAGCCCATGTGCGCCACCTGCGGATCGGCGAGCACCTCGGAATAGGTATTTATAGGCGCGCAGGGCACGCCGCGCTCGCGGTATCTCGCGAGCAGATCGGCGGCGTCATAGCGTGCGAACTCTGCTTCGAGGATCTCGCGCAGCTTGTCCTGATTGCGCGCGCGCAACGTCGGTGATGCGAAGCGCTCGTCGCGCGCGAGATCGATTCGGGCGATCGCCTCGCACACCGCTTCCCAATGCCTGTTCGTCCCGGCGGCGAGCGCGAAATAGCCGTCGCGGCAGCGAAAAGCGGCGTACGGCGCGTTGAGCGGGTGCGCCGAGCCGAGCGGCACCGGATCGCGTCCGGTGCCGAAGAGCTCGCTCGTCTGGAGGTGTGCGATGCCGAGCATGCTCCCGAGCATCGACACGTCGATGTACTCGCCTTCGCCGCCGCTGCGGACTTTGCACAGCGCGGCCGCGATCGAATACGCGGCATACAGACCCGACGAGAAATCCGCGATCGGCACGCCCGATTTCGCGGGTCGGCCGCCGGGCTCGCCGGTGACACTCATGGCGCCGCTCATCGCCTGGACCGTCATGTCGAATCCGCCTTCGGCAGCGCGTGGACCGGTCTGACCGTACGCCGAGACCGAGCAGTACACGAGAGACGCCTTTTCTTTCGACAGGCTGGCGTAGTCGAGACCGAACCGCGCCATGACGCCGGGACGAAAGTTCTCGATGACGACGTCGGCGGAGAGTGCGAGCGCTCGCGCGGCCGCGAGCCCTTCCGCGCTTTTCAGGTCGAACGTAACCGAGCGCTTGTTGCGGTTCACCGAAGCGAAGTACTGGCTGTAGCCGTCGATCATCGGCGGCCACGCCCGCATGAGATCGCCTTCCGGCGGCTCGACTTTGATCACATCCGCGCCCATGTCCGCGAGCAACGCGCCGCAGAACGGGCCCGCGAGCACCTGGCAGAACTCGGCTACGCGTACGCCGGAGAGGGGAAGCATCGAAGGGAGCGTGAGGAGCTACGAGCGGAGCGGCAATTATAGGCGAGCGCGCGTGAAGCATGCGAAACTCGCGGCTCATCCCGCGGCGTCATCATCACACCAGACCGAACCGAATTCTTCAGCATGAGCAGCGCGCGCATCGACCCCACTCGTCTCCTCGAATTCGCAACGGTCGTGTATGCCGGCGCCGGCATGCCACAGCAGGACGCGCATCTCGTCGCCGACACGCTCGTGCAGGCGGACCTCTGGGGCCATCAGTCGCACGGCGTGCTGCGCCTCGGCTGGTACCTCGATCGCATCCGCAACGGCGTCATGAAGCCGGTGACGCAGCCCGAGTTCGTGGTGGACGCCGGCGCGATGGCGTTGATCGACGGACACGACGGTGTTGGCCACGTGCTCTCGGTGCTGGCGGCGCGCGAAGCGATCAAGCGCGCGAAGGCGCATGGCATCGGCGCGGTCGGCGTGCGCATGTCCAACCACTTCGGCACGTGCATGTACTACACGCTCATGGCCGCGCGCGAAGGCTGCATGATGTTTCTCACCACCAACGGCGGACCGGCGATGCCGCCGTGGGGCGGGATGCGCAAAGTGATCGGCACGAACCCGTGGTCGGTTGCGACGCCCGCGGGGCGCCATCCGCCGTTCGTCGTGGATATGGCGAATACGGGTGTGGCGCGCGGCAAGATCTATCTCGCGCGCCAGAAGCGCCAGCCGATCCCGCCCGGTTGGGCACTGAACGCACAGGGTGCGCCCACGACAGACCCGCAGGAGGCGATCGACGGGATCATCCTGCCGATGGCCGAGCACAAAGGCTATGGCATCGCGATGATGGTGGACGTGCTCTCCGGTGTCCTCACCGGCAGCGGTTTTCTCACGCAGGTGCACAGTCCTTACAAGACGGCGGAGAAGAGCAACTGCGGGCATCTCTTCATCGCGATGAACATCGAAGCGTTCCAACCGCTTTCGCAGTTCAACGCGCGCATGGAGCAGTACATCGCGGAGTTGAAAGCCGTGCCGCGCGCGCAGGGCTTCGACGAAATTTTCTATCCGGGCGAACTCGAGGCGCGCAACGATGCGCGCAATCGCAAAGAGGGTCTCGAGCTGCCCGACGACACGATCGCCGATCTCCGGCGCATCGCGAAAGAAACCGGTCTGGAAGGAAAACTCCCGTGAAGATCACCGCAGTCAGGACGCATCCGTTCTCGGCGCCGCTCGAAGAGCCGCTCTTCACTGCACAGGAGGCGCTCAAGGATTCGAGCATCCTGCTCGTCGAAGTGCAGACCGACCAGGGCATTACCGGCTACGGCGAGATCAAGGGCTCGCCGATGAAAGCGATCGCGGAGTGGGTCGCCAGATTTGGCGACGTCATTCAGGGCGCCGATCCGCTCGCGCACGAGATCATCTGGAACCGCCTGTTCAACCTGACCGTGCCGCGTCCACGCGCGATGTACGGCGGCGATGCGTTTCCCCCCGTTCCACGCCCGGCACGCCCGCAGGTCATGTCCGCGATCGGCGGCATCGATCTCGCGCTGTGGGACATCAAGGGCAAGGCCGCGGGCATGCCCGTATACAGCCTGCTGGGCGGCGGCCGGCGGCCGATCTTCACCTATTCGACCGGCGGCTACTATCCGCGCGACGCGACGATCGACACGGCCGTGAAAGAGATGGTGAGCTTCGTCGAGAAAGGCTACCGCGCGGTGAAGTTGAAGACCGGCGGCTTCAGCGTGGACGAGGAGATCCAGCGCGTCGCGGCGGTGCGGGACGCGATCGGGCCCGGCATCGGGCTCATGATCGACAACAACGCAGCCTTCGGCCTGAACGACGCGGTGCGGTTCTCGCGCGGCATCGAGCGTTACGACATCACCTGGTTCGAAGAGCCGCTGCACTGGTACCTGCAGCCGAAGGATTACGCCCAGCTCGCGGCGGAAACGCGCATCCCGCTGTCGCACGGCGAGCGCGAGATCCACCGCTTCACCGTGCGCGACTTCATCGAATTCGGCGCGATCAAGTATCTGCAGTTCGATTCCACGCGCGCCGCGGGCTTCACGGAGGCGATACGCGTCGCGCAGCTCGCCGAGCAGCACGGCGTGCTCGTGGTGCCGCATCACTCGCCGGAGCTGCACGGGCACCTCGTGGTCGCGATGCCCGAAGTGGGCTACTGCGTCGAGTCCCATGCGTCGCCCAACCGTGACCCTCTGAGGCACCACCTGTACCGGCACGACGTCGCATTTCGCGACGGTTACCTGCACCTGGGTGAGAAGCCGGGGTGGGGGATCGAGATCGACTGGAAGGCGGTGGAGCGCTTCCGCGTGTAGATTCGTAGGGTGCGCACGTTGCGCACCGGCCGGTGCGCCATTGGCGCACCCTACGGCAACGGAGGAGATTCGCGATGAAACTGCCGCAGCACAACCGCTACGACTATGTTCCGCTGCCCGAACGCAAGGACTACAGCTGGCCCGGGGGAAAGCGCCTCGCGTTCTGCATCACGACCAACGTGGAGGTCTTCGCGTTCGGCAAGGGGCGCGGCCACGACAACGCGAAGCACGGCGAGCCGCAGACGCAGCGCAATTACGCCTGGCGCGACTACGGTAACCGCATTGGCATCTGGCGGCTCTTCGATCTTGCCGAAGAGCTCGACATGCCGCTCGCCCACAACACCAACAGCCTGCTCTACGACTACGCGCCGCAGATCATGGAGCGCATCCGCAGGCGCGGCGACGAGATCGTCGGCCACGGCCGCACGAACTCGGAGAATCTCCACGACTTCCGGTGGGAAGACGACGAGGCGCGCGCGATCCGCGAAGCGACCGAGACCTTCAAACGCCACGAAGGCCGCCCACCGAAAGGCTGGATGGGCGCAGGCGCCTACGAGAACTCGACCACGCCGGACGTGCTCAAGGAAGCCGGCTACGAGTACGTGATGGACTGGCCGCACGACGACCAGCCGATCTGGATGCGCACGCGCTCGGGGCCGATACTTTCGGTGCCGTACCCGGTCGAGCTCAACGACTCACCGCAGATCGTGCACCGCCAGCACACCGGCCGCGAGTTCTGCGACATGCTCGTCGATCAGTTCGAGGAGATGGTCGAGCAAAGCGCGAAGCACCCGCTCGTGTGCAACGTGTCCATCCACCCCTACGTGTTCGGCTATCCGTTCCGGCTGCGTCCGCTGAGGAACGCGCTCAGGCACTGCTTCTCCAACCGCTTCATGGATCGCGTCTGGAAGTGCAAGCCCGAGGACGTCTCGGACCACTGCCGGAAGCTCGAGCCCGGGATCGTGCCGGGGAGCTAATCGAGACGGATGTTCGCCTGCTGGGTCACGCGGGCGAACTTCGCGAGCTCGGATTTGATGTAGGCGCCGAGCGCGTCCGGACCGGCAGGGAGCAGCTCCATCCCGAACTTGGAGAAGTCGCGTGCGGTGTCGGGCGATTTGAGTATCTCCATCACGGCTCCGCTCACCTTCTCGATCGAGTCTTTCGGCGTCCCGCTCGGCGCGACGAGCGCGTTCCAGATGACGATCACGACACCGGGATAGCCGGATTCCGCGAGCGTCGGGAATTCGGGCGCCGGCGGAAAGCGCTTCTCGCTGGTGACCGCGAGCGCGCGGAGCTTCCCCGCGCGGACCTGTCCGATGGCGGTCGGCATCGAAGAGATCATGAGCTGCGTGTGGCCGCTCAGGAGACTCGTGAGCGCGGTGGTCGTCGCCGGCACGTGAACCATGTCGATGCCGGCGGCGCGCTTGAACATCTCGGTTGCGACGTGCACCGTCGAGCCGTTGCCGGTCGATGCGTAGTTGAGCTCGCCCGGACGCGATTTCGCCAGCTTTTCGAATTCCTTCGGCGTTCGCACCGGCAGCGACGGATGCACGACCATGATGAGCGGCGCGTAGCCCACGAGCGCGACCGGCGTGAAATCGCGCGTCGTGTCGTACGCGAGCTTGCGATAGAGATTCGGATTGAGCGCGAGCTCGGTGGAAGAGCCCATGAGCAGCGTGTAGCCATCGGGTTTCGCCCGCGCGGCGACCTCCGCCCCGATCGTACCGCCGGCGCCGGGGCGGTTCTCGACGATCACCTGCTGGCCCAGGCGTTCCGTGAGCCTGTGACCGATCACGCGCGCCGCCGCATCGGATACGCCGCCGGCGCCGAACGGGACGATGAAGCGGATCGGCCGCGTCGGGTAGGCGCCGGTCTGCGCGAGCGCATTCGTCGCGTGAAACGCGGCGAGCACAACGAGCGCGAGAACGGCAGGAATGCGATGCATGAGCGCGGCAACATAGCATTTCACTTCGCGCCCCCGCAAATGTAGTATCGATCGGGTAGCGCAGGCGTCCTGCCTGCAGCGGAGATGAGACTATGACATTCGCACGCGAGCTCGCGCAGCGCGTCTGCGCGATACGCTCCGACGATCTGTCGGAAGAGGCGCAGTACTGGAACAAGATCGCCGTGCTCGACACGGTCGGCGTCGCGCTCGCGGGCACGCACGAGGAAGCGTTCACGCTGCTCGAATCCGTGATCGACGCGCCGGCCGGCGGACCGAGCCTCGTGCTCGGCAGCGACCGCCGCGTGAGCGCGCTCGACGCGGCGCTGCTGAACGGCACCGCGGCGCATACGCTCGACTTCGACAACACGATCGAGACGCTCATCGGGCACATCAGCGCGGTCTCGGTGCCGGCGCTCATCGCGGGCGGGGAAGCGCACGGCTGCAGCGGCGCGGATCTGCTGCTCGGCCATGCCGCCGCGGTGGAGACGACGCGCATCGGCCTCGCCCTCAATCCGGAGCACTCGGAGAAAGGCTGGCATCCGACCTCGACGCTGGGTGTGATTGCAGTCGCTGCAGGGTGCTCGCGGCTGCTGGCCTTGAGCGTGGAGCAGACCGAAATGGCGCTGGCGCTGAGCGCTTCGCTCGCCGCGGGCATCAAGGCGAACTTCGGCACGATGACCAAGCCGCTCCACGCCGGTCAGTGTGCGCGCGGCGGATTGATGGCCGCGCTGCTCGCGCGCAAAGGCTACACGGCAAGCGCGGAGGCGTTCGAGCACAAGCAGGGATTTTTCGAGCTCTTCGGCGCCGGACGTCGCGACGTCGAGCGCGTGTTCGAGAGCTGGGGCAAGCCGCTCCTCATCGTGTCGCCGGGCGCGAGCTACAAGATCTATCCGTGCTGCTATGGCACGCATTCCCCGGTCCAGGCTGCGCTCGATCTTGTTCGCGAGTATGGACCGTTCGAGCCCGATCAGATCGAGCGCATCGAGAGCCGCACGACCGAGCGTGCCCTGGCGCATACGAACCGACCGCGTCCGACGACGGGGCTCGAAGCCAAGTTCAGCGTGCAGTACTGCGTCGCGCGCGCGCTCATCGACGGCAAGGTCGGACTCGATGACTTCGAACGCGAGGCCTGGGTCGAGCCGCGCGTGCGCACGCTGCTCGAACGCGTGCACGCATCGACGTACGACGGGCCCTTCTACGGTAACGCGCGCTTCGATGCGCGGCTCAAGGTCGTGCTGCGGGACGGTCGCGTGCTCGAAGCGAAAGCGGACGAGCCCGCCGGCCGTACCGTGCAAAACCCTGTCTCGCGGGACGCAGTCGATGCGAAGTTTGTCGACTGCGCGAAGTCAGTGCTTGGGGAACAGGGTGCCGAGGCCGCGCGTGCACGCATCTGGGCGCTGGACTCCATCTCGGTGCGTGAGCTCACGGCCGCGCTCGAGCGCAACGCCTCGCCGGCCGGTGTGAAAAACCGCGCTGCGGCCTAGGCCGATTGCATCGTCGTCCCGGCAGGCCGGGACCCAGTGCACGAATAGCGATGAAGCCTGAAATCCTCGTCATGGCGCCCATCTACGCGCCGGTGCTCGCGCAGCTCGAACGGGAGTACACAGTGAGCAAGCTGTGGGAGGCGAAGCATGCGGAGCGCTACCTTGGCGAGCAGTGCGGCGAGGTGCGCGCGGTAATCACGACGGCGCTACGCGGCTTACGTGCGACGGTGATCGATCAGTTGCCGCAGCTCGAGCTGATCGCGTGCTTTGGCAACCCGCGCGGGACCATCGACCGCGATGCGGTCGCGCGGCGGGGCATCACCGTTGCCAGCACGCCCGACGACATCACGGCTACCGTCGGCGAGCTTGCCGCCGGTATGGCCATCACGCTCATGCGGCGGATCTGCGAGAGCGATCGGTTCGTGCGCTCCGGACAGTGGCTCCAGCGCGCGCCCGCGGCCGGAACGACGCTCGTGGGGAAGACGTGCGGCATCGTCGGCCTGGGCCGGATCGGCCGCGAGACCGCCGCGCGGCTCGAGGCGTTCGGCATGACGATCTCCTATCACGGTCCGCGTGCGAAGCCCGACGTCGAGTACCGCTACTTCGCGGACGTGCAGAGCCTCGCGCGTGCGGCCGATTGCCTGGTGGTCAGTTGCCCCGAGACGCCGCAGTCGCGGAATCTGATCGATACACAGGTACTCGACGCGCTCGGTCCCGACGGCTTTCTCGTGAACGTTGCGCGCGGACCCATCGTTGACGAGGCCGCGCTCATCGCCGCGCTGAAAGCAAAACGCATCGCCGGCGCGGCGCTCGACGTGTACTGGAACGAGCCGCGCGTGCCGGATGCGTTGATTGCGATGGAGAACGTCGTGCTGCTCCCGCACATCGGCTCGGCCACGCGGGAAGTGCGCGAGGAGCGCGGACGCAAGCTCATGGCGAACCTGCGGGCGCATTTCGCGCGGCAGCCGGTACCGCACCCGCTGGAAATCTGAATATCCCTGGAGGAGGCCGCATGAAATACCGCAAGCACGAAGCGAAGGAAGCCGCCCGCGAGATGCTGCACGGGGTATGGACGGCGCTGCCGACGAACTTCACCGACGACATCCGGCTCGACGAGGCGGCAATCGCATGGAACCTCGAGTACTGCATCTTCGAGTTGAAGCTCGAAGGCCATTACTGCCTCGGTAACGTGGGTGAATTCTGGGCGCTCACGAACGAGGAGCGCATGCGGGTGCACGAGATCAACGTGGAGGTCGCGAAAGGGCGCGTTCCGCTGATCGCGGGCTGCCATCATCAGAACGCGAACGAGGTGATCGAGCTTTCCCGCCACGCGCAGGACGTCGGCATCGACTTCGTGATCGTCCTGACGCCGTACGTCGCCGCGAACGGCGACGACGCGGTCTACGAGTTCTATCGCTACGTCTGCGAGAAGATCGACATTGGCGTGGTGCTCTTCAATACCGAAGCAACCTATCCGATCGGCGTGAATCTCGCGAAGCGGCTGGCGAAGATCCCGAACATTTGCGCATTCAAACAGGGCGTATCGAAGATCACGCAGACGATCGCGCTGCGCGAGGCAATCGGCAAGGAGCTCGAGATCAGCGTCGCGGACGAGGCGCCGTTCGTCTACAACATCGGCGTCATGGGCGACACCTGGCTCCTGAATTATTGCCCGCACCTCTATCAGGTTCCCGGCTACCTGCCGGTGAACGAGTATGCGGCTGCCGCGCGCGCGGGCGATCACAACAAGGCGGTCGAGATCTCGCGCAGCTTGAATCCGCTGCGCGGCGTGCTCGCGAAATGGATTCCCGGTTATGGCCGCGCGGGACGCACGCCGGCCGCCGAGCAGAAATACTGGATGGAGCTGATCGGCATGAAAGGCGGGCCGGTCCGCGCGCCGAGCACCGAGCTGCCGGAAGAGGAGAAGGCGAAGCTGCGCGCCGACCTGCAGGCGACGGGGCTCATCGCGAAAGCGCAGGCGGGACGATCGAAGACGGAACGTCGCGCAGCCTGAGCGTCGTTCGACCGTAGGGTGCGCCGAGGGCGCACCGCGCGGTGCGCTACGTCGGGCGGGGCGATGGCCCACCGGCCGGTGCGCTACCAGCGCACGATACGTCGCTACATCAAGCGGCCGGTCCTTCGACCGCGCGAGCAACGTCAACGCGCAGGCGCGATCAGATCCGGCGCGTCGTTCTTCGGCGTGTTCACCCGCTCGCTGACCGGATAGCACACGAGCATCTCCAGCGGCGCCGGCCGCAGCAGATCGCGCGGATCGTCGGCTTCCAGCCACGTGCGGTAGTCATCCGGCTCGAGGATCACCGGCATGCGGTCGTGCAGGCGCCGCACCATGTCGTTGGCCTGCGTCGTGATGATCGCGAACGTGACGAGCCGCTCGCCGTCGGGCTTGCGCCAGCTATCCCACAGGCCTGCGAACGCGAGGAGCGAGCCGTCGCTGCTGGTGATGTAGTAGGGCGTCTTGCCGGCGGCGTGCTTCTGCCACTCGTAAAAGCCGCATGCCGGCACCAGGCACCGGCGCCTGTTCCGGTAAGGCTCCTTGAAGGATGCGGTGGTCGTGACCGTCTCGGCGCGCGCGTTGATGCACTTGTAGCCCGTCTTTTCGTCTTTGGCCCAATACGGCACGAGGCCCCAGCGCGCCGTCGTCTGCTCGATCGTGCCGTCGCGGGTGAGGCGCGTGATCGGCAGCACGGAGCCCGGCGCAACGTTCCAGCTTCCGGGGAATTCATGCAGGTTCGCGAAGTACTCGGCCTCGGCCCGCGAGCGCGAACGGGGACCGTACAGCGCGTAACGACCGCACATCGGAG
>Ga0196978_1000776_pt1 | contig 15520 bp, 16 predicted proteins | sample S3v_2013CmetaG_FD_155491 | JGI IMG/M metagenome (GOLD analysis project Ga0196978, IMG submission 155491) | Soil microbial communities from Anza Borrego desert, Southern California, United States - S3+v_20-13C | ecosystem: Environmental > Terrestrial > Soil > Desert | place: USA: California... | reverse complement strand
CGCAAGGTCAACAAGGTGGGCAAGCTTCCCGCCATCGAGCACGAGGGCCGCTGCCTCGGCGACTCCACCGAGATCGCGTACTACCTGGAGGAGCGCTTCCCCTCGCCTTCCATCTTTCCCGCCGATGCGCGCGAAAAAGGCATGGTCCACGTCTTCGAGGATTGGGCCGACGAGAGCCTTTATTTCTACGAGATGTTCCTGCGCTTCACTCTCGGTCACAACGCCGAGAAGTGGGTGCCGATCCTGTGCGCCAACGACAGCGACATCGTGCGCCGCGCCGGCCGCTTCATCATTCCGCGTCACATGAAGGCGATCCTGGTCAAGCAGGGGCTCGGAAGAAAGAGCCGCAAACAGGTGCTGACCGACGTGCGACGCCACTTCCAGCACCTGAGCGGGCTGCTCGAGGGCCGGACGTGGCTCGTCGGAGATTCGCTGACGCTGGCCGACATCGCCGTCTTCGCGCAGCTGGCATGCGTGTGCGGCGCCAAGGAAGGGGCCGCGATGCGCGGCGAGCATCCCGTGGTCGACGAGTGGATGAAGCGCGTCGACGCCGCCACCGCTCCCCGCGCGCCGCGAAGCGAGCGAGCCGCCGATGCCGCCGGCGAGCACAAGGCACCGCGTCACGCCCGCGGCGCCGCCTGAACGAAGGGGACGGGTACGACCATTCAGGAGATGCCCTCCAGAGCATTTCTGGCCGAGCGCGCGGGCGGCGGCCCCGTACAGCTTTTCCGTGACCGGGGATGCCGCTGATGCCGCCATGGGCGTGGATCCTGGTGTGGGGCGCAGCGTTTGGCGCAACGCACATGATCCTGGCATCGGCGCGGCTGCGGCCGATGCTGGTGGCCAGGCTCGGTGAAGGCGCCTACCTGGGCCTCTACTCGGTCGTCGCCTTCGCGACCTTCGTCCCGATGGTTTCGGTGTACATGCGCAACATCCACGACGGCCCCTTGCTGTGGAGCCTGCGCGGGTCGAGCGCCATCCACTGGTTCTCGATGCTGTTCTCCGGTGCGATGTTCACCATGGTCATCGCGGCGCTGGCCCAGCCGAGCCCGGCCTCGATCGGGCCGAAGAAGCATCTGCGAGCCTACGGGCTGACGCGCATCACGCGTCATCCACTTTTCATGTCGCTAGGCCTGTGGGGGCTCGGGCATCTGCTCGTCAACGGATTCGCGGCCGACGTCGCCTTCTTCGGCGGCGTGTTCCTGATCGGGCTGCTGGGCTGCATGCATCAGGACGCGCGCAAGCGCGTCACCGAGCGCGGCACGCTCGATGAGTTCTTCGCCGAGACCTCGCTGCTTCCATTCGTGGCCATCATGACGGGGCGGACCAGCCTCGTGCTCTCCGAGCTCCCATGGGTCGCGCTCGGAATCGGCGTGGTCGTCTCGACGGTGGTCTACCAGCTTCACGGCTGGCTATTTCGCTAGCACAGCCGCCGCAGCCGGCAGGCGTCGCTGCTCGTCGGCGACGCGCCCCATCTCGAGCACGAGCCAGGCGTAGTAGATCCCGTAGATTCCGCTCAGCGTGACCACGTCAAAAGGCCCCGTAGCGTCGTCCATCCAGCCCCACATCGTTCCCACGATGGCCATCGCCATGAAATAGAACGGCGCGATCAGCACCACGCGAAGCGCCAGGACGAAAGACAACGCCATGTACCGCTCCAGGAAGCCCTGTCCCGCGCCCCCACCGTTGCTGCGATAGGCCGCGCAGGTTCCCAGCGCCGTCATCGCGACGGCGACCGCCGACAGGAAGTCATCCCACGCGGTGCGCCCTCCGTCGGATTCGGGCAGGAACTCGTAGAACACCATCGTGAACACCGTCATCAGGAACAAGTAGAGGAAACTTGCCTGCTCGGGCAGCGTTCGCGTCGCCAGTGCCGTTCGCAGTGGTCCCAGCTTCCACCAGTACATGCCCCTGGGTCTATCCCCCCGATGCCCTGGTGTCCATTGGATCACGTGTGCCAGCGACGTCGAGGCATTGCGCTGTGCGCCGACCGCTGATTCGATCGACTACGCGATCATCGAAACGGGCGACGCGAAGAAGGGCACGAGCGCATGGCGAAGAAGGAAGAAGCGCAGATCCTGACGATCGACGGCCACGACGTCTCGATCTCCAGCCCGAGCAAGGTCCTGTTCCCCGAGGCCGGTCACACCAAGATCGACCTGGTCCGTTACTACGTGGCCGTCGCCGACGGCGCCCTTCGCGGCGCCGGCGGGCGCCCCAACGTCCTCGTGCGCTATCCGAATGGAATCGCCGGGGAGTTCTTCTTCCAGAAGCGCGCGCCGCAGGCGCGGCCGCAGTGGCTCGAGGCCGTCACGCTGAGCTTTCCTTCCGGACGCACCGCCGAGGAAATCGTACCGCGCAATGCGGCGGCCCTGGCGTGGATGGCAAACCTGGCCTGCATCGAGCTGCATCCGCATCCGGTGCGCGCCGACGACCTCGACCATCCCGACGAGCTGCGCATCGACCTGGACCCCGTGCCCGGCGTGGAGTGGGCGCAGATCGTCGATGTCGCGCGCGTGGTGCATGCGGTGCTGCCCGACTTCGGCCTGACCGGATGGCCGAAGACTTCGGGCTCGCGCGGGATTCACGTGATCGTCCGCCTGCATCGCCGGTGGGGATTCGACGACGTGCGGCGCGCGGCCGTGGCCTTCGCGCGCGAGGTCGAACGGCGCGCGCCGGCCATCGCCACCAGCAAGTGGTGGAAGGAGGAGCGGCACGGCGTCTTTCTCGACTACAACCAGAACGCCAAGGACCGCACCGTCGCCTCGGCATACTCGGTGCGGCCGCGACCCGATGCGCGCGTGTCGGCGCCGCTGTCGTGGGACGAGATCGCCACCTGCGATCCTGCCGATTTCACGCTCGCGACCATGCCCGCGCGTTTCGCCGAGATCGGCGATCGCCACCGCGACATCGACGATCATCCCTGCTCGCTCGATGCCCTGCTCGAGTTGGCCGACCGCCACGCGGCCGACGGGCTGGCCGATGCGCCGTGGCCGCCGCACTACAAGAAGCAGGACAACGAGCCGCCGCGCGTGCAGCCCTCCAAGAGCCGCGCGCGCAAGCCGTCGACAGGCGGAAGGCGGACGCCGGTGCATCCGCTCATCGAGATCGCCCGCGCATGGAAGAAGGAGGACGCGCTGGCCGGCCTGGAACGCTGGAAGGAGCGCAACGCCGAAGTCGCAGCACACCTGGAGCCCGCCGACGTCCTGGTCGACTCGATGCGAGGCAAGTCCTCGACCTGGACGCGCGTACGCCTGAACCTGCAGCACGTGCCCGAGCAGATGCGACCGCAGCAGGGCGCGCTCGATCCGGACGAGGACGTCTCCAGCGGGTCGCCGCCTAGCGCGTCCCCGAAGCGCCGAACACCTTCGCGAGCTCGTAAGGAGTCGTGACCTCGAGCTGATCGTAACGGCAGTCCTTCGGCTGCCTGTCGGGACGCCACCTGGCGAAGATCGCCGCGTGCCGGAAACGATCGCCTTGCAGATGGTCGTACTTGACCTCGCACACGCGCTCGATGCGCAGCGGCTCCCACGACAGATCCTTGCCGGCGCTCCAGCGGCTCTGCGCGCCCGGCATGCGCTGGCTGCCTTCCTGCGCCTGCGCCCACTCCCGCCACGGATGATCGCCGATCGCGCCTTCGCGTAGCGGCTCGAGCTCCTCGGCAAGCGCGCGCCGCTTCTCCATCGTGAAGGAGGACGTGACGCCCACGTGGTGAAGTACGCCCGCACCGTCGTAGAGCCCGAGCAGCAACGATCCCACCAGACCCTTGCCCTGTTTGTGCCAGCGAAAGCCGGCAACGACGCAGTCGGCGGTGCGCGCATGCTTGATCTTGAGCATCGCGCGCTTGCCCGGCTGGTAGATCGCATCGGCGGGCTTGGCGATGACGCCGTCCAGGCCCGCGCCCTCGAACTCCTGGAGCCAGCGAACCGCCGTGGCGTGATCGGTCGTGATCGGCGTCAGATGCACCGGAGGCTTGCTCCCGGCCAGCAGCGTCTCCAGCGCCGTGCGCCGCTCGCCCTGCGGCCGCGCCGTCCAGTCCGCGCCATCTGCCGCCAGCAGGTCGAAGGCGACGAACGAGGCGGGGCTCTCTTTGGCTAGCTTTGCCACTCGCGATGCCGCCGGATGCAGCCGCAGCTGCAGCGCATCGAAGTCGAGCCCGCTCGGCGTGGGCATGACGAGCTCGCCATCCAGGATGCAGCCGTCGGCAAGCGCGCTCGCGAAAACCTCGTGCATCTCGGGGAAATAGCGATCCAGCGGCCGGCAGTCGCGACTCTGGATGTAGACCTCGCCGGGGCCGCCGCGAAAAACGATGGCGCGAAAGCCGTCCCACTTGGGCTCGTACAGGAATCCGTCCCCAGCGGGGATCTTCTCGGCGATCTTGGCGAGCATCGGCTCGATGGGCGGGTCGATGGGAAACATCCCTTCGGTCCTACGCCGGAAGCTCGAGCGGCGCCAGATCGGGCTCGACCCACGAGCGCCGCGCCACCGGCGACATCAGGGTTTCCTTCGACCAGAAGCGCAGCAGCAGATCGCGATCGCCGGCCGCACTGCCGATCAGGCGATCCACCGAGCACTCCAGCGGTTCCTCGGTGCCGCACGTTGCCAGAAACTGCGTGATCAGCCGCACATAAGCGGCGGTCACGGTCTCGTGGTAGCCGCTGGCGTCGTTGTTGGCCGTGCCGTGAGCATCGTTGAGCGCCCGGATACGGGTGCGAAGCTTTTCCAGCGCCTGCTCGCTGCCATAGCGGCGCACGTGCCAGGCGCCGACGCGAAGGTGCGCCGCGTGTGTCCACTGCGCGTGCGGCAGCGAGCGGTCCAGAAACCGCGTGATCAACTCCTCGAAGGTCATGAAGCGTGACCCTATCATTCGCCGCGCGCGCGCCGAACACGGACGGCGGCGCGCCACCTGCCGTGACGACTCGCCGGCGTGAAAAAATCCATGCGCCGCGGTGACTGGGGTTACTTCGCCGCCGCGCCCCTGCTGCTACCGATGGGCCGGGCATCAAGCCCGCGCAGGGAGGCAGGGCGATGGACATCACCACCGATCAGAAACGGCTCATCCAGAGCATCGTCAACGTCTTTGAAACCGGCAGGACCGGAGGTGACTACGGCGCGGTCACTCGCTACGCCGACGGTCCCGGTGGTATCCGCCAGGTGACCTACGGCCGTTCGCAGACCACCGAATACGGCAAACTGCGCGCCCTGCTCACCGCCTACGTCGGCGCGGCCGGCCAGTACGCCGCCGGCCTGCAGCCCTACATCGCCAGGATCGGATCCCAGCCGCTGGTCGATGACGCAGATTTCCTCAGGCTGCTGCGCGATGCCGGGAACGATCCCGTCATGCGCCAGACGCAGGACAGGTTCTTCGACACCCACTACTACAATCCTGCCATCCGCTGGTGCAGCGAGGACGGCTTCCTGGACCCGCTCTCGGCCCTGGTCGTCTACGACTCTTTCATCCACAGCGGGTCAGTCCTGAAGTTCCTGCGCAACCGTTTTCCGGAACACGTCCCGGCCAAAGGCGGCCGCGAGCGAGTGTGGGTTTCCGAGTACGTCGACACGCGCCATCACTGGCTGGCCACGCACTCCAATCCGCTGCTGCAAAAGACGATCTACCGCACGCGCTGTTTCCTGGCCGAGATCGAGCGAAACAACTGGGATCTTTCCGTCCGACCCATCGACGCCAACGGCATCCAGGTCTCCTGATGACCCGGCGCCGCCGGCTGTGCGCACATCGCTGCCCGATCATGGCCGGCGGCGCATGGCCCGCTTACGGCGATGGGAGCATGCCGCCGAGACTCTCGATGGGAGGACAGCGCGGATCCAGCGGAACCGCGGGATATCCGCCCTCCCCAAGGACGCTGGAGGCCTGGAGGAAACCCGGGCCGAGGATGTCGAGCAATTCGACCATGCGCGGCGTGGCCAGGACGATCTGCGCATCCAGCGCCGCCTCCGTGCCGGTGCAGACGAAGCCGGCGATCTCGACCAACGAGTCGACCGAGCCCTCGGCCAGCGCCTGCATCCGCAATCCGTCGTAGACGCCGACCAGCAGCTGCTCCACCGGAGCGCACGCTGCGAGGATGGCATCGACCATTCTGGTCGATGCCGCCGCGATCTTGTCGTAGCCCTTGGTGCACCTGGCACGCGCGGCGTCGATGGCCGCGTCGTACTTCGCCTGCGTCATCACCGCGTTCTCGAACGCGACGGTCGGCGACAGCACGCCCTGCAGGCACTTGTGCAACGACTTCACCTTGACCTTCGCGAATGCAGCCTGGGCTTTGTGGAGGGCCTGCTGGCAGCCGGCGAGTTCAGCGGCCTCGCCCTTGTCCAGTGGCGGCATGGCTGCGCCCGGCGACGGAAATCTCGGGCAGCCCGCCAGACCCAGGCAAACCATGAGCATGAGAGCCAGACCGACGCCTGGGCCACCGCGGTGTGCGGCGGTGATGACGGAGTCGTCCGGTTTCGTCCTTCGATCGTGTTCCATGATTGCGCGACCTCCCTGCGGACGTCGCTGGCAGCGCGACCGCTGTCTGCTGCCGTCTCATCACCAGCGTCAGGCAACGCGGCGTGAACATCGAAGGAACAACGTTACTGAGCAGCGGTTCAGGCAGAGGATGCAGGCCATCGTCGTTGCCGCGGGTTCTTTGGCGCAGGCATCCTGGCAGCTGCACGTGGTCAGGGTCGCTGCCGACGGGGTCCTCAGCGCAGCCGCACGCAGTCGTCGGCACATTCGGCATCGGGCCTGGGCGTGGACGGCGAGGGCCGGTGCATCACGGCGCGCGTCGGCCTGACCACGGCGCGCGCCTCACCGCCCTGGTCGCGAACCGCGGCGTCGCCGTCGACGATCAGGCTGTATCCGCCGGTCTCCACCGGTGGCCACAGGAGGCTGACCAGAGGACGCGCCGCGACGTTGGACAGCGTGCGCCTTCCGCACTTCATGATCAGGTCATCGCCATCCCAGGCCACGCTGACGGCTACCGAGTGCGGCCGGCCGTCGTCGGCAACCGTCAACAGATACGTGGTCGTGCCGAAGCGCCGGACCTGCTCGCGAAGTGCTTCGAGTGTGACGGGAACGCTCATTGCTCACCTCTGGCCGCGGTCGAAGCGGGTCCCGCGCCTGTCCGCGCGCGAGATCTTGTCTGCAACCATCAGATACTCGACGTTGCCCTCGGTGCCCTGGATCGGCGACTCCATGATCCCGCGCGTCACCAGGCCGCACTCGCAGGCGCGGTCGTGAACGGCTGTCACCGCGAGCCGGCGCACCTGTTCGTCGGTCACGATGCCGTCTTCCAGATGGTCAGGCCCGACCTCGAACTGCGGCTTGATCAGGAGCACCAGGACCGCATCGAGCGCTGCCAGCGCGGCCATTCGCGGCAGCACGCTGGTCAAGGACACGAACGACAGATCGGCCACGACGATGGACGGCAGCGGATCCAGCTTCGAAGCGTCGACCGCGCGGATGTTGGTGCGTTCCATCAGGACCACGCGCGGATCGTTGCGAAGCTGCCAGGCGAACTGTCCGTAGCCGACGTCGACGGCGTAAACGCGCGCAGCGCCGCGAGTCAGAAGGCAGTGCGTGAAGCCGCCGGTGGAGCAGCCGGCGTCCAGGCACACGGCTCCGGCGACGTCGATGCCGAATCGCTCCAGCGCGGCATCGAGCTTGGTGCCGCCCCGGGAGACGAAGCGCGGGCGCTCGCGCACGGCCAGCGCCGCGTCGGCGCCGATCTTTTCGCTGGCCTTGTCGATCCTCTGGGTTCCGTCGTAGACGAGACCGGCGAGAAAAAGCCGCGCTGCCTCCGCGCGCGACGTGGCAAGACCGAGCGCGATCAGCCGATCGTCGGCGCGAACGCGCGAAGCCAAGCTCAGTTCCTCCTGCTCCAAGCGAAGCCCGTCAGCGCCGGCGCGACGGCCTCGCGCGCGACCGTCTCCAGCACCGTGACGTCGCGCGGCACGCGCCCGAGCGCCTGCAGCGCCGCGGCCAGCTCCATGCGCAGCAGCTCGCGCGAGCGCTCGATACCGTACACCGAAGGATACGTCGTCTTGTTGCTCGAGCGATCGCCTCCCACGCGCTTGCCGGTGATCTCGGTGGGTGCGATCTCGTCCTTGATGTCGTCGGCGATCTGGAAGCTCAGGCCGAAACGCTCGCCGAAGTCGGTCAGCGCCGAAACTTCGCTGTCGCTCGCACCAGCGAGCAGAGCCGCCGCGCGTACCGAGCAGCGAAGCAGTGCTCCGGTCTTGCGCGCGTGGATCGCGCGCAGGAGATCGGCGTCACCGGCCAGCCCTTCGGCCATCAGGTCGGCGGCCTGCCCGCCGACCATGCCTTCGCGGCCGGCGGCACGCGCGATCTCCTCGAGCACGCGCAGCTGGAGCGCAGGCTCGGCCACCGGTGCGCACATCAGGAGAAACGCTTCGGTCAGCAGGCCGTCGCCAGCCAGTATGGCCATGCCGTCGCCGAACAGGACATGGTTGGTCGGCATCCCCCGGCGCAGATCGTCGTCGTCCATTGCCGGCAGGTCGTCGTGGATGAGCGAGTAGGCGTGGATCATCTCCAGCGCAGCGGCAAAGCGTGCGAGCTTGGCTGCATCGGCCCCGAGCGCTTCGGCGGTGGCCAGGAACAGCAGAGGCCGGATGCGCTTCCCGGGAGTTCGCAGCGAGTAGCGCATCGATTCGACGAGCCGCGAGACTCCGAAAGTCTCGGCGCGTGCAGGGCCCGTGGCGTCGTCATCGGGTGAAGGAGGCGGCGGCGGCACGGCCGCCTCCAGGACGCCTTCGACCAGCCGCGTGAGCCTGGCGATGGCGACCCCGGCATCGGTGTGAGCGGCATCGTCCGTGCCGGGGCCGGCAGCAACGGCGTGTGCGGCGTCGTCCGTGCCGGCGCCGGCAGCATCGGTGTGCACGGCCGCGCCAGGGATGGCCGAGGTTGCACCGCTGCATGCATCGCCGTCGGCTTTGGCATTGCGGGCGTCACCGGCCGCCGCACCTTGCGCTCGAGAGCTCGCGGCTGGCGCCTTCATCGCTCCTCGTCTTCCTCGTCGTCCTCGAAAGGACGCAGCACCAGCTCCTGGCCGGCACCACGCGTCAGCTCCTCGATGCGGGCCTGCACACCGTCCAGACGAGTGTGAAGCTGCCGAACCAGCGAGACGCCGCGCTCGAAGCAGCGCAGCGACTCCTCGAGCGCGATGTCGCCGGTTTCGAGCTTGCGCACGACTTCTTCGAGCTCGGCCATCGCCTCTTCGAACCTCGCTTCGTCGACTTTCTTTTCGCGCTTGTCGGTCATGATCGCGCCAGCGGCCCGCGAGCCAGCAGCTCGGTCGCGCGCTCCAGGTCGGAGATGCGGTTGACGTTCCACACCTCGGCCGGCGATGCGGCCGGCACCGCCAGAGCGCCCATGCGCGCGAGCAGACGATGCGGAGCGAGCAATCCTTCCCTTAGCGCAGCGGTCAGGATCGGCAAAACCGTGGCAGGATAGAACGCCACCAGAGGCTCCCAGCCGCGTGGGCTGCGCAGCGCCGCGACTCGCCCGCTGCTGCGGCCGAGGCGCGCGATCGCCGAGAGCGTGTCGACGTGCACGAAGGGCGCATCGCACGGCATCACCAGGACCCCGAAGCGCGCACGCGCCAGACCGCCGGCAATCGCCGACAGCGGGCCGCGTCCGCGCTGCAGGTCCTCGACGAAGATGGCAGTGCCGGCGCCCGCCTGCACTCCCCTGCCGGCGATCAGCAGCGGGCCGCCGGCGACGCGCCGCAACGTCGACGCGGCGATCTCGGCAAGGGTTCGCGTTCCCAGCAGCGCGTGGCGCTTGTCGCTGCCGAAGCGGCGCGATCGGCCGCCGGCAACGAGCAGGCCGTCGATGCGCGCGTGCTCAGTAGTCGTAGTCACTGGTGCGGAAGCGCTCTTCCTTGGGCGCCCGCCGCGCGGATTCGGGAAGCTCGGGCACCTTCAGATCGATGCCCGGCAGCGTGATCGGATCGACGTGCGCGCCGCCGAGTCGTGCGCCGAAGTGCAGGACCGAGCGGCCGGCGGGCATCCTTCCGATGACGGCGCCACCGTCCACCGCTCTGCCCTGCACGGCCGTCACCTCGCCCAGGCCCGAGTAGAACGTATAGAGGCCGAGTCCGTGATCGATGGCGACGAACTTGCCGTTGGGCGCGTCGCCCACCAGCGCCACGGTTCCCCAGTTCGACGAGACCACGTTCTCGCCGGCAGCGGCGGCAAGATCGACCGCCGTGTGCGGCGCACCGATGTGCTCGTCATCGCTCTTCCGCACGCCGAACGGCGTCTGGATGTTGCCGCCGCGCACCGGCGTGCGAAAGCCGCCGTTCCACGAGCGCGTCAGCGCCGTGCGGTTCCACAGCGCCAGGAGCTGGACGTTGCGCACCGTCATCTCCTCGACCGCCTGGTCGTTGCGCGAGATGCCTCCCTTCCACAGGCCTTCCTCGTCGAAGCGTCGTGCCCGCACCGTCACGGTGCGCGTGCCGCTTCGCGAACCGACGTCGTACTGGAGCTCGTAGGGCCCGGGCAGCGTGTCGATGTCGACGGCGAAGTAGGCGGTGAAGACGCCGTTGGCGATCTCGCCCTGGAAGCGTCGGCCGGCCACCAGCACGGTGCCTGCGCTGGCGTCGCGCGGCGCACGGATCTGGATCCGCACGACTGCGCCGGGATAGACGATGGGCGGGTCCATCACCACGTAGTAGGGCAGGTAGGCAGGCTCGGCCGCAGCGAGCGACGCGGTCAGCACGACCGTGGCAACACCAAGCATCATCAGCCGCATCATTTCTTCTCGTCCCCGTCCTTGTCCGTGTCGCGCCACAGCACCCGAGCCGAGGCGCGTCCCCGATGGAATCGCAGCTCCAGGCGTTCTCCGACCGCGATCTCTTCGGCCGCCCGCACCAGCGATCCGTCCGCCCGCGAAGCGAGGCTATAGCCGCGTCCCAGCACCGCAAGCGGGCTGAGTGCGTCCAGCGCCGAGCCGAGCTCGGCCAGATGCCGGGCCTCGCCGGCGGTGCGGGCGCGCATGCTGCGCTCGAGCGCAGCCGCCAGAGTGCGCGTGCGCTCGGCGGCAGCGGTCGCTCGCGCGGAGGCCGACCGGGCAAGACGCGCCCTCAGTTCCGATACGGTGTCAGCCGCATCGGCGTAGCGGCCGCGCATCGCTCGCTCCAGTCGCGTGGCCATGCGGTCGGTGTTCTGGCGGATCTGCTCCACGCGCACGGCCGGATGGCGAAGGCGCCCGCCGACGGCGTCGACGCGGTGGCGCAGGCTCTCGAGCTTGCGGCCCATGCACGCACGCAGGCGATGCTCGGCAGTGGAGACGCCGAGGGCAAGATCGGCGCGCACCGGGACCACTGCCTCGGCGGCAGCCGTCGGAGTGGCGGCGCGCAGATCGGCGGCGAGGTCGCACAGCGACACGTCGACCTCGTGCCCGACGGCCGAGACCACCGGAACCGGAAACGCCTTGACCGCACGCACCACCGCTTCGTCGTTGAAGGCGGCGAGATCCTCGCTGGCGCCGCCGCCGCGTCCGACGATGACGACGTCACAGGTGCCGAGGCGCGCCAGCAGCGCCAGCGCCGCCACGATCTGGCGCGGCGCTTCGGCGCCCTGCACCGTGGCCGGCGAAAGAACCACGTGCACGCCGGGAAAGCGCCGTCGCAGCGTGGTCAGGATGTCGTGCACGGCAGCGCCGCGGCGCGAGGTCACCACGCCGATGGTGCGCGGCAGGAAGGGAAGCGCGCGCCTGGTGGTCGGATCGAAGAGGCCTTCGGCATGCAGGCGCGCGCGCAGCTGCTCGAGGGCGCGCTGCGCAGCGCCTGCGCCCACCGGCTTCATCGCGGTGACGTAGAGCTGCATTTTTCCCTGGCGCGAGAAGACGCCCATGCGCCCGCGGCAGACGATCTCGTCACCGATCTCGGGGCGGTAGGCGCTGCGGAAGACGTCGCCGCGCCACATCACGCACTCGATGCAGGAAGCGCGGTCGGCAAGCGTGAAGTAGCAGTGACCGCTGGAGGCGCGGCTGAAGCTGGTGACCTCGCCGAGAACCAACAGGTGCGAGAACTGGCGCTCGAGCGTGCCGCCGATCAGGCCGACGAGCTCGGTGACCGACAGCGGCGCTTCCTCTTCGGTCTCGAAAAGAGGCAGCGTCAAGGAATCGGCTCGGGTGTCCGGATCAGTGCGTGCCGGCGGCGGCGGCGTTCTTGCCCGACGGTGCCGCATCGGTCTTGGCGAGGCGCTCCAGGTGGAAGCCGGCAACACCGCCGACCTTCTGAATGTCGCCTTCCCACGACTTGAGCATGTCGACGGCCTTCTTCAGCTGGGGATCCTTTTCCAGGTCGAACTCGTCGGCAGGATTGACCGGCACGTCGTCCTTGCCGTCCTTGCTCTTGACGGTCTCGGGCTTGGGCGCCTCGATGACGACGTCGGGCTCGATGCCCGAATCCTGAATGGAGCGGCCCGAAGGCGTGTAGTAGCGCGCCGTGGTCAGGCGCAGCGCCGAGCTGTCGGTGAGCGGAAGAATGGTCTGCACCGATCCCTTTCCGAAGCTCTTGGTGCCGATGACGATGGCGCGGTGATGATCCTGCAGCGCGCCGGCGACGATCTCGGAGGCGCTGGCCGAGCCTTCGTTGACCAGGACGACCATCGGCACCGCTTTTCGCGTGCCGTCGGCCTGCGCAAAGAACTTGTGCGCCTGCGATTCGATACGGCCGTCGGTGCGCACGATCAGGCCGGCGTCCAGGAAGAGGTCGGAGATTTCCACGGCCTGGGTCAGAAGGCCGCCCGGATTGTAGCGAAGGTCGAGCACGATGCCGTCGACCCCGCCCTTGTGCTCCTTGTCGAGCTTGTCGAGCGCATCGGCGAGCTCCTGCGAAGAGCCTTCCTGGAAGCCGGTCAGCCGGACGTAGGCGAAGCGGCCGCCCTCGACGGTGCGTGCGCCGCGCACGCTGCGGATGTGGATGACCTCGCGCGTCAGGTTGACGTCGATGAGATCGTTGACGTTCTTGCGCTTGAGCGAAAGATGAACGCTGGTGCCGGGCTTGCCGCGCATCTTCTCGACGGCTTCCTGAAGGCCCATCTCCATCGTCAGGTCTTCGCCGATCTTGACGATCTGGTCGCCCGGCTTGATGCCGGCGCGGAAGGCGGGCGTGCCTTCGATGGGAGTGACGATGGTCAGGATGTTGTCGCGGACGGTCAGTTCGATGCCGAGGCCGCCGAACTCGCCGCGCGTCTCGATCTGCAGCTCCTTGTAACCTTCGGGGGTCAGATAGGCGCTATGCGGGTCGAGCGACGAGATCATGCCCTTGATGGCGCCGTCGATCAGCTCCTTGGTCGCGACCTCGTCGACGTAGTGCTTCTGGACGATCGCCATGATGCTGGCGAACGTTTCCAGGCTCTCGTACGTGTCCTTTGCCTCAGGTGCGGCGCGCAGCGCCGAGGAGGAAAGGATTCCGGCGGTGAACGCAGTGGCGACGACCGTGGTGAGAATGAGCTTTCGCGGCTTTTTTGGCTGCAACACGCGCCAACTATACCAAAGCACCCCGGGGGAACAATGCGATACCTGAGGGTCGCTCTTGCATCCGCGCCGCAGTCGGCCGCCAACCCGATGCAGGAACGCAGCAATGCGATCTCACTGCCCGAACGCGCCCGAGCCTCCCACCCACGGCAGCGGATCGACGGCCTGCCCGCTGTCGCGAAGCTCGAAGTGCAGGTCCGGATCGTCGCCGGGCATGTTGCCGACGACGTCGCCGGCGCCGATGCGGTCGCCTTCCTGGAACCGCAGCGAGCCGAGGCGAGCATAGACCGAGTGGTAGCGCCCGCCGTGGCTGACGATGACGGTATTGCCCATCCCTGACAGGGACCCGGAGAAGATCACCTGGCCCTCTGCCACGGTGCGCACGGGCGCGCCGCCCTTGCTGCGAACGATCACGCCCCGGTACGTGTTGCCGCTCTTGTGCTGCTGGCCGTAGCTGGCCACCACTTTTCCGCCAACGGGCGCCGCCAGAGAGCCTTTGCGCGATGCGAACTTGTCAGCGTCCGCATTGCCGCCGCGGAACAGACGCGAGAGCAGGCCGGGGCGTTTCTCCGGCGCCGGGTTCTTTTGTGCGGCGGCGGCGGCTGCGTTCGGATCGGCGGCAGGGGCGGCCGTGGCCGCGGCATCGTTCGATATCGCTGCGGGGTCGGCTGCTGCGCGCGCCTCGCCGGCGGGCTCGCGAGTCGCAAGTGCGGGCTGCGTGCCGGCCGTCGCGCCTTGTCCCGGCACGAGGTGGCGCTGATCGGTGGGCTCGTCGGCAGCAGCCGTCGTAGCCAGCGTCGAGGGCCTGGGGGCAGCCGGCGCGGGCTTGGGCGTCACGGCAGCAAGCTCCTTCTCCAGTGTCTTTGCAGAGGCTTCCAGCTCGGCCACTCCGGCGGCAGCGTCCTGTGCGTTCGAGGCGAAGGCCTGCGCCTCGCTCTCGGCACGTGCCACTTCGCTTTCGAGTGCGAACCGTTCGCTCTGCAACGCGGTTGCGATGCTGGCCGCACTGTCCCGCTCGGCGCGTGCACGGTCCAGGGCGGCAAGATGACTGCCGCGCTCGATCTCGAGGCGTGCGACCTTTTCCTGACCGCGCGCCGCGGCGGTGACCAGGTAGCGCGCCAGCCGGACGTTCTCCGAGCTTGCCCCGGTCCATCCCGCGGCTCCGGCGCCGATGCGCGCCGCACGGTACAGCCCGGCGACGCGGGCGCGATGCTGCGCGCGCTCGCGCCCGACCACACCGTCGAGCTCGGCCAGACGCGAGATGGCCTGCTCGCTGTCGGCGGCGGCCTGGGCGCGACGATGCTCGGCGTTCTGCATCTCGGCGTCGACCTTGCTCAGGCGCTGCCTGGCCTCGGTAACCATGCGGCCGAGCACCCCAGCCCTGCGGTCCTGCTCTTCGCGTTCGGCCTTCTTGGCCAGCAGCTGCGCACGAATCTCGCGCGCCCGCTCGACCATGTCCTGCGACGCCGCCGGCCCCGCCAGCACGAGCGCGAGAATGAAGGGGACAGGTACGATGATTCGAGAGGCGATCATCGCCATTGCGAGACTCTCCACATGCCGACGGCGCTGCCGGCGCCGCCGAGCGCAGCGCCCCACAACGTCAGGGTCAGGCACTGGCGAGCCGACAGGAACGAGAGGACGTCGGTCAAGGCAGGCAGCTCGCCTTCGATCGGCAGGGACACGCCCTGGAAGACCGCGGCGAGCACGCCGAGCGCGACAAGCGCGCCCAGAATTCCTTCGAGGATCCCGGCCAGCACCACCGGTCCCCAGTAACCCGGCCCGACGGCGCCGACCAGTCGCAGCACGTTCATCTCGTCGCGCCGCGTGTAGGCCGCCAGCTGGAAAGTGGTGGCGACGATGATCACCGAGACCAGCAGGGTCAGCGCACCCAGCGCCCACGCCACCCATCGGACGATGTCCAGGGCGCTGCCGCCGGATGCAATGGACCTCGTGGACTGGACGTCGGAGACGCCCGGAAGTGCACGCCACTGCTGGATTCGCGCCGCCAGCTCTTCG
>Ga0196978_1000775_pt1 | contig 15542 bp, 14 predicted proteins | sample S3v_2013CmetaG_FD_155491 | JGI IMG/M metagenome (GOLD analysis project Ga0196978, IMG submission 155491) | Soil microbial communities from Anza Borrego desert, Southern California, United States - S3+v_20-13C | ecosystem: Environmental > Terrestrial > Soil > Desert | place: USA: California... | reverse complement strand
CAAGGTCATGGTCTGCCTGTCCGGGGGCAAGGACAGCTACGCGCTGCTCGACATCCTGCTGCATCTGAAAGAGCGCGCGCCGGTCGCTTTCGACCTCGTCGCGGTGAACCTCGACCAGAAGCAGCCGGGCTTTCCGGAACACGTGCTCCCGCAGTACCTGGCATCACGCGGCGTCGCGTACCGCATCGTCGAGCAGGACACCTACAGCGTGGTAAAGCGTGTGATCCCCGCAGGCAAGACGATGTGCTCGCTGTGCTCGCGGCTGCGGCGGGGCGTGCTGTACCGGGTGGCGGGCGAGCTCGGCGCGACGAAGATTGCACTGGGCCACCATCGCGACGACATTCTCGAGACCTTTTTCCTGAACATGTTTTTCGGCGGCAAGTTGAAAGCCATGCCGCCCAAGCTCGGCTCGGACGACGGCCGCCACGTCGTCATCCGGCCGCTCGCCTACTGCGAAGAAAGCGACCTCGCGGCGTATGCCGAGCTGCGCGATTTCCCGATCATCCCCTGCACGCTGTGCGGCTCGCAGGAGAATCTGCAGCGCAAGCAGGTCAAAGCGATGCTGCACGAGTGGCACAAGCGCCATCCAGGCCGGGTCGAGAACATCATGCGCAGCCTTCAGAGCGTGAGCCGGTCGCATCTGCTGGACCGCGAGCTTTTCGATTTCGCGGACCTCCGGCCCGCCGGTCGCGCCGATCCCGACGGCGACACCGCTTTCGATACCGAGTGATTGCCGGCGACACCGTAGTCGGTGTAGCTTACGCGCGGGGGTAAGCAGGCCCCCGGGTTACATTCCCTCCAAGGCGGTGCCCCGCCCAATCCTGTGATGCTGCGAGCTCTCGCGCGGGCACTGTTTTCCAGATCCACTCGTGCAGAGCCCTCGCGTGATTCGCGTTGTCAGGCGGGATGGCTATGCAAGTAAGCGCTAACACTGCAGTAGAGACGACCGCCGTGCGGCGGCGCGAGCGCAACGCGATCGTGCGGCGCCTGCTCTGGGGACGCGCGCTGCGCGCCTTCGCCGACGGCTACGCGAGCATCCTGCTCCCGGTCTACCTCGTCGCGCTGGGTTTCGGTCCGCTGCACGTCGGAATCATCGCGACCGCGACGCTGCTCGGGTCGGGCGTGATGACGCTCGGCATCGGGCTTCAGGCGCACCGCTTCGAGTACCGGACGCTCCTCATCGCCGGCGCCCTGCTGATGGCGGCGACGGGCCTTTCCTTCGCCAGCGTCGCCGATTTCTGGCCGCTGCTCGCGGTGGCGTTTCTCGGCACGCTCAATCCCTCGAGCGGCGGCATCAGCGTCTTTCTGCCCGTCGAGCACGCGGCGATCTCGCGCTTCGTCGAAGACTCGGAACGCACGGCCGCGTTCGCGCGCTACAGCCTCGTCGGCTCGCTGGTCGCTGCGCTGGGCGCTCTGATCGCGGGCGCGCCAGACCTCATCGCGGCGCAAACGGGACTGACGCTGAAAGCCGCGCTGCAAGTGATGTTCGTGGCGTACGGCGCCTTCGGCCTCGCGGCGGCGATTCTCTACCGCACACTGCCGACCCGCAGCCATCCGGACGATCGGCCCGTGCACGCACCGCTGGGCGCCTCGCGCATCATGGTCTACAAGCTCGCGGCGCTCTTCTGCATCGACTCGTTCGGCGGCGGTCTCGTCGCCGACGCGATGCTGGTGCTGTGGCTCTTCAATCGCTTCGAGCTTTCGACCGCCGTGGCCGGCACGATCTTCTTCTGGAGCGCGCTGCTCGCGGCGTTTTCCTACCCCGTGGCGGTGCGCATCTCGCGCCGCTTCGGTCTGGTCAACACGATGGTGTTCACGCATCTGCCCTCGAACGTGCTGCTCGTGCTCGTACCGTTCATGCCGTCGCTGTCGTGGGCCGTTGCGCTGCTGCTGGCGCGCAGCGCGCTCTCGCAAATGGACGTGCCGACGCGCACGTCGTACGTGATGGCGATCGTGCCGCCGGGTGAGCGGCCCGCGGCGGCCAGCATCACCAGCGTCCCCCGGAGCTTTACCTCTGCGGCGGGGCCGGTGATTGCCGGCTATCTGCTGAGCCTGTCGACGTTCGGCTGGCCGCTGGTGGTTGCCGGGGTGCTCAAAGGCGCCTACGACATCCTGCTGCTCTATACCTGCCGGCACGTAAAGCCGCCTGAAGAGGCCAGTTTGTCAAAGTGAATTTGACATGCTAGCCTTACGGCAATGAATTGCGCTGAACGTCTCGTCGCGCTGTTCGGCAGCCAGGCCGAAGTGGCCCGCCGTTTTCGCCTCGACCGGGCGGTCGTGAACAACTGGGTGAAGTCCGGCTACGTGCCGGCGCGCTGGGCGATGGAGGTCGAGCACGTGACCGCCGGGCGAATCGCCGCGGTCGAGATCTTGAACGAAGCCAATGCCCGCAAGCCGATCCGGCTGAAGTCCCGCCCGGACGGCGAAAACCTTTTCGGCTCCACAGGGAGTGACGCCATGAACGAATTCGCGCCGACCAGGCGCATCAGCTCTTTCCATCCGCCGCAGCGCACGCTGATGGGGCCGGGCCCGACGGAGATCCACCCGCGCGTGCTGACCACGATGAGCCAGCCCGCCATCGGCTACCTCGATCCGGTTTTCGTCGACATGATGGAAGAGCTCAAGGCGCTGCTGCGCTACGCCTATCAGACCAAAAACCCGCTGACGTTCCCGGTGTCTGGGCCCGGATCGGTCGGCATGGAGTACTGCTTCGTCAACCTCGTGCAGCCGGGCGACAAGGTCGTGGTCTGCCGCAATGGCGTGTTCGGCGGGCGCATGATCGAAAACGTGGAGCGCTGCGGCGGCATTCCCGTCGTCGTCGAAGCCGAATGGGGCCACCCGATCGACCCGCAGAAGCTCGAAGACACGCTGAAAGGCAATCGTGACGCGAAGGTCGTCGCGTTCGTACACGCCGAGACCTCCACCGGCGTGCTGTCGGACGCGAAGACGCTGGTCGAGATCGCGCACAAGTACGACGCGCTGACGATCGTCGATACCGTCACGTCGCTCGGCGGCTCGCCCGTGCTCGTGGACGAATGGGGCATCGATGCCGTCTATTCGGCGAGCCAGAAGTGTCTGTCGTGCACGCCGGGCCTGTCACCCGTGTCGTTGAGCGAGCGCGTGGTCGATTACGTGAAGGCGCGCAAGGAGAAGATCCATTCCTGGTTCATGGACATGAACCTGCTCCTCGGCTACTGGGGCGCCAGTGGTACTCCTGCGCGCACCTATCACCACACCGCGCCGACGAATTCGCTCTTCGCGCTGCACGAAGCGCTGCTGCTCATCCGCGAGGAAGGGCTGGAGAACTGCTGGGCGCGTCACCAGCGCCATCACATCGCGCTCAAGGCCGGGCTCGAAGCGATGGGGCTCCAATTCCTGGTGAAAGAGCAGCACCAGATCCCGCAGATGAACGCGGTGATGTGCGCCGACGGCGTGAACGAAGCGGAAGTGCGCCGCACGCTCTTGAACGAATTCGGCCTCGAGATCGGCGCCGGGCTCGGTCCGCTGGCCGGCAAGATCTGGCGCTTCGGCCTCATGGGCTACTCGTGCCGCCCCGACAACGTGATGCTGTGCCTGTCGGCGCTCGGCTCCGTGCTCGACGACATGGGCTATCCGGTCCACGTCGGCGACGCCGAAGCCGCTGCGCATGCGGCATATGCGGCGATGCACGCGAAGGCCGCGCAGGCGAAAAAGAAATCGGACAAGCAGAAGGCCGTAGCGTAGGGCGCTGCACTCGGGTCTTCCCGAGCACGAACAGAGGGAAACCAGAGGTTTCCCTCCGTAACCTCCTTTCCCTGCCGGGGTCCGCTCAGCGCCCACGGGCTAGCGGACGAGCAGCGCCGTAGGGTGCGCCGATGGCGCACCGCTCAGCGGATCAGCAGGGCAGCGAGACCGAGCAGCATCCCCATGCTCACCACGTCCGTCGCGGTGGTGAGAAAAATGCTCGACGCGGTCGCTGGATCGGCACCGAAGCGCTTGAGCGTGAGCGGGATCATCGCGCCGCAGATCCCGCTCACGACGCACGCGCCGACCAGCGCGAGCCACACGACGAAACCGAGGAGGAGCGCGTGCGGCGAGCCCTGCGCGCTGGCGTACGCGAACATCGCGAGGCCTGCGACCAGCCCCGTCAGCGCGCCGTTGAGCAACCCCAGCGACGCTTCCTTGATGACGAGGCGGCGTTCGCGCCCGCTCTGCACTTCGCCCAGCGTGAGCCCGCGCAGCGTGACGGCCAGCGCCTGACAGCCGGTGTTGCCGGACTGCCCCGCGAGAACGGGCAGGAACACTGCCAGCACGACCAGCTTCTCGATCGTGCCTTCGAATAAGCTCACCACGGCGCCGGCGACGAACGCGGTGATCAGGTTCAACTGAAGCCACGGGTGCCGGAACAGGAAGCTGCGCGACCACGGTGTCGCGAGCCGCTCTTCCTTCTCCACGCCGACCATGCTGCCGGGCTGTGCCGTGATCTCGATCGCCTGCTCCTGGAACATGGTTTCGCCGCGTACGAGTCCGATCAGAACGCCGTTCGTGTCGCACACCGGATAGACCGGGTAATGACGGCGCACCACCTGCTTCATGGCTTCGGCGAGCGGCATGTCCGGCGTGAGGCAGAACGGATCGCGCAGCATGAGCACGTCGAGCCGGTCGCCCTGCGCGGCGAACAGGAGATCGCGCATCGTGATGATGCCGACGAGCCTGCCGGCGGTGTCGGTCACGTAGCCGTAGGTGATAAATGCGCTCTTGATGAGCGTGCGAAGCTGCTCGATCGTCTGCGCGACCGTCATTTCGGGATGGAATACCGCGACGGGCGGCTCCATCATGCTGCCGATGGTGCCGGGCGGATAGCTCAGAGCCCGAGTCTCTGCCATAGGGTGGTGGTGAGACCGGCCTGGTTGAGCGTGTAGAAGTGCAGCCCGGGCGCGCCGTGCCGCAGCAGGTTGTCGCAGAGGTCGGTCACGACATCCAGCCCGAATGCGCGTATCGAGGCCGTGTCGTCGCCGTAGCCTTCGAGCTTCCTGCGGATCCAGCGGGGGATCTCCGCGCCGCAGGCATCGGAAAAGCGCGCGAGCTGCGAAAAGCGCCCGATCGGCATGATGCCCGGTACGATCGGCAGCGCGAGCCGCATCGCTTCGCATTCGTCGACGAAATGAAAGTAGGCGTCGGCATTGAAGAAATACTGCGTGATCGCCGAGTCGGCGCCGGCCTCCACCTTGCGCTTGAACGCCTGCAGGTCTTCCTGCGCCGTGCGCGCCTGAGGGTGATACTCCGGATAGGCCGCGACTTCGATGAAGAAGTGATCGCCGAACTCCTGCCGGATGAATGCCACGAGCTCGTTGGCGTAATGGAACTCGCCGGTCGACGCCGTGCCGGAAGGCAGATCGCCCCGCAGCGCCACCAGATGGCGGATGCCGTGGCTTTTGTACTCCTGGAGTATCTCGCGCACGCTCACGCGCGAGGAGCCGATACATGAGATGTGCGGCGCGGCGGAGTGGCCGGCGCGGCACAGGTCGAGCACTGCGTTCAGCGTGCGCTCGCGGGTCGAGCCGCCGGCGCCGTACGTGACCGAGAAGAACTCGGGCTTCAACTGCGCGAGCTGCTTCGCGGTCTGAGCGAGCTTCTCAGCGCCTTCGGGCGTACTCGGCGGGAAGAACTCGAAGCTGAAGCAGCGCTGGTGTTTCTTTTGCGATTCCATGTGACCTACGCGCCCGCGGTTACTTTGCGATTGCCGGAAGGAGGGGGAGGTTATGGAGGGGGAACCTTGGTTCCCCCTCTGTTCGTTTACCGCCCGTTCGGTCCCGCCGAAGCCGGACGCTATTACCGTTACACCTAGTAACGGTAATGGTCCGGCTTAAAGGGACCGTTGATATCGATGCCGAGATACTTGGCCTGCGCCTCGGTCATGCGCGTCAACTGCGCGCCGAGCTTCTTCAGGTGCAGGCTCGCGACTTTCTCGTCGAGCTGCTTCGGCAGCACGTATACCTTGTTCTCGTACTTGCCTTTGTTGCCGAAGAGCTCGACCTGCGCCAGCACCTGATTCGTGAACGAGCTCGACATGACGAAGCTGGGGTGACCGGTCGCGCAGCCGAGGTTCACCAGACGCCCTTCCGCGAGCACGATGAGGCGCTTGCCGCTCGGGAAGATCACGTGATCGACCTGCGGCTTGATGTTGTCCCACTTGTACTGCTTCAGGCTCGCGATATCGATCTCGGAATCGAAGTGGCCGATGTTGCACACGATCGCGTTGTGCTTCATGCGGATCATGTGGTCGTGGGTGATCACGTTCACGTTGCCGGTGGCGGTCACGAAGATGTCGGCCTTGTCGGCCGCTTCGTCGAGCGTGACGACGCGGAAGCCTTCCATCGCCGCCTGCAGGGCGCAGATCGGATCGATCTCGGTGACCCATACACTGGCGCCCAGGCCCCGCAGCGACTGCGCGCAGCCTTTGCCGACGTCGCCGTAACCGGCGATCAGCGCGATCTTGCCGGCGATCATGACGTCGGTCGCGCGCTTGATGCCGTCGACCAGCGACTCGCGGCAGCCGTACAGATTGTCGAACTTCGACTTCGTGACCGAATCGTTGACGTTGATCGCGGGGAAGGGGAGCCGCCCTTCCTTTTCCATCTGGTAGAGGCGGTGTACGCCGGTCGTCGTCTCCTCGGTCACACCCTTGATCCCGGCGAGCATCTTCGAATACCAGCCCGGCTGCGACTCGAGCCGTTTCGCGATGGTGGCGTAGAGGACGCGCTCTTCCTCGTTGGTCGGATTCGCAATGACCGAGCGGTCCTTCTCGGCCTTGGACCCGAGCACGCAGAGCAGCGTCGCGTCGCCGCCGTCGTCGAGGATCATGTTGGGTCCCCGTCCGTCGCCGAAGTCGAAGAGACGATGCGTGAACTCCCAGTATTCCTCGAGCGACTCGCCCTTGTAGGCGAAGACCGGCACGCCCGAAGCGGCGATGGCGGCAGCGGCGTGATCCTGAGTCGAGAAGATGTTGCACGACACCCAGCGCACCTGCGCGCCGAGCGCGACCAGGGTCTCGATCAGCACCGCGGTCTGGATCGTCATGTGGAGCGACCCCGCGATGCGCGCGCCTTTCAGCGGCTGCTTACCTTTGTATTCCTCGCGCACCGCCATGAGACCCGGCATCTCGGTCTCGGCGATGGAGATTTCCTTGCGGCCGAAATCGGCCTGCTTGATGTCGGCGACGTAGTAATCGCCTTTGATTGCCTGCGGTACTGCGTTCATCTGTCACTCCCAGAAAAAACTACGTCGCGCTTTCGTTCAGAAAGGCGCATGCGCGTAGCGCGCAACGTGTAATCCGGGTGTGTCGTGCTGGGAAGAACCGGAGCGCTCACCCGTGGGACACACGCGGTGAGCGTCGTTTGCTGACGGTGCCGCGACGGGCCGGCACCGGTTCCCGAGCCTGGCGGCCTGTGGCAGGCCGTCGCAACGCTCCTCGGGAAGCGCGGATTCTACCTGATTTACCGTCACCCCCGCGAAGGCGGGGGTCCAGATCTGCGCTCGTTCTGGATTCCCGCCTGCGCGGAAATGACGATTAACGGTTACTTCAGCGGGCCGGCATCGTCTTTCAGCGCGGAAACCTTGTCGGCCGCTTCCCACGAGAACTCCGGCTCGTCGCGGCCGAAGTGGCCGTACGCGGCGGTCTTCCCGTAGATCGGACGCAGCAGGTTGAGCGAGTGGATGATGCCCTTCGGGCGCAGATCGAAATGCTTCTCGACGAGCTTCGCGATCTTGTCGTCGGCGATGCGCCCGGTGCCGAAGGTTTCGACGAGGACGCTGACGGGCCGCGCGACACCGATCGCGTACGCGACCTGGATCTCGCATTTCTTCGCGAGCCCCGCGGCGACGATGTTCTTGGCGACGTAGCGCGCCGCGTACGCAGCGGAGCGGTCGACCTTCGACGGGTCCTTACCCGAAAACGCGCCGCCGCCGTGGCGGGAGTAGCCGCCATAGCTGTCGACGATGATCTTGCGGCCCGTGAGCCCGGTGTCGCCGAGCGGGCCGCCGATCACGAACCGGCCGGTCGGATTGATCAGAAACTTGGTGTCCTTCGTGCACATCTCCTTCGGCAGCACGGGCTTGACAATCTCCTCGATCACCGCCTCGGTGAGCGGTTCTTGCGAGATGTCTTCACGATGTTGGGTGGAGATGACGACGGTGTCGATGTGGTGCGGCTTGCCGTCCACGTAGCGCACGGATACCTGCGACTTCGCGTCGGGGCGCAGCCACGGCAGCCGCCCGTCGCGGCGCAGCTCGGCCTGGCGCTCCATCAGCCGGTGCGCGTAATAGATCGGCATCGGCATGAGTGTCGGCGTCTCGTCGCACGCGAACCCGTACATGAGCCCCTGGTCGCCCGCGCCCTGCTCGAGATCGAGGCCCGAGCCTTCGTCGACGCCCTGCTTGATATCGGCGGACTGCTTGTCGAACGCGGTGAGCACCGCGCACGACCTGTAATCGAAACCGATGGAGGAATCGTCGTAGCCGATGCGCTTCACCACGTCGCGCGCGAGCTCGGAGTAGTTCACGTTCGCATTCGTCGTGATTTGCCCCGCCATGACGACGAGTCCCGTCGCGACGAGTGTCTCGGCCGCGACGCGGCCATGTTTGTCCTGCGCGAGCACGGCGTCGAGCACCGCGTCGGATATCGCGTCGGCGACTTTGTCGGGATGTCCTTCGGAAACCGATTCCGAGGTAAACAGAAAGTTACTCATGCGCGGAGGGATTTCGCTTCGTAGGCCGTTGAAAGGGCGGATAGAATATCAGAAAACCCCCTGATTTTTAGTCATGTTTCTCCCGCTGCTGCGCGTGCTCGCGCGACTGCCGCTCGCGTGGCTGCACGCCGCCGGCGCCGCGCTCGGCTGGATCGTGTATCTCGCGTCGCCGGTGTATGCATCGCGCTTGAGGGAGAACCTCGCCGCGAGCGGCATTTATTCCGACGCGCGTGACCTCGACCGGGCGATTCGCACGTGTGTGGCCGAAACCGGCAAGGGCGCACTGGAGCTTGCAAAGATCTGGTTTGCCGCGCTCGACGAGGTTCTGAAGCTCGCCCACTGCGAGACCTGGCACGTCGTCGAGACTGCGCAGCGCGAAGGCCGCGGCGTTATCTTCCTGACGCCGCATCTCGGCTGCTTCGAGATCGCCGGCCTGTATACCGCGCAGCATCTGCCGCTCACCGCGCTCTACCGGCCGCCGCGGCAGCCGTGGCTCGAGCGCCTGATGATGGCCGGGCGCAACCGCGGCAACGCGCGCGCCTCGCCGGCGAACCTCCGCGGCGTGCGCACGCTTTACAAGGCGCTCCAGCGCGGCGAATCCGTCGGACTGCTGCCCGATCAGGCGCCCCAGGTCGGCGAGGGCGTCTGGGCTGATTTTTTCGGGCGCCCTGCCTATACGATGACGCTGGTGCGGCGCCTTCAGAAGCAGACCGGCGCCGCGGTCGTGTTCCTGTTCGCGGAGCGCCTGCCGGATGGAGCCGGTTACGTGCTGCATTACGAGCGTTACGCCGGCAACGAGCTCGACGAACGCGAGTTGAACGCGCAGGTCGAGGCGCTGGTGCGGCGCTGCCCCACGCAGTACCTGTGGAGCTACAACCGCTATAAAGTGCCCTCCGGCGTGCAGAAGCCCGTCCCCGAGCCGCAGACATGAGCGCGATTCATCCGACGGCGATCATCGATTCGAGCGCCGAGTTGGGCGAGGTCGCGATCGGGCCTTATGCGGTCATCGAAGCGAATGCCGTGGTCGGTACAGGCACGACGATCGGCGCCCATTCGGTCGTCAAGCGGTACACGCGCATCGGCCGCGACAATCGAATCGCCGAGCACGTCGTCATCGGCGGCGATCCGCAGGATCTCAAGTTCACGGATTGCGCGAGCTTCGTCGAGCTCGGCAACGGCAACATCGTGCGCGAAGGCGTGACGATCCATCGCGGCAGCGCGCCGGAGTCACCGACACGCATCGGCGACGGCTGTTTCCTGATGGCGACTGCGCACGTCGCGCACGATTGCACCGTGGGCAATCGCGTGGTCATCGCCAATGGCGCGATGCTGGGCGGCGTCGTGTCAATCGGCGATGCCGCATTCGTTTCCGGTAACGTCGTCGTGCACCAGTTTTGCCGAATCGGCCGTCTCGCAATGGCGGCCGGCGGCGCGCGCGTGATTCAGGATTGCCTGCCTTTCATGATCAGCGAAGGCGCGCCGGCGCGTGCGCGCGTGTTGAATATCGTGGGCCTGCGTCGCGCCGGCGTGCCGGCGGAGGAGATCGCGGCGCTCAAGCGCGCGCTGCACGCGCTGCGTACCGCAGGCAGTCTCGCCGCCGCCCTCGATCGGCTCGCGGCCGACAATTCCGCGGCCGTCGCCGAGCTTGCCGAATTCATCCGCAGCGCGACACGCGGCTTTGCTCATCCGCGCGGTTGACCGTCCGTCATGCTGCGCAGTGTAGGACGCGCCGCGGCGCGGCTCGGCACGCACGCGGTGCTCGCGGTGATCTGGCTGCTGCATTTTCTGCCGCTGCCGATCCTGGCGATGATCGGCCGCGGCTTCGGCCTGCTCCTCTATTGCGTCATCCTCGAGCGGCGCCGCGTGGGCCTCACGAACCTGCGCCTGTGCTTTCCCGACTGGTCCGAGAGTAAGCGTCGCGCGCTGCTGCGGCGTCATTTCCAGGCGTTCGGCCGCGCAATCGTCGAGCGCGGCATCGTGTGGTGGTCGTCCCGGGATCGCATCATGCGGCTGGTGCGCATCGAAGGACTGGAAAACTGGCGATCCGTTGCGGACCGGCCGGTGATCTGGCTTGCGCCGCACTTCGTCGGGCTCGACGCCGGTGGCACGCGCATCGCGGCCGAATACGCGGCGTCTTCGATGTACAGCCGCCAGCGCAATCCGGTGCTCGAGAGAATCCTCTATCACGGCCGAACACGCTTCGTGATGCCGCGCCTTTTCTCGCGGCAGGAGGGTTTGCGCGCCATCGTGCGCGCGATGCGTGAGGGGCTGCCTTTCTACTATCTGCCCGATATGGATTTCGGGCCGCGCGATTCCGTATTCGTGCCGTTTTTCAACGTGCCCGCGGCGACCATCACAGGCCTGGCGCGGCTGGCGAAGCTCGCGCGCGCCGCGGTCGTTCCGGTGATCACGCGGCAACTGCCGGGCGGCCGCGGTTACGAGGTGCGGTTCTATCCGGCGTGGAGCGATTTCCCGACCGAGGATACCGAAGCCGATGCGCGGCGGATGAACGCCTTCATCGAAGAGCGCGTGCTGGAGATGCCGGAGCAGTACCACTGGCTGCACAAGCGCTTCAAAACCCGGCCCGCCGGCGAGCCGAGAATTTACTAGGCAACCTACAATCACGGCATGCACACGCTACGCGCAGCGGTGATCGGCGTCGGATCCCTGGGGCGCTATCACGCGCAAAAATACGCGGCCCTCGACGGTGTCGAGCTCCATGCGGTCGCCGATCTCGATGCAGCGCGTGCCACGGCGGTCGCGGCCGAGCTCGGCTGCCGCGGCGTCACCGACTACCGCGAGCTCCTGCCGGATGTGGACCTCGTATCGGTGGTCGTGCCCACCGAAGCGCATTGCGCGGTGGCGAGCGCGTGTCTCGAGGCCGGTGCGCATGTGCTGGTGGAAAAGCCGATCGCCCGGACCCTGGAAGAAGCCGATGCGCTCATCGCGCTCGCCGCGCGCCGCAGCCGGACGCTCGCCGTCGGTCACCTCGAACGGTTCAATCCCGCGTTCGCGGATCTGGACGGCATGCTCGACCGGCCGTTCTTCATGGAGGCGGAGCGACTCGGCGGCTTCAAGGGCCGCGGCACCGACGTGGACGTCGTGCTCGACCTCATGATCCACGACATCGACCTCATGCTCGCGGTCATGCCCTCGAAGGTGGTGTCCGTCTCGTCGTGCGGGTTTCGCGTGCTCACCGATCTTGTCGACATCGCGAACGCGCGCTTCGAGTTCGAGGACGGCGCGGTCGCCGACCTTTCCGCGAGCCGGGTGAGCCGCACGCCGGTGCGCAAGCTCCGCGTGTTCGGCCCGAATTTCTACGCGTCCGCCGATCTCCAGCTTCCGGAGCTGCGCGTGGAGCGTAAGCCCGGACCGGACGGCGAGGCCGCCACGGCGCGCACTTACGACAAGCCGGATGCGCTGAAGAGCGAGATCGGCGCTTTCGTCGCAGCGGTGCGCGGCGATCCGACGTCCATCGTCAGCGGCACCGCCGGCCGCGACGCTCTCGCGCTCGCGCTGGAAGTGAACGCCGGCATCCACGAGCGGCTCGAGCGGCTCTCCCGGCGAGCCGCGAGGCCGTGATCCTCACGATCGCGCCGCTTGCCGATCGCGATGCCGAAGCGATCTGCGCGCTCGCGCGCGAGATCTGGCGCCGGCACTATCCGCCGATCATCGGTTCGGCGCAGACCGAGTACATGCTCGCGCAACGCTACGTGCCGGACGTCATACGCGGCGAGCTCGCCCGCGGTGATCTATGGTGGGACACGCTCGCCGAAGACGATGCGTTCGTCGCCTTCGCGTCTTCCCTGCTGGAACACGAGCGCGCGCTCAAGCTCGACAAGCTGTACGTGCGTCACGACCGTCAGCGCATGGGCTACGGTGCTGCACTCATCGAGCACACCTGCGATCGCGCGCGGCGGCTCGGCTGCGAGCGCGTCGTGCTCGCGGTGAACAAGCACAACAGTGCTGCCATTGCCGCCTATCGCAAGCACGGTTTCGAGGTCGCCGACGCCGTGGTGAAAGACATCGGCGGCGGCTTCGTGATGGACGATTACGTGATGCAAAGGCGCGTGTGAAGCTGCGGTTCACGAAGATGCACGGACTGGGCAACGATTTCGTCGTGCTCGACGCAACGCGCGAGCCGGTCGCGCTCGCATCGGAGCAGCTTCGTGCGATCGCCGACCGTCACTTCGGGATCGGTTGCGATCAGATCCTCGTGATCGAGCCGCCGCGCGAGCCCGGCACCGACTTCTATTACCGGATCTTCAACGCCGACGGCGGTGAGGTCGAGCAGTGCGGAAACGGCGCGCGCTGCTTCGTGCGCTACGTGTACGACCGCGGTCTGACCGACAAGACGGAGATTCGGGTCGGCACGCGCGGGGGCGTGATCGTGCCCCGGCTCGAATCGGACGGCCGCGTCACCGTGAACATGGGCGTTCCGGAATTCGCGCCGGCGAAGGTGCCGTTCGACTCGCCGACACGCAGCCTCACCTATCACCTCGACGTCGCCGGGAGCCTCGTGGAAGTGAGCGTGCTCTCGATGGGCAATCCACACGCCGTGCAGATCGTGCCCGAGATCGAAAGCGCGCCGGTGACAGCCCAAGGACCGCTGATCGAATCGCACCCGCGCTTCCCGCAGCGGGTGAACGCCGGCTTCATGCAAGTCATCGATCGCGGCCGGATCAGGCTGCGTGTCTACGAACGCGGTGCAGGCGAGACGCTTGCCTGCGGCACCGGCGCGTGCGCCGCGGTCGTTGCGGGTGTCACGCGCGACGTGCTCGACGGCGAGCACGTCACCGTCGAAACACGCGGCGGTGGGCTCACCATAAGCTGGGCGGGCGAAGGTCGGCCCGTGTACATGACGGGCCCCGCGACGACGGTGTTCGAAGGCGAGATCACGCTGTAGGTCTCAACTTGTTCGACGGGTGGTCGCCGCAGTTGCGGCGTCAGAGCCGAGCCGTCGCCCCTCCTGGTGCCGCAAAAGCGTGTCCGTCGAACGCGAAGCGGGTTTCCGGCTGCAATGACGCGCTTTGCGGCACCATGAGGCGCGACGAATCGCCTCCACCGCGCCTTGCGAGCGGCGCGAGCGCGACCGCGTGGAAAGGTTCACAACCAATTTCGTCGGGTTTCGACAGCGCGGGGTTGGTACTACAATCGAATCAAGCGCCAGAGAACACGAAAAGCACAACGCATGACACCCGACGCCGTAGCCACGTACCTCCAGGAGCACCCCGAATTTTTCGAGCAGTACGCCGACCTGCTCGCCGACATCTACATTCCGCATCCCCACGGCGGGCGGGCGATCCCGATCGGCGAGCGCCAGATCCTCACGCTGCGCGAGCGCGGCAAGCAGCTCGAGACGAAGCTCCGCGAGGTGATCCAGTACGGCGAGGAAAACGACGCGATCGGCGAAAAAGTGCACCGGCTCGCGCTGGCGCTCATTTCCGCGCGCGACCTGCCGACGCTTACGACGACGCTCGACTTCAACCTGCGCGAGGATTTCGCGATTCCGCACGTCGCGCTCGAGCTCTGGCGCGGCGAAGCGGCGCGCGCGAGTGAGACGCTGCGCGCGTATGCCGCGGGACTGAGCACGCCGTACTGCGGCGCGCACGTGCCGCCCGAGATCGTGAACGACCTTTTTGGCGAGGCCGCGCCGCAGCTTCAGTCCTTTTCGGTGATCGCGCTGGACGCGGGCGGCCCGTTCGGCGTGCTGGCGCTCGCGAGCGAGGACGCGCGCCGGTTCTATCCGGAAATGGGCACGGTCTATCTGAAGCGCATCGGCGAGCTCGCGGCGGCCGCGCTGCTGAGATACGTCTGACATGGCCAGGGTGGGCGAAGCCCAGCACGGGCAGACGCCGCGCGCGGCCGAGCTTCTGCGCAGCTACCTGGACCATCTCGCGCACGAGCGGCGTCTGAGCGCGCACACGCTTTCGAATTACCGGCGCGATCTCGAAACGCTGATCGCGCGCGCCGGCGAGACCCCGCTCGCGAAACTCCAGGTTCACGACGTGCGCAGGCTGGTCTCGCAGCTCCACGCAAAAGGCCTGGGCCCGCGCTCGCTGGCGCGCATGCTGTCGGCGTGGCGCGGGTTCTATCGCTATCTCGCCCGCGACCACGGCTACACCGACAATCCCTGCCTCGGCATACGTGCCCCCAAGGCCGCGAAGCGCCTGCCGCACGCGCTCTCGCCCGACGAAGCGAACCGCCTGCTGGACGCGAACGCCGATACCGCGCTCGCGGTGCGGGACAAAGCGATGTTCGAGCTCTTCTATTCCTCGGGGCTGCGTCTGTCGGAGCTGACCGGCCTTGCGCCCGCGGACGTGAACCGCGGCGAAGGCACCGTGCGCGTTACCGGCAAAGGCTCCAAAACGCGCATCGTCCCTGTCGGCACGCACGCGTTGCGGGCGCTCGACGCGTGGCTCGAAACGCGCGCGCAGATCCCGCGCCACGATCGCGCCGCTCTGTTCGTGAACCGGCTCGGGCAGCGACTGACGCCGCGCTCCGTGCAGCAGCGGCTGAAGACGTGGGCGCTCAAGCGCGGGGTGTCGACCCGGGTGCATCCCCACGTGCTCCGCCACTCGTTCGCGTCTCACGTGCTGCAGTCGAGCGGCGACCTGCGCGCGGTGCAGGAAATGCTGGGACACGCGAGTATCTCCACGACGCAGGTCTACACGCATCTCGATTTTCAGCATCTGGCCAAGGTGTACGACGCAGCCCACCCGCGCGCGAGGCGCCAGAGCGCACCGGATGCACGCTCCCGCAATCGCCACGCGCGCCGTGGCAAAACCCGCCCGGAGGAAAAATGATCGGTCGTCG
>Ga0196978_1000774_pt1 | contig 15544 bp, 17 predicted proteins | sample S3v_2013CmetaG_FD_155491 | JGI IMG/M metagenome (GOLD analysis project Ga0196978, IMG submission 155491) | Soil microbial communities from Anza Borrego desert, Southern California, United States - S3+v_20-13C | ecosystem: Environmental > Terrestrial > Soil > Desert | place: USA: California... | reverse complement strand
AAGCCCGACGTGCGTTTTGTCGTGCACATGGATCTGCCGGATTCGCCCGAAGCGTATTTCCAGGAGGCGGGGCGCGCGGGGCGGGACGAGAAAAAAGCGTTTGCGGTTCTCCTCTGGGAAGAGCACGATCTGCGCGAGCTGGAAAACAATCTCGAGCGCAGCTTTCCCTCGCTCGACGAGATCAGGCAGACGTACCAGGCCATCGCGAATTTTTACGAGATACCTGTCGGCGCGGGCGAAGGGCAGACGTACGTGTTCGACCTCTACAAATTGTGCGACCGCTACCACCTCGACCCGATGATGGTGTTCAACAGCGTGCGCTTTCTCGAGAAAGAAGGTTATTTCGCCGTGTCGGATGCGGTGTACCAGGCGCCGCGCCTGTACGTGCCTTCGAACAAGGAAACGCTGTACAAATTCCAGGTCGCGAACCCGGTGTACGATGAGTTCATCAAATTGATCCTTCGCTCCTACCCCGGCCTTTTCGAGCAGTTCGTGAAATTCAGCGAGACGCAATTGGCGCAGCGCGCGAACATCACGCGCGACGAAGTGATCCGCCGCCTGAACGAGCTGCAGCAGCGCGACCTGATCACGTATTTGCCGCAGACCGATCGTCCGCAGATGACCCTGCTCACGCCCCGCGCCGACGCCAAAACGCTTTATATCTCTCCCGAGCATCTTGCCGAGCGCCGCCGCAGCGCCACCGCGCGCGTGCAGGCCATGAGCGCGTACGTACGTTCGGATCACCAATGCCGCAGCCGGCAGCTCCTCGCCTATTTCGGCGAAAGCGAAACGCAGGATTGCGGGCACTGCGACGTGTGCCTCGAAAAGAAAAAGCAAGTCGTGCAGCTCAGCGACGAGCAGCTGGCGGAGCATCTTACGAAACTGCTTGCGGCCGGCCCGCTGCCGCTGCACACGCTGGTCATCATGAGCGGCGTCGATCCGGAAGAGCGCGTGCTGGAGATGGTGCGGTGGATGGTAGAGAACGGCTTGCTGCGGCAGCCGGACGCGCAGACGGTGAGGCTGGCGTAGTTGCAATGGCCGGTTCAAGCCGCTCGTGCGAATCGGAGATCAATAATCAGGAATCAGTAATCCGTAATTTTGCACGTGTCCAAAAAACTCGGCAAGGATTTTTATCTCCAGGAAGACGTCGTTTCCGTCACGAAGCAATTGCTCGGCAAGCGCCTCTGCACGCGCATCGACGGGGCGCTCACGAGTGCGATCATCACCGAAGCGGAAGCCTACGCCGGCGTCACCGACCGCGCCTCGCATGCCTACGGCGGGCGTTTCACCGAGCGCACGAAGGTGATGTACATGGAAGGCGGGCTGGCGTACGTGTACCTCTGCTACGGCATTCATCATTTGTTCAACGTGGTCACCAATCGCGAAGGCGTGCCGCACGCGGTGCTTATCCGCGCGGCGTACCCGGAGAAAGGATTGGAATGGATGCTGTTCCGCCGCAATAAAAAGACAGCGGATAAAACGCTGAGCGCAGGCCCGGGAACAGTTTCGCAGGCGCTGGGCATTCACACCTCGCACACAGGCACGGACCTGCTCGGGAAAACGATCTGGATCGAAGATGCGGGGATCACGATCAAAGCGAAGGACATCATCGCGGGGCCGCGCGTGGGCGTGGATTATGCGGGGAAAGATGCGCTGCTGCCGTATCGATTCATTGTGAGGCCGGAGGTGGTAGGGAAGTTTTAAAAAAGGCAACGGCTTCGCTGCTAAAGGGCAACGCTTCGCCTAAAAAAACTTTTTTCTCCGTGAACCTCCGTGACTTCGTGGTTTGATTTTTTGTTTTTGCGGCGAAGGCGTTGCGTGTTTCGACGCGAAGCGTTGCCCTTTCCCGCCTTTCATATTAACTTAACATTGCCTTAAACCGCTGGAAACAGGCCGCTTCCGCCTTTACTTTATCTTTACACCAGATGAAAATGCATACGATCATAACACTGCTTCTCTTCTCCCTCGCGCTCTCCGCGCCTTGCTCCGCTCAAAGCCGCGCGAAGAAGACACAGCGCCCCGCCGTGATGAAGATCGAGCAGCTCGAAAAACGCTTCAGGAATTCCAGCGACACGACTTACGTGCTGAATTTCTGGGCGACCTGGTGCGTGCCCTGCGTGCAGGAATTGCCCTGGTTCGAGCAAGCGGACAGCCTTCACAAGAATGAAAAAGTAAAAGTGCTGCTCATCAGCATGGACGATCTGAAAACGCTCGACTCGAAATTGATGCCTTTCATCAAGCGCAAGAAGCTGCAAAGCGAGGTCATCCTGCTCGACGAATCGAACGCGGATCATTTCATTCCGAAGATCGACGAGCGCTGGGGCGGCGCGATACCGGCTACGGTGATCATCAACAACGCGACGGGTTACCGCTGGATGTATGAAGGAAAACTGAAATCGCACGAGGAGCTCGAGCAAAAAATACAAGCCGCTGCAAAATGACGTTTGCTTTTTTCACCCTGTTTTTTCTCGCGATCGGTTCCTCCGGCGGAGGCGGTTGCGGCGGTGATTCTGCTGCGGCGGAGATTGAAAATAATAGGAACGCTTTCCGGTTGGAAGGCGTTTTTTTTATGAAAAAAAGACGACAACTCAATCACGATATCCCGGGCGCCAACCCGGTCAAACAACAAGTCAAAACAAAAACATTCACAAATGGAATTCATTGAATTTTTAGAAAACACGCTTCCCTTTATTTTCATCTGCCTCATCTTCATCCACATCATCAGGGGAAAAGGCAGCAGCGGCGGATCGTCGGGAGGCTGCGGCAGCGGCTGCAGCGCCGATTCAGGCTGCGGCGGCGGATGCGGAGGCGGCGGAGGAGACTAGAAAAAGGAACACTAAAAATGCAGCACATGTATTTACCCGAAAAATATTTTTTCCTGATCCTGTTCGCCGTCCTCCTGGTCCTGCGCTCACTGGCGCGCAACAATCGCTCGCACGGCAGCGGCTGCAGCTCGGGAGAATGAAAAACGAACACGGAATAATGAACGCGAAAGTGCAGCTTGAGAAAATCAACTTCGAAAATCGATATGCCTTGTTCGATGTTCGATATTCCATTCGATCACTATCCCGAAGGGATAATAAATAAATCGCATGCAACATCTCAACCTCACCGAAGAACAAAAAGCCCTCTGGGAAAAGGTACAGGCCTTCGATCCCGACGATCCGGATTCCAGCTTCACCTTCAGCGACCGCCTGGCGCGCGAGAACGGCTGGCGCCTGGACTACGCGCTGCGCGTGATCACGGAATACAAGAAATTCATTTTTCTCATCTGCATCGCCCCGCACACGCTCACACCCTCCGACGAGGTCGACCAGGCCTGGCACCTGCACCTGTTGTACACGCGCTCGTACTGGGAAGATCTCTGCGAAAAAATCCTCCACCGGAAAATCCACCACGGCCCCACGAAAGGCGGCAGGCAGGAAGGCATGAAATACCGCGACCTGTACGAGCGAACAAAAGCTTTTTACGCAGAAAAATTCGGAGCCCCGCCGCCCGCCGACATCTGGCCCGGTACGGAAACGCGTTTCCGCGAGATCGATTTCGTGCGCGTGAACCGCAGGCGGAACTGGATCATTGCAAAACCCAATTTCAAATTCACATGATGAACGAACTCACACAACTCCACCCTGTGGAGGTCCGCATGCTGCTCAGCCCCGAGTACGTGCCGCTGCGCGAGCTCCTGCGTCTGGCCTTCCTCGACCTCGTGCGCCGCAAAGCGATCCGCATCGAGCAGGAACAGGCAACCGGGATCTACTACGTGCAGGAAGGCCCCGCCCTGCAAACCCTGCGTCCCTTCGCCTTCGAAGAGCCGCTGACGAAAATTTTCTGTACCTCGCCCGGGTTGCGCATCCAGATGAAAACCTACGTGAAAGCCATCCGCAGCAACATCCGCTTCTCCGTCGACCGCTTCAAAAATCTCATCCTGAAAAATCCCGAAGCGAAGCAGTATTACAAACGCAACGTGTTTTACCGCGCCCTGGATATTTTCCTGCTCACCGGTGAAGGGCTGAAGCTGCAGCACCGTCTCCGCGGCGAGCTGAAATCGCTCGAGCTCCAGCTGGGCAGGCTGCAGCGGGCGAAGAACGAGGAGGGCATCGCGCAGTTGCTGAAGCCGCTCGGCGGAAACGCGTTCCTGCTGGCCAATTTCGCCTGCGCGAATTATGCGCTGACGATGAGCGCCGAGCTGGATCTGCAGTTCAATTCGATGGCGATGGCGAACCAGCAGGTCGGCTGCAACTCGCTTTCCAGCTGCTGGGACGCAGCCTTCCATTCGGGAGGCGGTTGCGGCGGCGGCGATGGCGGGAGCGGTTGCGGAGGAGGCGGCTCAGGATGCGGAGGATCGGGCTGCGGCGGAGGAGGCTGCGGGGGCGGTTGCGGAGGATGCGGAGGATAGAATGATTTGTCATTGAACGTACGCTTCGTGCAGGATCTTTTTCGCAATTCATGAGATCAGGCAGCGAACATTTCACTGCGTTTTTTCTTTCCTGCAGGCTGCACCGGTAAATCTCCCGGGAAGCTTATTCCGTAAGTTTTGGCGCTGATCCGGCCGGATTGCGAACGGAAGTTCGATTATATTTGGCCGGACACCTCTTCCCTCCCGGCACTGCTGATGAAGCGATTTTACATCGTGTTGCTGACCTTGGTCGTTACCCCGCTTTGTGCAGGCGTTTACGGCATCCTGCACGACCAGATCGCCTACGCGCTCTCGCCGGAATATTTCCACGCTTTACGTTTCAATCAATTCGATATCCCCGACGAGATGCGCGACCGGGTGGGCGTTTGCCTCGTGGGCTGGAAAGCCGCGTGGTGGCTGGGATTGCCCATCGGCCTCGGCCTGGGCCTGGCCGCGCTGATCCACAGCACCTGGAGAAGCCAGTGGCGCTACACCGTACGCTCGATCGGCATCGCCCTGCTCATCACCGCCGGCACCGGCCTGCTGGGCCTGCTGAACGGCGAATTCACCAGCGACGCGCAGCTGATCGACTGGGCGCCGGAAACGGTTCTCGACAAGCGCCAGTACGCCGCGGCGGCGCACATGCACAGCTACAGCTATATCGGCGGCTTCCTGGGCCTGGGCGCGGGCATCATCTATCACATCTTCGCGCGGAATAAAGAAAGGAAAAGGCAGAGTTCGGGGAGAAGGCGCTGAAGCGTAATGCCGCCTGGAAGATCATGCTGCGCACAACGCAATGCTCCAATGGCCGCCTGCCGCTTTCACCTTGCCCGCGCTTTCGGCTTTGCGCTTAAAAGACATTTCTGTTTTGCCGGAAAAAGCTGATCACATCCTGAACACGAACGTATACGCCGTCCCTTTTTCCCTCGACACCGTAAAGCTCCCGTCCAGTTGCTTCGCCAGCGCGGTCACCAGCTCCAGGCCCAGCGTTTGCGGATCGTCCGTAGAAACCGAAGGCGGCAGGCCCGCGCCGTTATCCTGCACGAGCAGGCGGTAGCGGTCTTCGCCGTTTTCCTGGAACTCATCCAGCACAATGTCGATGCGGCCTTCGGGGCGATCGCTGAAGGCGTATTTCAGCGCGTTGGAGACGAGCTCGTTGATGATGAGGCCGAAAGGCACGGCTTTGTCGAGGTGCAGGCGGTCGTGGCGCACGTTGACGCAGATGCCGGTCCGCACCTTGTCTTTCACCAGCGCGTAGCTGTGCAGCAGCGACTCGACAAGGTTGTCGAGGTATTCTTTCAATTGGATGCCGGAGAGGTCGCGCGAGCGGTAGAGCATTTCGTGCAGCAGGGCCATGCTCCTGATGCGGTCGATGCTGTCGTGGAATTTTCCGCGCGCGGCGGGATCTTCGATGAAGGACGATTGCAGATTGAGCAGGCTGGAAATGACCTGCAGGTTATTCTTCACGCGGTGATGCACTTCTTTCAGCAGCACTTCCTTTTCGCGCAGCGAAGCTTTCAATTGCTCTTCCGCTTTCTTGCGCACGAAGAACGAGGGCACGTCGTACGAATCGTCGCCGGTGTGCGCGCCTTCCCCTTCGAGGTATTCGTGGATGCGGTGCGGAGGCGCCATGATAAAAGTGCAATTCTCGTCGCCGCGCGCTTTGCACGAAATCTCCACCGCCGTCAGCGGCAGCCCGAAGCTCGCTTCGCACCAGCCGGAAGAATAGCCCGCGTTCATGATGCACACCGGCGAGTCCGATTTCTTTCCCGCGCGCAGCCAGGAGTCCGCCTCGAAGGAGAACGGGTGATGGTATTTCAGGAAAAAATTTTCATCGGGCGAGGGACGGCTCTCCGGCAGGATATCCACGAAGGCCCAGCCCGAGTACGCGAAATGCACGGGCCCCGCGGAAAGTTTCGCGATCGGGTCGCTGAGGTTCATGCGCCGGTGGAAAGCGTGCGCATCCTCCAGCCCGAGCACGTGCGCGATGTCGAAAAGAAAATTGCGCCCGATGGACGTGGCTTCTTTTTCTTCGCGATCGCCATAGAGACTGCGGATGGAATGGAAGAATTCGTACGAGAGCGAGGACGCGCGCACGAGCACGTAACGCTGCCCGTTGATCTCGATGGTGCCGTGCGAAGGATCGAAGGTCAGGCTGCTGAAGTACTCGCCTACCGTGGCCTGCGCTTTTTCGAAGAAGGGCATGAAGGGCGCGGGTGCGCGGACCGTGGGGCCTTCGGCGTGCGGGAGGCGCCTGCGCAACTGTTCGTTTTCTCGGCGCAAAGCTTCCAGCTCGGCGCGCAATCGTTCGTATTCCGGATGTTCTTCGGGCATCTTCTCCCCGCGAAATTCAGCAAAAAACGAATGCGCAAAAAGAAGTAGCTCTTATAAATTATAAATGAAAAAGCCCGGAACGGCTTTGCGCAGCCCCGGGCTTTTCTTCTAATTTTTTTGCGTTTTACTCCGCGCGCTTGATCGTGCAGCCGATGGAGCGCGAGGTTTTCACCTTCACTTCCTTGCCTTCGGAAACCGCGTTGATCGCGTCGCGCAGGTAATGATGCGTGACGGCGGCGGGATCTTTCGGATTGTCGTCGATGCCGCCGTGGTAAACGAGCACTTCGTTCTTGTCGAACAGGAAGCACTCGGGCGTGCGCAGCGCGCCGAAAGCGTCGGCCAGCTCCGACTTGCCGTCGATCACGTAGGCCCAGCTGAAGCCCTGCGCCTGCGCATATTTTTTCATCGACTCCGGCGAATCGTCGTCGCTGCGGCGGCCTTCATTCGAGTTCACGATCACCACGCCGATACCGGCCTTCGATGCCTGCGCGGAAACTTCCTTGATGCGCGCCTCGTTGGCGACCACATACGGGCAGGTGTTGCAGGAGAAAATAACGAGCAGGCCCTTCGCGCCTTTCGTTTCATTGAGGCTGGTCTCTTTGCCGGTGATGACGTTCTGCATTTTCAGATCGCCCTTGGGCGTCTTTGCGCCGATGGCCAGCGGGCTCACGTCGGCCTTGTAAGCGGAAGCGGCGAACAGCACGACGGCGGCGGGGAGAAGAAGCAAGGCTTTTTTCATGTAGCGGTATGGTTTGGTTCTCCGAAGTTACGAATTCCGCGCCCTTTCCCGTTTCGAATTTGACCGGCGGCAGGAAATGCGGGCGGGCGGTTCGGCATGACCTCACCTCTTCCCCTCCAAGGAGAGGAGAGTAAGTTCCTAAACGCATACCTTTGCGCATGCGCGTCATCGGCCAGATCCCGCACCCCAGCCTCCGCATCACGATCATGCACATGAACGACAAGTACATCGTGCGCCTCGAAGCCGGGCCGATGGAGCAATTGTTCAAATTCGATCAAACCCGCTACCCTAGCCTGGAAGCCGTGCAGCAGCTCGTCGACGAAGAGTTCCTGCGTGCAGCCCTCGAGCGCTTCAACGCGATGTTCCTGTCGATGAAAAGCGCGATGCAGAAGCATCCGGGGAAAGAGTGAAACGCTTAACCGGCTAAGCCGCCGCACATTCCCTGCTTCCATTAACATTTTAAACCGCTTCAGCGATTCATTTCTCCCTTGTGAGCGCGTTCCCGTTAGGACACCTGTGTTCAAAATTCATTATAAACCGTTCTTGCATAAATCAAGTTCTCGCTTATTTTTGTTCCGCTTCTGCCGCCCGGCAGAAGTTTTTTGAGAGGCAGTGCTTTTTGGGGTTAGCACTGCCTCTCTTTTTTTTGCTTGTGCTTTTCCTGCTCCTTCTCGACTCCGCTCGAATTGACATTACAAAAACTACTTGAATAAGCACCGTCAATTCGAGCGGAGTCGAGAAGGACAACGCAACAAGACATGCACAAAATCGTTTTATGAACAAGCGGTCTCCTCGCTTGTTTCATTCGCAACGCATGTTTCACATCAAACGCCTCGATCACGTCCAGCTCTGCATTCCGCACGGGAAAGAAGACGAGGCGCGCGCTTTTTACACCGGCATCCTCGGATTAAAAGAGATCGAAAAACCGGAGGCGCTCAAGCCCAACGGCGGTCTCTGGTACCAGGCCGGGGACATCCAGCTGCACCTCGGCACGGAAGAAACGGTCACGCCTTCCAAACGTCATCCCGCTTTCGAGATCACCCTGCTCGAGGAAACGCGGGCCTACCTGTTCCTGAACGGCGTCAGGATCAAGGATGATATTCCCGTTCCCGGCCAGAAACGCTTCTCCTTCTACGATCCTTTCGGCAACCGGATCGAGCTGCTGGAGAAAACAGCGCTATGAGCTAAGTTCTAAGTGCTACCTTTGCCGGATGCAGGAGCCCAACGACAGCCCGACACCCGTCGCTTCCGACCGGAAGCAGGCCATGCGGACCTGGCTGAAACGCCTGGGCTGGGCCGGATTCCTGTTTTTTCTCATTAAAGGCCTGATCTGGTTGGCTTTAGGGTACATCGTCCTAAAGTAGACTTGTCATCTTGCGTGCCGTTTTTCTGCGTATCTTTAGGCCCGGCATAACCGGTCAATTTCAAAATGCAGCCTAAAGGACAGGTCAGGTTCATTCCAAAAGACAGATCACTATTCTTTCCTACGCTCAAGAAACGGGTCGAATCCTATTTCAAAGAGCAGAACCTTTCCCGCAATGCCAACGCGGCGATGGTGCTCAAAACGGTGATTCTGTTCAGCGCTTATTTCGGGTCTTTAGCCGCTTTTATCGTTTTCGCGCCTTCATTCGGGCTGGGCATGCTTCTCTGGGCCATCATGGGCTTGGCCATGGCCGGCATCGGGATGAGCGTGATGCACGACGCCAACCACGGTGCGTATTCTTCGAACGAAAAGGTGAACAAGTACCTGAGCTATACGCTGAACCTGATCGGCGGCTCGGTGTTCAACTGGAGGCTGCAGCACAACATCCTGCACCACACCTACACGAACATCGTCCACATGGACGACGACATCGCCGACAAGCTCATCCTGCGCTTTTCCCCGCACACCGAGACCAAGAAATACCATAAGCTGCAATACCTCTACGCTTTCTTTTTCTACGCGATCACCACGCTGTACTGGGTGACCGCAAAGGATTTCATGCAATTCTCGCGCTACACCCGCAACGGCGTGAACAACGAGCGCAAGCCGGGCAGGAACCGCCTGACCCTGCTGCGGATCGCCGGCGCCAAACTGGTCTATTTCTCGCTCTTCGCCGGGCTGCCGCTCGCGCTGGGCCTGCCCTGGCTGCACGTGCTCTGCGGTTTCCTGGTGATGCACCTCATTTCCGGCTTAGTGCTGACGATCATTTTCCAGCTTGCTCATACCGTCGAAGGCACCACGCATCCCCTGCCCTGCCCGCAAGGCAAGATCGAGAACGATTGGGCCATTCACCAGATGAACACCACGGTGAACTTCGCCCGCGGAAATAAAGTGCTGTCCTGGTACGTAGGCGGATTGAACTTCCAGGTGGAGCATCACCTTTTCCCGCGCATCTGCCACGTGCACTACCCGAAGATCGCGCCGATCGTGAAAGCTACCGCCGAGGAATTCGGTATCCCGTACCTCGAGAATCCCACCTTCTCCATCGCGCTGAGCTCGCACGTCGCCACCCTGCGCCGCCTGGGCACGCTCCCGGATCTGGATGAAGCGATCGGGTAAGATCCCTGTCAATTTTACGAATGCCGAATGCCTGCGCTTATTCAGTGCGGGGTAATTCGATGCCATCAGCACCGGGAGCTTTCGTACTCGTTTCACCTCCACCGCATTCTTTAGAATTTCGTACATTTTAAGGCGCGGAACCGAACCCGCATACGTCATGCGCCTTTTTACTTTCGCCCTGCTCGCCCTCTCCGCGAGCCTCCCCCTCACGGCCCAGCAGCCTGTGCCGATGTCGCTGCAAGCGCCGGTTGAAGAAGGCAATCCGAAGCTGCTCGCAGACCGGGAACAATGGACGGAGATCGAAAGCGAGCGCACGCTGAAAAGCCGCCGGTTCCGCACGCCTGACGGGCGAACTATCATTCATTTCAGCAGCCGGCCCCTGTGCTTCGCGGATCAAGCCGGGCGTTTGCAGGCGATCGAAATTTCTCCGAAGGAAACGAGCGAAGGATGGAGTGCCGCGCAGCAGCCTTATCCCGTTTTCCTCTCGAAAGACGGCAGCGGCAGGCTCAGCCTGGGCGAAGGCAAAAGTTTTTCGTTCAGCAGGGACGCCAACATCAACGGCGAACCCATCAGCTGCGGCGCAGGCGAGCAGGAAGGCGATCGCATCACCTTCCGCAACGTGCTGCCGGGCATCGACAAGCTCTGGGAATTCCGCGAGAACGCGCTGAAATACGATTACGTGCTCAACCAGCCGTACACGGGCAACAGCGATCTCGTGATCGCAGAGCAGTTCGGGCTGCCGGAAGGCTGCAAGCTGACGAAGCGCGCCAATGCCGGCAACGGGAAAGACGAGCTGTGCGTGTTCGACGCATCCGGGCAAATCCTCGCCCGCATGATGACGCCCGTGTGCTTCGATGCGGCGGGGAAAGTGGTCGCGGGAACGTACGTGCTGCGTCCCATCCGCTCGCAAACCATGCTGATGATCCAGGTGCCCGCTTCCTGGCTGAACGACCCGCAGCGCGCTTATCCCGTGGTGATCGATCCGCTGATCGTGGGGCCGACGGCGAACTGGACGGGCGGGAACATGCCTTCCTGCCTGCTGAATTCGTACAATGTGGACAGCATACAGATCACAAAGCCCGCAGCAGTAACGGCGACGGGATTTTTCGTTACCTCTAGCTATTACGCCGACCCGTTCACGCCGGCGCAAATGCAGAACGGGCGCATGCATTTCAGCACGAGCTGCAACGCTACGGCCGATCTCACCGTGCAGCCGCCCACCGGCAACACGCCCGGCACCGCGTACCTGCAGGCCTTCGATTACCGCAACCCGCTGATGTGCTGCATCCCGAATTCATGCAGCACGCAGCAGTTCTGGCTGCGCATGCACCTCGCGCGCGATACCTTCAGCACCGGCTGCAACATCACGTACGTGCGCTACGATCCGCTGACCACGTCGTGGCCTTTCAGCGCATACGTCGAAGGGCATACGGTGGAAACGGCGGGCACGGGCTGGAACGTTACCACCGATCCCGTTTGCTCCGACGACTGCTCGCTCACCGGCACGGTGTACATCCGCTACGGTGTTCCGCCTTACACGATCACGCATCCCTGGCTGCAGACGCCGCTCACCGTCGGCTCCTCGATCACGCCCTGCTTTACCGGCGTCACGCTGCAATCGCTGAACATCATCAACCCGAATTGCCCGATCTACTGCAACACGGCCAGCACGCTCAGCGTTCCCGCGCCTTCGGTCAGCGACGCCTGCGGGAATTCCGCTGCCGGCATTCCCACCGATCTCATCACGAAAAAACCGGTGGCGCTGATCACCGTCGTTCCTGATCCGGCGGAAATTTGCCACGGCGATTCCGTGTCCTTCACGCTCAGCACCTGCCTGCCCACCGACCCGATCACCTGGACGGGCTCCGACGGCAGCAGCGGCACGGGCAATTTCCAGGCGAGCAACCCGAACACCGGCAGCGCGCCGCTCACGGTTACTTACGTGGCGAATACTTCGCTGAACGGCTGCCCCTCGCCTTCCGACACGTTTACGCTCGTCGTGAATCCCTTGCCTGTCGCGGATTTCAGCTATACCGACCCGGTTTTCGCCAACCAGGCGACGAGCTTCATCAACAACAGCCAGTACAGCGGCGCGCCCGGCTACAGCTGGAATTTCGGCGACGGCAGCCCCGCGAGCAACGACACGACGCCGTCGCACACCTACACCACGCCCGGCGAGTACACCGTGTGCCTGCAACTTCTCACCAGCGACGGCTGCCCCGATACCATCTGCAAAGAGATCACCGTGATCCCGCAGCAGATCGTCACGCCGAACGTGTTCACGCCCAATGGCGACGGGGTGAACGACGTGCTCGAATTCAAGTACCTGGAGTTTTATTCGTCCAACCACCTGCGCGTGTTCAACCGCTGGGGCAACGAAATTTTCGGGAAGAGCAATTACCAGAACGACTGGAGCGCGAAGGACATCAGCGACGGGACGTACTATTACATTTTAGAATTGCCCGATCAGAGCTACTCGAGCGTTCTCACGATCATTCGCTGAGAAAATTACGGTCCGGCTAATTCGTCCTTGTCTCCTTCGGGAGAAGCAGGCGTGACCGGCGTTTGCGGAGGTGGCGTGTTCTTCGTTCCCGCTTTTCGTTTCTCGTCAATTTCCAGCAGCGTATAGCAAACAAGTGCGAGCCCGCTGAGGATCGCAAAGCCGCAGGCCCCGCCGGATGCGCCGCTGTGTCTCGGCGTCAGGCTGTTGGTCGCATAATGGAACGCGTTCAGCTCGCACATCAGCGCAATAAATCCCGAGCCCGCAGCGACGAGGATCATGCGGCCTTTCGTATTGGAGAGCAGTTGTTTGAACGTCATAGAGCAAAGTTAGCAAGTGCTGAAAAACGAGCTCAAAGTAAGCATCGCGCAGTTTTGGAAACCAGATAAAGGCATTCGGAAAAAACTTTAGCAAGATCAAACAGGCCTGTTGCAATTTGCAACTCAACCAACCAGATATGACAATGAAAAAACTACTTCTGATCCTGCTGAGCAGCTTATTGCTGACGGTTTTCGCACAAGCTCAAACCAAGACCGTGCGCGTCAAATCGTACACACGAAAAGACGGCACAACAGTAAAAGCGCACAGCCGCAGCGCACCTTCCTCATCCTCCAAATCGAAAAAATCTTCGAAATCATCGAAGAGCAGAAAGTCCAAAAAGAAACCTGGCGCCGTGACCCTAAGAAGAAACGATGAAAAATTTTATGCGGCTGCATGGCCGGCTGCGAGCGCCTCCCCAGTTTATTTTTCAACGATGGTGCGATCGAATTGAGCTTTATGCCCCCAGCAGCTCCTTCGCATTTTCCAGCGCGGCCTCGCCCGGCTTCCCGGCGCTGAGCATCTTGGCGATCTCCTGCACGCGCTCTTCTTTCCCGAGCGCTTTGATGCGCGTGACGGTGCGCTTGCTTTCTTCTTTTTTGTAGACGAACAAATGCGATTCGCCTTTGCTGGCCACCTGCGGGAGGTGCGTGATGACGATGACCTGCATGCTGCCCGCCATCTGCGCCATGATGCCGCCCGCGCGTCCCGCAATGTCGCCGGAGATGCCCGTATCGATCTCGTCGAAGATGATCGTGGGCAGCGAGGTGAGCTTCGTGATCAAGGCTTTGAGGCTGAGCATGAGGCGCGACAATTCACCGCCGGACGCCACTTTGTCGAGGGGCTTGGGCGCGCTGCCTTTGTTGGCGCTGAAAAGCAGCGTCACCTGGTCGAGGCCGCTCTCGCGCGGGTGTGCGGCGGGCGCAAGCTCCACGATCAGCTCCGCTTTCGGCATGCCGAGCTCAGCGAGCAGCTCGCGGATCGCTTTCTCGATCTTCGGGGCGGCGTCCGTGCGTTTTTTGCGGAGCTTTTCACCGGAGGCGAGCAATTGCTTTTCGGCGGCGGAAACTTCTTTCTGTGTTTTCGCGATCTGCTCTTCCAGCGAGCCGATGGCTGAAATTTTTTCCGACAATTCTTCGCGCAGCACGATCAGCTCTTCGACGGTTTTTACGTTGTGCTTTTGCTGGAGGCGGTAGATCGCGTCCAGCTTTTCCTGCAAGACTTCCGCGCGGGCGGGATCGTGCACGATGCTGCTTTCGAGGTTTTCCAGCTCGCGCGCGAGGTCTTTCAATTCGATGTAGCTGCCGGATGCCCGCTCGGAAAGCTGCGCGATCTGCGGATTGTATTTCGCCAGCTGCGCGAGCGTGGTTTTGACGGCCGCCAAAGAAGACAGCAAATTCTGCTCGCCGCCGTCGAGGGCCTGCGCGGAAGAGGACAATCCGCTTTTGATCGTTTCAGCGTTCTCCAACGTTTCCAGCTCGCTTTCCATTCCCGCCTGCTCGCCCGCCTGCAATTTTGCACTGTCGAGCTCTTCGAACTGGAACTGGAAATAGTCGAGATCCTTTTTCGCCTGCGCTTCGCGGGATTGCAGCTCATCGAGCCCGGCCTGCAATTTTTTCCAGCGGCGGAATTCTTCTTTGTATTGCTGCAGCAGCGCGGCGTTTCCTGCAAACGCATCGAGCACTTCCAGCTGAAACGCGGAATCGTTGAGCGTGAGCGTTTCGTGCTGCGAGTGCACGTCGACGAGACGCAGGCCCAGCTCTTTCAGCAGCGCGAGGTTCACCGGCGTATCGTTCACGAACGCGCGCGATTTCCCTTCGGGATTGATCTCGCGGCGGATCACCGTTCGATCGGCATAATCGAGATCGTTCGCCTCGAATAATTTTTTCAGCCCGTAGCCGCCGAGATCGAACTCCGCCTCCACGACGCATTTTTTCGATTTGTCCTGCAAGGCCTGCGTATCCGCCCGCTGCCCGAGCAGCAGGCCCAGCGCGCCGAGCAGGATGGATTTGCCCGCGCCGGTCTCGCCGGTGATGATGGTGAGGCCTTGGGGGAAGTCGATCGAAAGGGCGTCGATCAGCGCGTAGTTGGTGATGGAGAGATGGCGAAGCATGGAGAGCAAATTTAGCGAAAGGCGCAGCCCTTGCGTCAACGGGTTTTCAACAGGCGCAGCGAGTTTTTCACCGTGTGGCAGGCGCTTTTCTTATTTTTGAAAAAAGCAATCCCGATGCGCCCTTTACTCTTTCTCTTACTGATCGTATTTTCTTTTACGCCCGTTCTTGCGCAAGAGGAGAAAAAGAAAGCGGATAAAAAAGAAGCGGAGCGCGAAATCGCCCCGGCACCACCGGCTGAATTCGGCATCAGCGAGCAGGGCGATGCCGCGGTGAAGGAAAAAAATCTGCGGAAGGATTCGCTGAGCTGGCTGCGCAACGGGACGAAGCTGACATACAACGTAAACCCGGACTCGGGGAAACCCTATAAGCTTATGATCACGGATCTGAGATTCGGCTACGATCTTACTTACAATTATACAACAAGCGCAGACGGCCGCACGCCGGGAGGCATGATCATGACTCCTTCCGCCCTGGAGGATCTGCACATGCCTTATGATTCCGAGATCAGCTGGTCAGTCCCGCATCCCTGGATCAACAGGAAATCGTTCAAAGAATTGAGCGCCGGGAAAGCGACGCTTAACAAATTCTCCGGCGAAAAGGT
>Ga0196978_1000773_pt1 | contig 15560 bp, 13 predicted proteins | sample S3v_2013CmetaG_FD_155491 | JGI IMG/M metagenome (GOLD analysis project Ga0196978, IMG submission 155491) | Soil microbial communities from Anza Borrego desert, Southern California, United States - S3+v_20-13C | ecosystem: Environmental > Terrestrial > Soil > Desert | place: USA: California... | reverse complement strand
GTGATCGGCCGGCGGCCGGAGCTCGCCTTCGGTGCCGGGCGGGGATTGCTGCTGTTCGGGCTGCGGCATGGGAGGTCCTTTCGAAGCGGGAGAAAGGCCCAACGGCGAGCGCCGGAAATGGTTCGCGGCCCGCCCCGCCTTTTCGCCGCGATCGGGTTGGCCCCCCACCGTCATGCTGAACTTGGTTCAGCATCCAGCGTCGAGCCGCGGGGCGGGCTGAGGACTGGACCCTGAAACGAGTTCAGGGTGACGCCGGGTATGAGGGGACAGTCACAGTGACTGTCCCCACCTAGCGCCTGAGGGGACAGTCACAGTGACTGTCCCCTAGCCCCCCGGAAATGGCGCGATGGGCCGGGGCCCCCGCCTACCGTTGAGCCGGCTTGGCCTCGCGATCGGGCTCGCCGGCGGCCCTGGCCGGCGCGTAGGGCATGACCAGGGTGCCGTCCGGAGCGGCGGTGAAGGTGGTCTGGGTGGGATAGGCGAAGTCGACTCCGAGCTCGGCGAAGCGGCGGATCATGCCCAGCATCACCTCCTGCCGGACCTGCATGAAATCGCCCATGTCGGGCGTGTCGACGTGGAAGACGAGCTCGAAGTCGATCGAGGAGGGGCCGAACTGCCAGGCATGGCAGCGGTCGAACTCGGCCAGCGGCTGCCGCTCGACGATCGCCTTCAGCTCGTCGGGGATCCGGGCCAGCAGCTCGGGCGGAGTCTGGTAGGTCACTCCGAACTGCATGAGCGCCCGGCGGCGGCTCAGCAGCGCCCAGTTCTGAAGCTGCTGATCGAGCAGCTTGGTGTTGGAGATCACCACCTCCTCGCCGTTCAGCGAGCGGACCCGGGTGCTCTTGAGGCCGATCTGCTCGACCGTCCCGGTCGTCGGCGGGCTTCCGAAGGTGATCGTGTCGCCGCGGCGGAAGGGCTTGTCGAAGATGATCGAGAGCGCCGCGAACAGGTCGGAGAAGATCCCCTGAGCCGCCAGGCCGATGGCGATTCCGCCGATTCCGAGGCCGGCGACCAGGCCGGTCACGTTCACCCCGAGGTTCGACAGGATGAGGATGATCGCGATGGCGAACAGGGTGACGGTGACGAGCAGCCGGATGATCCCGATCGCCGAGCTCAGCCGGCCATGCTCCTCCTCGTCGCCGACCCGGTGCTGGATAAAGCCCAGGATCAGCTCGCGCCCCCACACCGCCGCCTGGAGGGCCGCCGCGACGACGAAGAGGATGTCGATCGTCCGCTGCAGGAAGGGCGGCGCCGCCGACTGCGCCGAGACCAGCTTGAGCGCCGTCATCGCGATGAAGAAGAGGCCCGTCCTGGCGAGCACCCGGCCGAAGATCGCCCGCCAGCCGGTCGCTTCGTCGCGCTCCCTGATCAGCCGGTGGCCGAAGCTGCGCAGGGCGACGAGGAGCAAGGCGAGGAGGGCGGCGGCGAGCGCCGCCATCATCAGGTCGAGGCTGTTCGCGCTGACCCAGTCGGCGATTTCGTGCCAGCGCTCGGCGCTCCGCTCGTACAGGTTGCGCGCCCTTGGCGTGCCGGTCATCGGATCCTCTTTTCAAGCCGGCGGCGAATTCTTCTAACCGCCTAGCGAATCGAGGAACTCGATCAAGCCCCGCTCGGCGGCGCTGAGATATCTGGTCTTGCGCGGAAGGCCGCGTTCGCCGATCGCTCCGGCGTCCGCCGCGGCCTCGATCAGGGCGGGATGGACATAGGATTTGCGGCTGATCGCGGCGGTGTTGCCGAGCGCTTCGGCGACCGGCTCGATGATCGACTTGAGCCTGACCCGGCCGTGCTTGCGCGCTCGCCGGACCATCTCCTCGAAGGCGATGACGCTCGCGCCCCAGGTCCGGAAATCCTTGGCCGTGAACTCCTCGCCGGTCGCCTCCCTGATATAGGCATTGACGTCGCTCGAGGTGACCGGCCGGGCCTTGCCCTCGGAATCGAGGAACTCGAACAGGTTCTGGCCGGGCAGGTCCTGGGTGCGCCGGGCGATCCGGGCGAGGTTGCGGTCGTTGACGGTGACCGTCCGCTTGAGGCCGTGCTTGCCGGTATAGCTGATCTTCAGCCGGCCGCGTTCGACCCTGGCGTGGCGGTTGCGCAAGGTGGTCGCGCCGAAGCTCTTGTTCTCCTTGGCATATTCCTCGTTGCCGACGCGCATGTGAGTGGCGTCGATGAGTCGGACGACGGCGGCGATGACGGCCTCGCAGCTGGTCGGCTTGCCGGCAATGTCCTCCTCAACCCGCTTGCGCAGGCGCGGCAGGGCCCGTCCGAACTCGGCGAGCCGCTCATATTTGAGATTGTCCTGCCGGGTCCGGAAATCGGGATGGTAGCGATATTGCTTGCGGCCCCTGGCGTCGTAGCCGACCGCCTGGATGTGGCCGTTGCGGTCGGCGCAGAACCAGCAGCGCTCATAGGCCGGGGGCAGGCCGACGGCGTTCAGCCGGTCGATCTCGGCGCGGTCGGTGATCCGCTCGCCCTTGGCGTCGAAATATTGCCAGTAGCGGCCGCGGCGCCGGCGGGTGATTCCGGGCTCGGCGTCGTCGACATAGCACAAGGTTCCCGGCCGCTCGCTCATCCGCCGCTAAAGCCCCGCGCCCCGCCTTCGTTCCGCAAGCGCAGGATCGGGGCGAGCTTAATCGCGACCCGCTCATCCTAAGTAGGGACTGAGCCCGGCGAAGGCCCGTATCGAAGGACGGTCCTTCGATACGCCGGTTCGACAGGCTCACCGGCTACTCAGGATGAGCGGTTCAGGAAGACATCGTGCCCTAGCCGGCCTGGGCGGGGAGGGCGGGGCGGGCGGGCCAGGGCTTGCGGCCCTGGCCTCGCTCGCGGCGGGCGACCCAATTGTCGAAGCCGACCTGGACAGCGACGGCCATCCAGATGAAGGGCTGGAAGGCGACCGCGACGAACAGGGCGCCGACCAGGTAGATGATGTGGAAATGCTGGAGCGCCGTCGCCAGCGGCGAGACCCAGGCGAGCTCGTCGGTGCGGTGACGGTAGCGGCGCCTCAGCACCTCCATCCGGACCAGGCCGGCGCCGTGGATCAGAAGGAAGAGGAAGAGGCCCGGCCATCCCTGCTCGCCGAGCATCTCGAAATAGGCGCTGTGCCAGGCGCGGCCCTCGTCGGCCTGGGTCAGGGCGCTCACCACCTGGACGTCGCCGACGCTTCGCTCGTCGACGGTCTGGACCTGGATCCGGTTCTGCCGATAGGCCTCGAAGCCGCCGCCGAAGGGACGGTCCTTCACATAGTCGAGAGTCCATCCCCAGACGGCGAGCCGGGTATTGGCCGATTCGTCGGCCTGGTAGCCGTGGATCGTCTCCATCCGGCTGGTGAAGGATTGCGGAAGGAACGGCACCGCCGCGACGACGAGCAGGCCGGCGCCGGCCAGGTAGAGCAGCTTGCGCCTGGCGTCGCGGAGCATGAGGACGGCGAGGACGGCGATGCAGACGAGGCCGGTCCGCGCCTCGGTTCCGACCGGCATCAGCAGGCAGGCGAGGATGAGGGCGCCGCAGAAGATCTTCGTGCGCCAATCGGGGGGAAAGACGGTTCCGAAGCGGGCGAACCAGAGGATGATTGGGATGAGGGCGATCGCGAAGGTCGAGATGATGCTGCCCTCGTAGAGCCCGCTATTGTTGTCGACCATGAGGTTGAGGGCGCCGTAGCCGCCGCCCGACAGCGTCGTCTTGATCCCGCCGACGATGATGATCGCCGCCGCCGACAGGGTCATGAACAGGAGAAAGGCCTCGATCCTTAGGCGGGTCCGAAGGGTCAAGGGCAGGAAGATGGCGAAGGCGATCGCCTTCCACGCCCACTCCCATTTGTCGGCCGCGTCGAGCGGCATGTCGGCATGATAGGTGGTGAAGCCGGCATAGCCGACGAGCAGGAGCATCAGCCATTGCCGGGGCGCGAAGCGGGAGCCGCTCTTGTCGTCGGCGATCAGCCAGGCGGCCGCGGCGAGGCCGGCCATGATCAGCGAGAGGCCGCCCGGGATGCTGTTGAGCAGATAGTAAGAGAGGCGCTGGGGCGAGACGATGTCGACATAGGCATAGGCCATGACGAACAGGAACGGCCGCCTGAAGCCGAGCGCGACGATCGCCGCGATGAAGCCGATGAAGGCGAGGTCACGCACCCGGCCGGCTCCGCGCTTCGAAGACGCGCGACTCGGCGGCAGTGGGCGCTTCCGCGTCGCAATCGAGGTCGGGACGCGAGAGCAGCCGCCAGGCGGCGAGCAGCATCAGCCCGTGGCTGACCGCGAGGGCGAAATTATCGATCATCCTCTTTTCCTCACCGTCTCTCCCCCCCGATAGAGAACCGCGGTTGACGGGCCGTTAAGCTAAAGCTGGCAGGGACCGGAACATGCGCATCCTGCACGTTCTCGACCACGGCCTGCCGCTGCACAGCGGCTACGCCTTCCGGACCCGGGCGATCGTCAAGGCGCAGCTGGCCCGCGGCTGGGAGGTCGCCTGCCTGACCGGGCCCCGCCAGGGCGGTCAGGGACCCGAGAGCGAGGTCGTCGACGGAATCCTCTTTCACCGCACCGCGCCGTTGCCGGCGCTGCCCTCGCCGCTCCGGGAATGGCGGGAGGTAAGGGCGTTGCGCCGTCGCCTCGAGCAGGTCGTCGAGCGCTGGCGGCCCGACCAGCTCCATGCCCATTCGCCGGTGCTGACCGCGCTCGCGGCGCTTCCGGTCGCCCGGCGGCACCGGCTGCCGCTGCTCTACGAGATCCGAGCCTTCTGGGAGGATGCCGCGGTGGGCAACGGCACCGGCCGGGCCGGAACGCCGCGCTATCGGCTGATCCGACGGCTGGAGACCCATGCCGCGCGCCGCGCCGACGCGGTCGCCGTCATCTGTGAGGGCCTTCGCGAGGACCTGGTCGGGCGCGGCATCGATCCGGCCAAGATCGTCGTCTCGCCCAACGGCGTCGACATGGAGCTGTTCGGCCGGCCCCTCGCCCCCGATCCCGCCTTCGCCCGAAGCCTCGGGCTGGCCGATTCCGAGACGGTCGGCTTCATCGGCTCCTTCTACGATTATGAAGGGCTGGACGATCTCATCGCGGCGATGCCTCGGCTGATCGAGCGCCGGCCCGGCGCCCGGCTGCTGCTCGTCGGCGGCGGCCCGATGGAGGAAGCGCTGAAGGCCCAGGCGGCGGCCTCGCCGGCCGCGGCCCGGATCCACTTCGCCGGCCGGGTGCCGCACCAGGAAGTCGAGCGCTATTACGCCCTGATCGACGTGCTCGCTTATCCGCGCAAGGCGATGCGGCTGACCGAGCTGGTCACTCCCCTGAAGCCGCTCGAAGCGATGGCCCAGCGCAAGCTCGTCGCCGCCTCCGACGTCGGCGGCCACCGCGAGCTGATCGAGCACGGAGTCACCGGCACCCTGTTCCCGCCCGGCGATCCGGCCGCGCTCGCGGACGCGCTCGCCGGCCTGTTCGCCGAGCGCGACGGCTGGGAGGCTCGGCGGGAGGCCGCGCGAGCCTTCGTCGAGCGCGAGCGTAACTGGTCGTCAAACATTTCCCGCTATGCGCCGGTCTATCAACGGCTCACGGGCAAGGCGGCATGATGGCATCGAAATTTGTCGGAACGACATTGCCGGGGGGCAGGAACGGACTCGACGTGCCGGTGGCCGCTCTGGCCGGCCTGTCGGTCGCCTTCGTCGTCTTCGCCGCTCCGGCGGACCTGCTCTCCGAGCTGGTCGGCTCGAGCGGGCTTCCTTCGATCCTCGCCGCGGCCGAGCCGCCGCTGGGAATGAAGGCGCGGATCGGGCTCGGCGCCGCCGGCGCGTTCGCCATGTTCACCGTCGCCTTCCTGCTGCTGCGCTGGCTCGACCGGTTCGGCGCCCGCCGCGCCGAGCGGGCCGAGGACGACGCGATGGAGCAGGCCGCGCCGCGGCTGCGCCGCCGCGACTTCCACCCCGACGCCGCGCCGCGCCCGCCGGTTCTGGCGACGCTCGAGCTGGGCGAGCCCGACCTCGAGCCGGATCCGGCTCCTCATCCCAGTTCCGAGCCGGAGCCCGAGCCGGAGACCGGGCTCGAGCCGGCTCGGCCGCTGCGCCGGGCCTGGCTGCCCGACCGCCCCGCCGCCGCCGAGCCGGCCGAAGCCGCCCCGGCGGCGCCTGAACCGGCCCTCATCGCGCCCGAACCCGCGCCCGAAGCGCCCGTCCGGCCGCAGCGCCAGCCCGGCAGCATCGACGATCTTCTGGCCCGGCTCGAGCAGGGCCTGGCGCGCCGCCGGGCGCCCGGTCCGGCGTCGGCTGCGGCCGAAGCGGCCGTGCCCGCTCTGGTGCCCGCTCCCGACGCAGGCCACGCCTCGGCGCCGGCCGATCCGGAGCCGGCCGACGATCGGCTGCAGAGCGCGATCGACAGCCTCCAGCGCCTGGCTTCCCGACGCGACTAGCCCGCCACGGTCAGCGCCTCGAGGTGGAGGCTGACCACGGCGCCGTCGCCGGCCCGTTCGTCGGACAGCAAGGCGATGTCGGCGAGAAATTGATCGCCGAGCGCGACCTCGCGCTCGGCCAGTCCCTCGAGAAAAGCGTCCGCGGCCGCCGCCGCCGCCGGTCCGGCGAGGCTGAGGCGGAGGACATGGTACTCGCCGGACAAAGCGAGGCTCGCCCACCCGCGGCTGACTATCTCCAGCTCAACGACTCCGTCGAAACCGGCGAAGTTGGCTTTCGCCATCCGCTTCAGCGCGTCGGCGGCGCTGTCCCTCATCGGCGGCACCTGCGCCTCCTCTCGTGACCGTCGAGCCACGCCGCGGCACGGTTGAGGGTGGTCGGGTTGGGGCGGCGGCCCCTGCGCAGGTCGAAGACGAAGCGCGGATCGCGCATGACCTCGCGGCCGAAGCGGGTCGGCGTCGTCTTGGAAAGCGCCAGATAGCGTTCGATGCGCCGGAGCAGCAACATCGTCATGCTCCCGAATCAGTGTTCCGTTTCTGTTCGATTTTCTGAGGAAGTCTCCTACTTGTCTAGGAATAATCCTATCTAAAATGGAGGAAATTGGGACCGAACCGGGAGCTGTCCGAACCTGCTACCGGCGGTCGAGCAGCCAGAGGGCGAGGATCATCAGGATCCCGGCGGCGAGCCCGGCGAGGAAACCGAGGCTCGGCTCGCCCGCAAGCGCGCCGCCGAGGACTCCGATCAGGATGGCGGCGGCGAGCAGCGCGCCGCCGGCGCGGGGGAAACGGCGTCCGTCCATCGCTGCCTCATGGCAGCGACGGGCCCAGCCTGCCAGCCGCATTCTTCTGGTTTACGGGCCGTTGAGCATCGCCCTGCGCCATTTGGCAAGGTGGCGATGCTACGCCGCTGACCAGGCCAGTCGAGTGGGGAAAGCCTTGCAGGTTCACGTCCATCTGCCCGATCGGGCGGCGGCGGCCGACGCCGCCGAGTTGATCGCCCGCTTCGGCGACTATGCCGCCAGCGAAGCGGCGGCGCGCGCCGACCGCAGCCGGGACATAGGCAACGTCCATCATTTCTGCCGGTGGCGGCAGGTGGAGCGGATCATCCTCCTGCTTGCCGCGGGGCCGGCGGGACATAGCCTCCATTGATCGCGGCCTACTGAGAAGAAAGGGAAATCCGTTCTGGCGCCGTACACTTGCGGCCGCTAGGATTCCCTTATGTTGCAAGTCGTTGCGGGGCGGCGTGCAGCGGCCCGCGCGGCTGCCCTTGCCCTCATCCTTTCCAGCGCCGCTGCCCTCGCGCAGCCGGCCGACCCGTTGGATGAGGTAGACGTTCCGCTCGATCCCTCGGCGCCGCTCGATCCCTGGCCCGACCTCGGCCTCGAATGGCCCGACGTCGAGGCCCCGGAGGGCGAGATCTCGAACCTGCCGGACGCGGCCGCCGCCGATTCCGGCGCGGCTCGGACCTACAGCTACGTTATAGCCGGCCTCGACGAGGCGGACGCCGCGGCGTTGCTCGCCCAGTTCCGCGAGCTCTCCGCGCTCGAGGAATATCGCGGCGATCCGGCCAATGCCGCCCAGGTCGACCGCCGCGCCCGGGCCGACGCCGAGCTTCTCGCCGAGCTGCTTCGGGCCCACGGCTATTATGCGGCGCTGGTCACCACCCAGGTCGATTCGGCGGCGGACGGCGGCTATGCGGTGACCCTCAACGCCGCGCCGGGCCTCGTCTACACCTTCGCCGAGGTCCGGCTGCCCGGGCTCGACGAGACGACGGGCGCCGACGCGCCGGGATTGCGCGAGGCCTTCGCCATTTCGGAGGAGGATCCCGTCGATGCCGCCGCGGTCAACGCCGCCCAGGCGGCGCTGCGGGCCGAGCTCGGCCGGCGCGGCTATGCCTTCGCCGAGGTCGCGGAGCCCGAGATCGTCGTCGACCACGACACCGGCACCGCCACCCTCGTGCTTCCGGTCCGGCCCCAGGGCGCCCGGCGCTTCGGCGGAGTGGTCGTCGAAGGCCGCCCCCTGTTCGGCGCCGGCCATATCGAGACCATCGCCCGCTTCGCCGAGGGCGATCCCTACCGGACGCCGCTGGTCGAGGACCTGCGCCAGGCGCTGGTCGCGACCGGGCTCGTCTCGACCGTCACCATCCGCCCGGTGGCGCGGGCCGGCAGCGATCTGGTCGATCTCGCCGTCGCGCTCGAGCCGGCGCCGATGCGCACCGTCGCCGGCGAGGCCGGCTACGGCACCGGCGAGGGCTTCCGGGCCGAGCTGAGCTGGCAGCATCGCAACCTGCTCCCTCCGGAGGGTGCGGTCACCTTTCGCGGAGTCCTCGGCACGCGCGAGCAGCTCGTCTCCGCCATCCTTCGCCGCAACAATTTCGGCCGCCGCGACCAGGTGCTGAACGCCCAGGTGGCGATCGCTCACGTCGACCGGCCCGCCTTCGACGCACGGACCTCGATCCTCGCCGCCGGGATCGAGCGGCAGAGCAACATCATCTGGCAGAAGGCCTGGACCTGGTCGGTCGGCGCCGAGCTCGCCGCCACCGACGAGCGCGACGTCGACCTCGCCAGCGGCACGACCCGGCGGCGGACCTTCTTCATCGGCGCGCTGCCCGCCTATCTCGGCTATGACGGGTCCAACGACCTGCTCGACCCGACCTCGGGCTTCCGCCTTTCGGGGCGGTTCTCGCCCGAGGCGTCGCTCCAGTCGGGCAGCTTCTTCTATGCCCGGGCCCAGCTCGACGCGAGCTTCTACCAGCCGGTCTCGCCGACGGTGACGATCGCCGGCCGCACCCGGCTCGGCACGATCTTCGGCGCCGGCCGCGACCGGATCGCCCCGTCGCGGCGATTCTATGCCGGTGGCGGCGGCTCGGTGCGCGGCTACGGCTTCCAGGCGCTCGGGCCGCGCGATCCGGTGTTCGACGACCCGATCGGCGGCCGCAGCCTGGCGGAGTTCGCGCTCGAGGCGAGGGTGCGCTGGCGCGACTTCGGGATCGTTCCCTTTTTCGACGGCGGCAACATCTCGACCTCGCCCTGGCCGCGCTTCGATAATCTGCGCTTCGGCGCCGGCATCGGCCTGCGTTATCACACCCGCTTCGGGCCGATCCGGGTCGACGTCGCGACGCCGGTCAATCCGCAGAGCGGCGACCCTCGAATCGCCGTCTACGTCTCGCTCGGGCAGGCTTTCTAGGTGGTCGAGATCGTCAGCGAGCCGGAGACGGCGCCGGCCGCGGCTCCGCCCGAGCCAAGGCGGCGGCGCGGGCTCGGCGGCCTGGTCAGCGGCCTCGCCAAGACCGCCGTCGTCGCCGCGATCGGCCTGATGCTCGTCGCCGGAGCGCTGGTGGTCCTGCTCGACACCGCCCCGGGACACCGCTTCATCGTCGACCGGATCGCCGCCATGACGCCCGGCTCCGGCCTGCGCATCCGGATCGGACGAATCGAGGGCTCGATCTGGGGCCGGACCTCGCTCAAGGACGTGCGGCTCTACGATCCCCAGGGGCTGTTCGCCGAATCGCCCGAAATCGAGATGGACTGGCGGCCGGTCTCCTTCCTGTTCAACCGGCTGCTGATCCACGAGCTGGAATCCGATCTCGTCATCCTTCACCGCTCGCCCGATCTCGTCGAGGCCGACGAGCCGGGGCCGGTGCTTCCCGAATATGATATTCACCTCGGCCGGCTCGACGTCCGGCAGCTGCGCATCGGCGAGCGGGTCGCCGGGCGCGAGCGGATCGGCAGCCTTCGCGGCGAAGCGGAGATCCGGAGCGGCCGAGCGCTGATCGGGCTCGAGGCGCAGGTCCGCGACGGCGGCGACCGGCTCCGGGTCCGGATCGACGCCGAGCCCGAGCGCGACCGGTTCGACGTCGAGGCCCGAATTCGCGCGCCGGCCGGGAGCGTCCTGGGGGCGATGCTCGGCACCCGCCGGCCGGTCAGCCTCGACCTCAGCGGCGACGGCAGCTGGGCCCGCTGGACCGGAGCGGCGAGGCTCGACGTCTCGGGGCGGCGGACCGCCGATCTGGCGCTGGCGATGAATTCCGGGCGCTTCCGGGTCACCGGCTGGGCGGCGCCTTCGCCGTTCCTCGGCGGGATGGGCCGGCGGCTGACCGAGCCGCGCCTGGCGGTCAACGCCGGCGGCACCTTCGACGACGGCCGGATCGACGGCCGGCTGTCGCTCCGTTCGGTGTCGCTTAGGCTGGAGGGGAGGGGGATCGTCGATCTCGGCCGCGGCCGTTACGACGGGGTCCAGGTCGCCGCCGAGCTGCTCCGGCCCGCCGCCATGTTCCGCAACATGACCGGCCGGCAGATCCGGATGACGGCCCTGCTCGACGGCCGCTTCGGGCGCGCCGACTTCGTCTATCGTCTCGCCGCGCCGCGGATCGCTCTCGACCAGACCGGCTTCGAGGAGGTTCGGGCGACCGGGCGGGGGCGGCTGTCGCGCGAGCCGGTCGCGGTGCCGCTGCTGGTGACGGCGCGGCGGGTCACCGGCGTCGGCGACGTCGCCGGCGCGATCCTCGCCAATCTCCGGCTCGAGGGGATGTTGCGGGTGACCGGGCGGCAGCTGACCGGAGAGCGGCTGACGCTGACCAGCGCCCGGCTGCGCGGCCTCGCCAGCCTGTCGGTGGTGCTCCGGACGGGAGATTACGTCTTCCTCGCCACCCCCGGAATGCAGGCCTATCCGATCCCCGGTTTCGGCGTGATCGACATGCAGAGCCAGCTTCGCGCCGTTCCCGGGCCGGGGCGGAAGGGCACGATGGTGACGGGCCGGGTGCGCGCCCAGGTGCGCCGGTTCGACAACGGCTTCCTCGCCTGGGTCGCGGGCGGGCTGCCGAGGCTCGACACGGCGCTGACCCGCGGGCCGCATGGAATCGTCCGCTTCGCCGACCTGCGCATCGCCGCCCCCAAGCTCGCTCTCGCCGCCCAGGGCTTCCGGCGGCGGGACAACACCTATTCCTTCGAGGCGGCGGGCCGGCACGGCGATTACGGGCCGCTTCGGCTGACCCTGGACGGCAGGCTGGAGCGGCCGCGCCTTGCCCTGCGGCTGGAGCGCCCCGTGCCGGCGCTTGGGCTTGCCAACGTGCTCCTCAACCTCGAGCCCGGCGCCGCCGGCTTCGCGTGGCGCGCGGAAGGGGGCTCGACCCTGGGGCCGTTCAACGGCACCGGCGCGATCCTCCTCACGCCGGGCCAGCGCGCGATCATCCAGGTAGCCGCCCTCAACGTCTCCGGCACCCGCGCGGCCGGGTCGCTGCGCTCCGATCCGGGAGGCTTCACCGGACGGCTCGACGTCGCCGGCGGCGGGCTGACCGGGCGGCTGCTGTTCAACCCGCTCGGAACGAACCAGCGCATCGCGGTCAGCCTTGCCGCCAACGAGGCGAATTTCGTCGGCCCGCCGGCGATCGTCGTCCGCCGAGGCACGATCGAAGGGGTGGTCCTGCTCGATCCGGCGGGCAAGTCGGTCGAGGGCCGGGTGGTGGCGCGCGGGGTCAGCCGAGGCCCGCTTTCGATCGCCGGCCTCGACGCCAGCGCCTCGCTTCGCGGCGGAGTCGGCCAGGTGCGGGCGCGGATCGCCGGATCGCGCGGCCGCGACTTCGCCTTCAACGCCGTCGCCGAGGTCGCCCCCGGCAGCTACCGGATCACCGGCAGCGGAACGCTCGACCGGCGTCCGATCGAGCTCGTCAGCCCCGCGGTCCTGACCAGTACTCCGGAGGGGTGGCGGCTCGGTCCGACCCGCTTCCGCTTCGCCGGGGGAAGCGCCAGCATCGCCGGCCTGTTCGGCGAGCGCACCGAGATCGACGCGCGGCTCGAGGCGATGCCGCTCACCGTGCTCGACATCGCCTATCCGCGCCTCGGCCTCGGCGGCATCGCCTCGGGGGTGCTGCGCTACCGCTCGGCCGTCGGTTCGGCGCCGCCCACCGGCGAGGCGAATTTGCGAGTCCGCCGGCTGACCCGGGCGGGGCTGGTCCTCTCCTCCCGGCCGATGGATATCGGCCTCAACGCGAGGCTCGACGGGGTCAATGCCGCGCTCCGGGCTGTGGCGGTCAGCGAGGGGCGCACGATCGGCCGCGCCCAAGCCCGGATCTCGCCGCTGGGCGCGTCGGGCAGCCTGCTCGACCGGCTGGCGCGGGCGCCGATGCGGGCGCAGGTCCGCTATAATGGCGCGGCCGACACGCTCTGGCGGCTGACCGGCATCGAACTGATCGATCTGAGCGGCCCGGCGGCGATCGGGGCCGACCTTCGCGGCACTCTCGAAAACCCGGTCATCAACGGCTCGGTCCGCACCGCCAATGCGCGGCTGGAAAGCGCCGTCACCGGCACCGTGATCGAGAATCTGCAGTCGGTCGGCCGCTTCGGCGGGTCGCGGCTTCGGATCGAGCAATTTCGCGGCACCACGCCGGGGGGCGGGACGGTGACCGGCTCCGGCGCGCTCGACTTCGCCGCCGCTCGGGGCGTCGGCATGCATTTCGACCTTCAAAACCAAAATGCCCAGCTGCTCGACCGCGACGACATCCAGGCCTCGGTGACCGGCGGCATCGCCGTCCGGTCGGACGGGCGCGGCGGAACCATCTCGGGCGACGTGAGGGTCACCCAGGGGCGCTTCCGGCTCGGCAGCGCCACCGCGGCAGCCCAGGTGCCGCGCCTCAACGTCCGCGAAGTGAACCGGCTCGAGTCCGATTTCGCTCCGGCCGTGCGCCGAATCGAGCCGTGGCGGCTGGCCCTCGACGTCGCCGCCCCGGAGCGGCTGATGGTGACCGGGCTCGGCATGACCAGCGAGTGGAGCGCCGACCTGCGGGTCGCGGGAACCGTCACCGAGCCGAGGATCACGGGCGACGCCGAGCTGATCCGCGGCACCTACGACTTTGCCGGCCGTCGCTTCGACCTCATCCGCGGCAACATCCGGTTCCAGGGCGAAAGCCCGGTCAACCCGCAGCTCGACATCGCCGCCGAGGCGCGCGTCCGCGGCCTCAATGCCCTGATCCGGGTGACCGGCCGAAGCCAGCGGCCCGAGATCGCCTTCACCTCGACCCCGGCCCTGCCGCAGGACGAATTGCTGTCGCGAATCCTGTTCGGCACGTCGATCACCAACCTGTCGGCGCCCGAAGCGGTTCAGCTCGCCGCGGCGGTGGCCTCGCTCAACGATCCCGGCGGCGGCCTCGACCCGATCAACGCTTTGCGTCGCTCGGTCGGGCTCGACCGGCTGCGCATCCTGCCGGCCGACGTGACCCAGGGTATCGGCACCCAGCTCGCGGCGGGCAAATATCTCGGACGGCGGGTCTATGTGGAGGTGGTGACCGACGGCCGCGGCTATTCGGCGACGGTCGTCGAATATCAGATCACGCGCTGGCTCAGCCTGCTGTCGAGCATCTCGACGATCGGCCGCGAGAGCGTCAACCTGCGCGTCTCGCGGGACTATTAGCAGCTCCCCTCCCTGCAAGGGAGGGGCTGGGGGTGGGTTGCGCGCAGCGCATTTCTGCTATCGTGCCAGCATGACAGCGCGCCGCGTGCCCCTGAAAGCGACAAGAAGAGCGCGCGCTCTTCGCACTCGCGCTACCGACCAGGAACGCACGCTCTGGCGGCTCCTCTCCCGCTATCGCCCAAAATTCACACGCCAGCTCCCGGTCGGGCCCTACACAGCCGATCTCGCCTGTCGGCAGGCTCGTCTTATCGTCGAGGTCGACGGCAGCCAGCATCTCGACTGCGCACAAGACACCGAGCGCACCCGGTTCCTCGAAGCAGAAGGCTGGACCGTCATCCGCTTCTGGAACAGTGAGGTCACCGGGAATTCCGAGGGTGTGGCGCAGGCCATCCTCATGAAAGCCGCCGAGTGCCTCGGCGGCACCCACCCCCAGCCCCTCCCTTCCAGGGAGGGGAGGTCGAGACGGCGATGCTTCGAGCCTCCATCATGAATCGCCCACCGGCCCACGAACGGCATCGCCACCGCATCCGCAATATCATCGGCGGCTCGGCCGGCAACCTGGTCGAATGGTATGACTGGTACGTCTACGCCGCCTTCGGCCTTTATTTCGCGCCGGTCTTCTTTCCGCAGGGCGATCGGACCTCGCAGCTTCTGAACACCGCCGCGGTCTTTGCGGTCGGCTTCGTGATGCGGCCGATCGGGGCCTGGATCATGGGCATCTACGCCGACCGCAGGGGCCGCAAGGCGGGCCTGTCGCTCAGCGTCAGCCTGATGTGCCTGGGCTCGCTGATCATCGCCCTGATGCCGACCTACGCCACGATCGGGGCGGCGGCGCCGGTCCTGCTCGTCCTCGCCCGGATGATGCAGGGGCTCAGCCTCGGCGGTGAATATGGCGCCAGCGCCACTTACCTCTCCGAGATGGCCGGCCGCGAGAGGCGAGGCTTCTTCTCCAGCTTCCAATATGTCAGCCTGATCGCTGGGCAGCTGATCGCTCTCGCCGTGCTGCTGGTTCTGCAGCAGCTGATGAGCGAGGCGGCGCTGGAGGCGTGGGGATGGCGGATCCCGTTCGCGATCGGGGCGGTGCTCGCGGTCGTCGTCTTCTATATCCGCCGCCGCCTCGCCGAGACCGAGAGCTTCCACAACGCCCGGGCCTCGGACGCGCCCCGGTCGAGCAGCGCCAACCTGTTCCGCGACCATCCCCGCGAGGCCTTGCTGGTCATGGCGCTGACCGCGGGCGGGACCTTATCCTTCTACGCCTACACCACGTACATGCAGAAGTTCCTGGTCAACACCTCGGGCTTCGGCCGGGAGACGGCGAGCCAGGTGATGACCGCCGCCTTGTTCCTGTTCATGTGCCTTCAGCCGCTGTCGGGCGCCTTGTCGGACCGGATCGGCCGAAAGCCGGTGATGGCGGCGTTCGGCGCCCTCGGCCTCGTCTTCACCGTTCCGCTCTTCACCGCGCTCGAGACCGTCCAGAGCCCCTATGCCGCCTTCGCCCTCGTCATGGCTGCGCTCGTCATCGTCACCGGCTACACCTCGATCAACGCCGTCGTGAAGGCGGAGCTGTTCCCCGCCCACATCCGCGCCCTCGGCGTGGCTCTGCCTTACGCGATCGCCAACACGATGTTCGGCGGCACCGCCGAATATGTCGCCTTGTGGTTCAAGGACCAGGGGATGGAGCGCGGCTTCTACTGGTACGTGACGGCGATGATCGGGCTGTCCCTGATCGTCTACCTGACGATGCGCGACACCAAGACGCACAGCCTGATCCG
>Ga0196978_1000772_pt1 | contig 15561 bp, 20 predicted proteins | sample S3v_2013CmetaG_FD_155491 | JGI IMG/M metagenome (GOLD analysis project Ga0196978, IMG submission 155491) | Soil microbial communities from Anza Borrego desert, Southern California, United States - S3+v_20-13C | ecosystem: Environmental > Terrestrial > Soil > Desert | place: USA: California... | reverse complement strand
GCCGGCGTGCTGGCGAGGTAGACGAGGGCGCCGCCGCCCACGAGGAGCAACAGGAGCACGGACGCGAAGCCGACGGCGATCACGGTGCCGGGCTCAAACCCCCAGAAGGCCCGGAACGCGCCGGCGGCGCTGCGCGCGATCAGCTCGAGGGCCTCGCCGGCGCGCTGGGCGATCACCTTGATCGCCTCCGCGGCGGCCTCCGCGCCTGCCTTGATCGCGTCGTAGTACGCGCCCCAGAGCGCGCGGTAAGCGGCCTCGAGCTGCGCCGTTGCGTAGGCCGTCGCGCCCTGCTCGGCGGCCTCGAGCGCCGCTTGCGCCTGAGCCGTCGCGCCGTCCACCGTCGCGAGGGCGCGCGCTTTCAGCTCCTCGAGCATGCCGGGCTCCTCGCCGATCGCGACGTAGCCGACGCGCGAGCGGACGACGCCCAGCGCGCCAGGGAGCACACGGATCAGCGCGAACGTACCGTACTCGGCGGCGCTCATAGTGTGATCCTCCAAACGGCGCGCCAGTTGGCAACCGTCGTGACGATATGCGTACCTTTGATGAGGAATTCCGGCCCGGCCGTAATCGCCTCCGGCACGTCGATCACAACGCCCGTCTGAGGCGTCGTGCGCCACAAAAAGCCAGCGTCCGCCGTATCCGTGAACAGGCGATCGGCGCCCGGCGGCGGGAGGTACTCGCCGGCGGCGCCGTACTGTTCGGCGTAGATCAACGGCTCGCGGATCGTCGTCGTGGCCGGGCGATTGCTGACAATTGCGAGCAGGCGACAATTCGTCGTAGTGGCGCGGAGAATTCCAAGGTAGCAATCCGACCAAGTAGAAATGTCAAGGCAGAGCATCCGCCATGGCGCCAACGTCAGGCGCCGGAGGTAGACGCCGGTCGGGAGGAGCCCGCGGATCTCCACGGACACGTCGCCGACGACGACGCCGCCGACGGGCGCGACCGGCGCCGGATCGCTCCCACCCTGCCCGGCGGTGTAGTCCACCGGCGCGACACGCGGCACGACGCCGATATGGAGCGTGATCGGACGGAAGGCGAGATCGCCGATGCCTTCGAAAACCCGGCCCGCAACGAGCGCGCCGGCGGCGTTTGGCTCCACGGGGTAGGGCTGATCCCGGTAGGGTAGGCCGGTCAAGGCGATCGGCGTCGTGGCGAGGTTTGGATCGTCCGTCCGGGCCATGCGTTACGTACCCCCCATGAATTCGAAGTAGTAACGCTGCGCGGGGTTCCCGCTGACGTCGCCCAGCTCGAGGATCTCGCCCTCGTCGTCGCCCAGCTCGTCGCCCTCGAGCAGCCCCAGATCCTCGAGCGCGGCCAGCTCCTCGCCGAGCTGCTCGAGGCCGGCGCCCCTCAGCGCGGCGTACACGTCGGATGAGCGCATGCGCCGGAATTCCAGCGGCGCGACGCCCAGAAGCGCGGCCATGGCGAGGGCCGGGCCGGGCTTGAGGCCGCCGGCGTGCTCCCGCCGTTCCCCCTGCGAGCCCATGCCCGCCAGCTTGGATGGATCGAGGATCTGGCCGGTCGCGATGATCTGCACGACGGCATGCGCGAGGCCGGGCCGCACACGGCGGATCACCGGGCGCGCCGGGGTACCCTTGAACGTCAGCTCAGCGGCGACGGCGGCGGCGAGATCCTCGCAATCGCCGCCGCCGTTCGCCCATAGGTCGCGGATCGTCTGCCAACGCTCGTTTTCGTCGCGCCGCACGTAACGGATCAAGCGGCGCTCCCGTGACCCGTGCATGACGGGCGGGAGCGCCGACAAGATCCCGCGTGCCCCGTTCCGGAGCTGCTCGAGATCCGCGAGGTAGAGGCCTTGGAGCATCCACGCGGCCTCAGCCAGCGTGAGGCGCCCCAAGGTCGGCGTTACGGACACAGCGCCCCCTAGGCGGCGCGGCGCGCCTGCTTGTCGCGGAGCACGCGCACGATCAGCGCGGCCTGGAACGTGGCGGTCAGGGTGGCGGTCGTCGTGATCTCCTGGCGGAACGTGCCCGTCATGGTGGCGGTGTTGTTCGCCTCGAGGTTCGGCGACTGCCGGAGGCCCGCGATCGTCCGCTGCGAGCTGAGCGCGCCGTTCGTCGTCTGGGCGCCGAACGCCACGTTCTGCGACGTGTACAGGAGGTTGATCCCGCCGTTCACCGTGATGTTCGTCAGGAACAGGTTCACGAGGATTTCCGCGGCCAGCGCCGTATTCGCGGCGGCCTGCCCCTGGATCACCTTCAGATCCGTGTCGATGCCGATCACCTCGAATTCGGCGAAGCTGATCACGGGCGTGATCATGCTGATCGCGGCCGTGCGGAGGCCGGCGCCGGCGGCGACGCTGATGATCGTGAGGCCCGCGCCCGTCGTCGCGTCGTTGAACTGGACGCGCACCTCTTCGCCGGCCGGCTGGCTGCGCCCGGTCATGCCGTAGAGGTTCATCGCCTTCTGGGCCGCCGCCGAGCCGAACTGCTGCTCGATCGCCTGCACGCTGCCGTAGGCGCCGACGGCGCCGGCGCCGGCGGCGGCGCCGCCGAGGCCCGCGGCGAGAACGGCGGGGTTGACGCCCATCCGCGCGGCCATGACCTCGACTTTCTTCTGGCGGCGCGCCTCCTTGCGGGCGATCAGCTCGCGCGTCCGCGCGATCGCCTTCTGGAGCCGACGGCGCTTGCGGAACTTGTGGGCCGGCGTGCTGCTCAGCTTCATCTCGAGGCGCGCCAGCTTGGAGTTGAGCTTGCTGATCTTGCGATCGAGCTGGACGACGGTCGCGCCCACCGTCTCCTCGCCGTCCGCGCCCACGGCCTCCTCGTCGTCCGCGCCGAGCCCCTCGATCTCCTGCTCGTCGCCGGCCAACTCCTCGTCGTCGCCGATGTCGGTGCCGTCGTAGCCCAGCTCGTCGGCGCCGAGGTAGCCCGCCAGGTCGTCGTCGCCCTGGATCATGCCGCGGGCGCGCCAGGCGTTCACGAGCTGCTGACGGAGTTGGGCGATGTTGCCGCCGCCGCCGCCGCCGCCGCCGCCGCCGCCGCCGCCGCGCCGGCGGAAGAGCTGCCGGAAGGGGCCGGCGCCCAGCTCCTCCATGGCGCCGAGCGCCGCCAGGTCGTCGGCGCCGAGGCCGTAGCCGGAGATCAGGGGGGGGCCGAGCTGACGCCGCATGTAGGCGTCGAAGGGTGCGGTCATGGGCGTTCCTCGTCGTGGAATGCGACGTTACGGAACGTCCAGCATGGCCGCCCGTCACGCCGCGGGGGTCGTGAAGCTATGCGGCGTTCTGGGGCTGAAGCAGGTTCATGGCGAAATTCGCCGCGCCGCCCCAGAAGCCGGCGGGCTGGGCCGCCGGGCCGGGAAGAGCCGGCGGCGCGGGCGCGCCGGCGCCCCCCTGCTGCATGGCGGCGATCCTCGAGGCCACGGCCGAATCGAGGCCCTCTTTCGCCGTCTTGAGGTTCTGACCGCCGAGGATGGCGCCGATCGCGACGCCGGCGCCGATCGGCGCCATGATCGATCCGCCCATGAGGGCCGCCAGGATGCCGATCACGCCCAGCGCCGGCACGGCCGGCACGCCGCCGATCCGGGGCGTGAGATCCGGCGACTCCGAGCCGCTCCGGTACACGTAGACGTCCGTCGCGGCGGCGCCGATGCCGGTCAGGAGGAGGAGGGCGAGGGGCATAGCTGGCTCCTAGGGATGCACACGGCAGCTTACCGGAGCTGGCGGGAACGTCAAACGCGCGAAACGAGCGAACGGCCCATTTACTTTTACGTTATGTCTTAGGCGGTCAAACCTCATGTAAAGGGTCCGTGTCAACGTGGCGCGATTGCGAGAAAACCGGCCTACCTACTGCGTTCGTTGCGGACGGCAGCGGCGCCCGTCGGAATTCGCATGCCCCGGCACGCCCGTTGCGCCGTGCGGCGGCACGTTCTACGGGCGTGAGGTTCCCGGCACGGCGCGGCCCTCGCCAACGTCCGGCCCGCTCGCCGGCGCCCTGGCCGGGCTGCTCGAGCTGCCGCCGGGCGCCGTCGCGCTCCTCCACGGCCCGAAAGGCGCCGGCAAAACGTCGATCGCCCTGACGGCGCTTACGGAGCCGTGGGTATCGTCCTCGGAAATGGCGCCCGGTATGGTGCTCGCCTACGCCGCGCGCATGGGCGTTCGCCTCGCCGGCGTGTCCACACCGGAGCTGCTCGAGCCGCGCCCGCTCGAGGGGCCGCCCGTCCGCCTCCACGTCCCGCGCCGGCACGCCGCCGGCGACGTGCTCCTGGATTCCGTGACGCGTTGCGGCGACGCCCTGGGCGCGCTGCGCGCCCTCGAGGCCCATTGCAAGGCGACCGGCGCCCGCGGCATCGCGATCGCCCAGCACACGAAGGAAGGCGACGTCAAAGGGCCGGCGGCGCTGGAATACGATTGCGACGCGATCGTGGAAGTGCAACGCGGACGGCTGAACGTCACGAAAAACCGTTTCGGGCGCGAGGATTCGCGCCTGTTCGCGCTCGAGGAGGCCGGCGCCGCGCTCCCGACGTGGGATCGGTACTACTCGATCGAGGGCGACGGCCCGAACTACCGGATCGTTCCCTGGCCGTCGTCGCCTGGCGCCCGGTTCGCCGAGCCGTACCGCGCGGCGACGGCCGGGAAGCTCGAGCTACCTGAGCCGCCGATCGCCGTCGCCGCCGAGCATTCCCGCGTCTATGGCGGCTGGATCGCGCCGCCGGACGTCGCGCAACGCAAACAATTCGCGGCCTCAAACGGCCTCACCTTCTGGGAGCCCTAATGTCTACCGCTACCGACCTCGAGGGGATGCTCAGGACGGACGACGATAACTTGACGTTGCGCCTCGCAAACTGGTTCGCGTCGGAAGGGCTGACAGAGCACGTCAAGATCAACGTTCGCTTTCGCGCCATGGGCGCCACGGCCGCCGAGCGGCTCCACCCTGAGGCGATCGTCGTCAAGCCGGACCCTAAGGGCGTCGATAACCTCGTGGACCAAATCGAGGAAATCGTAACGGACAAGCTGGGCACCAATCCGGTTGGAACGCTTCGCGTCCAGGGCTTCCCTGAGGGCAAGAGCCAGAGCCCGCCGCTGGACATGACGCGCACGCTACAGGCGGATGGAAACGGCCTGTCTGAGCCGAATCTGGCGCTTGTGCGCGGGCTGCATTCCGGCGCCGAGCGGCGGATCATGCACTTGGAAAGCCTCTTGGCTCAGGCGTTCACGTCGCAAGGGCAGACGATCGCCCAGCTTGCCCAGGCGAACGCGACGCTTGCGACGGCGCGCACGGCCGGATCAACGGGTAACGATCTGGGCAGCATCGGCGCCGTGATCGGGCTCGTCGCGCTGATCGTGCTCCTGCCCATGATCAAGCGAGAATTGGGCTTGCCGCCGGACGCGACGATCAGCGACGTTCTGGCGGCCATGCGCGGCGTGACCAACGGTCTGCTGGACCCGTCGCCGGCGGCGCGCAAGCCGTCGCCGGCGACGTCGCCGATCCCCCCCGGCGCCATCCCGCCCGCGCGCCAGCTCGAGGCCGCGCCGTCCGTTACGGGTGACGCGAGCTCCGGCACCGGTAACGGTTCGCCGGCGGCGTCCATCCCCCCGGACCCGGCCCAGCTCGTCGAATGGTTCCGGAAGGATCGCGCTGGCGCCATGGCGGCGCTGGGCCAGCTCCTCGAGCAGCCCGATATCCGGGCGGCGGCGATCGAGGCCGCCGCCGCCGCTCAGGTGCGCGCCGGGTAGCCGTTACGGCTCGCCGACGTCGGAAAAAAACCGAAAACGTAACGGCCCGCCCCTTTCGCGCGAAACGTGCGATATACTCCTTTCGCACTGAGGAGATCGTCGCATGGCGCGCCGCGCTGAAAAAGAGCTTCCCCTTTCCGAATTCCGCGTCCAGACGGGCGCGGCCGTGCTCGAGGTAGTGGCGGGAACCCGCGTGATCCTCACGCGTCACGGCAAGCCGATCGCGGCGATCGTGCCCCTCGCCGACCTCGCCCAGCTCCGGGGCAAGGCGCCCGGCGCCCTCGAGCTGCCGATCGTGCCGGAGGCCGGCGCCGATGATTAAGCGCCCTAAGCCCGTCGAAAAGCTCGCGCCGGAAGAGCGCGCCGCGCTGGACGCCGGCTTGTGCGCGTGCCTGTGTGGCGAAGTTCTCCCCAAAACCCGCCGCGATTGGCGCGGCCAGCTCGAGCGCGACCCGCGGACGATCTACGTGGACGGCGCCCACAAGCAACGCGCGTACCGCAACCGGGCGCGTACCGGGCGGGTCCAGACGCCGGAGCAGCGCCGCGCCGAGCTGCTCAACCTCGAGGCCGCCGACCTCGAGCGCCGGGCGCTCGACGCTGAGCAGACCGCGAGGAGCTATGCAGCCGAGGCCGCGCGCTGCCGGCGGATCGCGGCTGAGAAACGCCTCGAGGCGTCCGGTCAGCTCAAGATCCCCTGTGTTACGGAACGCGCCGCGGCGGCGAGGCGTAACGGCCTCGCGACCGTGCCGCCGGAGCTGGGGCGGAACGGCGCCGCACACGCCGACGGCGCGGCGGAAACTCCGGACGCCGTCAATCACGGGCTGGGCTGCGTGATCTGCAAGGGCAAGAGCACAAACGCGATCATGGCGCGCGAGAGTATCCATGGATCGTCCGTGAAGCTTTGGTATCCGGCATGCCAGGAACACGGCGCCTGGCTCTACTCCGAGGGCCTGACGCTGGTATCCGCGAGGGAACGCTACGCGCGGGATCAGCAGCGGACGACGGAGATCCCCGCGGACGTCGCCGAATACTACACGCCGGAGATCCTCGCCCAGCCCTGCCAGCTCTGCAATGCCGCGCCGGGCGGCGTGTGCGTCACGCTGGGCAAGCGGTCGCCCTCGAGCCCCCACGGCATCCGGAAGAACCACGCGGAACGCGCCGCGAAGCGCGCCGCGAAGCTGGGCGCCGCGGAGGCCCGCGCGTGACGCCGGGCGCGTCCCTCGAGCAGCTCGAGCCGCCGCCGAGCTGCGGAACGTGCGGCGGCCTCCCAGGCGTCGCCGTGCTGATCACCTTGCCCAGCGGCGATCGCTCTTTTCGCCTCGATCCGTGCCCTGACTGCGACCCCGATCACGAGGATGATCCCAGATGAACGAAGAACAGGCCCGATCTCTGTACGTCCATATCGCGTTACGCGCCGCGCTCGAGCTGGGACGCGTAACGTTCAACCTGCGCGTTCGCTGGCTACGTGCTCAGGAACGGCTGTGCTTTCGCCCGGTGCGCGAGGGCGAGAGCGCCCGGCGCTACCTCGCCCAGCTCGCCGCGCGGATCGCGACGGCGGACGACGCGAGCCGCCGGGCGCACGAACGCGCGGCAATCCTGCAAGGCGAGCGCGACGGCATCCCCGATCCGCGGATGGTCCGCGCGGCGTTGCTCGTCGGCGAGCGCGTGACGGATCGCCCCTCGAGGCGCCGCCGTAACGGCCCGTCGATCGTCGCGGCGATCGTCGCCGACCTTCCCAACCTCGCCCGCCGCTACCACGCTCAGCGCGCCTCAGGGCGCGGCGTGCTCGAGGAACCGACCGCGGGCGCGCTGGCGGACCTCGAGGCCCGCCAGCGCGCGACGGCGCGGGCTGTGCCGGCCGTCCAAGCGACGTCGGCGCCCTCCATCGCCCAAGAGGCAACGCCGGCGCCGTCAAGCGTTACGGAAGCGACGCCGGCGCCGGAGGATAACGGCGACGGCGCGATCGCCCTCGCCCTCGAGGGCGGCGATCGCCGAGCGATCGCCTTCCGTCTGGGTGTCAACCTGCCGCGCCACCTCACGCCGATCGAGCCCGCGACGTGTACGCGTTGCGGCTGCTCGTTTGCCGGCGGCGAGATCCTCCCCCATGCCTGCCTCGAGGCGCCCGCGCGTCCCGCGGACAGCGCCGATCCGGGCGGGCTCCTCAAGGCGCGTGGAATCGTGGCGGGCCGCCGTATCCGGAGCGGGATCGACCCTGAGCGCGTGCGCGCGCGGATGGAAGAGCGCCGGCGCCGCTGGGCGACGACGTGCCGCGTGTGTTCCTCGCCGCCTGGCGAGCCCTGCGACGGGGACGCCGGGGAATGCGCCGGCGAGGGCGAGCGCGCCTCAGTTACGGACGCGAGGGCCTCCGCGGCGCGTAACGCTCTGCCCTCCGCGGATGCCCTCGCCGCGTCATTCGGGCGGACGTGCGCCCACGGGACGCCCTGGGCGACCGCTTGCGACGGCTGCGCGGAGGAGGCGCGCGCCGCCGGCGAGGCCGCCGGCGTCCTGCCTCCTGACCCCCGACAATCAAAGGTTATCGGTAGTCAGGAGCATGCGATCGGGACGCACGATCCGGCCCGCTGCCTGCCGTGCGGCGGCGCGGCGCTTTCCCCGGCGGCGCTCGAGGGCATCCCGGCCGCTGGCGGCGCGTGGTGGTGCAATTGCGGCGCGTTGGTCCGCGTGCGGCGCTGCCCTTCCTGCGAGCGCGTGGCGCCGCGTGGGTGGAAGCCATGAGCGCCGACCCGTGCGGCCTTTGGGCGATCTGCCCCGGATGCGCCTACCCCCTGACGATCAGCGGCGGCGGCGCGTGGTGCGAGCGCGACGGCTGCGTATTCGGCGCCGGCTACAAGCTGACCGGCGCCACCTTCCCGATCGCGACGGTCGAGCCGTGCCCCATGCCGGCGACGACGACGATCCGCGACGCGCACGGCGGTTCCGGCCAGGTGTGCGACGCGCACGCGCGATGCTGGGAACGTGTCAGTGAAAAGAACGCGGCAACGTCCGAAACTCACGCCTAAACTACCCCCGTAAGGAGCCCCCCATGCTCGCTTTTCTCCTCGCGTGCGGCTCGCCCGCATCCGTCCAGCTCGAGGCCGCCGACGTGCGTAGCGACCTCGCCGACACGGCGATCGACACCGGCGCCGGCGACACCGGCGACACGGCGATCGACACCGGCAACGGCCCGATCGACACGGCGATCGACACGGCGATCGACACCGGCGGCGCCGGCGACACGTCGACGCCGGTCGACACGGGCGCGATCGACACCGCGATCGACACCGGCGAGCCCGTAGATACGGCGCCGAGCTGCGCCGGCGTTTCCTCGATCGATCCGTCCACCGTCACGCTGATCCAGGACTCCGGAGGCGTGTACTACGTGACGATCCAGGGCTGCGCCGATCCGCTCGTCGTGACGTGCCCCGAATGGGTGGACGTCCGCGGCGAGCCCGCGCGCCTGGACGGCGCGGCCGTGCTCGAGCTGCGCCCGATCCACGGCTGGGCGACGCCGGCGGACGGCACCTGTTCGATCGGCGATGGTTCCCTGACCGTTGCGCTCCGGTGAGGGCCGTTGACTTCGGCGTCTGCCCTGAGTGCGCCGGCAAGCTCAGCGCCCAGCTCGAGGCGGACGGTAGCCCCTCTGCCGCGCTTCACACGCTGCCGACGTGCGCCCGTTTCGACCGCATGGAAGCGGGCGAATTCCTGCGCTGGGTAATGGACGTCCGCGACGCGGCGAGGCGCACGGCGGGCGAGGCATAGGCAAGCGTTACGCTTCGCGCGAGCTCCCGCGCCCGTAACGTCAGGATTCGCGCCAGGCGTCCAGCCCGGCGGCGATCGCGCGGCCCAGCCGTTCGGCGCCGTCCGGCGTCCAGAGCGCGCGATGCTCCGGCCCGTCCAGAAAGCCGGGCTCGAGGCAGACGCCGACCGGCGCGCCGCTGTAGACGCCGGCGATCGTCGTGAACGGACGATCGCCCGGCCCGCACGCAATCACGCGGGTATCCCCCAGCTCCTCGAGCTTCCGCAACTCGCCGGCGAGGGCGCCGGCGAGGGCGAGGCCCCCCCGGCTGCGCGCGTCGTAGAACAGGGCGCCATAACGGCCGGCGCCGGCGTTGGCGTGGCAAGCGAGGTAGGCCACGCGCCCGGCCCTCGAGCTGCTCGAGCGCCAGGCGGCGGCGTAGCTGTTCGCCCGCGCGTGCCGGTCGGAATAGCGGCCGTCCGCCATGGGGATCACGTCGATCTTTCGGTCGGCGGCCCATGCCTGGGCCTCGAGCCAGTAACGGGCGACGGCCCCCGCTTCCGTCTCGTAACGGCCGATCACGCCGTCGCCGTCCACGTCGAACGCCGCGCCGCGATCGCTCGGGCGATCGGGCTTCCCGACGTGTTGCCAGTCCATGATCGCGAGCAGGCGCATACGACCTCCGCGCCCAGCTTAGCCGACGCTTCCCCCCGTCGGGAGCTGGGGTATGCTGCGCGCCGGAGGCCCCCCTATGCGTCGATCCGTGATCATGCTCGCCGGCCGGTTGTCCGGGCTCGGCGCCGCCGCCAACCTGGGCGTTTTCATGGACGCTGAGGGCTACGTGGTGGAAAGCGCCACGACGTCTACCGCGTTCGCCGGCGCGCCTGTCTCCTGTGCCGCGCTGGGCCTCGTCGGCACGCCCCAGAGCTTCGCGATCGTCGTGCCCTATCAGACGACGCTGGCGGCGTTCCAGATCCTCCTCAGGGTGCCGTGGGTGCTGACGACCCAGAGCGCCGACGCGGCGGCCCGCGCGACCGTCCGCGTGACCCTGACGATCGCGGGCGTGGACGTCGTGACCGCCGAGGGCCTCCCGCGCGCGCTGAACGCCGCCAACGGCACGCGCTACGCGGAGATCCTCGCCCTCGCCATGACGACGGCTCAGGTGCTGCCGGCGGGCACGTCGATCCGGATCACCGTTCAGCCGGTCGTCACGACGGCTGGCGCCGGCGGGAGCACCTACCTTCCGACGCTCGAGCACAATCCTCAGTCGCCTGATTCCCAGCTCGTCGCCGAATTCCAGGGCGCGGCGTAATGGCGCGGATCATGCCGGCGCCGCGCGGCCGTACCGCGCGCGGTCAGGACGTCGTGACGCGCCGCAAGGTGACAGCGAATACGGCGCTAGGCATCGGCGACGGAATCGTGGAAGTGGACGCGACGGCCGGCGCCGTCGCCGTCACGGTGCCCGGCGCGGCAACCATGCCGGCCGGCGCGCAATTCACCGTGATCAAGGTGGCCGGCGGAAATGACGTGACGCTGAACCGCACCGGCGCGGACACGATCGCCGGCGCGGGCGCCAATTACGGGTTCGCCGCCGCCGTCGTCCGCGCCGCCACGATCGAGGGCGACGGAATCAGCGCGTGGTCCCTCGTCGGGAACGCGATCCCCTGATGGACGCGCCGACCTCGATCGATCTGACCGGCCCGGAGCTGCTCGCCGACGCGATCGCCGGCCTCGTCGCCTATGCGCTGAGCAATCTCGCCAAGCGGATCGGCGACGTGAACGGCGGGCGCTACCGGCGCGCGATCCGGCGCGCGATCCCCGTCGTCGTCGTCGTCGTCGCCGCCGCCGCCCGCGCCGGCCTCGAGGCCGCGATCTACGGCGGCAACGTCGGCGAGGCGTTGATCCGCGGCGCGGCGGCAGGCGCGTTCACCCTGTACGGCCACGAATTCCAGCGCCGCACCGTCGCCGGCGACGTGCGCGGGAACCGCGCCGCGGAGCTGCGCCAGGCGCTCGAGGAGATCCGCGCCGAAGATCAGGCCGCCGAGCGTCGCGACGTCGGCTGAGATACGCTTGCCCGGCAGCTCCGGAGGCAGCATGGCGCGGAAAACGAAGCTTCCCCCCCGCAAGGCCAACGGCCAATTCCGCAAGCGTCGCAAGGCGACCAAGCGGCGCCGCAAGAGCCGTTAGCGTGCGCCCGCTGCTCGAGGGCCTGGGCGTCGCCGGTCGCGCCGCCGTCCAGCTCGAGGGCCTCGAGGCGCCCACCTGGCCGCCGCCGGGCTCCTGTGTCGCGCTCGCGTGTCCGCGCTGCCGCCGCGAATTGCTCCTGACGGCGGCTGACTTTCGCACGTTGACCGCCAACGCCGAACGCGCCGCCGGCGAGGGCGGAACCGCGCGGCATTTCTGCGCGGCGTGCGCCGGTTCCAGCGTCGCCGTCGAGATCGAGCTAGCGCGCTGCCGGCCGGTCAGCGAAGAGATCGCCGCCCGGCGCGCGGACGCGTTCCGCTTGTTCCGTGCGCGTCGCGGTTGCGACGTCAACACGCGGGCGATCCTCCTCGCCGGCGTGCGTGCCGCGCGGGCGTCCGTTCGTCAGCTCGAGGCGCGCGCGGTTCGCCTGTGACGGCTCTGAGCCCGGGCACGACCCGTAACGCCGCCGCTGTGCTCGAGCTGCGGGCGCTCGCCGAGGAGGCCGCGCGGCTCGCTTCCGAGGGGATAGCGCCGGCGACGCGGCGCGCGTACCGCGGCGCCTGGGAGCGGTTCACGAGCTGGGCGGACGCCGCCGGCCTCGAGGCCCTCCCGGCGGCGCCGGAGGCGATCGCCCTGTACGTCGCCCAGCTCGCGCCCTCGAGGCGCACGGCGACGATCCGCCTGGCGCTCGCCGCGATCGCCGTCGCCCACCGGAACGCCGGCCACGCGTCGCCGACGGACGCGCCGGCCGTGCGCGCCGTCGTCCGTGGGGCCGGGCGCCGGTACGGCACGCCCCAAGAGGGCGCCGCGCCGTTACGGTTGCCGGAGCTCGCGCGCATCGTAACGGCGCTAGGCATCGGCGCCGCCGGGAAGCGCGATCGCGCGCTGATCCTCCTGGGCTACGCCGGCGCGTTCCGGCGTTCCGAGTTGGCCCGCCTCGAGGTTCGCGACCTCGAGGGGACCGCCGACGGGCTGATCGTCACGATCCGCCGTAGCAAAACCGACCCTTCCGGCGCCGGCCAGCGCGTCGGCGTGCCGTTCGCCCGCCGCTACCCGGAGCTGTGCCCCGTCGCCGCCGTCCGCGCCTGGCTCGAGGCCGCCGGCATCGCCGACGGCCCGATCTTCCGGCGGATCGACCGGCACGGACGCATTCTCGAGCCGCTCGCCGACGACGGCCGCGCCGTCGCCCTCGTCGTCCAGCGCGCCGCGCGCCTCGCCGGCGTGGACGCCGCGCGCCTCGCCGGGCATAGCCTCCGCGCGGGCTTCTGTACGGAGGCCGCCGGCGCCGGCGCCCCAGAGCGGGCGATCGGCGCCCAGGCGCGCCACCGGAACGCCGCGACGACCCGGCGTTACATCCGGCACGGCTCGATCTTCACGGAGAATGCCGCCAGTTTCCTCCTGTAGACGGCGGATCTCCTCGAGCCCACCGGCGACGCCAGCGAGCTGCTCGAGCGCCTGGGCGAGCACGGCCCGCGCGTCGGCGAGCTGCTCGAGCGTCACCGGCGCCGGCGACGCCTGACGGCGCGCCTCGCCGGCGAGCTGCTCGAGGCGCGCCGCCAGGCGATCGCCGATCATCCGGGCGGCGCCGGCCCGCCAGCGCTGGCGCGGCGTGCCCCTCGTCGTCGGCGCCGGGAGCGCCGCGCGCACGACGGCGGCGGCGGCCTCGAGCGCGACCGCCTGGGCCTCGAGCGCGCCGGCGACGGCGGCGGCCTCGCCGGCGTCGACCGGCGTCGACGTCGGCGCGGCGGCCTCGAGGGCCTCGAGGGCCTCCGGCGTTACGGACGCCGCCGCGGCAGCGTCGCGTAACGCCTCGGCGGCGCCGATCTCCTCGCCGAGCTGCTCGAGGAGGGCCTCAGCGATCGGCAGCTCCCGCCGGTCGCCCGCCTCGAGCTGGGCGACGACGCGCCCGGCGGCCTCGAGGGCCGCGCCGGCGACGTCGCCGGCGGCGGCGGCGCGGCGCCGTAGGTCGGCGAGCCAGGCGATCGCGTACTCGGCGCGCTCGCGTTCCTCGCCGGCGAGCTGCTCGAGGCGCCGGGCCTCGAGCGCCGCTGCCTCTGCCTCGAGGCGCCGGGCCTCGAGCACGGCCCGCCCGATCGCCTGGCGGATCGTGTTCAGCGTGAACACGCCCGGCGCGTGGACGTCGATCGCCGCGTGGACGTCCACGACGAGTGAGGCAGGCAGATCGCGCGCTTCACTCGAAAGCGCCGCCCCCTCGAGAGCCTGAGCCCAGCCCTCGAGCCGCGACGCGAGGAGCTGGGCACACACGCGCGGCAGCTCGAGGCGCCGGCCTCGCTCGAGCTGAACCCAGAGCCGATCTGTGTACCCGTACAGAGATCCCCGATCTGGAATTCGAACAGGGAGCGGAACGCGCCCGCGATCAGTGATCCGCGGCGAGGCAGGCGAACGGGCGGGCGTTTCGTCGCTTGCCCCTGCGCAATTCTCCCGCGAGCCGTCACAATCGCGCGGATCGCTCAATTCTGACTTGTCCACAAGCGGCGCGGACAAGCCCGCCACGCGGCGCCCCTTGGGGAAGGCGACGACGGGCGCCGCGAAGCCCGGCGCGGCCACGACGAGGAGATCGCCGGCGCCCAGCTCCGGCGCGACGACGGGCGCCGGGTAGGCCCAGCCCGTCGGCGCGGCGACGTGGTAGCAGTAGAAGCGCCCGCGCACGCTGCGATCGCGGCGCGCGACGACGACGCCGCGCCGGAGGAGCCAACGGAGGCCGGCGCCGGCCTCCCGCACGCTGACGCCCAGCGCGTCGGCAAGCGTCCGAACCGAGTAGGGCACGCCGCCGCGCGTGTAATGCTCGTCGTAGCCGAACAGATGCCGGATCAGCTCATCGGCGACGGCGCGGGCCTCCGGAGGCGCGCGCATGCGACGGAAGGCGACGATCAGCGCGTCCGGCCAACGCGAAAACGTCCCGCTAGTCCGGACGTTGCGGCGTTGGCGAGCGGAATTGCTGGAAGCGTTACGGGTCGCCCGTGATAGACTCGTATCGGGCATGTGCCTTCCTGGAGGGAGGGAGCCCGGCGAGGCCGCGCGACGTTGGCCTAGGAAACCGGATCGCGCGGCCTCGCCTCCTTTTGGGCAAGGCATCCGCCAAGGTGTGACGTTGGGGCGTCACACCGGCGGAGAGATAGGGCGCCGGGTTTGGACCGGCCATTTACGGCAGAGTTTAGCGCGTTTCGCGCGAAACTCGATCGCGGATCTTGACGCGTCCACGGCAAAACGCCGCCCGGACGCGCGAAACGCGCGATATGCAATAATCGCGACGCGCCGCCGTCCGCGGCGCGCGAAGGAGCCCCCCCCTATGCAGATCCCTCAGCAGCCCGGCGCGATGCCGATGGACGTTGCGCCGCTTCCCCAGCCCGTGAACGCGTTTGCCTACATGGCCGCCCAGCTCCGGCAGACGGTCTACCAGACGCCTCAGCAGATGCAGCGCGGCGCCGACCTCGCCGCCTACCTCGATCGCATGGCGGCCATGCTGCCGCACGTCGTCAGCCGGGAGCCGCTCTTGCTCGCCGCCTACGGCCGGATCGCGACGGACTACCAGGCGCGGGAGGAATTCGCGCGCGTGCTCGCCAACGTCAACCAGGCGATCGCCCAGATCCAGGCCGCGCCGGCGACGGCGCCGAACGGCGCGCCCAACGGCCAGGGCTACCGCATCCCGCCCGGTTAGGGCGTTACGGCTCGTGCTCGAGCTGCGACCCGTAACTGTCACTTGCCGAGCGTCCCCACGAGGGCCGCCGCCGCCGCGCGGACGCCGCCGGCGGACTCGAGCACGACGGCGCGGCGCGGGTCGGAATCGGCCAGGCTCAGCGCGGCGTGCTGCATTTCCATCGCCGCCTGATTGATCGCGTTGGCGCGGGCGAGGAGCTGATCGCCGGCCGGGTCGCTGCCCGTCGCCGGCGCCGGGCTGCTCGCGGGCGCCGCCGGCTGGGCGACGACGGCC
>Ga0196978_1000767_pt1 | contig 15590 bp, 13 predicted proteins | sample S3v_2013CmetaG_FD_155491 | JGI IMG/M metagenome (GOLD analysis project Ga0196978, IMG submission 155491) | Soil microbial communities from Anza Borrego desert, Southern California, United States - S3+v_20-13C | ecosystem: Environmental > Terrestrial > Soil > Desert | place: USA: California... | reverse complement strand
CGGGCTCGTTCGCACGCCGCGTGAGGCCCACGAAGTCGATGATCTCGCGCGCTTCTTCGCGCAGCCGGCGCTCTTCCCCGCGCACCCGCGGCAGCGCGAGCAAGGTGCCCCACACGGTCGATGCGCCGTGACGATGCAGACCGATGAGCACGTTGTCGAACACGGTGTCGTTCGCGAATACGCTCGTCTTCTGAAACGTGCGAACGAGGCCGAGGTTCGCCACTTCGTGCGACTTGAGCCGCGTGAGCGCCGTGCCCCGATAGCGCACTTCGCCGTGCGTGGGACGCAGGAAGCCGGTGATCACGTTGAACGCCGTCGTCTTGCCGGCGCCGTTCGGCCCGATCAGGCTCACCAGCTCGCCTTCGGAGACGCTGAAGCTCATGTCGGCGATCGCGACGAGGCCGCCGAAACGGACGCTGACGTGATCGATCACGAGGGCTGGAGTGTTCATGCGATTGCCGTCATTGCGAGGAGCGGCCAATGCCGCGCCGAAGCAATCCCGAAGCGTTCGTCAGCGTGCGCCACGAGATCGCCACGTCGCCGCGCTCCTCGCGATGACGCTTCCTTTGTTCTGCCACCACGTCTCCACCGCCGGCACGATGCCGCGCGGCAGGAAAAACACGACGAGGATCATCAGCATGCCGTAGATGATCCATTGCAGCGTGGGTGACGCGTACGCCCTCAGCAGCACCGGCAGCATGCCGAACAGCAAGCCGCCGACGACCGGCCCCGCGAGCGTGCCTTTGCCGCCGGCGACGACCATGATCACCATCGTCACGGTGTAGATGAAGAGAAAGATGTCGGGATCGATTATGCGCACGAAGTGCGCGTACAGCGCGCCCGCCGCGCCCGCGATAGCTGCCGACACGACGGCTGCGAGCACGAGAAAGCGCGTCACGTCGATGCCGACGGACATGGCGAGCGGCTCGTTCTCCCGCAGCGCGACCATCGCGCGTCCGATGCGCGAGAGCACGAGACGCCGGATGACGAGATAGGCGATGACCGCGACAGCGAGCACGGCGTAGTAATTCGGCACCTTGCCCCACATCGTGTATTCGCCGAGACCCGGGAACGCGAGCGTGAAGGGCGGGATGTTGTTCAGCGCGAGCGGCCCCTGCGTGAGCTCGACCCAGTTCAGCGCGACGAGCCGCGTCACTTCCGCGAAGCTGATCGTGACGATCACGAAGTACGCGCCGCGCACGCGGAACGAGAGCTTCCCGATCGCGTAACCGCAGAGCCCGGCGACGAGGATGCCGATCGCGAAGCCGGCGAGCGCCGGCCACGGCTCGTGCACGACGCGCCAGCCGAAGAGCGTCACCTCGAATCCGAGCGCGGTGAGCGCGCTGGCGTATGCCCCGATACCGAAGAACGCGACGTGTCCGAGCGAAAGCTGGCCCGTGTAGCCGAGCAGCAGGTTGAGACTCATCGCGGCGATCGTGAAGATGCCGGCGATGATGAGGACGTGCAGGAAATACTGGTCGCCGAGCCAGAGCGGTACCGAGGCGAGAAAAGCGAGCCAGAGAACCGTGAGCGCGCGCTTCACCCGATCCTCTCCGCCCGCGCGAAGAGGCCCGTCGGCCGGAAGAGGAGCACCGCAATGATCACGAGAAAGCCCATGGCGTCGCGATAGCCGGAGGAGACATAAGCCGCGCCCATCTCCTCCACGAATGCGAGGATGAAACCGCCGATGGTCGCGCCGGTGATGCTGCCGAGCCCTCCAAGGATCACGATCGCGAAGGCCTTGAGCGCCGCGAGATCGCCCATCGTCGGCGTGATCACGAAGACCGAGCCCAGCAGCGCGCCCGCGGCGGCGGCGAGCCCGGAGCCGATCGCGAACGTTGCGGTGTTGATCGCGTTCACGTTGACGCCCATCAGCGCCGCGGTGTCACGGTCCTGGAACGTGGCGCGCATAGCTTTGCCGAGCTTCGTGCGATTGATGAGCGTGTGGGTGCCGGCGATCAGCAGGCCGGCCGCGATGAATACGAATACACGCAGCCACGCGACCGAGATCGGCCCCAGCACGAGCGGTTCCGCCGGCAGCGGCGAGACGATCGATTTCGCGACGCCGCCCCAGATCATCTGCTCGAGATTCTGGAGCACGATCCAGGTGCCGATCATGATCAGCATGGTCGTGTCGATGTCCGCGCCGCGCATCGGGCGCAGCAGCACGAGCTCGATGACCGAGCCGAGCGCGACGCCCAGCAGCACCGCGATCAGCAGCGCGACGTAGAAATTCACGCCGAGCATCGCGGTGAACATGAACATCATGTAGCCGCCGAACGCGTAGAGCTCGCCGTGCGTGAAATTGACCACGCGCATGATGCCGAAGATGAGCGTGAGGCCGATGCCGAGCAGGGCGTAAGTGCCCCCGAGCATCAGCGCGTTCACGACGTGCTGAAGGAACTGGTCCAAGGCCGCAATCCCGGGCTCGCGCCCGGGCTACTGGTTTGTCATTGCGAGGAGTAGCCGAAAGGCACGACGACGCAATCTCGGAGCGTCCGCAACACGCACTACGTGCGCCACGAGATCGCCACGTCGCGCATTGGCGCTCCTCGCGATGGCACTTGTGCGCTCTCTAGCGCACAAGTGTCACCTTCCCGCCGTCGATCTTCACGACATACACCTGCGGAAAGCTCTGGCCGCTTTCCTTGCCGGCGGGCCCCATCTTCTTGAACGCGATCTTGCCGTTCACACCGACGAGCTCGGTATTCCACAGCGCCTGCCGGATCGCCTCGGGCTCGGCTTTGCCGGCCTTGGTGATCGCCGCGGCGATGGTCTGGATGCCGTCATAGCCGCGGAAGCCTTCGGTCAGGCCGGCGAAGTTGTAGCCGCGCTTGCGCCACTCGGCGACGAAACTTTTTGCGAGCGCGGGATTCGGCGCCGCTTCGGGGAACCACGGCGGGAAGAAGAGCAGGTGGAAGCTCCCGTTCGCCGCCGCGCCGGCCTGCTGAATCAACTGGTCAGGCGACTGCGATCCGCCGGTCGTGATGATCTGGCGCTTGAGTCCGAGCGCGTGCGCCTGCCGGAGCACGAGCGTGAGCTGCTCGACGGCCGTGGTGACGAAGAGCGTGTCCGCGTCCGACGCTTTGAGCTTGGACAACTGCGCGTTCAGGTCCTGCGCCGCGGCGTCCATCGTCTCGATCGTCCCGATCGCGACGCCTTTACTCTTCAGCATCTTGGCGAATACGTCCGCGGCGCCCTTGCCCCAGTCGTTGTTCACGACGAGGAAATCGGCCTTCTTGATCTTCATCGCCGCCACCCGATTGGCGAACGCATCGGCTTCCATGCCGGAGGTGGGCGAGATGCGGAACACGTACGGGTTGCCCGATACGGTGATCTTGTCCGAGGAGGACGTCTCCACCAGCATCGGCACCTTGTACTCCATCAGCTTCGGCATAACGGCGAGCGTGTAGGTCGAGCTCCACGCGCCCATCATCACCGGCACCTTGTCGCGCACGATGAGCTTTTCCGCGACCGCCACTGCTTCGGTCGGGTTGCTCTTGTTGTCCTCGATCACGAGCTCGATGCGCCGGCCGAGCACGCCGCCCTTCGCGTTGATCTCGTCGGCGGCGATGCGCGCGCCGTTGGTGACAAAGTTGCCGGATGCCGCGACGGGACCGGTCAGCGGCTCGTTCACACCGATCCTGATCGGATCGCCGGACGCCGCATGCGCGGCGCTCGTCAGAAAAATGCCGGCGGCAGCGACCGCCGTCGCAAAACGCAGCTTGATCATGTCAGTTCTCCTTTGGTTATTGGGCCTTGATGTTCGCTTCGCGGATAACGCGGCCCCACTTGCCGATGTTCGAGCTCACGAGCTTCTGGAATTCGTCCGGGGTGCCGCCGACCGGCGTGAACCCGAGCTTCACCAGCGTCCCGCTCGCCTCCGGGTCCTTGAGGATCGCGTTGATCTCGGTGTTGAGACGCGTGATCACCTCGCGCGGCGTGCCGGCAGGCGCGAAGACACCCTGCCACGCGCCGAAGTCGAATTCCTTCATGCCGAGCTCGTAGAGCGCGGGCACGTTCGGTATGGCCGTCGAGCGATTCGTCGTCGATACCGCGAGCGCCCGCACCGTGCCCTGCTGAATGTGGCCGAGCGCCGGCGGCAGCGTGACGAACATCATCTGGACCTGGCCCGCGATGATTTCGCGGATCGCCGCGGTCGCGCCCTGGAACGGCACGTGCGTCATCTCCAGCTTCTGCGCGCGCTTGAGCAGCTCGCCCGCGAGATGGCCGACCGTCCCGATCTGCGGAGAACCGAAATTGAGCTTGCCGGGATTCGTCCGCGCGTAGCTCACGAGCCCGGCCACGTCCTTGAACGGAAGCGCTGTGTTCACGATGAGCACCTGCGGCGACACGATCGCCTGCACCACCGGCGCGAAGCTCTTCACCGCGTGGAACGGCAGGTTTTTGAACAGCGACTCGTTGATCGAGAGCTGATCGCTGGTAACGAGCAGCGTGTATCCGTCGGGTGTCGCCTTGGCAGCCGTGCCGTGGCCGATGTTTCCGCCGCCGCCGGGCTGATTCATGATGACGATCGGCTGGCCGATGCGCGGCGTGAGATGGTGCGCGATCGTGCGTGCGAGCAGATCCGGGCTCGTGCCGGCCATGCCCGGCACGACGATGCGCAAGGGTCGGTTGGGGTATGTGCCGGATTGCGCCTGGGCGTCTGTGTTCGCATATGCGCACAAGAGCGTCATACCGGCGAAGGCACACATCCAGCGGTGAGACGTGCGCCACGCGATTGCCGCGTCGCGCATTGGCGCTCCTCGCAATGACAGTGCTGGCTTACGCATGGGTGCCCTCCGGCAGGAAACGCAGGTCCACGATCTCTTGCGCGCGCATCGGTTGCTTGATCGCACCGAGCCGCCGCTGCAGATCGATCGCCTGCTGCAGCCCCGCGAGATCGACTTCGCCGTCGTAGTGGAGTCCTTCGATCTCGCGCTCGATCGAGCGCGCCATCGTCTCGCGCGGGATGCCGAAGTGCTCTGCGCCGAACGCGATCCATTCGTCGCGATGCTCGGCCGCGTAGCGATAGCTGCGGGTGCACCCGCGCAGCACCGCGCGAACGAGCTCCGGATCGCCCGCCAGCGTATCGGGCGAGGCGACGACAACACCCCACTGCATGCCGGGGCAGAACGCATCGTCCGTGAGCGCCTGCATGACGCGGAAGACTCCGGCGCCTTCGCCGATCGAGACGTTGGGCTCGGACAGCACGGCGCCGGCGAGCTCGGCGTTCGCGAACAGATCGACGACGTGCGGATAGCGCTGGTTGAGCCCGACGATGTTCAGGTCCGCGTCGGGATCCAGGCCGTGACGCTGAAGCACTTCGCGCATGAACCAGTAGCTGCAGCTTCCGATGGACAGCGCCGCCACGGTCTCGCCCTTGAGCGCGCTCCAGTCGGACACCTCCGGGCTTACCACGAAGTATTGCAGCGCCCGGCGTCGCACGCCGCTCGCAACGATCCTGAACCGGGCGCCTCGTGATATCGCAGTGGTCGCCGGCGGCGAGCCGAGCTCGCCGATCTTGAGCGTGCCGCTGTCGTAGGCGCGCGCGATCTCCGGTCCGCCGAACACCACTTTGATCGAGAGATCGATGCCTTCGTCGCGAAAGAAGCCGCGCGCGATGCCGAGACGAAGCTGGAGCGCTTCCTTGTCCGTCGGGATGCCGTAGTCGAGCGCGATCATTCGACGCCCATGTCCGCGGCCTGCTTCGTCTCGCCGTCCTTGTATTCGCCCCACGCCGCCGTGAGCTGCGCCATCGAGACGGGGTCGAGGTCGTAGCGCGGCTCGTCGTCGGCGTCCCAGTGGCCGTATTCGTCCACGCCGCGCACGAGTGTCGCGCGCCGGCGTCCGATCGTGGAGCGCACGTGCGTCGGGATGTAGAAGAACGCAAAGCCGATGCGCCGGTCGCCGCTGCGATTCGGTTCCGACGCGTGTGCGGTGCGCTCGTGGTGCAGCGAGAACTCGCCGGCGGAAAGCTCGAGGTGAACGGCCTTGCGTTCGTCGAGTCCTTCGATCGACTGGCCTTTGGCGAGCATGTTCTCCGCGGCGAAGGTCTCCACGTGGTGCAGATCGGGTCCGCGATGCGTACGCGGCATCACCTTGAGACACCCTCTTTCGATCGTGCTGTCGGTGAAGCCGACCCATGCCGTCACCTCTTCGTGGGGATCGAGCCCGAAGTACGCCGAGTCCTGGTGCCAGGACACGTAGCGCGGATCGCGCGCGTCCTTCGCGAAGATGGACGCGCCGAAGAGCAGGATGTTCGGGCCGATCACGTCCTCGACGGCATCGAGGATCGCCGTATTACGCGCGAGGGCCATCAACCACGGGAAGGCGAGGTTGCCCTTGATCTTGAGCGTACGGTTCGCGTCATGACCCGCCTGCGCCTCGTACGCTTCGATGCGTGCTCGATATTCGGCGGCCTCCGCGGCGCTCACCGCGCGGAACGGAAACACGTAGCCTTCCGAGCGGAATTGCCCGAGCTGCGCAGCGGTCAGGAGCTTCGGCATAGCGATTTGATCTCCCCTTCCTCACCATGATAGCTTTCGCCGACGCGTCGCGCCCGATGCGATCATAACGAGGAGGTCCTCCATGAAGCTGAACCGGATCATAACGCTCGTCATTACCGGCAGTCTTACGTGTGCCGCGCCGCTCGCCAGCTCAGCCGAGAAAGCCAATCTGCGCTTCGGCACGGTCGGACTGGGCTCCGCCTGGTACAACTACGGCGCCGGCATCGCCGACATGGTGAAGGCGAAGCTGCCCCCGGGCTCGTCGATCGACGTGCTGCCGAAAGCGGGCGGCGTCGGCAACATCAAGCTCATCCAGTCCGGCGAGATCGAGCTGGGACTGAGCTTCCCGGTCAACACCGCGGAGGCGTGCGGCGGCTTCGGCACTTTCAAGGAAAAGCAGACGAAGGTGCGGGCGGTCGCGGGCGGGCTGGACACGTACTACTTCGGCACGTTCGTCACGAAAAAATCGGGCGTGACCTCGTGGGAAGACATCGCCAACGGCAAGAACAAATTCCACCTGCTCACGACCAGAGCCGGCGGCACCGGCGAGCAGGGCGTGCGGCAGGTGCTGGCCCAGCTCGGCGCAACCAAGGAATCGGTCGCGAAAAAAGGCGGCGTCATCGAGGCGACGGAGCGTTCCGGTGCGGCCGAATCGATCAAGGACGGACAGGCCGACGGCTGGGCGCACATCGTGACCAAGGGGCACCCCGCGGCCACGCAGATCGTCACGATCAACGAGGTCACCGTGCTGCCGCTGCCCGAGAAGGTCATCGCCGGCATGCAGAAGCTCGGCTGGGCGCGCGCCGAGATCCCGGCCAACACGTTCAAAGGTCAGACCGCGCCGGTGAAGACGGTGAAAGCGGCGACGAACATCATCGCGAACGCCGACGTTCCGGACGCTGTCGTCTACACGATCACCAAGACGGTGGTGGAGAACGCGGCGAAGCTGCGCACGCTGCACGCGGCGCTCGGTGATTTCGACCCGAAGCAAGCCGCCGATCCTATCCTGAACGGCAACTGCCCGCTGCATCCGGGCGCCGCCAAGTACTACAAGGAAGCCGGGCTGCTGAAGTAATCGGCAGCCTCGCGCACTTCAGCCAGTGAAAGCCTGAGCCATGGCGCTTCCGGCGTCATACGCCAGGCTTTTGCTCGGCGTCATCGCGATCGCGCTCACCGCGGTCGAGTTCACGCCGCTCGTCCTCGGGCGGTCGCTGTACGAGATCACCTTTCTCGGCATTCACGTCGGCGCCACCACCGCCATCGCCTTCCTGATCATCGGCTGGAAGCGGCGGCGCACGGCCGATGAAGCAGTTCCCGTCGTCGACCTCCTGCTCGCGCTGCTCGCGCTTGCGTGCACGGTGTACTTCGCGATGCAGGGTTTCCGCGTGTCCGAGCGCATCGAAGGCGTCGACGCGGTGTATCCGCTCGATTCGGTGTTCGGCGTGATACTCATACTGCTGCTGCTCGAAGCCGCGCGGCGTGTCGCGGGCCTTGCGCTCACCGTCATCGCGGTGCTTTTCATCGCGTATGTGTTCCTGGGGCCGTACCTGCCCGGCGGGCTCTACCACCGCGGTTTGAGCTTCGAGCGGTTCATCGACCTTCAGGTGCTCTCGACGCAGGCGATCTTCGGCACGCCGATCTCGGCCTCTGCTCACATGGTCTTCTATTTCGTGCTGGTGGGCGCGTTCCTCGAGCGCTCCGGCGCGGGGCAGCTTTTCGTCGATCTCGCGTATTGCGTGACGGGGCGCGCGTGGGGCGGCGCCGGCAAAGCCTCGGTGGTGTCGTCCGGCCTGTTCGGCACGGTCTCGGGCAGCGCCGTCGCCAACGTGCTCGTCGACGGGATCATCACGATCCCGCTGATGAAGCGCACCGGCTTCAGCGGGCCGATGGCCGGCGCGATCGAGGCGACGGCGTCCACCGGCGGACAACTCGCGCCGCCGGTGATGGGTGCCGCGGCGTTCATCCTCGCGGACATCGTCGGCGTGAGCTACGCGAGCGTAGCGTTCGCCGCGATCGTGCCCGCGATCCTCTATTACGTGTCGCTGTTCATCGTGGTGGACACGCACAGTCGCCGCATGGGGCTCGGCCCCAGCAACGCGCTGCCGGTGGCCCAGGCGTTCGCCGGCTTCCGGGAGCGCTGGCATATCCTCATCCCGCTCGGGGTGATGATCTACCTGCTGACGGCGCAGTATTCGCTGATGCTCGTCGGCGCGGTCAGCCTCGTCACGATCGTGATCCTGAGCTGGGCGCGGCGCTCCACCCGGATGAACCTGAAAGCGATGTACGAGGGCATCGTGAACGGCGCGCGCGGCGCGGCCGAGGTCGCGATCCCTTCCGCCGTCGCGGGCATCATCGTCGGCGTCCTCGTGCAGACCGGCATGGCGCTGCATCTGCAGCGGTGGCTGCTCGACGTCGCCGGCAACTCGCTCATGGTTTCGCTCTTCGGCGCGATGATCCTCACGATCATCTTCGGCATGGGCATGCCGACGTCGGCGGCGTATCTGATCGCCGCCGTGCTCGTGGCACCCGCGCTCCAGCAGCTCGGCATCCCGGCGCTCGCGGCGCACCTGTTCATCTTCTACTTCGCGGTGCTGTCGATGGTGACGCCGCCGGTCGCGCTCGCGGCCTACGCCGCCGCCGGCATCAGCGGTGCGAGCCTGTGGACCACCGGACTGCTCGCGTTCCTGATCGCGGTCCCCGGGTTTCTCATCCCCTACGCGTTCGTCTTCGACCAGGCCCTGCTGCTGCAGGGCGATCCGCTCCACATCGTCTGGGTGATTGCCGCGGCCGCGATCGGTGTGGCGGCGTTCTCGGCCGGTACGGGCGGCTATCTCTTCGGCCCGCTTTCGCGGCCGGCGCGGGTGATGCTGTTCCTGTTCGCGCCGCTGCTCATCGACCCGCGGCTCATCACCGATCTCATCGGGGGCATCGGGGTGGGGCTGGTGCTCGCGTGGCAGATCTGGCGCTACAAGCTGCGGGCTCGCAGCGCAGCCGAGCCGGCCGGCTGATTGGTCGTTTCGCTCAGTCGCGGAACGCTGCCGGGCAGAACGACCACGGGCACATCTCGTCGTGATGGCGTCCCAGCGGGTCGGACGCGTGCCAGTTCTCCCAGATCTTCTCCGACGCGGCCTGTGCGCGCGAGCGCACGGCATCGAGATCGATTCCCGGAATGCGGCCGTCCTGCATCCGCACTTCGCCTGCGACGATCGCAGTATCGACATCATCGCCGACGCCGCACTCGACGACGGTCTTCACCGGATCGCGCACCGGCCCCATGCGGAGCGTCCCGCGCGCGGAGAGATCGATCAGGATGATGTCGGCGCGCGCGCCTTCCGCGAGGCGGCCGAGATCGTCGCGGCCGAGCGAGCGCGCGGCCGCAAGCGTCGCGGCGGAAAAGACCTCGGCGGCAGTGGCCGACTTGTAGTCGTGGCTCATCACCTTGCCGTGATACGAGGCGGTGCGCATGTTGAGGATCATGTCGCGCGGGTAGGTGTCGGAGCCGATCGTGATGTTGATGCCGAGCTCACGGTAGCGCCGCCAGTTATCGAGCACGCGTGCGCGGCGCACGATGTTGATCGGACAGTGTGAGATCGAGACGCCGGCTTCGCCCATGAGCTTCAGATCGCGCGCGCCGGGGTAGTTCAGCCGCACGCTGTCCGCGGGCAGGTTGCCGTGGCCGATGTTGAGCGTGGGGCGCAGCATGCCGACCTCGTCGAGGATCTCGATCGGCGTCCTGCGGTGCTCGCGCACGACCTCGTAGAACTCGATGATGCTGTACGCGGCGTGCGTCGCCATCGGCAGCTTCATCTCGTCGGCCTTCTCGCGCGTGGCGCGCAGGAGCTCGATACTCGTCGTTTCCATCTCCCGCGGCACCAGGATGCCTTTGATGAGCCCGCCGCCCGCGCCGTCGTGCTTCTCGATCCATTTCAGTGCGCCGTCGAACTCCTTGCGCGCGTTCTCTTCGTTGATCACGCGCTTCAGCCGGCCGTGCTCGTCGCCGACCCAGCGCCCCGAGTCGTAGCCCGGCCCGAGGTAGCCGCGCACGCCGAGCGCGAGGCACTGCGCCATCATGGCCTCCTGGATGCGGAGCTGGCTGCCGTACTCGACGAAGGTCGTGACGCCGTTGCGCAGCAGCTCTGCCACCGTGTACTGGGCGTGCAGCTCGAGCTCTTCCTCCATGCCGGTCTCGTCCGGACGCAGGTAGCGCACGTCGCCCTGGATGCGCGTGCCTTCCCTGGGCACGCTGATCTCGAAGAACGGCTGGCCGAAGTAATCACCGCGGCCGGCATCCGTGATCAGACGGTGCGACGCGCGATGGCCGGAATGGACGTGCGTGTCGATGAAGCCGGGCGCGACGAGCTTGCCGGTCGCGTCGATATCGCGGTCCACGCGTCCCTCGAACTTAGGCCCCACGTAGACGATGTTGTCGCCCTCGAAGACGACTTCGTGTCCGCGATCGAGCCGGTGCTCGCCGCCTTTGTGGCCGACGACCCAGCCGCCGGCAATACGGGTGCGCATGATCACGTTCCTCTCTCGAATTCCGCCGCAGGTCGGATGTTATGATTGCCCCGGCAATGATATACGCGTCATGAATCCCTTCAGCCTCACCCCCGACATCGCAGACAGGAAGGTCCGGCAGCGCGCCGTGTCGCGGCTGCGCGAGCTCAACGTGCCGCTGCCGACGCTGTCGCAGCTCGCGAATCCGACGACCATTCCCGAGATCCAGAAAGCGGTGCTGTCCGCCGTCGGTCCGGACGAGCCCGCGGCGGCCAACCTCTGGCGCGTGCACTGGTTCAACGACCAGGCACGGACGGGACTCGTTACCGTGCCGGCGTATCTCGTGCTGCCGGAAGCGCTGACCGGTGTGAAAGCAAAGATCGTCGTGGCGCTCGGCGACCGTTTTCCGATGATCGGCGCGCACAAGGTGCTGGCGGCGTACGGCTGTCTCGTGCCGCGTCTGGTGAGCGGGCGCTTCGATCCGGTGTCCGATCGCGCGATCTGGCCCTCCACCGGCAACTATTGCCGTGGCGGCGTCGCGATCTCGCGCACGCTCGGCTGCCACGGTGTCGCGGTGCTGCCGGCCGGCATGAGCAAGGAGCGGTTCGACTGGCTCGAGCGCTGGGTGACCGATCGCGCGGACATCGTTCGCACGCCGGGCACCGAGAGCAACGTGAAGGAGATCTACGACAAGTGCGCGGAGCTGGAGAAGGACCCGCGCAACGTGATCGTCAATCAGTTCTCGGAGTTCAGTAATTACCTCGTGCACTATCACGTCACGGGGAAAGCGCTGGAGCGCATCTTCACCGACGTGAAGCGCGAGGAGCCGGCGTTGCGTCTTACCGCGTTCGTGTCGGCAACCGGTTCCGCCGGCACCATCGGTGCGGGCGACTACCTGAAGCAGGCGCTAGCGACGAAGATCGTCGCCGTCGAGGCGGTCGAATGCCCGACGATGCTCGTGAACGGCTACGGCGAGCACAACATCCAGGGCATCGGCGACAAGCACATCCCGCTCATCCACAACGTGATGAATACGGATCTCGTGGCCGGCGTCTCGGACCGCAGCTCCGATGCGCTGAATCTGCTCTTCAACGAGCGTGTCGGCCGCGAGTACCTCGAGAAGCGGCAGAAGATCGATCCCGCGCTCGTGTCGGCGCTCTCGCACATCGGGCTTTCCGGCAACGCCAATATCGTCGCGGCGATCAAGGTCGCGAAGCACCTCGATCTTCGCGACTCGGACGCGGTGATCACGATCGCCACCGACAGCGCGGCGCTCTACGACAGCGAGCGCGCGGCGTACGCCCAGCGGCGCTACGGGGGCGCGTTCGACGAAGTGCACGCCGGCGAGATCTTCGGCCAGCATCTTGCGGGCATCGAGGACGATCACGTGAACGAGCTCACGTACGTCGAGCGCAAGCGGATTTTCAATCTCGGCTACTACACGTGGGTCGAGCAGCAGGGCGTGTCGGTCAGCGATTTCGACCGGCGCAAATACCCCGAATTCTGGACCGAGCTCCAGGCGTCGATTCCAGCGTGGGACAAGCTGATCGACGATTTCAACGAGGACACGGGCGCGCGCCATGCGGGCTGATATGCGCTGGATTCCCGCCTGCGCGGGAATGACGTCGCGCTGGTTTTCCCGCCTGCGCGGGAATGACGTGCCTGCTGCGGCCCCCGTCGTCATCCTCGCGAAGGCGGGGATCCAGAACCTGCCATGAGCGATTCATACCTCGATCTTCGCAGCCGCCTCGCCCAGCGCGACCGCAGCCTCCACGAAAAAGTCGTCACGTTGGAAGAAGCCGCGGCGCTCGTGAAAAACGGCGAGACCGTCGGCATCGGCGGGAGCACGCTTTCGCGCACGCCGATGGCCATGGTGTGGTCGCTCGTGCGTGCGAAGCGCAAGCAGCTCACGTGCGCGCGCGGAATCATGTCGAGCGAAGGCGACTGGCTGATCGGATCGGGCGCGTGCGATCACGTCATCACGAGCTGGTTCAGTCAGGGCATCGTGTGGGGCATCTCGCGCGTCATGCGCCATCACGTGGAGAGCGGCCGCGTGCGCTTCGACGAGTGGAGCCACATGGCGATGGGCATGCGCTTTCGCGCCGGCGCCATGGGTGTGCCGTTCCTGCCGATGCGCTCGATGCTCGGCTCCGACGTGCTTGCGCAGCGTCCCGAAGCGAAGGAGATGGATTGCCCGTTCACCGGTGAGAAGCTGCTGCTCGTGCCGGCGCTCAACCCGGATGTGGCGCTGATCCACGTCCAGCGCTGCGACCCGTACGGCAACGCCCAGATGGACGGCCTCCAGTTTCTCGACATCGACCTCGCGATGGCGGCGAACCGCGTGATCCTCACCACCGAGCGCATCGTGTCGAACGACCAGATCCGGCGTGCGCCGGACCAGACCAAGATCCCGTTCTTCGCCGTCGAGGCCGTCGTGGAAGTGCCGTACGGCTGCGCGCCGCACGAGTGCAGCGCGGTGAACGAGCCGTTCTTCAAGCACATGGATTACTACACGTCGCTCGTGAACAAGGACCCGGTGGGCGGCATGGCCGAGTACCTGGACCGGTATATCTATGGTCCGAAATCCTGGGCCGAGTACCTCGGCCTGCTCGGCCTCGAAGACATTCTGGAAGCGGCCAAAGGCGGCCGCCGCGTCTCCAATGCCTGACCGCAATTACACCGCCAGCGAGCTCCTCGCCGTGATGAGCTCGCGCCTGCTGACGGAAGGCCAGATCGTCTTCGCGGGCGTCGGCATCCCGCTGCTCGCGGCGACGCTCGCGCAGGGGCTGCACTGCCCCGGCCTCACGATCCTGTTCGAGGGCGGCGTGATCGGCCCGATGATCGAGCCCGGCAAGCTGCCGCCTTCGACCAACGAGCAGCGCTGCACGATCCGCGCGAACATGGTGCTGTCCAGCACCGACGTGCTGCTGCTCCTCCAGCGCGGCTACGTCGACGTCGGCTTCATGGGCGGCGCGCAGATCGACCAGTACGGCAACCTCAATTCGTCGTTCATCGGTGACCCGAAAAAGCCCAAGACGCGGCTCCCCGGCACCGGCGGCGGCAACGACATCGCGAGCCTCGCGCAGATGATCGTCGCGATGAAGCACGAGAAGCGCCGCTTCGTCGAGAAAGTGGATTTCGTGACGAGCCCCGGCTATCTCGGCGGCGGCACTACACGACGCGATCGCGGCCTCCCCGCCGGCGGGATGTACCGCGTCGTGACGGACCTCGCGATGCTCGGGTTCGACGACGAGACGCGCCACATGAAGATTCTCGCGCTGCACCCGGGCGTCACGGCCGGGCAAGTGCAGGAAAACACCGGCTTCAAGCTCGAGATCAACGGCGACATCCCAGTGACGGAGCCGCCGACCGACCGCGAGCTTGCCGTGCTGCGCAAGCTGGATCCGCAGCGGCTTTACACCGCTTAAACAAAGCGTCACCCCCGCGTAGGCGGGGGTCCAGAACCGTTACTGGATTCCCGCCTCCGCGGGATTGACGTCATAGGAAGCATCAGGAGACGTTATGGCCACGCTGCATCACACCTTCGGCATCGCCGCGCGTAATTTCACGTCCTACCCCGAGATGCCGAACGCAAAGGCGCTCGTCGAGTACGGCGTCAAGATGGAAGAGATGGGCTTCGACTCGCTGTGGGTGTGGGACCACATCCTGCTCGGCGTCGAGCCGTGCTTCCCCGTCGCGGAATCGCTGACGCTGCTCACGGCGATCGCCGCGCGCACGAAGAAGATCAAGCTCTCGACCGGCATACTCGTTTTGCCGCTGCGCAATCCGGTGGTGCTCGCGAAACAGCTCGCGACGATGGATGAGCTCTCCGACGGACGGCTCCTCATGGCCATGGCCGCCGGGTGGTACAAGCGCGAGTTCGACGCGGTCGGCGTGCCGTTCCACGAGCGCGGCAAGATCATGGACGAGAACCTCGAGATCCTGAAGCGCTTCTGGACCGAGCACATGGTGAAAGGCGAGTGGCCGCACCACAACATTCCCGCAGGTGTGATGTATCCCAAACCCGTGCAGAAGCCGCGTCCGCCGATCCTGATCGGCGGGTACGTCGACGTCGTGCTGAAGCGCGCCGCGGTGGCCGGCGACGGATGGCTCACGTATTTCTACCGGCCGGAGGCGTTCGCGAAATCGTGGGAAAAGGTGCGCAACTTCGCGAAAGAAGCGGGCAAGGACCCGGACACGCTCATGAATGGCGCGCAGCTCCCGATCATGATCGGCAAGTCACGCGCCGAGGTCGAAGCGCCGATGATGGAATGGCTTCAGAAGGAATGGGATTACGCCGCGTGGAGCGACTCCACGAAGGAGAGCGCGATCATGGGTACGGTGGACGAGTGCGTCGCGCAGCTCAAGGAGCATCTCGCGGTCGGCGTGCAGAAGCTCATCTTCGTGCCGTACAAGTACGAGATGGAGCAGATCCGCATCATCGCGGAGCAGATCATTCCGCGGCTGCGCGACTTCAAACCGTAATCCCGATCAACGCGTCGCGATCCAAGGAGAGATCATGGAACCCGAAACGCTGCTGCAGACCGGTTCGCTCGGACGTTACCTCTCGAATGTGCGCGATGC
>Ga0196978_1000764_pt1 | contig 15600 bp, 14 predicted proteins | sample S3v_2013CmetaG_FD_155491 | JGI IMG/M metagenome (GOLD analysis project Ga0196978, IMG submission 155491) | Soil microbial communities from Anza Borrego desert, Southern California, United States - S3+v_20-13C | ecosystem: Environmental > Terrestrial > Soil > Desert | place: USA: California... | reverse complement strand
TGCCGGTGAGCGACTGGAAAAGCTCTCCGCCGAGGTGCGGTGAGGTGCCGGTGCCGACGGAGGCGAAATTGAGCGCGCCGGGCTTTGCCTTGGCGAGCGCAACGAGCTCGCGTACCGAATTCGCGGCGACCGACGGATGCACGACGAGCACCTGCGGGCTGACGACGAGCATCGCCACGGGCGCGAAGTCGCGGTGCGGATCGTACGGCACCTTCGGGAGCATGAGCGGCGTGAGGAACGTGCCGCCGCCGGTGCCGAAGAGCAGCGTATAGCCGTCGGGCGCCGCACGCTGGACGAGCTCGCTCGCGATGATCGTGCCGGCGCCCGGCCGGTTGTCCACCACGACCTGCTGGCCGAGATGCTCGGAGAGCTTTTGCGCGACGGTGCGTGCGACGAAATCGGTCGGGCCGCCGGGGGGATACGGCACCACGAGCCGCACCGGCCGCACCGGATACGACTGCGCGTACGCGACCTGCGCGGGGACGAGCGACAGCGCCAGCGCAAGCGAAAACTTCCACGGCATTGCTTTCTCCTCTTTGGAGCGATGTTAACGTTCGCTCAGCGCTCCGGCGAGCAGCTCGAGCGCCGCGGTTGCGAACGCGTACATATTGCGGACCCGGTCCGGGCTCGCGGTCTCGACGGTGCGCGCGCGTTCGACGGGACCGCTCACGGCGACGCAAGCGTGACCCGGCGCGTAGCCGTAGCGGCTTCCGGTCGGCCCTGCGACGCCGGTTTCACTGATGCCCCACGTCGTCTCGAGCCGCTTGCGGATGAGCTGCGCCCTGAAGAGCGACGCCGCTTCGGTGCCGGGGGTGAGTCCCGCGAGCGCGTCGGGTTCGACAGCCGTCAGCGCGAGCATGGACTTGCGCGTGTAGAGCACGGCACTGCCAATGCAGTATGCAGAGGCTCCGGGCACGGCGAGCAGCGCCGCCGTAATGAGTCCTCCCGCCGAGGACTCGGCGATGGCGATGGTTTCGTTGCGGGACTTCAGCAGCGCAGCGATCTTTTCAGCGTACGGCAGCAGCTCTTCCATGTCGTCCTCCGCCCGCAATAGTAATCCAGGTCATGGCACAGTCTTTGCGAAACATGCGGCATGACGTTTCTGTGGCGCGAGGCGCTCTGGCTCCTCATCGTCCTGCCGGCCGCGGCCGCGGCCTACGTGCTGCTCGTGCGGCGCAGGCGCGCAGGCCTGCGCTACGCGAGCGTCGGGCTCGTCAAGGCTGCCGCTCCGCATTTGCAGCGCTGGCGGCGCCACGTGCCGCCGGCATTGTTCGGCATTGCGCTCGCCGCGATGCTGCTGGCGATCGCGCGGCCGACCACCGTCGCCTCGATACTCTCGGAGCAGCGCACGATCATGCTCGCGATCGACGTCTCGTACAGCATGGCCGCCGAGGACGTTGCGCCCAGCCGGCTCGCCGCCGCGCAGGCCGCCGCGAAATCGTTCGTACGCTCGCAACCGCGCGACGTGCGTGTGGGCGTGATCGCGTTCGCCGGCTACGCCGATCTCGTGCAGCGGCCGACGACCGATCGTAACGCGGTCTACAAGGCGCTCGACACGCTTCAGCTTCAGTACCACACCGCCATCGGTAGCGGCCTGGTCGCGGCGCTGCTCGCGATCTTTCCCGATATGGACGTCGGCAATTACGACATCTTCGGGCTCGGCCGCTCGCCCGTGAAGCCGCAGCGCGTCGAGCGTCACACCGGGATCGCTTCGCCCCGCGTCGCGCACCCGACGGTGCCGCCCGGATCCTATAGCCCGGCGGCGATCGTGCTGCTCACCGACGGGCGCAGCAGCTTCGGCATCCCGCACGAGCGCGCGGCGCAGTTCGCCGCGGAACGCGGCGTGCGCGTATTCACCGTGGGCTTCGGCAGACCGGAAGAGATCGAAGTCAACATCGAGGGCGAGACGATCACGGTCGATTTCGACGAACAGGCGTTGAAGGAGATCGCCGCGGCGACGCGCGGCGCCTACTTTCAGGCCGGCAACGCCGAGGAGCTGAACCGGGTGTACCGGACGCTTCGCGGCGAAGTGGTGCTCGAGCGCCGGCAGCGCGAGCTCACGCCGCTGCTCGCCGCACTGGCGGCCGTTCTGCTGATCTCGTCCGGCGGGCTTTCGCTCGCATGGTGCGGCCGCTTCGCCTGAGCGGCGAGATACCGTATAAACGCGCGTAGGGTGGGTCTGCGACCCACCAACAATACGGAGTCTTCATGCGCGCTCGTCTCGCCGTCGTCGGTCTGCTGCTGGCTGCGTGTCCCGTACTCGCGCAGCAATATCCCGCCAAACCCGTACGCCTGATCGTCCCATTCGCAGCCGGCGGCCCGGTGGACATCACCGCGCGCATCCTCGCGCAGAAGCTGAGCGAGGCGATGGGTCAGCAGTTCGTCGTCGAGATCCGCTCCGGCGCGACGGGCATGATCGGGGCGGAAGCCGTGGCCCGCAGCGCACCCGATGGGTACACGGTGCTGGTGAGCGCCGCCGCCACCGTGCTGGTGCCGCATCTCTACAGCAAGATGAGCTACGACCCGCTGCGCGACCTTGCTCCCGTGAGCGTCGTGTTGAGCTCACCGCTGCTGCTCACGGTGACGCCGACGCTGCCCGTGAAGTCGGTCAAGGAATTCATCGCGCTCGCGAAGGCGCGGCCGAACCAGCTCTCGTTCGGCTCGTCGGGCCCCGGCTCATCCACGCATCTCACGGGCGAGCTCCTGAAAACGGTGACCGCCACGAAGATGACGCACGTGCCGTACAAGGGACAGGGACAGGCGATCACCGACGTCGCGACCGGACAGATCCAGGTCATGTTCCTGAGCCCGCCGCCGGCACGTTCGTGGGTCGAAGCGGGCCGGCTGCGCGCGCTCGCGATCACGTCCGAGCAGCGCTTCCCGCAGTTTCCAGGCGTGCCGACGTTCGTGGAGAGCGGCTACAAGGATCTCGTGACCGGCTCGTGGTACGCGGTGTGGCTTCCGGCAAAAACACCCGAGGGAATCGTTTCGCGCCTGAACAGCGAGATCGTGAAGATCGTCGGCATGGCGGACGTGCGCCAACGCATCGTCGATCTCGGCGGCGTGCCGGTCGGCAACAGCCCGGCCGCTTTCGACGCCTTCCAGCGCGAGGAGAGCGCGCGGTGGGGCAAGATCATCCGCGCTGCGGGCGTGAAGCTGGAATAGCGTCGCCCTTACCGTTGGGGTGCGCCGGTGGCACCGCGGTGCGCTATCAACGCACCCTGCGAACACCGCGGACGCAGCCTTCCTAACGTAGGGTGCGCCGATGGCGCACCGCTTTACAGCATCGGCGCGTTCGCCGGGATCAGCAGATCCTTCGTCATCTCGTCGAGATTCTTGATCCCGAGCATCGCCATGTCGCGATCGATCTCTTCCCGCAGCAGCTTGACCGCGTGGCGTACGCCCTCGTCGCCTGCGATCACGGCCGAATAGAGGAACGGCCGGCCAACGAACACGAAGTCCGCGCCGAGCGCGAGCGCTTTCAGCACGTCGGTGCCGCGGCGGATGCCGCTGTCCATCATGATCGCCATGTCGCCGGCCTCGGCCTTCACGGCCGGCAGCATGCGGAGCGGCGCCACGGTGCCGTCGAGCTGCCGGCCGCCGTGATTGGAAATCATGAGGCCGTCCACACCGCTTTCGCGCGCGATGCGCACGTCGCCGGGCGAAAGCACGCCTTTCAGCACGAGCTTGCCTTTCCAGATGCGGCGCATGAGCTCGAGGTGCTCCCACGCGAGCCCGTCGCGCGCGAGCCGCGGGCGCTCCATCGATCCCGACAGCACCGGGATGCGCTCGAAACCCATGTTCTCGAGATGCGGCATGCCGTGGCGCTGGATCGTGCGCAGGAACGTGCCGAAGAGCCACCGCGGGCGGATCGCGCCGTCCCACGCGAGCCGCAGCGAGGGCTTGAGCGGCGAGCTGTAACCGTTGCGGAAGTTGTTCTCGCGGTTGGCGGCGACCTGCACGTCCACGGTCAGCACGAGCGTTTCGAAGCCGGCGCGCTGCGCGCGCTCCACCAGTGGCGTGATGATCTCGTTCGAGCCTGGCAGATAAGCCTGGAACCATGCAGTCGGACCGACTTCCCGCAGCTTCTCCAGCGGCGTGAGCGACGCGCCGCTCTGGATCATGGGGATGTTGAGCGCCGCGGCGGTGCGCGCGAGCACGCGATCGCCCTCGAACGCCGCGAGCGAAGTACCGCCCATCGGCGGGAAGCCGAACGGCAGGTCGTACGTGCGTCCGAGAAGCGTGCGCTTCTGCGTGCGACCGCGCGTGCTCACCAGCACCCGCGGCACGAAATGAAGCTCCTGAAACGCGGCGCGGTTGCCGCGCAGCGACGAGTCGGTCTCGACGCCACCGGAGATGTAGCCGAAGATCGGCCGCGGCAGGATTTTCTTGGCCGCCGGCTCGAAGTCGTCGAGGCACAGAAGATCGCGCAGCTTGCGCGGGGTTTCCTTCTGCGCCGGCGTTTGCGGCCGCACCATCACCTGGTCTGCGGACGCGACGTTACTCAGTTGTTCTGGTGTCGTGGACATGGGAGGACTCGCGGAAAGAGGCGCATATTATATGTGGACGGAATAAGGCCACGGCGTGCGGCGTTTATAGCCGGCCCAGCGTTCACATAACGGGCTTTAACCAGGGAGATCCCATGAAGCGTATAACGCTCGCCGCTCTCGCAGTCGCTCTATCGACGGCCGCCCTGCCGGGCGCCGCCCAGACCGGCGCCGACAAGCCTCCGGCCGCCGCGCCCGCGCAGAAGCCGGCGTACGAAACCCGGAAGGTGGAGGGCACGGACAATGTCTATGTCTTCCGCGCCGGCAACGTGCAGGCGATGTTCGTCGTCACGCCGGCCGGCGTGATCGCCACCGATCCCATCAGTTACTCCAACCCGAAAGCCTCGGCCGTGTACCTCGAGGAGATCCGCAAGATCACCAAGCAGCCGATCCGCTATCTCGTCTACAGCCATCACCATTACGATCACATTGCGGGCGGCAAACCGTTCAAGGACGCCGGCGCCACGATCGTCGCTCATCAGCGTGTCAAGGAACGCCTCGCGGTGCTCAAGGACCCGAGCACGCCGCTACCCGACGAGACCTTCACGACCTACCGCACGATCGAGCTCGGCGGCACCACGCTCGAGCTCCACTATCTCGGCCTCAACCACGGCGACACCACCATCGTCATGCGCCTCCCGAAGGAACGCATCGTCTTCACGGTCGATTGGGTGCCGGTGGGCTCGCTGCCCGGACGCGGCATGATCGACTCGTATCCGCTCGAATGGGAGGAGTCGCTGAAGAAGCTGATCGCGATGGATTGGGAGAAGCTCATCCCGGGGCATCCCGGTGCACCGGGCGGGCGTCTCGGCACCAAGCAGGACGCCCACGACATCCTCACGTTCCTGCAGGAAGCCTCGGCGCAGATGCAGAAGCTCGCCCGTGAAGGCAAGTGCTGGGACACCGCCGAGAAGGAGTTCGCGATGCCGAAGTACGAGAAGTGGCCCGGTTATGCAGGCGCGATGCACTTCGTCGCGCGACGCTACTGCGGACTCTGGGGCCGGGGAACGTAGGGTGGGTAGAGCGCAGCGAAACCCACCGTCGGGTGGTGGGTTGCACCCACCCTACGGTTCCACCGATCGGTTCACCGAAATCAACGGATTGCGCATCCATTACCTCGACTGGGGCACGCGCGGCAGACAGCCGCTCGTGCTCCTGCACGGCATCGCACGCACCGCGCGAACGTTCGATCACCTCGCGCCCCGCTTCGCCGACGATTACCACGTGATTGCCGTCGATCTGCGCGGGCACGGCGATTCGGGCTGGTCCAGTGACGAGGCGTATCTCGTGGACGACTACGTGAGCGACGTCGAAGCGCTCGTGCGACAGCTCGGCTTGCGCGACATCGTCTGGTGGGGCAATTCGACCGGCGGACGGGTCGCGCAGGTGATGGCCGGCCGCCATCGCGAGCTCACGTCAGCCGTCATCGTGGAAGACGTCGGTCCCGAGCGTCCCGCATCGATCTCGAGCCGCCGCGCGAGCCGCATGGCGCAGGAAGAATCCGGCTGGGCCTCGGTGGACGAGCTCGTGGACAGAACGCGGGCGAGCTATCCGCGCACCCCGGAAGCGATCCTGCGCAATTTCGTCGAGCACGGCTCCAAGCGGCGGGCCGACGGCCGGATCGTCTGGAAACGCGATCCGGCCATTCTCAAAGGCTTCGTGCCGACCGAGCTGTGGAGCGACGTCGCGAAGATCGAGGCGCCGATCGTCTACATCCTGGGCGGCGCGAGCGACATCGTGCCGGCGCAAACCCAGGCGCGCCTGAAGCAGCTACTGCCGCAGGTCGCGATCGTCACGATGCCGGGCCTTGGGCACTATCCGAGCGACGAAGACGCTGACGCCTTCGTGAAGCTCGTAAAATGTTTTCTTGCCTGAAAACAAGAACACCGCCGCACCCGCCGTAACCGTCACCCGCGAGCAGTTCCTCAATCTATTCATCGCGGTCTTCCTGCCGATGTTCATGGCCGCGATCGACCAGACGCTGCTCGCCACGGCGACGCCCGCGATCGCGCTCAGTCTTGGAGGTTTGCGCGACAGCTCGTGGATCATGGTGGCGTACCTGCTCTCGGCCGCGGTGATCGTGCCGGTGTACGGCAGGCTCGGCGATATCCGCGGCAAACGCAGGATGCTGCTCGTCGCGCTCGCGGTCTTCGCGGTCGGTTCGATCGCGTGCAGCGCCGCGCAGACCATGCCCCAGCTCATCGCGGCGCGTGTGATACACGGCCTCGGCGGCGGCGGCCTGATGATGCTCTCGCACGCGCTGGTGGGTGAGCTCGTGCCGCCCGCCGAGCGGGTGCGCTTCCAGGGCTGGTTCGCGCTCATGTTCACCACCGCGAGCGTCGCCGGTCCGATCGTGGGCGGCGTCGCGGTGACGTACGTGAGCTGGCGGTGGCTGTTCATCGCGAATATCCCGCTGGTCGTGTTCGCGGCGTGGCGTCTGGGCAAGCTCCCCCCGGGCGAGCGGCACCCGCCGGCGCGCGCGGGCATGGACGTGGCGGGCCATGTGCTGTTCGCGATCGGCACGCTGAGCACCCTCTTCTGGCTCACGTCCGGCGGCCATCGGTTCGAGTGGATGTCCTCCACCAGCGCGGCGCTTTCGATCACCGCGGTGGCATCGCTCGCCGCGCTGGTCATGCACGAGCGCCGCCATCACGCGCCCTTCCTGCCGCTCGATCTCCTTGCGCAGCGTGCGATCCGGTTCTCGTCTTACCTCGCGATCATCTTCGCCGCGTGCCTCTTCGCCGTCATCTTCTTCCTGCCGATCTATCTTCAGCTCGGGCATCGCGTGAGCCCGCAGGTGTCGGGCTTGCTGCTGTTGCCGCTCACCGCGGGGCAAGTGACGGGCAATCTCGTGTGCACGCGAATACTCCGGCGCACCGGTTACCCGTACCAGATCCCGATCATCGGCATGGGCGTCACGACCGCCGCGCTGCTGCTGCTCGGCGTCGTGTATCCGGCGATGGTGCTCGTCGCGCTGCTGGGGTTCTTCGTCGGCGCCGGCTTGGGAACGATCATGCCGGTCACGATGCTGACGGTGCAGACCGTCGCGGGCCGCACGAAGCTCGGCACCGCCACCTCGACGCTTTCGCTCGCGCGCTCGACCGGTGGAGCGGCGGGTGCGGCGCTCTTCGGCGCGATCGTCTTCGCGATCCTGCCGGACGTGGACCGGCATACGTTCGCGCAGGAAGTCGCGGGAACTGCGTCGGAGCGCGTGCTGCACGCATTCCACGTTGCGTTCCTGTGCGCCGCGGGTGTCGCGGCACTGGGCATCGCGATCGCGGTGCGAATGCCGCGGATAAAGCTGTGGGAGAAACCCGGGTAGCTTCACCCCCCGTCAAGGGGGAGGGCTTATCGCGCGTCGTGGGTGCAGATCGCGAGCCGCGCCGCGCTGTTCGCCCGATTGCTCCACGCGTGATTCGTGCCGCGCTGGATGACGATGTCTCCCTGTTTTAGGGCGACTTCCTGCGTGTCGAGCACGAGCACGATCTCGCCTTCGAGCACCATCGCGAATTCGAGCGTGCGCGTCTTCTGCATATAAGGATGCGGCGCGAGCGGTGAATAGGTCGATGCGTCAGGCGCACGCATCGCCTCGAACCACGCTTTGACTTCGGCCGCGCCGACTTCGCCTTTCCACGTATCGTCCGGCGGGATCGTCAGCACCCGGCAGATGCTGCCGCCGCGCGGCGGCACCAGTGCATCCGGAATGTGCAGCGACTCGTACACGACTTTCGCGGGATGCTCGTCGGTGACCCACAGGCGCGCGGATGCGAATCCGGGCCGCGCCGGGTCGAGCTTCACGTCCGGCGCCGGTCCGTCGCTCACGAGGCTGCCCTTGCCGCTCTCGCGGTCGATCGTGACGATGCGGCGGGCCGGCTTGATCCCGGCCGGAAGGGGCGACGCTTCGCGGATCGGCCGGTCGTTGCCCTGCGCGAGACCCGCCGCGCCGTCGACAAAGCGCGCCGCGAACATGTCGAAGGCCATCAATGAGCCTTTAGGATTGCTCCACCGGTGCCACGCGCCGACCTGCACCACGATGTCGCCCGGCTTCATGACCACCGTGGTGTCATCGAGGATGAGCTCGCGCTCGCCTTCGAGCAGGATCCCGTAGTCGATCGTCTGCGTCTTGTGCATGGCAGAGGAAAAAACGTTGTTGCCGCCGCGGTCCCACACGCGCGCGCCCGGGTGCCGCGGCCTCGCGGCGTGCGGCTCGATCGCATCCGCGTCTTGCGAGGGGTCGTAATCGGCGGGACGCGGTGCGCCCTGCACGACGCGAAGGTGTCCGCCCTCAGGCGGACAGGGGAATTCGTACGAGCCGCTGCCAGGATCGACCGATTCCGAAAGCGGCGCCGGCGTTTCGTTCCAGATCCATAAATCGGTATGGCCCTTGCGCGAGCCCATCGAGGACTCGTGCGCATTCGGTGCCGGACCATCCCATGTCACTTTCGATCGGCCGCGCTCGTCGTTTCCGGTGACTACGCGGCGCAGCGGTTTGAGGTTCGAGCGCATTGAAGGTCTCCTGTGCGGTGCGCGAGCGGCGCACGCGTTTGCCGGTGCCATCGGTGCACCCTGCCAAGTTTCGCCGATGATTATGCCATCCGGCTGCTTGACGGCCGTTCATGCATGGCGGAGTCTTCCCAAGCCCCAGGGAGAAAAAATGAAAAAGGCAGTGCGCCTCGCAGCCGTCGTGCTCGCCGTGAGCGCGCGCGCAATCGCCGCTCCGCACGAAATCGAGATCGAGACCGACGATATCGCCGGTGTGCGCGAGCAGGCGCTCGCGCTGCACGCCAATGTCGGACGGCCCGGCAGGAACGACGTCGATCGCGAGCATCGCATCATTCGCGTGATGCCGGAATACGCATATGGCTTCTCGCGCCACTGGCAGGTGGCGCTGCAGCTTCCGGCGTCCCGGATCGCCGGAGACCTCGAGGCCAACGGCGCGCGCGCCGAGGTGAAGTACGTCGCGCCGCATAACGACGCGCGCGGGCCCTACTGGGGCGCGGCCGCGAAGATCTCGTATTCACACGCGCTGCCTGACCAGGGACTCTGGGGCCTCGAACTGACGCCGATCGTCGGCGCCAGAATCGGCGATTGGCATTTCGCGGTGAACGCCGGGCTCTCGCTGCGGCTTTCAGGTACGCAGCGCGAGGTGGAGTTCGCGCCGGCGGCGATGGCGATGTTCGAGCTGAACGAGCGGCATCAGGTCGGGCTCGAGTACTACGGCTCACTCGGCCCTATCAAGCGCTTTCTGCCGCGCGAGGAACGCGGTCATGTCCTCTTCGCGGCCTGGAATTACGATGCCGGCGCTCTCGGCCTGAACGTCGGCGTCGGCCGCGGCTTCACCGATAGCTCGGATAGCTGGGTCGCGAAGATGATCCTGGGCATGAAGCTCAAGTAGCTGCGCGAATGCTCGCAGGGTGCGCTGCTAGCGCACCGCTAGCGGGGCTTCGTCAGGTACTCACTGTTGACGCAGTTGGCGAGCTTGCCGTCGCGCAGATAGAAGTACGCCGTCTCCATCGCCTTGCGCCGCAGGTCCTCGAACGAATCCGGACTGTAGTACGCGGAATGCGGATTCAGCAGCACGCGCCCGCGAATCCATGGCTCGTTCGCCTGCCACGCCGCAACCCAAGGATCCTCGGTCGATGCCGGTTCCTTCGGCAGCACGTCGAGGCCGACGCACGCGAGCTTGCCGCTCTTGAGTCCGTCGAGCAGCGCCGTCGTATCGCAGATTTCGCCGCGCGCGGTGTTGATGACGATCGCGTCCTTTTTCATCGCCCCGACTGCAGAGGCGTCGATCAGGCGCCGCGTCTCGCGCGTGAGCGGCGCGTGGATCGACACGACGTCCGCCATGCCGAGCAGCTCGTTGAGCGACCACGCGCGCGTGAAGCCGAAGGGCAGCTCCGCGCCGTTCGGCAGGTTCGGATCGTAGAAGGCGACGTCCATGCCGAACGCGCTCGCACGCAATGCCGCCGCAGTACCGATGCGTCCGAAGCCGACGACGCCGAAACACATCTTGCGCAGCCTGCGCGCGGTGGTGTTCGCCGTCTGCGACCAGTTGCCCTGAAGGTTCTCGCGCAGCGCCCCATCGAGCTTCGCGATGCCGCGCGTGAAGGCGAGCATCATCGCGATCGCGCTGTCGGCGACTTCGGTGGTGCCGTAATCCGGAACGTTGCACGCGGGGATGCCCGCTTTCCCGAGCGCCTCCAGGTCGAGCACGTCGAAGCCGACGCCGTGCCGCACGACGATGCGCGCGCGCTTCAGATGCGGGATGACGGCGGCGTCGACGGGCATGCGCGCCGTGATGACCGCGTCGCAGCGTTCCCAATCGCTCAATGGAATCGCGTCGAAGCTTCGCTGCCGCGGATTGAGCAGCTCGACGTCGCCGGAACCGACGGCTGCTTCGATATCGAGCTCGGGCGCCCGGCTGTCGGTGTAAAGAATCGTGAATTTCTGAGCCAACTGTGTTCTCCTGAATCAGCGCTCGCGCGGCTCGCGCCCGCGCTCTCGCTGCTGTTGCTGACGTTGCTGCTGGCGTTCGATCTGCTGCTGCTGACGCTGTAGCTGTTGTTGCTGCCGAAGCTGTTGTTGCTGCTGACGTTCGAGCTGCTGCTGACGCTGGCGTTCGACCTGCTGTTGCTGGCGCTGCTCCTGCTGCTGTTGAAAACGCTGCTGCCTTTCACTGGGCTGTTGCTGCCGTGACTGCTCGCGCGCCGGGTCCTGCTTTTTCCTGCCGTCCGCGCGCTCCTCCGCCGCTTTCTTGCGCGCTTCCTGTTGCGCCCTGCGTTCCTCGTCCCGGGTCTTCTGCGCGCCGTTTCTTTCCTCGTCCCGCTTCTTCTGCGCGTCCTTTCTTTCCGCTTCGCGCTTCTTCTGCGAGTCCTTGCGCTCGTCTTCACGCTTTTTCTGCGCGTCTTTCTGTGCGTCTTTCTGTGCGTCCTTCTTCGCCTCCCGCTGCTTCCCGCGATCGTCGTCGGCCGTTTTGCGCGCATCCTGCTGCGCCTTGCGCTCGGCCTCGCGTTTCTGCTGCGCGTCCTGCCTGTCCTCCTGGCGCTGCTTCTGCTTTTCCTTGCGATCGTCCTGCTGTTTACGACGCTCCTCGTCGGCTTTCTTCTGCGCATCCTGCCGCTGCCGGCGCTGCTCCTGCCTGCGCTGATGCTGCTCCGCGAACTGCCGCTGGAACTCGACGCGGCGCTCGACCGCGCGCCGGTCCACCTGCGCGTGCCGCTCGTAAAACGGCGGCGGCTTCGGCAGCAGCCGCGGCGGCTCCTGCACGTTCTGGTGTGCGAAGGCCGTCTGCCCGCGCCGCACCGGCACCTCGCCCGTCGCGCGCCGGATCACCGTCTCGCCTTCGTTGACCTTGTCGTAGGTCCCGGGCTCGCGGTCCGCTTTCTGGCCCGGCGGCGGCGGCGGATAGTATGCAGGCTCGTGGTCGGTCCCGCGAATCCCGATCGTCGCCGTCGGCGTCCTGACCTGGTAGGCCGCAGGGTTCGATTGGCCGATCAGTCCCGTGATCGAGCGCAGCGCACCCCGCACGAGCGCGAGCGTCGCCGAATTCTGCTGCGGCTCGCCGTCCGGATCGTAGCGATAGATGTCGAACCGCAATTCGGTTTCCGGACGCACCGTGATCGTCGCACCGTCGTTCATCGCGAGCAGCGCCCAGGCATCGGTCGCGACTCTCACGATGTCGCCCTGTTCGAGGATCGCCGCGGGCTGTGCACGCCGCTCGCGTCCCGCGGTCCAGATGCGCACGTCGCCTTCCATCGAATGAACGCGGCCGATCCCGGTAGGCGCCGCGGAGGTGTCCGGCCCCGAGCCGGGCGCGGACGACGTACCCTCGTCGCGGCCGCACGAAGCGAGCAGCACGAACGCCAAAACGCACGCAGCGAGCGTGGCGAACGAACATCCGAACCGCCCCCATGGGTGTCTCACCCCATCTGCCCTCTTTTTCCGCACGAGTATATGCCACGGACTCCCGCGCGCCGCCTTGACCGCGCCGCGGCGTCAGTGGAAGCTTTCGCGTCCCCCGTCACGGAGCACCTCATGACTTCCGAAGCGCTCAAGCTCGTCACACCGTCGGTCCGGGAGCGCGTCAGCGCCCAAGAATGGGAGGCGCGCGTCAATCTCGCCGCGTGCTACCGGCTGGCGGCGCACTACCGCATGACCGATCTCATCTACACGCACATTTCGGCGCGCGTGCCCGGCCCCGAGCATCACTTCCTCATCAACGCGTTCGGCCTCACGTGGGACGAGATCAGCGCATCGACGCTGGTGAAGGTCACGCTGGACGGCGACGTCGTGGACGATCCGTCCGGCTGCGGCATCAACCGCGCGGGCTACGTCATACACGGGGCGATTCACCGTGCGCGGCCGGACGTGCACTGCGTGATGCACACGCACACCGCCGCGGGCGTCGCGGTTTCCGCGCAGGACCAGGGACTGCTGCCGCTCTCGCAGCACGCGATGCGCTTCACCGATTGCATGGCGTATCACGATTACGAAGGCCTCGCGCTCGATCTCGACGAGCAGGCGCGGCTCGTGCGCGACCTCGGCCCGCACAACGCGATGATTCTGCGCAACCACGGGCTCATCACGTGCGGCGGCTCCGTCGCGGAAGCATTCGACTACATGTATTACCTCGAGCGCGCGTGTCAGTCGCAGGTCGGCGCGATGGCCGGCGGGGCGAAGCTCCGGATGCCACCCGGCGAAGTGACACGCAAGACAGCCGCGCAGTTCGCCGCGCTCGCGTACAAACAGCACAGCATCGAGTGGAAAGCGCACCTGCGCATGCTCGATCGCCAGGACCCGAGCTACAAAACCTGACAAACACCGTCATTGCGGCGAAGGCCGGAAACCAGAACTGGACCTCGGCCTGCGCCGGGGTGACGAACTGAAGGAGCCTCGAATGACCAAGCACGTCGTACGCGCTGGCGCTCTGGCGCTCGCTGCGCTCTGCATCGCTTCCACCCACGCTGCCACGGCCTGGAAGCCCTCGAAAGCCGTGGAGCTCATCGCGACGAACGCGCCGGGCGGTGGCTCCGACCGCATTCTGCGCATCATGGCGACGGTGTTGCAGGACAAGAAGCTCCTCAGTGTCCCGGTGAACGTCGTAAACAAGCCCGGCGGCGGCGGTGCCATCGCGTACGCGTATCTCAATCAGCATCCGGGCGACGGTCACTATCTCGTGCTCGGCAGCAAGACGATCCTCACCAACAACATCCAGGGACGCGGGCCGCACTATGGCGAGTTCACGATCGTCGGACTGCTGTTCAGCGAATACATCTCGATCGTCGTGAAGCCCGATTCTCAGTTCAAAACCGGAAAGGAGCTGATGGAGCGCCTGAAGAAAGATCCGTCCGCGCTCGCGTTCGGCATCGCGACCAGCATCGGCGGCGGCAATCATCAGGGTGCGGCGGCGGCCTTCAAGGTGTCCGGAATCGACGTGCGCAAGATGCGCACGGTGATCTTCCCTTCGGGTGGCGCGGCCACGACGGCGCTCCTCGGCGGCCACGTCGACGTCGTTCCGATCAGCGCCGCGTTTGCAGGCTCGATGGCGAAGCAGGGTCAGGTCCGCGTGCTCGCGGTGAGCTCGCCGTCCCGGCTGCCGGGCGCGCTCGCCGACGTGCCGACCTATAAGGAGCAGGGGCTGGACACCGTCGTCACCCAGTGGCGCATCGTCGTCGGGCCCAAGGGCATGAGTGACGCGCAGGTCGCCTACTGGGAAGACGCGTTGCGCCGATTGCGCGAAACAGACGAATGGAAAAAGGAGCTCGAGGCGAACGCGTGGAAGGCCGAGAACCTGACGAGCGCCGAAGCGCGCAAGTTTCTCGAGCGCGAGAACGGCGAGATGCGCACGTTCCTCGGCGAGCTCGGTCTCGTGAAATAACGGCGGGCGTGGCGGACAACGGGGGAAAAGATCACATTAGAATGGACCGGTCATAAAGACACGCAAATCCATGGAACTCAAATCACGCCGCCACACCGCGAATGACCTCAGCGGGGCCATCGAGCTCTGCTATACGAACGGCTGGACCGATGGGCTGCCGGTGATCCCACCGACCGCCGAGCGCATCGAAGCGATGCTCAACGCCGCCAGTCTCGAAGCCGACCGGCAGCTCGCGTTCATCGAGAACCGCCAGGTCTCCGTCACGGCGGAGAAGGTGGCGATCAACGCGGTGATGGCCGGCTGCAAGGCCGAGTACATGCCGGTGATCGCCGCGACCGTCGCGGCGCTTGCCGATCCGCTGTACGGCTACCACGGTCCCGCGACGAGCACGGGCGGATCGGCGGTATTCATGCTCGTGAACGGGCCGATCGCGCGCGAGATCGGGTTGAATTCCGGCGACAACCTGTTCGGCCCCGGCTGGCGCGCGAACGCGACGATCGGACGCGCGATCCGGCTCGTCATGCGCAACGTGATCGGCACGCTGCCCGGCGAGCTCGACAGAAGCTCGCTCGGGCACACCGGCAAGTACACCTTCTGCATCGCGGAGAACGAAGTCGACAGCCCGTGGCCGCCGTTCCATACGACGCGCGGATTTCGCGCCGACCAGAACGCCGTGACGATCTTTGCCGCGCTCGCGCCGCACCAGTATTCCAACCGCCTCAGCGCCACGCCGGAAGGTGTTCTGGACACGGCGTGCGGCACGATGAAGATTTCGGCAGGCAGCGGGCGGCAGCCGCAGTACGCGATGGTTTTCGCCGGCGAGCATCAGGAGATCTTCAGGAAAGCCGGCTGGGCGCGCGAAGACGTGCAGCGCTACGTGTTCGACCGCTCGCAATCCACGCTGGCGGAACTGAAGCGTCTGAATCTGATCGCCGGCGCGGTCACGGCCGAAGACGAGCGCACCAAGTACCCGCTGGTGCAGCAGCCGCAGGACCTGCTGGTGATCGCGGCCGGCGGTAAAGCCGGCGTGCAGTCGGCGTTCATACCGGGCTGGGGCGGCAAGGAAGGCTCACAAAGCGTCACGAAAGAAATAGTGACGCAGTGACGCAGTGACGCAGTGACGCAGTGACGCAGTGACGCAGTGACGCAGTGACGCAGTGACGCAGTGACGCAGTG
>Ga0196978_1000762_pt1 | contig 15636 bp, 11 predicted proteins | sample S3v_2013CmetaG_FD_155491 | JGI IMG/M metagenome (GOLD analysis project Ga0196978, IMG submission 155491) | Soil microbial communities from Anza Borrego desert, Southern California, United States - S3+v_20-13C | ecosystem: Environmental > Terrestrial > Soil > Desert | place: USA: California... | reverse complement strand
GTCGGCTACGTAAGGCATCAGGGCGATGTGGCGGGCGCGCTTGACGGCCTGCGATACTTTGCGCTGGTATTTTACGGAGGTGCCGGTGAGACGGCGGGGCAGCAGTTTACCCTGCTCGTTGACGAACTTCAGAAGGAAGTCAGCGTCTTTGTAATCGATGTAGCGGATGCCGGCTTTCTTGAAGCGGCAGTACTTTTTCTTTTTCACTTCAACCGTCGGCGGGTTGAGGTAACGGATCTCGCTCGTGTTGGTGGTGGCAGGAGCGGACGTTGCGGGTGTTGCAGTGGTTTCAGCCATTGTTTTAAGTCCTTTTTACGGTTCGTGATTACGCGCTGGCGGCAGCTTCTTTCTTCGCTTTCGCCTTGCTGCGGCGCTTCTCGTTGTAAGCCAGCGAATGCTTGTCAAGACGGACCGTCAGGAAACGAAGCACACGCTCGTCGCGCTTGAAGTTCAGTTCGAGCTGGGCAACAGCCCTGTTGTCACCTTCGAACTCGAACAAATGGTAATAACCGGTGGACTTCTTTTGGATCTGGTAAGCCAGCTTTCTCAGGCCCCAGCTCTCCTCATGGGTGATCTTCGCACCCAAATCGTTCAGGATCTTCCTGAACTTCGCCACCGCCTCCTTTGCCTGGTCGTCAGACAAAACGGGAGTTAAAATGAAGACGGTTTCATACGTGCTCATGTACTGTTTTTGTTTTGGTTAACTGTTGATTATCCCCTTTTTGGGGACGGCAAAGGTAGGAAAAGTGTTTGGATTGTGCAAGAATGCGCCTCGGGCACAAAAAAGCAGGGGCTTGGGTTTTCACCGCACCGGAACGCGCCGCCTCAGTTCTTCCAGGAAGCCTTCCACCTCATCCACGTTAAAAACCAGCTGATCCGTACGCCTTTTCAGCCCGAAAAGCCCCCTGACCTCCACCGGCTCCTTCAAGAGCAAGCGCATGTTCGGTCGTCCCGCCAGCCCGCAATCCAACGCGCGGGGATATTTTCGTTTGTCAAAACTTTTGACCTGCTCCGCCGAGCGCACGAGCGACAGGTCGATGTCGGCGTTCCAGCGGATGCCGGTTCTGAACAGCAATTTGCCTTCGTCAAATACGAGCGGCCTTTTGATGATCGCGGCCAGGTCGGCGATGAGGAAGATCAGCGTGTAGATGCTCAGCACCGTCGCGGCGACGGCGGCGCCTTTGCTCCAGTTCCACAGCAGCAGGTGCACCCCGGTCGTCTCGGCGAGCATCACGAAGCACAGCACGGCCCACAGGCTCGCGTAACCTGTACGCTGGTGGGTGGAAAAATATTTTTGCCCGGGCAGTACTTCTTTTTTTCCCAGCCAGAAGAAAAGCCCGTATCGCACCGTGCCGATCTCCCCCGCCACCAGCGAAACGGGGCCGGAATTGCCGAACGCTTCACGGAGCGATCGCTCGAGGTTGAACAGGAAATCACGCCTTTCGGAAGAAAATTTTTTATACGTCCTCACGATTTTCCTGATGCGCGTAAAACCGTACACGGCGATCAGCAGCTCCGTCACGATCAGCAGCTTTTTGACCTGGTCGAGATGCTGCTGGTTTTCCGGGGGCAGCAGGAGCGTCGCAAGACCGGTGCAGAGCAGGAAAACGATCAGCGTGGCGGCCGGGAAAGTTTTTGCTTTTCGCTGCACGAGGAAAAAATACAGCAGCGGGATGACGAGGGTGAGATCCAGCGTGACGGCCAGCGAAAGCAGATCGGGGTGCGCGCGGAAATCGGAAGTATGGATCACCCAAAAACCGGCGGCGGCGATCAGCGCGGCGATGCCGGCGAAGGAAGCGATGCGGATGCGCGGAGAAAGTGCGTTCGTCATAAAGAGGAGTTTTACCTGATCCATAAAAGCAACAAGCATCCCCGGCCTACTGTTCGGCGAACCGCGAAAATGCCTTGCGGCCTACACCTCCTCTTCGTTGAACCGCAACAGGTTCCCGAACGGATCTTCGATCTCCATCTGCTTCGTGCCCCAGGACGTTGATTGAATTTCAGGCGTTGCCTCGTAGCGCGCGATGAATTCTTTTCGCAGCGCTTCGATGCCGCCCGTCTCCACGAACACGATCACGCCCGCGCGGAAACGCTCGTTCTCCGAAAGGTGCAGCACCAGGTCATTTTTCGACACCTGCATGTACACCGGCGCGGAATCGCCGAAGCGATGCTCCCAGTCGAGCGTAAAGCCGAGCTGCTCCACGTAAAATGCAACAGCTTTTTTATAATCGAGGATGCGGAAGGTTGGAATGGCCTTGAGCCTGATCGTGTTCATTTTCCGCTTGCGTTAAAATTTATCACGCTATTTGCTTACTTCAAACTTCCGGCTGAACGTTCCGAGCGGGCTCGACAGCGTCGCTGCGTAAATGCCCGGCGCGAGGCCGAGCGCGTGATGATCGAGACGGAGCTGGTGGCGGCCGGGAGCATAGTGTTGCTGCTGCACGTTCACCAGCGATCTTCCCTGCAGATCGGTGACGGAAAAAGAGACGTCCGCCGGTTGCGCGAGCTGAAAATCGAACGTGGTGAACGTGATGGACGGATTCGGGTACGCGGGATAAACGATCAGCGCGGAGTGATCAGCGGGCTCCGATTCTACCGAAACCAATTGCGCCTGCGTCACGCAAGCCGTCCAGGCCTTCTGGCTCGAGGTGCCGCCCACCCAGAGCAAATGAATTTTTCCCTGGTACGCATCCATGCCCATGTAATCCGAATGCAGCCAGCCCAGCGTGGAAGCCTGCTGGCTCACCTGCACGTTCTGGAAAGTCTGCCCGCCGTCGCTCGACCAGGCCAGGTAATAATGCAGCGTGTCGTCGAAATTATCCGTGTTCAGGCGCGCGTCGAGGTACGAGACATAGACCCAGCCTGAAGAAGGATCGACGACGACGGTGGGCAGGATCTGGCTGCGCGTCGTCAGGTCGTCGTTGATGCGCTGCGTGCTCCAGGTTTGTCCGCCGTCGCCGGAGCGCGCCAAAAAAATATCGGGGTTGTTCGTGCCGTTGCGCGTATCGCTCCAGGTGCAATACAGATTCCCGTTGTACGCACCGCCGCTCACGTCGCAGGCCAGCGAGGTCATCAGGGACGCCAGGCCCATCGAATGATCGATCAGGAAAGAAAATTCGTTGTTCGGCTGCACGTTATTGTCCACGATCACCGGCGATGCCGGCCAGGTCACGCCGCCGTCTGTAGACTTTTTAAAATGGATCTCGTTCGGCAAGCCCCCGCACCAGGTCACGTTCACTTCGCCGGACGGGCCGACCGCGATGCCACCGCCGATCGGCGGAACGAAAGACGGATCGACGTCCAGCGTATCGCGCTGCGACCAGGTTTGCCCGGCATCCGCAGAATGCTGCACGAACAGGTAGCCCGCATTGGTGCAGCCGGAAGCGTAGCGCAGCGTCCAGGTGCTGTATATTCTCCCGTTGTACGGCGAGCCGGGAATTCGATCGATAGCGAGCCAGCTTTTGTCCTCGAAGCAGTTCGCCTCGCCGAACACCGTCTCCGTTCCCCAGCTCAGGCCGAGATCATCCGAGCGCAGCGTGCGGAACAGCGAGTTCATATCCATAGCCTGGTAGAAAAAATGACCGGCCGTATCCGCCGCCAGCACAATGTCGCCCGCGATCTGCGCGGAAGAAAAATTCGAAAGATGATCTTCCGTCCAGCTCAATCCGCCGTCGGTGGAGCGGTAGATCACGTCGGAATTCGTCGCGCCGATGAGGTAATCGGGAAATTTCGGATTGATCACGATGGTGCATTCCGCATCCGAGGCGGAAGCGTCGACGAGCACGTTGGTGAATGGTGATTGCGCGTGCAGCGTCGACGCAAGCAGGAAAGCGGGCAGCGTGCGAATGATCTTTCCGAAACGTTGAGACGGCATCATCTTCTGAAGAATTTCTGCATCGCGGCGACCATTTTATACTTCCAGCCCAAACTGCTTCGCATGATGCAGCGCATGCTTGTGCAGCAAATGGATCCAGTCATCGAACGTAAATTCTCCCGCCATGGGATTCAGCGTGCGGCGCTCGGGCTGCTCTTCGAAGAAACGGATGAAAAATTCGAACGCCGCTTCCATTTCGGTCACCGCTTCCTGCATGTCCGCGGTGCGCGGCGGCGGCGGGACGGCGGGCAAAATAGCATTGCGCATATTTTCCTTGAACGGTTTATCGCTCAAAAAGAACATCCGTGTTTTCTCCTGCAGCTCGGGCGGCAGCGCGGGCGGGTAAGTGATCTGCGCGGCGGCGATGCGCAGCGTGTCGGTGAGGTGCTCCACCATCTGCTGGGCGTTCATCAATCCCCAGGCGCCTTTCTTCCCGGCGGGAAGCGTACGCAGCAGGGCGGGAAATTGCGTTTGCAGGAAGGAGAGCTTTTGGTTCATGCTTAAAGGTAAGATCGTTTTTCAGAACGGGGCAACGCTTCGCTGCAACAAGCAGCGCTTGGCTTGCAAAAAGGCTGCGCCTGGAGCAACGATCGTTTATCGCTCAGCTCACCGCTTCACCAATCGCGAGCTCAGCGGAGCTCCGTTCTCGTCCGTCAGTTTCAGAATGTAAACGCCGCGCGCCCAGTCCGCACAATCGATCGACGTTTGCGCTGCGCTCAGCGTGAAACGCTTCACTGTCCTGCCTTGCAGATCGAGCACCTGCGCCTGCAGCGGCGTGCTGAAGGATGCGAGCGAAATGATCCATTGCTCTTCCGCGGGATTCGGGAAAACGGAAATCCCGCTCGTCATTTCTTCCTCGACGCTCATAGGCGAGCAGGCCACGAATTGCCAGCCCGTGTTGTTCGCCACGTTGTTGCTGTTCGCGCCGAGGAAACGCTGGCCGGGACCGGTGCCGTTCATGTCGCGCACGTAGATGTAATCCGTGCAGAAATACGGCTGCAGCAGGTTCAGCGTGCTCTGCGTGCCGATGCCCGAAGCCACCCACTGGATAGGAAAGCCGGGCTGCCCGAACGCGTCGAAATATTGCGTGATGGTTTGCGTGCGGCCGGATTCGAATTCGTAGGTCCGACCGACCGAAAGCTTCAGCGTATCGAAAGTATTGTCCGCCGTAAAAGTGCCGTCGCCGCCGATGGAGCAATAAACGAACGTTTGCACGTCGCCCGGTTGCGTGTCCATGAGCAGGTCGCCGTTGATGAGCGCTTTGCCGAAATAATTGTTAGCGCTGCTCACCTGCCCGAGCTCCATGTTGCCGCCGATGGTGATGTATTGAATGGAATCTGCCGGGGCGTTGCTGGGCGTGTGCATAAGAAGGTCATTCGCCACCTGCGCATACGTAAGATCGATGTCGCCGTAGCCGTTGATCCAGAGGTGATCGTGGCAGATCAGCGAATCGATGCGGTTGGAGGGGCGGCGGATCTCGCCGTAGCTGCGGAAGATCACTTTTTTCGCATGCGTGTTGGTGCCGCGGTACACCTGGTCCATCATTACGCCGCTCGTGCTGTAGAATTCCACGAGATTGAATTTGAAACGGCTGGTTTTTCCGTGCACGTAAAAATCACCCAGCTCGATGCGGATGATCGCGCTGTCGGCGTCGAGCGTGATCAGGCTGTCGGTGATCGCAAAGCTGGCATACGAGCCCGGGAGCGTCACTGTCGAAGTGCCGAGAAATAAGCTGCGCGGCGCATTGCCGGAGGACGTAAAATCGGCGCAGCGGATGTTGTGGTTGTTCGTACGCAGCACGCCGAGGCTCAGCATAATTTCATTGGTGGAATGCAGCGAATCCTGCAGCGTCCATTCCCCGCCGAAGCCGTTGAACTCGAGCGCGCCCGAAAAAGTGCGGCCCGCCGAAGTGACCGTCATCCCGCTGCTCAGCGTTTCCATGCTGACCGTGCCGTTGAACGCGAGGTTCATGCCTGCGGAAAAAGCCAGCGAGCCGTAGATCTTCAGCGTGATGTTCGGGTTCAGCGCAGCGAAGGACGGCATGTTGGTCACGCCCGTCCAGTCCATGTGCCGGCAATACACGATCGTTTGGTCGGCGGTAACGGTTTGTCCCGGGCCGCTGAACGAATTCGCGTCGAAGAACACGTCGTCGAGCGAGGAAGGCACCTGCGTATGAAACGTGCCGCCGCCGGAAGTCGTGGCCCAGTGTGCGGCGTAATTGCTCCAGTTGCCGCTGCCGCCTACCCAGTAGTAATTGGCGGCGTTGGTGCAAACGGGAAGCAGAAGCGTGAGAAGAAGTAGCGTTCGGATCATAAGAGTGGGTTTATAAAACAAGGTACGATGATTTTTTCCGCGAGCTGCGGCAGTACCTATAACGGAGGGTGGGGAAAAAGATACAGTTTCAAAAAGGCAACGCTGCGCGGCAATAACGCAACGCTTCGCTTGCAAAAAGCTGCGCTTGAAAAATGTGCTTTTTATTTGTTGCCTTTTTTTCCTTTGCAGGCGAAGCGTTGCCCCTTTAGCGCGAAGCGTTGCCTTTCCCGCCGATACTTTCTGCCACAACTATGCGAATGTCCTCCGCACTTCCTTCCGCAGCATGCCCAGCGTCTCCGGCATCATCTCTTTCAGCGGGCGTTTGGAAATACCCGCGCGCAGCCACGCAAAAAAGTAGAGCTGGTTGTAGGCCATCCACCAGCTGCCCGCGCGGCAGAGTTTTTTGCGCAGGCTTTGCAGCGTTTCCTGCATGAGCTTCCTGCGTTCGCTTTCGGTGGCGGCTTTCTGCAGGGCGATGAACAATTCCGGGATCGCGCTTTCGGGATCTTTCCCGTGGCCGTAGCGCTGCAAAAAATTTTTCAGCTGCCGGCTGAGGTTTTCCACTGTTTCGGTGCGGCCGAGATCGTGCAGGATGAGCAGGCGCAGGACGAGGCTTTTCAGCAACAACCGGTAACGCCGGTACTCCACTTCCTCGTCGTTCACCAGCGGGCTGAGCACGCGCAGGGCCTGGCGGCTGTTGCCAGCGGCGTACAAAGCGAAGGCGGCATTGTAGGCCACCGTCTCGCGGAACACGGGCGTGTAAGGGTGCGGCGACAGCGACAGGGTGCGGATCAGCGGCATTAATTTTTCGATCCCGGCGAAGCGTCCTTCCAGGCAAAGCAGGTGCAGCTTCAGCTCCACGTCGTACAACCTCCGCTTGAGCGCGAGCTGCGGGCTGAGCTGCGCGGCGAAGCGGGCGGGCAATTCTTCCCAGCGCTTCAGCCCCAGCGCCACCTCGCGCGCATGCCCGAACCAGGTGGCGACGACGGTAATGTTGAACAGCAGCGTGATGTAATAGTCGAGCTCGTGCCGCGTGGCTTCCGGCTCCTCATCGAAAATTTCCAGATGGCGGCGGCCGTGCTCCAGCGAGAGCTGCGGATCCTGGATGAGGCTGGAATAATGGCAGAGCGCGTGGTACATGTGAAATTTCGCCGTGGGCGAGAGCGCCAGCTTTTCGTTGCGCAGCAGCGGGTGCGTGAAGATGCGGTCGAGCTCGCGGCGCTGCGCGGGAGTGCGGACGAAATCGTGGCGGCGCGTGAAGGCGAAGATGGCGTATGACAATTGCTGGTACTCGTTCATATTGGCGATCACGGCCAGCAATTGCTTTTTCTCCTCGCTCAGAGCCTGCACGAGCTTCACGTCCTCGTAGCGCTGGATGTGCGCTTCGCGGCGCAGCAGGATGTCGAGCTGCAGCTGGTAGGAGAAGCAGGCTTTCGCCAGGGCCGCGGCCGTGTCGAGCAGGCGCAGCGAGGCGGTGCTCATGCCTTTCGACAGCAGCACTTCCGATTTGTTGATCAGCTGCCGCACACGCATCTCCGGCGATACTTCCCGGCCGTGCGCCATCACGCTTTCGAGCAGGCGGTGATAGAGGTAATGCTTCTGCACCGCGAGGCGGTTGCCGGTCAGGCCCAGCTGCTTCAGCGTCCCGGGATCGGGGTTGCCGGGCGTTTTGCGGCGTTCGTACCAACGATACAGCGCGAGGTAGCCTTTGTCTTTTTTCCCCCGCTCCCGCTGCGCGCCCAGCACGAAATTGCGCTTCTCGTTCTTCGACAGCGAGCGGATGAGGTGAAAAAGGGTTTCGCTTTCTTTCATTAGAAGGCTAATAGTTTTCCAACTACTTATTGATCAAAAATACATAAATGCAGGTTTAGACACATAATAAAATCGCAAGGATCGATTGGAAGGCGCTGCCGGTCTCCGGAACTTTGCAAACGGCAAACCAATCTTATATGCTCATGAAAAAACTTTACCTCCTTATCGGAATCCTCGCGTGCGCAACTTCTGCGCAGGCGCAATGCGCGCATGATCCCACGATCACGCCCTCCAACCTGATCCTCTGCCCGAACGAAAGCGATACGCTCTGGACGCAGGCGTACGACAGCTACCAGTGGTACCGCGGCGGCAACCCGATCCCCGGCGCCACCAACCAGTACCTCGTGGTGAGCTACGCCAACGACGCCGGCTATAATTTCACCGTCGAAGCCACGCTGAACAGTTGCACGGAAATGTCGCCGCAGGTGCTCGTCGACGGCTGGGCTTTCCTCGGACCGGTGGTGATGACGGCGGGCGACCCGGGCACTGTGGACGGCAACGGCGTGCAGCACAACTGTCCCGGCGACACGGTGATCCTCGTGTTCATGCAGCCCTACGACATCAACATCCAGTGGTACGACAACGGCAGCCCGATCGCCGGCGCGAACGACGATACGCTCATCGTCACGCAGGGAGGCGATTTCACCGTGTGCGGCTCGCCGTCGATCTGCCCGAACTACAACGCCTGCCTGGGCGTCACCGTCAGCATCCAGTTCTGGCCGGTGATCACGCCCACGATCGCGATGCAGGGCAACATGCTCGTGGCCACGCCGGGAAATGCAGCCGCGTACCAGTGGTACCTGAACGGCAACATGATCAACGGCGCGACGGCTTCGAGCTACCAGCCCACGGGCCCGGGCAATTACACGGTGGAGATCACCGACGCCAACGGCTGCCGCTTCATGTCCGCCCCGTTCAACATCACAGGCATTGAAGAAAAAGGCAGCGGCGCGCTGCACGGCCTTTACCCGAACCCCGCCGGAAACGAACTGAACCTCGTGCTCGGGAAAGAGAACGGTACGCTGCTCGCCTTCATCCGCGACGTGACGGGACGTGAAGTGCTGCGCGAGCAGATCAGCGCTTCGTCCATGCGTACGATCAACGTAGAATCGCTGCAGCCGGGCATTTATTTCGTCGAGCTGCAGGACGAACAAGGCTCGCGCCGTGGGTCGGCGCGTTTTGTGAAGAAGCACTGAGGGGTGCTTCTGTTTTGTGCAGGAAAGGCTGTCCGGATGGATGGCCTTTCTTTTTTTGAACCGGATCTAACAAAAGATCGAACAGGCGAGCAGGGAACATTCGATTTTGAAGTTCCGCCGTTTACAAAACAACTTCGGTGTTCAACATTCCCTGTTCGATATTTAATCCGGCATACCTGCACGTCGACTAACGGTCGACGTTTTTTTGCCAGGCATCGTTTTCTTCCCCTGGAACAGGATCGCCTTTCCTAATTTCGTTTCATGAAGTGTGGTTGGATAGTGTTGTTGACAAGCGTCCTGTTTTTTTCTCTTCCCGCAGGAGCGCAGACGCAGACGGCTGAGGTCAAGCCTGCCGCCCGCCTGGTGGAGGACGCGCCGATAAAAGCTTTCGATACCACCCAGATCAAATTCTTCGCTCCCTTCCTGAAACAATTCGCAGCCGACACTTCGGAGCAATTGCTCGCGATGGCCTATTTCCCGGGCCTGATGGAGCGCACTTACGCGCACATCTGGGAGCGCGACGGCAAATGCTGGACCTCGTGGTACAAGGACGCGTTCAGCGAGCGCAAAGCGCAGCAATGCGGCGGCGACGTGAACCGCGAGCTCGACACTTTGCTGCGTCACGCCCCGATCGGCTCGTTCACCATCGAAGCGCGCGTGCCCAGCGTGAACAACGGCACGTTCATCTTCTGCCACCAGAAAGGCGGGCGGATCTGGCTGAACGTCTACTATGCATCGGGCGACATGCACGCGCTTTCGGTAGCGGAGAAAAAATCGCTGAAGGAATTACTGAAGGTGAGCGATTTTATGCAGAAGCATAAGCCGTAGTTTCTGAAAACAGCTTCTCTTCTGCGCAATTCCCGATCACCCGCTACCTGTGCGCGATATTTAAGGTACAATCGAAAAGTCAAGTCTCTTTCGCTGAGGAACTTTATCGGCTGAAAAAATTTTTAGCGGGCATTTATCCACAGCCTCGCGCCCCTTTGTTGATAATCTCCGCATTCGCCCCCGCCCTAAATCCCTATTTTTGTCCATCCCTTCATGGAAAACTTCATCGTCTCCGCCCGCAAGTACCGCCCCGCCACCTTCGATTCCGTCGTAGGCCAGGGCAGCATTACCACGACGCTGAAGAACGCCATCCGCAGCAACCACCTCGCGCAGGCCTTCCTCTTCTGCGGGCCCCGCGGCGTAGGCAAAACCACCTGCGCGCGCATCCTGGCGAAAACGATCAACTGCTCGAACCTCACGCCGCAAACCGAAGCCTGCAACCAGTGCGATTCCTGCACCTCGTTCAACAGCGGGCAGTCGCTGAACGTGTACGAGCTCGACGCGGCTTCGAACAACTCGGTGGACGATATCCGCAACCTCGTCGACCAGGTGCGCTTCGCGCCGCAGCTCGGGCAGTACAAAGTGTACATCATCGACGAGGTGCACATGCTCTCGCAGGCGGCGTTCAACGCTTTCCTGAAAACGCTGGAAGAGCCGCCGCGCCACGCCATCTTCATCCTGGCCACCACCGAGCGCCACAAGATTCTGCCTACCATCCTCTCGCGCTGCCAGATCTTCAACTTCAACCGCATCCAGGTCGACGACATCGCGAAACACTTGGCATACATCGCGCAAAGTGAAAACGTGAGCGCCGAACCCGACGCCCTGCACGTCATCGCGCAGAAAGCCGACGGCGCCCTCCGCGACGCCTGCTCCATCTTCGACCAGGTGGTCACCTTCGCCGGCAGCAACGTCACTTATAAATCCGTGATCGAGAACCTGAACGTGCTCGATTACGATTATTATTTCCGCGTCACCGATCAAATTCTCTCCGAAAACATTCCGCAGGCCCTGCTCACCTACAACGAAGTGCTGCACAACGGCTTCGACGGGCACGTGTTCGTCGCCGGCCTGGCGGAGCACCTGCGCAACCTGCTCGTGTGCAAGGACGCCTCCACGCTGCAGCTCCTCGAAGCCGGCGCCAACATCCGCGAGAAATACAAAGAGCAGAGCGGCCGCTGCAGCCAACCCTTCCTGCTCCGCGCCCTGGGCCTCATCAACCGCTGCGACGTGAGCTACAAGACCGTGCGCAACCCGCGCCTGCTGGTCGAGTTCACGCTCATGCAGCTTTGCTCGCTGAGCAGCAACGGCGGGGACGCCGAAAAAAAAAATGACACCGTAATCCCCGTCCTGAAAAAGAACGGCAGCGAAAGCAGCGGCGCCTCCACCGTCGTCACGGCGAATCCCATCGCTTCCAACGGAAACGCCCAGGCGCAACCGGTTACTTCCGAAGAAAAATTAGCCGCCGTCGTTTCCAACGTGCAGCCCCCGCGCCCCGAAACGTTGGTGCAGAACGGAACGGAAATTTCCGGCAAGCCCGTCAGCGAGAACGGCAACGGCCTCGCGCATGTGAATGGCAACGGTAACGGCAGCGTCAACGGAAACGGCAGCGCGAACGGCCAGCGCAAGGCCACGCTCAAAAGCGTCGGCAGCATCAGCAGCTTCGTGAGCGCCGGCAGCAAGGACGAGAAGCAGACGCAGCTCGCCGAGGTGAAATCGTCTCTCGGCGTGGCGGAAGTGCAGGACTTCACCGAAGAGCAGTTGAATACGGTGTGGAACGAGTTCGCGCTCGGCGTCAAAGCGAAGAGCATGAACGATTACGTGATCCTCACCGCGCCGCGCACCCTGCAGGAAAAAACCCGCATCGAGCTCGCCGTGGCCAACGCCACGCAGGCGGAGATCATGGAGAAGATGAAAACGGAGCTTCTGCAGTACGTCCGCGAGAAGCTGAAGAATTACACGATCCAGCTCAACATCACGATCAACAAGGTGGACGACAGCCGCAAAATGTTCACCGCGCAGGAAAAGTACATGCGCATGCGGGAGATCAATCCCGATCTCGAGAAGCTGCGCAAGCAGTTTGATCTGAATTTGGATTAGCGCTTCCTTGAAAAGTCATCGCGAGCGCAGCGCAGTGAAGCGAAGCGATCTCCTTCGAGCTGCGGGCCGCCCTGCGCGCGGAGCGAGACCAACGGCGCCATTCCAGGATCATATGCTCCCGCATGTCAGGAACGGGAACTCATCGCCTGCCTCCGCTCCGCTACGGCAGGCGATGAAAGAGATCGCTTCGCTGCGCTCACGATGGTAAGAGTTGATGCGATTATACTACAGCAATCCGGGCAAGCCGGTGATCGATAGCGCCACGCTTTCGCAATCTTTAGGAAATACTGTCACTGCCAAACGCCTGATTTTTTGCATCTTCGTATCTCCTTTTCCAAATCTCATCCAATGAAAAAGCTTCTTCTTTCCCTGGCCGTGCTCGGCACGGTGCTCGGCGTTCAGCAAGCCTGCAAGCCGAAGCAGCAGGTGCAGCCCACCTACAGCGATCCGAACGCGTACTCGAACCAGCCCGTCCCGGAAACCGATCCCACGGCGAATAAAAAATATACCTACGATTCCGTCGCCGGCGATCCGCTGCGCGCGCGCATCTACACGCTGGACAACGGGCTGAAAGTGTACACCACCGTGTACAAGGACGCGCCGCGCATCCAGACCTACATCGCCGTGCGCGCGGGCAGCAAGCACGATCCGCAGAACGCCACCGGCCTGGCGCATTACCTCGAGCACATGCTTTTCAAAGGCACGGACAAGTACGGCACGAAGGATTTCGCGAAGGAAGAGCCGCTGCTGAAAGAGATCGAGCAGCTGTATGAAAAATACCGCCAGACGAAAGACGAGAAGCAGCGCAAGGCGATCTATCACCGGATCGACAGCATCTCCGGCGTGGCCGCGCAATATGCGATCGCGAACGAATACGACAAGATCACTTCGGCCATGGGCGCGCAGGGAACGAACGCGCACACCTGGGTGGAAGAAACCGTTTACGAGAACGACATTCCCGCCAACCAGCTCGAGAAATGGATCATCCTCGAAGCGGAACGTTACCGCAAGCCGGTGATGCGCCTCTTCCACACGGAGCTCGAAGCGGTGTACGAAGAAAAAAATCGCGGCCTAGACAACGACGGCAACAAAGCGTTCGAAGCGCTGATGAGCGGGCTGTTCCAGAAGCACACCTACGGCACGCAGACGACCATCGGCACGATCGAGCACCTGAAAAATCCTTCGATCGTCGAGATCAACAATTACTATGAAAAATACTACGTGCCGAACAACATGGCCATCTGCCTCTCCGGCGATTTCGATCCGGACCAGGCGGTGCGTTTGATCGACAAGCACTTCGGAAAAATGCAGCGCAAGGAGGTTCCGAAATTTATTCCCCCGCAGGAAGCGCCCATCCTCGCGCCGATCGAAAAGCACGTCTACGGCCCCGAAGCCGAAAGCATGGGCATGGCCTTCCGCCTCCCCGGCGCGGGCACGCGCGAAGCCGACCTGATGGTGATCACCGACAAGCTGCTCTCCAATGGAAAAGCAGGCCTCATCGATCTGAATTTGAACCAGGCGCAGAAAGTGCTCGGCGCGTACACCTTCACGCTGGAGATGGAAGATTATTCCATGCACGCCATGGGCGCCGACGTGAAAGAAGGTCAAAAGCTCAGCGCCGCGCGCGACCTCATCCTCGCCGAGATCGAGAAATTGAAAAAAGGCGAGTTCCCCGACTGGCTGCTGCAGGCCGTGGTGACGGACATGAAGTACCAGCTCACCAAATCGTACGAGTCGAACTCGAGCCGCGCGACCAGCCTGTACAATTCCTTCATCCTCGGCGTTTCCTGGAACGATTACGTGAAGCGCATGGACCGTCTCTCGCAGATCACCAAGCAGGACGTGATGGATTTCGTGCGCAAGTATTACAACAACAATTACGTGATGGTGTACAAGCACGCGGGCGAGGACAAGAACGTGCAGAAAGTGGAGAAGCCCGCGATCACACCCGTCATGGTAAACCGCGACGACCGCTCGCCTTTCCTCGCCGAGCTGGCCAACAAGCCTGCGGCCGAGATCCAGCCGGTGTTCGTGGATTATTCGAAAGACATCCAGGCGGTGACGCTGACGAACAGCGTGCCGATGCTGTACATGTACAACAGCGAGAACAGCACCTTCGACCTGTACTACGTGTTCGACATGGGCAAGAACAACGATCCGAAGCTGAACCTGGCCGTGAGCTACCTGCCCTATCTCGGCACGTCGAAATATTCTCCGAAGCAGCTGCAGGAAGAATTCTACAAGCTCGGCTGCACGTTCAACGTGTTCTCTTCGAATGAGCAGACCTGGGTCAGCCTCAGCGGCCTGAGCGAGAACTTCGAAAAGGCGCTGCAGCTGTTCGAGCACGTGCTCGCCGACGCGCAGCCCAACAAGCCCGCGCTGAAAAACCTCGTCGACGACATCGTGAAACAGCGCAAGGACAGCAAGCAGAACAAAGCCGCGATCCGCCAGGCCATGCAGCAGTACGGCACCTACGGACCGGTGAACCCGCTCACGAACAACCTCAGCGAGCAGCAGCTGCGCGCAGTGAAAGCCGAAGAGCTCGTCGCGCGGATCAAAGGTCTTACTTCGTACCAGCACCGCGTGCTCTTCTACGGCTCCATCGGCGTGAAGGAAGGCGCGGGGCTGCTCAACGCGCACCACAAAACACCCGCCACGCTGAAGCCCGTTCCCGAGCCGAAAAAATTCACGCGCGAGGAAACCGGCAACACGGTGTACGTGGTGGATTACGACATGAAGCAGGCCGAGATCGTCATGCTTTCGAAAGGCGGTTACTACACGCCTGCGCTCACGCCGCAGATCCGCATGTTCAACGAATACTTCGGCGGCAGCATGGGCTCGGTCGTCTTCCAGGAGCTGCGCGAATCGAAAGCGCTCGCGTATTCCACGTACGCGGCTTACAACCAGCCTTCGAAAAAAGAAGACCCGTATTACATCTACAGCTACATCGGCACGCAGGCGGACAAGCTGCCTGAAGCGATGAAAGGCATGACGGAGCTGCTAAACACGATGCCCGAAACCGAAGTGCTGTTCCAGTCGGCGAAAGCCTCGATCATGCAAAGCATGCGCAGCGAGCGCATCACCAAATCGGGCGTGCTCTTCAGCTATGAAAGCGCGCGCAAGCTGGGCCTGAACTACGACATCCGCAAGGACATCTACGAAAAGCTCCCGGCGATGACGCTGGCCGACGTGCGCAGCTTCCAGCAGCAGTACATGAAAGGAAAGCCCTATACGGTGCTGGTGCTCGGCAAAAAAAGCGAGCTGGACGTGAAAGCGCTCGAAGCGTACGGGCAAGTGAAATACCTGACGCTGAAAGACGTCTTCGGATATTGATCTGAAACAAAAATGCCGGTGGAACGACCGGCATTTTTGTTAAGCGACCGCAAAGCGTCTGAAAAAAATATCGAACACTGAACAAGGAACATCGAATGTCAAAGTTTTTATTCCGCAAGTTCGATGTTCGAAATTCCTTGTTCGATATTCAACGTTCGAAATCCTTGTTTCAGAAATGCT
>Ga0196978_1000759_pt1 | contig 15660 bp, 16 predicted proteins | sample S3v_2013CmetaG_FD_155491 | JGI IMG/M metagenome (GOLD analysis project Ga0196978, IMG submission 155491) | Soil microbial communities from Anza Borrego desert, Southern California, United States - S3+v_20-13C | ecosystem: Environmental > Terrestrial > Soil > Desert | place: USA: California... | reverse complement strand
GCAAATGGCTCACCGGCGCGGTGGGCGGCTTCGATGCGCCGAACTGGCAACGGCTCTTCACTGCCGGCAATCGCCGCTACCTGCTGATCCTCGTCGCCGGCGCACTGGTGATCGTCGAGCCTTTCTGGATCGCCGCACACGTCATCTTCGTCCGCAAAGCAGGCGCGGAAGAGAGCGGCGACGACCTGCGCACATGGTTCGACGAGCTGAGGCGCACGGCATGAGGCGCTTCGTCATCGCAGCGTCGCTGCTCGTATGCGGCACACTGCACGCGCAGTTGCCGATCGAACATTACATCGGCGCGCTCGAACGCATTCATTCTCTGCTCGCTACGAAGCAACTCGATGCGGCGAAGGCGGAAGCCGTCGCGTTGGCAGGGAAAGAGATCGTGTCGTCACGCGGCAAGTTTCACGCGGATGACTCTTTGCTCGACGCGATTCGACAGGCGCGCGGCGCCGATCCAATCCTCCTGAACCGCATCGCGCTCACCGTCGACGAACTGCGCAGGACCGGCGCCCCCGGCACGCCGCCCGATCCCAAACTGCTGCAGCAGGTCGCGGCCGAGCAGGACGTGCCGGAGCTCGCGCCCGGCGGCGAGATCAACACCAACGTCGTCCCGCAGGTCCCGCTCTCCGAGCGCATCGCAACCGCGATCGTCGAGATGTTCCGCTGGATTGGAAAAAAGGTCGCCGATCTCATCGACTGGTTCCTCGACCTGTTTCCGCGCCGCTCGTTCCAGCGGCCGGACGGCACACCGAACCTGCGCTGGATCGTCATCGGCGTCGTCACGCTGATCGTGCTGATCATCCTCGTGCTGGCGATCGAAGTCGCGCGCCGCTCGCGCCGCGATCGTGAGAACGTCGTCACGTCGACCGCCCCGATTCGCTCGGAACGCGACGACGATCCGCTCTCGCGCGGCGCGACCGAATGGGAACGCTACGCGGCGCAACTGGCCGGCGCTGGCCACTTCCGCGAAGCAATCCGCGCCTGGTACCACGCTGTCCTCGTCACCAGCTACGCCGCCGGCGCGCTGCATTTCCGCAAGGGGCGCACGAACTGGGAGTACATCGCATCGCTGGCGCCGTCGATGGCATGGCGGGCGGACTTCATCCGCCTTACACAACGCTTCGAACAGGAGTGGTACGGCGCGGACCAGAGCACGCGCGACGCGTTCGACGACTGCAGCGCACACGCGCGGCGCATTCTCGAACAACTGCGCCTGCGGGGTGCGGCGTGAAGCGGACCTTGCCCCTGATTTTCGCGCTGCTGCTGTTCGTCGCGATCTCGATCATCTGGATCGTCACCGACCGGCGCGCGCCGCAACGCGTGTACGACGTCTACTCCAGCGCCAACACGTCGAAAGAGGGCCTCTCCCTCGCCTCCGGCTATCTCGCCAAGCGCCGCAAGGTGGCGATGCTCACCCGACCCCTCGGCCGCGAGCCGATCGAGCGCAACGCGGTCGTGTTCCGGGTCGTCAACGAAATGCCGCGCTTCTTCGATCCGGAAGCGCTCGACGACAAACAGGTCGGACCGCCGCGTCCGAAGACACCGCCGCTGCTGAACGATCGCGACGAAGCGTTCCTGCGCCGCGGCGGACGCATCGTGCTGGCCGCACGCGGCGGCACTCTCGATTCCGCGATCACGAATGAACGTGTCGCGCGCAAAGTGCTGCCGATCTGGCCCGCTGTCGAGTCGCTCGCGCTGCCGCCCGACTCGCAGGCATTCGTCACATTGCGTTCGCGCATGCTGCCGATCTTCGTGGCCGGCACGCGCGTCGTGCTCGCACGCGAGCGCATCGGCGACGGCGAGCTGTTCGTCCTGTCCGCGCCCGCGCTGCTGCGCAACGACAATCTGATGGACAACCTCGCGCTCCTCACCGCGCTCGCGGGCGGCGACGGACGCCCGGTGTATTTCGACGAGGTGCTGCACGGCATCGTCCGCGGCGACGGCGCGCTCGCGCTGATGAAGGAGTGGAACCTTGGGCCGTTCCTGCTGATGCTGGCAACTGCTGCGATCCTCATTTTCTGGCGCGGCGGTCGCCGCATCGGCCCAGCGGAAGTCGACGCCCGCGAAACGCGCTCCGACGCCGTCGACCTCGTCCGCTCCCTCGGCGCGCTCTATCACGAGGTCACCACCGACGCGGAGGCGATCGCGCTCTACTACGACTCGCTCACGCGCGCCGTCGCGCACAGCAGCGGCCTGCGCGGCGACGCGCTGCGCAAACGCGTCGACGAATTGACGGGGGGGCTCGTGCCGCCGGAAGGGCGGGAGCGGATGCCGCGGCGGGTGTTTGCGATGCAACTGCGCGCGATCAACGACGGATTCGAACGAATTACGAATCTGGAGCGACGGGCTCTCAGCCCGTCGAGCGCGACGGCAAGGCCGACGGGCTGAGAGCCCGTCGCTCCAGATGGCTATGAAGGAAATGCAAATGCAATCGATCACCGAAATCTCCACGCGGTTCCAGGCGCTGCGCGAGCAACTCGACCGCGTGATCATGGGTCAGGAGCGCGTGAAGACGCTCACGCTGACATCGCTGCTCGCGGGCGGGCACATGTTGCTCGAAGGCGTTCCCGGCACCGGCAAGACGCTGCTCGCGCTGACGCTGGCGAAGCTGCTCGGCTGCCGCTTCCGCCGCATCCAGTTCACGCCGGACCTCATGCCCTCCGATCTCCTCGGCGCAAACATCTTCAACCAGAAGACGCAGGAGTTCGTGTTCCGGCCCGGTCCCGTCTTTACCGATGTGCTGCTCGCCGACGAGATCAACCGCACGCCGCCGCGCACGCAATCGGCGCTGCTCGAGGCGATGCAGGAGAACGCGGTCACGATCGACGGCGCGCGCTACAAGATCTCGCCGATCTTCACCGTGTTCGCGACGCAGAACCCGGTCGAATTCGAAGGGACGTATCCGCTGCCCGAGGCGCAACGGGATCGGTTCCTGTTCAAGATCAATATCGACTTTCCGGAGACGGACGACGAGACGCGCATGCTCGACGAGTACGCGGCCGGGCGCCGACTGCACGACGAGATCGTCGCGTCGCTGCAACCGGTCGTGAGCGGCGAGGAACTGCTGCAGGCGCGCCGCACGGTCACGACCGGCGTGCGCGTCGAGTCGCACATCATTCGCTACATCCAGGAGCTCGTCGCGCGCACGCGCCGCGATGATTCGGTGCAGATCGGCGCCGGCCCGCGCGCGTCGCTGGCGTTGCTCGAGGCGAGCCGCGCGACGGCCGCGCTCGCGGGCCGCGACTTCATCACGCCGGACGATGTGAAGTCGCTGGTCGCGCCGGTGGTGTCACATCGCATCACGCTGAGTCCCGAGGCGGAGATGGAGGGGCTGGCGCTCGAGGATTTGCTGAAAAGGATTTTCGATTCGGTCGAAGTGCCGCGATAACCCATGCGTCCCGCGCCGCTGCTGATCCGCCTGACCATCATCCTGGCCATGACCGCGCTGCTCGCGGCGGTCGTGCCGGCGATGGCGTGGATTGTGGCTGGTGCGTTCTTGTTGCTGCTGGTTGCGAGCGCATTCGAAGCGTTGGTGTTGCGGCGGGTGCGATTTGACGTGGAACGGCAAGTGAAGCTTGCGCTACCGCTCGATGAGCGCGAGGAAGTTGCGTTCGTGGTCCGATGGAGTGCGGCAGCCGCAGCTGCCACTTTCAAAAGCGGCGGCTCTGCCGCCGCACTCCATATGACCGTGCGGCAGCGGTGGCCGGAGATCATTGAGCCGCGGTCATCGACGGGGGATGGGACCTCTCGCGCGGGTGAGGTGTTGTCGCTGCCGTTCACGATCCGCGGCGTCGCGCGCGGCACCGCGGCCATCGAGCCGTTGTACATCGCCGCGACGATGTACGGGCTGGTCGAGCGCATCGTTGCAGCGGGTGGTGACACCATCGCGCACGTGCTGCCGAACCTCCGCGCGGTCGGGCGCATGCACAAGCGGCTCAACGACTACGCGCTGCGATCGCTTGGCGCGCGTACCGCGCCGAAGATCGGCAAGGGGCGCGACTTCGACCGGCTGCGCGACTACGTGCGCGACGACGATTTTCGCGACGTGGCGTGGCGCGCGTCGGCGCGGCATGGCCGGCTCATCGTGCGCGAGTTCCGCATGGAGCGCAGCCAGGACGTGCTGCTCTGCCTCGACTCCGGCCATCGCATGGCTGGGCGCGTCGAACAGATCACGCGCCTCGACCACGCCGTCAACGCGTCCGTGCTGATCAGCTACATCTGCAACCGCATGGAGGACAAGACCGGCATCGTCTCGTTCGACGTCGGCGTCGACAAGGGACTGCCCGCCGGGCGCGGCACGTCGCATCTGCGCGCGATCACCGCGTACGTCACGCAGCTCGAAGCGGCGTATCGCCACACCGATTACCTCGCGCTGGCCGCGAGCCTGAGGCGGCGCCTGCATCACCGCACGTTGATCTTGATCCTGACCGTGCTGCCCGAGCGCGAGGAGCGCCACGACCTGTTGCGCGCCGTGACGATGCTCGCGCCGCAGCACCTGCCGCTCCTCGTCGCACTCACCGATCGCGATCTGCGCGCGCAGGCCTCGCTGCTGCCGGCCGATCGTGATGAGCTCTCGCGCACGCTGGTCGCACGCGATCTCTGGCTCGGCCGCGCGGAACTGATCCGCGAACTACGCTCGCGTGGCGCGCTCGTGGTCGAGTCGACGGCCGAGGATTGGGGAGTGGATTCGGTGAACGCGTATATCGACATCAAGAGGAGGCAGATGTTGTGAGTCGAGTCGGAGAGTCTTAGAGGAGGCAAGACGCGGAGTCCCCTCTAAGACTCTACGACTCTAAGACTCTACGACTCCCCCAATCGCATGAACATCGAACGCTTCCTTATCGACCGCCGCCCCGTATGGGAATCCCTCGACGCACTGCTCAATCGCGCGGACGACGTCGAGCTCTCGCGCGCCGAGATGCAGGAGCTCGTCGAGTTGTACCGGCGCACGTGCACCGATCTCAATCGCGCGCGCTCGCAGACCGCAAATCCGGAGATCCTCGGCTACCTCAACCAGCTCACCGGCCGCGCGTATCGCTTCATCTATCGCGCGGGACATGAGACGCAGGCATGGCCCGCGTTCGTGAAGTTGATCACGCGCGAGATCCCGTCTGCGTTCCGCCGGGAGCGCATCGCCATCATCATCGCGGCGTCAGCGTTCCTCCTCGGAACGCTCTTCGGCTCGATCGCGATCCTCGTCGATCCGGCGAACGGCGAACGGCTCGTGCCGGCGGCGTTCTTCACCGAATCGCCGAAAGAGCGCGTCGACAAAATCGAGCGCGGCGAAGAGCGCATCTCGAACGTCGAGGACGCGGTGCTCTTCGGCGCGTCGCTCTACACGCACAATATCCGCGTCTCCTTCCTCGCCTTCGCCCTCGGCGCGCTGACCATCGTCCTCGGCTTGGCGATCCTCTTCTACAACGGCATCATCCTCGGCGCGATTGGAACGATGTATGCGCTCGACGACGTCTCGGTCTTCTTCTTCGCGTGGGTCGGGCCGCACGGTGCGCTCGAGCTGCCGGCCATCATCTTCGGCGGCGCGGCCGGGTTGCTGGTCGGCCGCGCGTTGCTCATGCCGGGCAGCCTCTCGCGCGGCGCGTCGCTGCGGCGCGTGCTGCCGTCCGTGTGGCGCATCGTCATCGGCGCCGCGTTGACGCTCGTGTGCGCCGGCATCATCGAAGGCTCGTTCTCGCAGTTCTCCGCGAAGACGATTCCGTACGCGCTCAAGATCGGCGTGGCCATGCTGCTCTTCCTCGGACTCACGACGTACCTCTTCCTGCGACGGACGGACGAATGAGCGAGCTGACGATCACGACGCCGGAACACGTCCCGATTCGCCTCGAGCCGGCCGGCGCGGGCAGTCGCTTCATGGCGATCCTCTTCGACGCACTGATCGTGCAGGGAACGGCGACGACGATCTACGGAACGCTGCGAGTGTTCCTGCCCTACGGCGTGGCGCTGGCGATCTTCGTGACCATCAACTTCTTCCTGACGTTCGCGTGGCATGTGTGGTTCGAGACGCGCCGTCAGGGTCGTACGCCGGGCAAGAAGGCGATGCGCATCCGCGTGATCGATGCGCGCGGCCTGCCCGTTTCGCTGCATCAATCGCTGGTGCGCAACATCACGCGCGTGCTCGACTTCATCCCCGCGTTCTACGCCATTGGCGCGATCGCCGTGATGACGTCGCGAGCGCGACGGCGCATCGGCGACGTCGTCGCGGACACGCTGGTCGTGCGCGAGGCGCAGCCGCTCGCCTATCGCGCGCAGCTCGCGGCGGAGCGGCGTCACAACAGCTTGCGCACGCCACGCGTCCTGCGCCTGGCGCGGCATCGCATCAGCCTCGAAGAGCGCGAGTTCCTGCTCGCGCTTTGCCTTCGCGCGGATCGCATGACGGCCGAAGCGCGGTACGACTTGTTCGAGGAAGTGGGGCGCGAGTACCGGCAGAAACTCGGGCTCGAGGAAGAGCAGATCAGCGGCGAAAACCTCGTGCGCGATTTGACAGCAGTATTGTTCAACCCGAGCTAAGTGCAGCCTTCTCCCCTCCGCGAGGGGAGACGGTGCCCGAAGGGCGGATGAGGGGGTGCGCATCCGGCGTCGAGAAGAGCCCTCATCCGGCCTCCGGCCACCTTCTCCCCTTTGCGAAGGGGAGAAGGTTACATAGGCGGCCTCCGGTAAAATGTCCGGATGCTCTGCAGAACTCACGTCGACGTCGCTGAAGGTGTGCGCCGCTGCGCGCGGTGCGGCACACCGTACTGCCCCGATTGCCTGGTGGAGATTTCCGGCCGCCCGTATTGCGCGACCTGCAAGAACGAGCAACTCCTCGACGTGCGTTCGGGCGTCGAGCATGGGCAGCTCGAGCTCGCATCCATCTGGAAACGCTTCGGCGCCGTGTTCGTCGACGGCCTGCTGATCGCGATTCCGATGTACACGATCATGGGCGTGTTCATGTTCATGGCCTCGAACGGTGAAGAACCTCCGATGTGGATCAACTTCATCGGCCTGCCGTTCACGATTCTGTCCGTGATCTATGAAGCGCTGATGCTGCAGTACAAGAACGGGCAGACGCTCGGCAAGATGGCGGTGAAGGTGCGCGTGGTGCGGCCGGACGGCTCGTCGATCAGCGGCGGCCAGGCATGGGGCCGCGTGGCCATCCGCACGATCCTCGGCTGTCTCTGGATCGACTACATCCCGGCGCTGTTCACGCAGGAGAAGACGGCGATCCACGACATGGTCGCCGGCACGCGCGTCGTGGAAGCGTAGCGCGGTTCCGATGACCATCACCACCGGCGCCATCGTCACGTCCTACCGCGGACCGCACTGTCCGCGCTGCGACGTGCCGCTGACGTCGGACTGGATTCGCACCGGCGTGATCACGTGCCCGTATTGCGGACGCGCGTTCGAGGCCACCGCGTTCGAGCCGCCGCAACGGAAACCGCCCGCGCCGATGGAAGTCACGGCGGTCGGTCCCGAGGGGGCGAACGCGTGCGCGAATCATTTGCGGAATGCGGCGACGGCGTCGTGTCAGCGCTGCGGTCTCTTCATCTGCGCCTTGTGCGATATGAACATCGGCACCGGCTCGTTCTGTCCGTCGTGCTTCGAACGCGTGCGCGCCGAGGGGACGTTGCCGGCGGCGCGGCGATACCGTGATTTCGCCACGATCGCGCGCTCCTCTGCGCTGGCCGGACTCTTTTTCTCCTTCATGTTTCTGGGTCTGCCGTTCGGCGCGGTGGCGGTTTACTACGGCCTCAAGGCCCGCACGCAGCGCAAGAGCGAAGGACGCTCGACCGCCGGCGTGACCGCGGTGGCGCTGCTCGGCTTTTTCGAAATCCTCGCCGGCGTCGCCGCCATCGCATTCATCATCTACGCGATCGGACAAGCGTCATGAGCGCGAACGAGCCGCGCAAACTGCTCGGCCAATCACGCGCGGTCGGCTCGCGCGCGATGGTGTATCAGGTCGCCGACGGCCTGGAGCTGGAAGTGAACGAGCAGTACGACGTCGTGCACAAGCGGGTGCTGTTCGACGACGTGATGCTGGTGACGATTCATCGCGAGATCGGTATGACCTATCTCCTCACGACCGGCTTCGTTACCGCGTTCTTTTTCGGCTTCGCGTTCCTTTTTCTGGTGATCGACATCAATGCGTGGATGTTGGCGGCGACGTTCGCCGTGCTCGGACTGCCGACCGCGATCATGATGCTGATGCGCTGGTTCACCGGCGTGATCGTGGTGACCGTGTTCGGGCGCCGCTCGAAAGCGGCCATTCATTTCACGCGAAGGAAGGATCGTGCGCGCGAGGTGTACGGCTCGATCTGCGCGGCGGTGCGCAACGCGCAGCGCCGCGCCGCGGCATCAGAGCCGGAGTAAACAGACCCCTCATCCGCCCTTCGGGCACCTTCTCCCCGCAAGCGGGGCGAAGGCCACCTTGGTAGCCTTCTCCCCTCGGCGAGGGGAGAAGGTGCCCGAAGGGCGGATGAGGGGGTGCTCAGCGTCACCGCAGCGCGAACCAGGCGATCAACCCACACAGCAGCAGCAACCCAAGCACGTTTCCGCGAAGCGGCCATGGCCACGGACGCCATCGCGTCGTGGGATCGGCGATCTCGGGCAGGTCGCGCAACTCTTCGCGCGGCAGCGTGAGGAACGGCCGCCAGTACTGTGTGTACGAGCGTTCGAGCTCATTCGTTGAGAACAACTCGCTGTGGCCAAAGCCATCGGCGCGCACGTTGATCACTTCCGCGCCGTCGAAACCGCGGCGGCCGGAAGGTCCTGAATCGTAAATGCCCGTCTGTGCGAGCGGCACGACGCGATCGCCGGTGCCGTAGTGATTGAGCACGTCTTCGAGGAGACCCGCGTCTTTCAAGCGCTTCCAGTCGAAATCCGGACGAAGCACGGAGCCGGTCAGCACGATGCGGCCGAACGCGAGCGGATCGGTGCGCGTCAGCTCTTGCTCCAGCAGTTGGCCGAGGAGCCAGGTGCCGAAGCTGTGCGCGATGACGTCGGGGCGGCCGGAGAATCCGCGCGCTTCCGCTTCCTCGCGCAGTGTCGCGATCCTGCGGCGCAACGCTTCGCGCAACGTTCCGCGGCGCCATGGCATCAGCACGCCGGCCGTGACGATGCCGTACTTATAGACCGCGACCGGCACCGAACGGCCCCACGTCGTACTGAGCTGCCAGGTGAACGATTCCTGCCATTCGCCCGATGAGTTCATGCCGTGAATGGCGATCACCCAATCGACGACGCGCGGCGGCGCGAGCTTGCGCACGTAAACGATTTCTTCTTCGGACGATGCGTCGGGCGGCTCGCGCACTTCGCGGTGCAGCAAACCGTCGGCGGCGAGGCGCTCGAGCAGTACGATCGCGGCGCGTTCCGGCGGCGGCAACATCGCAGGCGTGAACTCGCCGATGCGTTGCTCGAACAGCATGCGCAGCCGCGCGACGTCGTGCTCGCGCGCAAGCGCGTCCCAATACGACGCGGATGTCGAAACGCGCTCCGCGCTCATTGATACGTGCTCAATTTGCCGAGAATCGTCCAGACCTCGCCGGCGTCCATCTCGGCGCGGAGACGGATGCGATGGTCCTTGCCGTGGAGCTGCACGCGCAGCGGACGCGAAAGGCCGTCGCCGTTCTGGAAGACGAACACGCCTTCCATCCCGTGAAACACCGGCAGTTGCTGCGCGCGCACGGAATCGCGCACGTTCTGGATCGCGGGCTCTTCCCAGTACGCCTTGTCGGCCGAGCTCGCGGCGAACTCCACGTACGAGCCGCCCGATCCGAGACGCGACTTTTGCGCTTTGACGAGCGGCGTGGGGACTTTGTTCGTCGGCACATTCCGCTGATCGAGATTCTTCGAGACCGATGGAATGTCGAACTGGCCGCGCTCGAGGCGATCGAGATCGAGCAGCAACGCGAGCACGCGCTTCACTTCGAGCACTGCTTCCTTGTGCTCGCTGCCCTGGATCGGACTGGCGATGAAGAGCGCGGCCAGTCCGCGTGAGACGTGGGCCTCGAAGCGATTGATCGCGCGCCATTCGACTTTGCGATACGCGCGATATTCGTATGTGTCGAGCCCTTCCTGCTCGATGTAGTTTTTCTCCGGCTCCGGCACCCACGCTGGCGATGTCTCCTGCCACACGAGCCGCAACACGGAGTCGTTGAAAGAGATCGAAGTGAGTTGCCGCTGCTCCGGAAACGCGAGCACGGTCGGCGCGTCCCACAGTTTCCCGAGGCCGGCGGCGTGGACGCTTTGTTGAATTCTGGGACGCGTCAGTTCTTTGCGCAGCGCCGGCGCGATGTTGAAGAGATAGACGTGCTGGTTGCCCCACCCTTCGACTTCACTCAGCCACGCTTCGACGTCGATGAGCGTGAGCTGGCCGCTTTCGATGGCGTCGGAGAGATTGCGCTCGAAGTCGTCCTTGTTCGCACCGATGCGGATCTGCTTCGCGCGCAGGAGCTCTTTCACGAAGCGGTTGCCCTGCGCGCGGATGATGCCCGCGGCCAGCCGCCGGAGCGTCGCGACCTCGGATGACGGCCTCATGAGTGAGGCGAGTTTACGCTCCCCTCATCCGCCTTCGGCACCTTCTCCCCTCGCCGAGGGGAGAAGGCTACATAAAACGATCGCTTATGTAGCCTTCGCCCCACGCGAGTGGTGAGAAGGTGGCCGACGGCCGGATGAGGGGCCAAGAATCGTCCGCACCACATCACCTGCGCTTTCGCCTTTTGCGATTGCGCGCACGATTGCGCTGCCGACGACGATCGCATCGCAGCGATCGCGCAGCAGCTCGTAATGCTCGTGTTTCGAGATGCCGAAGCCGACCGCGATGGAGTGCTTCAGCTTCGCGCGCACTTCGTCGAGTCGCGTGAGCAGCGCGGGATCGAGCTCGCTGCGCGTCCCGGTCACACCAGTCGTTGAGACGTAGTAAACGAAGTCGTCGCTCGCTTTGTCGATGGCGCGAATGCGCGCTTCCGTCGACGTCGGCGCGAGAAGAAACACGATGCCCAATCCTTCCGCGTGCATTGCCCCGCGCACATCGGCCGAAGCTTCGGGCGGCAGATCGGTGAGCAGCAGCGAGTCGATCCCCGCGGCTTTCGCTTCTTTCGCGAATTTGGCTGGTCCGTAGCGCAGGATCGGATTGCAGTACGAAAACGCGATCAGCGGAATCCTGCTCCTCTCGCGAATCGCACGCGCGATCGCGAACACGTCGTTGGTGGTCGTGCCGTTCTTCAGCGCGCGCTGCGACGCGGCCTGAATGACCGGCCCGTCCGCGATCGGATCGGAGAACGGGATACCGAGCTCGATCGCGTCAGCGCCCGCGGCTTCGAGCTCTTCGACGATGCGCGCCGTGTCGCCGTCCCCGCACGTCACGTAGGCGATCAGACCGCAGCGCTTCTCTTTCTTCAGCCGACGGAAGAGAGCCTTCACTGCTCGAGCCTCGAAATCTGCGGCACGTCTTTGTCGCCACGCCCTGACAGATTCACGATCACGACCGCGTCGCGCGCGATCGTGTGTCCGTTCCGCATCAGCCACCCGAGCGCATGCGATGACTCGAGTGCGGGGATGATGCCTTCGCTCTCGCTCACTTTGTGAAAGGCCTCGATGGCGAGGTCGTCGCTGCAGTCGTGATACTCGACGCGGCCCTGCTCCTGCAGATATGCGTGCTCGGGGCCGATCGACGGATAGTCGAGACCCGCGGATACCGAGTGCGTCTCCGCGATTTGTCCGAACTCATCCTGCAGCACCATCGAGCGCGTGCCGTGCAGCACACCAAGCGCGCCGCCGGAGAATCGCGCGGCGTGATCGCCGAGCGCGGCGCCGCGACCGCCGGCTTCGACACCGATCATGCGGATCGATGGATGTTTCAGCATGTCGTAGAAGAGGCCGATCGCATTCGAGCCGCCGCCGACACACGCAACGGCGACGTCCGGCAATGCGCCGATGCGCTTCTTCAACTGGCCGAGCGCCTCGCGCCCGATGACCGATTGAAAGTCGCGCACGACCATCGGATACGGATGCGGCCCGAGAACGGAGCCGATGATGTAGTGCGTGGTGCGGACGTTCGTGACCCAGTCGCGGATCGCTTCGTTGATGGCGTCTTTCAGCGTGCGGCTGCCGCTCGACACCGGCTCGACCTTCGCGCCGAGGAGTTTCATGCGAAAAACATTGAGCTCCTGGCGCGCCATGTCCACTTCGCCCATGTAGACGACGCAGTCGAGGCCGAGGAGCGCGCAGGCGGTGGCAGTGGCGACGCCGTGCTGGCCCGCGCCGGTCTCCGCGATCACGCGCTGCTTGCCCATGCGCCTGGCGATGATGGCCTGGCCGATGGCGTTGTTGATCTTGTGCGCGCCGGTGTGCGTAAGGTCTTCGCGTTTGAGGAACAGCCGCGACACGCCGCACAGCTCCGCGAATTTTTTCGCCTCGGTCAACGGCGTCGGACGTCCGACGAAGTTCACGAGCGCATCTTCGAGCTCGTGTTGGAATGACTTGTCGCGCTTCAGTTTCTTGTACGCGCCCTCGAACTCGTCGAGCGCGGCCATCAGTGTTTCGGGAACGAATTTGCCGCCGAACTGGCCGAAGAAGCCATTGCGGTCCGGGAGCGCGGCCGTCATGGCTGTCGCACCTGATCGAAGAACTTGCGCATCTTCGCGGGGTCTTTGACGCCGGGCGCGGATTCGACGCCGGTCGAGACATCCACACCGTCGGGACGCACGACGCGAATGGCCTCAGCGACATTGTCCGGAGTCAGGCCGCCCGCGAGAAAGAATCGTTTCGAGCGCGGCACACGCGACATCAGCGACCAGTCGAACGCGCGGCCGGTACCGCCGCCTGTATCGAAAAGCAGCCATTCCGCGCTCGTCGCGATCTGGAGCGACGGGCTCTCGGCCCGTCGGGTATCGGTCGTAATGTCGACGGGCTGAGAGCCGGTCGCTCCAGATGGGACAGCGACCGAACGAATGACGGGCTTGCCAACTTCGCGCACGACTTCATCCGGCTCGTCGCCGTGCAGTTGCACGTACTCGTTGCCCGCGATCGCAGTAACGCGCTTGATCTCCTCGGTGGACGCATTGCGAAAAACACCGACGCAGTGCAGCGGATGGCTTTCGATCGGGCGGCCGTCGTGGCGCGTGCCCTTTCCGCCGGCCCATTGCACCTGAGAGATGATTTTCGCGGCGCGTTTCGGATCGATGTAGCGCGGCGAGCCGGGCACGAAGATGAAGCCGAGGAAGTCGGCGCCGAGCTCGGCGGCGTACGTGGCGTCGTCGAGGCGGGTGATTCCGCAGATCTTGATGGTTGTCATGTCGTGAGCAGTGTACGCACGGCGGCGGTGCGATCGTGCTGCCGCAGCAGCGATTCGCCAACCAGGAAGGCGTGAAAGCCGGCGGCGTGGAGGCGTTCGACGTCGGCGCGCGTACGGATGCCGCTCTCCGCGACGCGGATGGTTTCGGGCGGCATGAGTGCGCCGAGGCGCTCGGAGGTGGCGAGGTCGACGTGGAAATCGCGGAGGTCGCGATTGTTCACGCCGATGAGTTTCGCGCCGCCTTCAATCGCACGATCGAGCTCCTGCTCGTCGTGCACTTCGACGAGTGCGTCGCAGCCGTACGCCTCGAGCAGGCCGACGAAGTTGAGGATTTTTCGCGCGTCGAGTAATGACGCGAGCAGGAGGATTGCGTCGGCGCCCGCAGCGATGCCCCGCATCAGTTGCGACGGCTCGACGACGAAGTCCTTCATGATCACCGGCAGCGACGCGGCGGATCCGGCGCGCGCGATCCAGTCGGTCGAGCCGCGGAAGAACTCGGGCTCGGTGACAATCGAGATCGCGGCCGCGCCGCCCGCTGCGTAATCGCGCGCGATCGATTCGACGTCGGGATTTTCGACGATCGCTCCGGCGCTCGGCGACGCGGATTTGATCTCGGCGATGACGTTGATGCCCTCGCGCGAGATGGCGGTGCGGAACGCGAACGGTGTTTTCGCAGCGGCGCGATCGCGTGCGGCGCGACGGACGTCTTCGACGTCCATTGGCTCCTCGCGGAGCCGCGCGCGCGTGCGATCGACGATCTGCTCGAGCACGGTCATGCGCGACCCCTCATCCGCCTTCGGCACCTTCTCCCCTCGCCGTGGGGAGAAGGCGACCCAATGACACCGCCTGTGTAGCCTTCTCCCCTCGGCAGAGGGGAGAAGGTGCGCGAAGCGCGGATGAGGGGCGTCACGCGTTCGTCTCCGCGATCAGTTGTTCGAGCTTGCGCATGGCGTTGCCGCTCGCAATCGACTCGTGCGCGAGCTTCACACCTTCTTTGATCGACGACGCCGCACCCGCGACGTACAACGCGGCGCCGGCGTTCCCGATCACGATGTCGTGGCGCGCGCCGCCGGCATTGCCGAGAACTTCGCGCGCGATGGCGGCGTTCGCGTTGACATCGCCGCCCGCCAGCGCGTCGATCGGATGCATGCGCACGCCAATCTCCTCCGGGGTGATCTCGTATGTGCGCGTCGCACCGTCGCGTACCTCGCACACCAGCGTCGGCGCGGAGACGGAGATTTCGTCGAGACCATCGCGACTGTGCACGACCAGCGCGTGCACGGCGCCGAGCGCCGCCAGCACCTGCGCAACCGTTTCGACGAGGCGTTGCGCATAGACGCCGAGTACCTGTCGCCGCGCAAACGCGGGGTTGGTCAGGGGCCCGAGGACGTTGAAAATCGTGCGCACGCCGAGCTCGCGGCGTACCGACGCGACCGCGCTCATCGCGGGATGCAATCGCGGCGCGAACAGGAACGCGATCCCGGCGCGCTGCAGCACGTGCGACATGCGCGTCGCATCGAGATCGAGGTTCACGCCGAGTGCGCCGAGGAGATCGGCGCTGCCGCAGGAGGAGGAGACGGCGCGGTTGCCGTGCTTGGCGACATTCGCTCCGGCGCCCGCGGCCACCAGAGCCGCGATCGTCGAGATGTTGAACGTGCCGCGGCCATCGCCGCCGGTACCGCAAGTGTCGACGAGTTGATCGCGAATCGAATCGACGTCGAGCGGCGTCACGCGCTCACGCATCGCCATCGCCGCGCCCGTGATCTCCTCGGCAGTCTCGCCTTTCATGCGCAGCGCGACGAGCAACGCCGATTTCTGCACGTCCGTCGCGCGTCCGTCCATCACGTGGCCGAAGACTTCGTGCATCTCGTCGCGCGTCAGCGAACGGCCGTCGACGATTCGCTTGATCGCCTCCGCGATCATCGGATGCCGCCGAGGAAATTGAAGATGAGTTGGTCGCCGCCGCCGGTGCCGTACGACTCGGGATGGAATTGGATGCCGTAGATCGGCCGCTCGCGATGCGTGATGGCCATGATCGCGCCATCGGGCGTTTCGGCGTCGATGCGGAAGAAGTCCGGCAGCGTTTCGCGCGCGACGATGAGCGAGTGGTAACGCGCCGACCGCATCGGAGTCGGACAGCCGGCGAACAATCCTTCGCCGCTGTGTGTGACGTCGCTGACCTTCCCATGCACCGGTACTTCGCCGCGCACCACGCTCGCCCCGAACGCCTCGGCGATGGCCTGATGGCCGAGGCAGACGCCGAGGAGCGGGATGTCGCGATTGGCGTGGATCAGATCGATGCAGCGGCCGGCGCGCGCGGGAGTGCCGGGACCGGGCGAGATCACGATCGCGCTCGGGCGTTCGTC
>Ga0196978_1000758_pt1 | contig 15662 bp, 17 predicted proteins | sample S3v_2013CmetaG_FD_155491 | JGI IMG/M metagenome (GOLD analysis project Ga0196978, IMG submission 155491) | Soil microbial communities from Anza Borrego desert, Southern California, United States - S3+v_20-13C | ecosystem: Environmental > Terrestrial > Soil > Desert | place: USA: California... | reverse complement strand
GTCTATCGCGAGAAGCTGGCCGCGGCGAGCCCGGGCCAGCGCCGCAACTTCAGGAAGAGATAGCATGGCCGAGACCTCAAGCCGGCGCCCCGGCGCCGCGGGCGCCGCCCGATGAGCGCCGCCCCCGATCACGACCGGGTCGCCCTGCGCCCCTTCCTCATCGCCCGGGACGAGAGCGGCGACTTCCGCCTCACCGTCCGCGAGACGCGCTACAACAGCCAGAATTATCCCGTCGTCACCGCCACGATGGAGGCCGAGACGTTCAAGACCGCGGCCGCCGCCCGAGCCTATGCCAAGGAGCATTTCGGGGCCGAGCCGGGCCAGTTCGCGGCCAAATAGGCCCGGCCGCCTCGGCAAGGGCGCTTCGCTGCCACGCGCGTAAACATCCGCGCCTATGAAAAGGGCGGAATCCCGCCCTTTTCGGGCGTTCGGAGGCCCTGAAAACCGGATTGCGTGGCACTTTCGCAACCTTATTCAGCTTCACGCCCGCTTGGCTGAACGAAAGCCTTCACTCCACCTTGCGGATCACCGATTCTACGGTCGCGACCCGAAGGCCGAAGCGGCGGAAGGTCATGCGATTGCTGGCGGAGCGCCCGCCCGGCTGGAGGGTGATCCACTGTTCGACCGAGGGGCCCTCGCGAAGCCGGTAGCGAAGATGGAGCGTGTTGCCGGCGAGCTCGCCCGTCACCGTGCCGCGGGCGTCGCTGATCGTTCCGGTGACGGCGTTGCCGCCGGCCCGGACCAGCCGCCAGACCCGGCGGCGAGCCGGCTTGCCTTCCTCCTCCACCACCTGATCGAGGATCAGCGCGCCGGCGCGATCGATCCGCCCGACGGCGCGGTCGCGAACCCCGTGCCGCCCCGCCATCATCACGTTCGCGGTCCCCGACCCTTCGGTGCGGCCGACGAAGAACCGCTCGAGCGCCGAGCCCGGCACGGCCGGCGCTGCGCCCTGCGCGGCGGCGCCGAGGAGGAGGAAAGCGAGGAGGGCGGAAAGGGTCATGAGCCTGCCCCCTTATGGCCGGCGCGCGGGGGCCGGGGAAGGCCGAGTTGCGACCGCAGGGAATTGCTGACCTAGGCCGCCCTCAGCGAAGCACGGCGCCGTGGCTGACCCGGTTGCGGTCGGTCCTTCGGTCGGGGATCGGGCCGCCGCAGGAATCGTAGGCATAGAGCAGCAATCTCTTGTTCGCCGACAGCGCGGCCAACGCCACCTCGGTCATCTCCCGGAAATTGATGGCGCTGCGCTGGACATGATAGAAAAACGAGCCGCACGGGCCGCGAACATCGAGCTCGATGACGACGTCGCTCGGATCGGCAAAGACCGCGACGACGTTGCCGGTCCGCGCCACCAGCGCCTGGCCGTGGGCCGCGCCGGCGGCGCCGAGCGCGGCGGCGGCGAGCGCGATCTTCACCAACATCCGTCGCATGGCCCTTCCCTCCTTCGATACCCCAGTCGGCGAGACGCGACGATGGCAGGCCGCGCCCCTAGGCTTGGTAGCATATCCCAGACGTGCCGCCGGGGGAGCCCGTCTCGAGGGCGAAGAGAACGAAGTTCCCCATCGACTCTACTCAGACAGGCATAGCTCCAATTCCCCTGAGGCAAAATCGTCCTCTCCCGTCCAGGTGAAGTTGATAGGTTGGCACTTGCCATTCGCCTGTCCACCCACCTTGGTTCAAACGGCGACCACCCCTCGCCCCGGATCGAGCGGGTTCGGGCGCGTCGGCGGTACCGACGGGCAAGGAACAGGGAGTCGGCTGGGCATCGCCCCAAGCTCGCAGACGAAATCCGTTTGTATCCAACAATCGATTCCCGTGGGCGGGAATCAAGGAAGCGGCGTCGCGAACCAGGCGTGGCGGCGCGAGCGCCAACGAGGGCGGCGATATCCGAGATGAAGGACCGTGCCGTGGTCTCCTCGCTCCACAACCTCGCCAAACGCCGAGATTGGTGGCAGGCGGCCTAACCCCTCTTCGAGGAATTTGTCGAGGATGAGCGCCCGATCGGTGCAGCGCCTGCGGCGCAGGCGCCGGGGCTGGCGCTGTCGGGGACGACGTGGCGAAGCAGGACGGCGGTTCGAATCGGCAGGGAGGGCTGCTACTCCTGCAATCTCTGCCGTCAGCCGCGCTTGACCCGGCTGCCCGACCGCCTGAACCATAATCTTGCATGTTGCACGCGCGGTGGCCCATATGGAGACGAACCGCGGGACACTGAAACGCCCCACATGAATTTCAACGAACCCGACCTGGCCGCTGCTCTTGCGGAGGGCCTGGCGCAGACGGATGTCTCGGTGTCGGCAAAGGCCCAGAACATCGCGTGGGAAGAGTGCGTCTCCGACGCTCGGCTGCACTTCTTCGAAACGGACGGCTTCAACGGTCGTGGGACTTCGTGGAGGGAGCTAGCTGACCGACAAAGCGAATATATCGGGCTTTACGTGAATTCCTTCGGGATGCCCCATACTTTCGACCCGGGCCTCGATCCCGCCCGGATCGGGCCGCTCGATGAGGATCAGTGGGTGGTGCGTCTCGAGCGGCTGGAACGCGGCCTCGACAACAGCATCTACACGTTCGAAGAGCTATCGACGGCGCATGCCGAGCGCGATCTCGTGGCGCTCGACCGCTTCGCCGACGATTGGAACGCTGTTCGGGATGCTCGGCCAGCCTTTTCCACCTTTTTGCGCGAAGTTCAGGACGAAATATCGCGGCCTGACTGGCCCGAGCTTCTCCGCGACCGCCTCGGGCTGGCTCAGCACCAGCCCACCGGAAAGCCGATCCCGGTTGCCTTGATGGCCTATAGCGTCCGGGAAGTGCTCGCCGAAGCAGGGAGCGGAATCCCTTTCACGATACCGACCGTGCTCGACTCGGTCTTGTGGGAGCATTATTTCCCGGCACCGAAGGAAATCCCCTTCGGTCGGGCCATGGCGCTGACGCCCTGCGAAAGCGACGAAAACCTGGTTGCCGAAATACTTCATTCACGCGTATCCTATAAAGGAAGGCACATCAGCGCGCTGGGGAAGATTGTGACGCCGTTGCCCGCTCTCCCCGTTGCAACGCTGCGCGAACAGCACCTGCTTGCGCTACAGATCGCATCGGGACGGGATAATTTCGGGGCATGAGCACCTCTCCAAACGGCGCTCTTGCAAAGCACGGCTGGCTGGATGTCTTTCTGGCGGAGCCGTTGTCGGAATTGACCCGGCTGCTAGCCGGACGCGCCGAAGTCTATCCTTACACACGCGCCGAGCCGGTCGATGCGGCACGTATGCTCTTCGGCGACCTCGATCCTGAAGATCCGGCTCGAACCACGCTGTCTGGAGCCATTCTGGATTGGCTCCGTAAAGCTCGTTCAGCGCCGCTCTCGATCAACCCTGCGGTGCAGCAAAATCAGATTCGCCAAGTCGTCAATGCATTTGAGATCGTCGGGGCGCTTGATCTGCTAGCCGCAGCGGAACAACTTCGGCGCGAATATATACGCTGGAGAACTTGGGTCGACACCTTAGTGATCGGGCCTTCCCGGGATGGAAGAGCGGCCTATCTCCGCATGTTGGCGGCGACCCAGATCCCGCTTGCGCAACGATTTGCCAATCCGGATGGGTTGATGCCTATGTGGATCAGGCTATGCGTCGAGGCTGGAGCCTCTCTGCCCGATAACTATTTGCAGATCGGCTTGGTCGGGCTGCGCAAGCTTCCAGTGGCCCTGCGGCGCGGGGACACACCTTGGCTCGCGGGTCTTTCGGAATGGGCTTTGGCGCATGACCCGTCGGACGCCGACTTTATGAGAGTTTGGCGGCCCCTCAAGCGCCTTTACCCCTCTTCCCATGCAGTTCTACGCAAGCAGGTCTACAGCCTCTTGAGCCAGGCGACATATCGCCGTGCGAACATCGTGCCGCCGGGCTGGTGGGGTGCCGACCCAGACTTCCCGAAGGCGCAGGGGCGTGGGACCATCTCCTTCGAGCCTCCCCCAAAGGAGGTAAGGGAGAGTATTCTCGAGTCGATTGAGCTGGAGCGGCCATTCAGTTTGATCAAGCCTCGTGTGGATCAACTCATCGAGTCGCACCGACTTTATGCCACGCGGAGCGGAGAATCGGACTATCTGGTTCGAACCTTCTCCAATGTCGGCTACAAGCTCATAGAGCATGGAAGAGACGCCCGTATCGAGAGAGCTCAACAGGCGCAGATGCTCGCGCGCGAGACGCTCAACCACAAGCCGTTCGACGTCATCGCCTGGAGCCTGTGGCGGGACTCGCTGGTCGCCCTTGGTCATTACGAGGCCGCTCGCGACCTTGCCTGGGAGATCGTGCGACGGTTTCCGAATAATTCGCTCGTCAGAAATCTGCTCGCCGAATTGCTCGCCGCTGGCGGCGAGATGTCGAAAGCATTGCGGGTGGTCGGCCAGACTGTGGAGGAAGGCATCGCCGATGCGGTGACCTATTTGGTAATGGCCCGCATCGAGGCCGCGTGCACCAATTTCGAAGAAGCGAAAATCGCGGCGAAGAAAGGCCTCGAGCTGGATCCTATGAACCCGGCTCTAATGGCGGAGACTGAGCGTCTAAATCAACGCAAGTTGCCTGGTGTCGACGTGTGGCACTACAAAATTCCGGATGTTAAGGGGGAGCTGCATGCCGACCCTGGTCAGGATGAGGTCTTGCGAAATGGGCGCTTGCGGGCCTTACGGGATCAACTGGTGAGCGATGAAGATGCCCGATCGGAGCTGCACAGGATCCTGAACGAGGATCCTACCTTTGCCTACGCCCAAATCCTCGCGGCAAGGCACCGACTGTGGCAGGCAGAGGACGAGAGTCTTCCTCCCGTCGCTGCAGCCTTCGAGATCGCGCTGACCGAACAGGATCGAGGCCGGCTGGTTGAGCTGGCGAAACGTGCACCGCGGCTGATCGCTCTTATACATCTTGCTAGGGCGCTTTTCGGCGACGAGGAATCCGCGGAATATATTGCCAGGCTTCTTAGCGAAGAGGACGAAGGCCGGCTCCTTGAAGGCGAAAAAATCATCAAGTTTCGACTCGCTCCCGTCCTGCAAGGGGTCGAGGAGGGCGAGGATCCGGTCAAGGCAATAATTGCGCAGAGAATGCGCGTTCTCAATACCTTGTACGATGCCAATGAAGCCCTCGCCGCACAAGAGTTCCTCGCGGCCTAGCTGCCGGGCCTCGTCGCCGTCACCGCCCTTTCGATTTGGATTTAGAGTGAGTCCTCTTCATATTGAAGCGTAGCCTGAGTTGCGGAGATAATTCGCGCATTCGTGGGGAGGGAAGGCGTCGAGCAGGGAGCCGATTCGCTTCCAGGTGGCCTCGGTCGTTCGCTCGGCGGCTTTGCGGAGCAGCAGCTTGAGCTTGGCGAAGACTTGTTCGATCGGATTGAGGTCGGGTGAGTATGGCGGCAGGAAGAGGAGCTTGGCGCCGGCGGCACGGATCGCCTTGCGGACGGCATTGCCTTTGTGGCTGCCGAGGTTGTCCATGATGACGATGTCGCCTGGGCTGAGGGTCGGCACGAGGAACTGCTCGACATAGGCGGTGAAGAGCTGGCCGTTGATCGGACCGTCGAGCACGCAGGGCGCATCGATCCGGTCGTGGCGGAGCGCGGCGAGGAAGGTGAGCGTGCGCCATCGGCCGAAGGGCGCTCGCGCGACCAGCTTGTCGCCGCGACGGCTCCAGCCGCGGATCGGCGTCATGTTGGTCTTGGCCCAGGTCTCGTCGATGAAGACCAGGCGCAGAGGATCAAGCCGCCCCTGGTACTTCTTCCACTGCTCGCGTCTTCGCGCGATCGCCGGCCGCAGCTGCTCGGCTGCGAACAGCGTTTTTTTTGAAGCTGAAGCCAGCCAGGCGCAGCTGCTTCCAGACCGTGTTGTGGCTGACCGTGCGGTAGCCTCTTGCTTTCAGCTCGTCCGCCAGCGCCCGCATCGTCAGGTCAGGCTGCTCGGCCATACGCGCAAGAAGCCATGCCTGCTCCGCGGCCAGCAGCCGCGGCCGACGCCCGCCGACCCGCCGCGAGGCCGCGCTGCCGGTCGCCCGAAGCCGCTGCGACCACTTCACCGCGCTCGCCACGCTCACCCCGAACAGCGCCGCCGTCTCACGCACCGATCGGCCCGAAAGAACCGACCGCGCCACCCGCTCCCGCAAATCATTCGAATAAGCCCTGGCCATCGCTGCTGGCCTCCACTCCAGCCCGCAGCTTGAATCACAGATCAATGCCCTTGGGAATCCCTCTTCGATTCAGCAAAGAGAGGACCGACTCTAGCTAAACCAGGCGGCTCTGTCTCACCGCAGCCTCTATGAAGCTTGCGAAAAGCGGGTGCGGCTCGAATGGCTTGCTCTTCAGCTCCGGGTGGAACTGGACGCCCACGAACCACGGGTGATCCGGCCGCTCCACGATCTCCGGCAGCTCCCCGTCGGGGCTCATTCCGGTGAACATGAGGCCGCCTCGCTCCAAGGCGTCGCGGTAGTGGATGTTGACTTCGTAGCGGTGGCGGTGGCGTTCGGTGATCTGGTCAGCGCCGTAGATCGACCTCACGACGCTGTTGCCGTCGAGGCGGGCCTCGTAGGCGCCCAGCCGCATGGTGCCGCCGAGCTCGCCTTCGGCATTGCGGCGCTGGACTCCCGCGGCGCTCATCCATTCGGTGATCAGGCCGACGACCGGCTCCTCGGCTTCGCCGAATTCGCTGCTCGTGGCGCCGGCGATCCCGGCGGTGTGACGCGCCGCCTCGATGCAGGCCATCTGCATGCCCAGGCAGATGCCGAAGAAGGGGACGCGGCGCTCCCTCGCGAAGTGGACGGACGCGATCTTGCCCTCGCTTCCGCGCTCGCCGAAGCCGCCCGGGACGAGGATGGCGTGGCACGGCTCGAGCGTGGCGGCGATCTCGGCGTCCTCATGCTCGAACAATTCGGCGTCGAGCCAGCGAATGTGGACCTTGACCCGGTTGGCGAGGCCGCCATGGACGAGGGCCTCGGTCAGCGACTTGTAGGCGTCCTGGAGGCCGACATATTTGCCGACGACGCCGACCGTCACCTCCCCTTCCGGATTGAACAGCCGGTCGAGCACGTCCTCCCAGCGGGCCATGTCGGGCTCGGGCGAATCCTCGATCGCGAAGGCCTTGAGCACCTCGGCGTCGAGCCCGGCGGCGTGATACTGGGCCGGCACGGCGTAGATGCTCGGAGCGTCGAGCGCGGGCACCACCGCCTCGCGGCGGACGTTGCAGAACAGGGCGATCTTCTCGCGGTCGCTCTCCGGAAGCGGTCGGTCGCAGCGGCAGACAATGATCTCGGGCTGGATGCCGAGCGACGTCAGCTCGCGGACGCTGTGCTGGGTCGGCTTGGTCTTCAATTCCCCGGCGGCGGCGATGAACGGGACCAGAGTCGTGTGGACGCTGACCGAATTGCCCCGGCCGATCTCGTTCCTGAACTGGCGGATCGCCTCGATGAACGGCAGGGATTCGATGTCGCCGACCGTCCCGCCCACCTCGCAGATGATGAAGTCGCATTCCGGGTCGAGATCGGCTCTGATGAAGTCCTTGATCGCGTTGGTGACGTGGGGGATGACCTGGACGGTGGCGCCGAGATAGTCGCCCTTGCGCTCGCGGGCGATGATGCCCTGGTAGATCCGGCCCGAGGTGACGTTGTCGCTCTGGCGGGCGGGGACTCCGGTGAAGCGCTCGTAATGGCCGAGGTCGAGGTCGGTCTCGGCGCCGTCGTCGGTGACGTAGACCTCGCCATGCTGATAGGGCGACATCGTGCCCGGATCGACGTTGAGATAGGGGTCGAGCTTCCTCAGCCGAACGCTGTAGCCGCGCGCCTGGAGGAGGGCGGCGAGGCTTGCGGCCATCAGGCCCTTGCCAAGCGATGAGACCACGCCGCCGGTGATGAAAATGAACCGCGCCATGGGAGAACAGGCTTAAGCCCCGGCGGGGGATTCGGGCAAGCGCGCATATCCTTTTTTTCGCAAGGCGGGCGGGCGCCGAAGCGCCCTCCCCCGCCGGAACCGGCTCCGAGCGCCGCCGTTGCCCGGCCATGGAGGCGCCCAAGCCGATCCCAGGCACCGCCCGCAGGGGCGGCGAGCCGAGCTACAGGAAGCCGAAGCTGCCGGCCAAGGCCGAGATGATCGCTTATTACGAGCGGGTCGCGCCGCTGCTCTTGGTCCATGGCGCGCGCCGGCCGCTCAACCTGTTCCGCTGCACCGCCGGCCATTGCTTCTTCCAGCGCAACCGCAACCACCCCGATTCGGCCGGCGCCTTCGGCCCGCCGATCGGCTTCGTGGCCATCGCCCAGAAGAACGGGCGGACCGAGGATTATCTCTATGTCGAGGACCGGGCCGGGATCCTCGCCTGCGCCGAGGCCGATGCGGTCGAGTTTCACGGCTGGGGATCGCTCGCCGGCGACGTCGAGCGGCCCGACCGGATCGCCTTCGACCTCGATCCCGGCGAAGGGGTCGGCTTCGAGCGGGTCAAAGAGGCGGCGCTGACCCTGCGCGCCTTGCTCGAACAGGTCGGGCTCGCCAGCTTCGCTTTGCTCAGCGGAGGCAAGGGCATTCACGTCGTGGTGCCGCTGATCGCGAGCGCCGATTGGGCCGAGGTCCGGCTGTTCGCCCGAACGCTGTGCACCGCTCTGGCCCGGGCCGAGCCCGAGCGCTTCACCGTCGCGCTGCCGAAGCGCGAACGGGAGGGACGGATCTTCCTCGACTATCTGCGCAACCAGCGCACGGCGACGGCGATCCTGCCTTATTCGCTGCGCGCCCGGGTCGGGGCGCCGGTCGCCGCTCCGGTGTCCTGGGCGGAGCTGGCGAAGCTCGACCGCGCCGCCCGCTTCACCATCGCCGACTCCGGGCTGCTGCTCAGCCGAGCGCGGGCCCCCGCGCTGCGCGGCTGGGGCAAGGCCCGCCAGCGGCTGCCGAGGCTCGGCTGAGCTTCCAGGGGCGCCGCTCGGTCAGCCGCGTCCGCTTTCGATCCAGCTCCGGCCGGCATCCAGCCTCGCCGCTTCGCGGCGGCTCATGGCGGCGACGAAGCGGTCGGCCGAGGCGGCGCCGCGGGCGAGCCGCTCCCGCCCGGCCTCGGCGTCGGCCTCGGCGAGCGCCAGCTCGCGAAGGGCGGCGAAGCGGAGGCGCGCGCAGGGGTGGCCGGCGGCGAAATCCTCGACCAGGTCGCGGGCATTGCCGCCGCCATGGTTGGCGGCAAGGGCGAGCAGCGCCTCGCTCGCCGACCGGGTCAGGATGGCAGCGACCTCGCATCGCTCCACGTCGAAGCGATATTGGTTGAGGAAGGGCAGCCGGTTGGAGGCCTCCATGACGTTGATCGACACCGACATGTCCTCGGCGGGGAGCTGGTTGTGGACGTCCCTGTGCGCCCGGTAGAGCATGACCTTGCCCGGCTCGAGCCGAGACTTCTCGATGAAGCGCAGGTCGACCTTCTCGCCCGGGACTCCGACGACGCTTCCGAAATCATATTCGTAATATTCGCTCCAATAGCCGGGGCCGAGAAAGCCGACGGTGAGGAAGGAGAAATTGTGATCGTGAGGCACGTGGTAGAAGAAAGGCGAAGCGCCGCTCGCCCTGAACAGGCTGTCGCGCTCGCCGGGCCAGAAATTGGCGCGGATGAAGAATTTCTCCGAGGCGCGGTGGAGCATGAGGACCTGGCTGCTGTAGCGATTCTCGAGGCTCTGGCGGGTGCAGCGGTCCTTGAGCTCGGCGATCGCCAGCTCCGCCAGGAAGCCGCGATTGTTGGCGAGACGGCGAAGCAGCGGGGCGGCGGCGGCGAAGCTCTCCTCGTCGGCCGGATCGAAGCCGTCGTCGTTGAGCGCCTGGACGAGATCGCCGAGCTCGATCGCCGATTCGTCCGCGCAGGGGATGACTCGCGCCATCAGGCGGCCCGGCGCCGCTCGGGCGCGCCCGCCTCGAGGCGGTCGAGGACGGTTCGGGCGCAGCGGCGGGTCTCCGGGTGCGGGTCGCGCGCCGCCATGCGCTTGAGATGAGGGAGGGCGGCGTCCCGGTCGATGCCGAGCAGCTCCTTCATCACGTGCCAGCGGACGAAGAAATCGGGATGGTCCAGGAAGGCGGCGACCGGCTCGAACGAGTCGCGCCGGCCGAGCTTGCGAAGCAAGGTCGCGATCATCTGGATTCGCGAGGCGCTGTCGCCGGTGGCGCTGCAGCCGGCATAAGCGAGCGTGCGGGAATCATATTCGACGCTGAGCGGCGCCTGGTCGAGCGTGATCTCCGCCTGAAGGATGACGAGATTGGCGCGGGCCCGCTCGATCACATAGCTCTTCCGGCGGCCGTCGAGGGTCAGGATGTCGCCGTCCTCGAGGTCGCGCTCGCCGACCCGGGCGCAGCGGCCCGCCTCGGCGGCGGTGAAGCCGGCCGTGATCGGCGGCGCCCGCCAAAGCGAGATTCGGGCGCCGCCGGCCCTGACGAACTTGAGCACGATCACCCGCCCCGGAAATCCGATCGAGGTGGCGCCGCGCGGCGCCGACTTCCTGGCCGCGAGCTGGGCGGCGTGGGTCACCCCGGCGGCGATCGAGACCCGCTCGTCCTCGAAGACGATCAGGCCGGAATGCAGGTCGCTGTTCAGATAGTGGAAGGGCGGCTCGAAGAACGGGTCCGCCCGCAGCCTTTCGGCGAGGCCGTCGAGCAGGTCCTGAACCCAGGCATCGTCGGCGAAGAGCGCGCGGGCCGCTTCGGCGACCGCTTCGGCGCTTTGCCCGGGGAGAGCGGCCATGGCCCGATCCAGACGCTGCCGAACAGGGCCGGACGCCCATTGCCGAGCGAAGCCGAGGATGCCCTGCCGGGTACGCCGCTGCTGCTCGCCGTCCGCAAGCCAGGGCTCGAATTGCTGTGCGGGCGTCATGTCCATCCAGTCCGGTGGAGCCGCTACCGGCGGGTCGCTTCGGCGACATTCCCGTCGCCGCCGCCCGGAAGAAGGGGGCGCGACCGCGCCCGCCTTCCCCAAGGAGCGATGGCCGGCGCCGGACCGGATCGGCCGAACGCCGGGAAGTTCGTCAGAATGGGCGCGCCATATAGACGGCGATACCGGCAGCAACGGTGAGGCAGATCGCGCCTCCGACTTCCTGCTGCTTGACGGAACCGGAGATCGCGACCTCGGTATCGAGATCGGGAAGCTCCTCAACGACGAGGCAGTTCTTGTCCATCATCGGGCCTTTCCTCAGTGAAGTGTGGAAAGGCGGCGATAACATCCTATATGTTGCAACTTTCTAAAGGGCTGAATTAGTAGGATTGCGCAAGTATACCGCAAGTCACAGGCTCGTGGATTCTTTCTCCTTGCGGTAAGCGTCGCGCATCGCACGAAGCCGATCCAGCTCGCGGCGTCCGCGCCTGATGGCGAGGACTAGGAAAAGGACGATCGCGACGGTTACGGCCAGGCCGGCGCCGAACCACAAGGCGCGCAGGACCGGCGCGCCGCTCAGCGAACCGCGCAGCGGGGCGCCGCGCTCGGCGGCGGCCGCGAAGAGCATGGCCAGGCCGAAGACCGGGCCGGTGGCGATCAGCGAAATGCGATTGTGCCCGACGGTGGCTTCGATCCGCTCGATCGACTGGTCGAGCATGTCCTCGGTCGAGCCGGTGAGGCTCCTCAGCTCGACCTGGCGCAACCGGCGCTGGCGGACGTTGCTGACCAGAAGGACGAGGATCGCGGCGGCGCCCATCGCCACCGTCTCCGCTCGCGGGCTGAACAGGACGAGGAGGAGCACGACCAGGGAGACCGCGATCGCGCCGCCGACATCGACCACCCGGCCGAGCCGCGCCCGCCGCCGGACCGCAGCGGCGCTGCGCTGAAGGCGCTCGAGCTCGGCCGGGTCGGGCTGCTGGCGCCACACGCCGCCGAGCCGTTCGAGGTCGAGGTCGGTCATGTCGAGCGCTCCAGCATCTTCTTGAGGGCGGCCTTGGCGCGCGACAGCCGAAGCGCGAGCGCGTTGGGCGCGATGTTCAGCATGTCGGCGATCTCGGCATAATCGAATCCTTCGAGGACGAGGATGATGACCTGGCGCTGCGGCAGCGGCAGCCGGCGCGTCGCTTCGAGCAATGTCCGCCGCTCGCTGGCGTCGATCGCGCTCTGTTCCGGATCGGGGCCGTCGGCCTCGACCAGCTCCGGCATCTCGGCGAGCGGCGGCTGGCGCACCTGGCGGGTGACGAAGGTGATGGCCCGGTTCTGGGCGATTCGGGCGATGAAGGTCTTCAGGCTGGCATCGGCTCGGAACGACGGCAGCGCCTGCCAGACGGCGAGGAAGATCTGCTGAACCAGATCCTCGCGCAGCGTCGGATCGGCCTCGTAGGACATGGCGATTCGCGAGATGAGCGCTCCATAATCGGAGACGATCCGCTCGAAGGGCGGCATCTCGCCGTCCAGGCTGCCCGTTGCCGCCGTGATCGCCTCCACGGTCCGCACTGTCCCGCTCCGCTCTTCGCACAATGGCGGGCTTTATCACAGAGCGGCGAGGCTCGCGGGCGCCGGCCGGCGCGGGGTGTCCCGACCGGGCACAGGAGGCGGCGCGAGGCTTGAGAGGCGCGCGGCGGGCCAGGACCGTGGAGACGCTCAGGCCGAATCGCACGGCCGGGAGCGCCCCCTCCCGGTCATGCTGAACTTGTTTCAGCATCCAGTCCGGAACCGCCGCGCGGCTCGACGCGGACCCTGAAGCGAGTCGAAGGCGACACGGGGCGTGGGAATCGGCGGGGTCAGGCGAGGCCGAGCAGCCAGTGGGCCAGGCTGACCGGCCTCACCGTGGCGTCGGGGGCGGTGCGGTTGAGCTCCGCGCGGTGGGCCATGATCCATTCCAGGCATTGGGCCCGGCTGTCGAAGAGAGGGTAATTGTCGCGCGCCGGCCGGCAGGAGATTTCGTCGATCAGGAAGCGCGCGCCCATCCGGCAGCCCGGCGCCCCCGCCCAGTCGCGGCGCGGCGCGCGCACCGCCGGAACCCAATAGGTCCTCGCCCCGTCAAGGCGGTCGACGTCGGCGCGCTTCATCGCCCTCCTCGCTTCGGCGGGAGCGGCGCGGCGGAGTTCGCAGCGGCCGCCGCCCCGCGCCCGGCTATTGTGCCGGAACGAGCGCCTCCGTCGCCCGCGCCGGTTCGCCGCCCGCCCGCGCCCGCCGCGCGACGTCGAAGCGGTCGGCGTTCATCACCTTCGCCCAGGCGGCCACGAAGTCGTGCACGAACGTCTCGCGCGAATCGTCGGACGCGTAGAATTCGGCCAGCGCGCGCAGCTGGGAATTCGCTCCGAACACCAGATCGACGCGAGTCGCCGTCCATTTCCGCTCCTCGGTCCGGCGGCAGGTGCCGATGAAGACGTCGCGCTCCTCCTCATCCTCCTTCCACGCGGTGCCCATGTCGAGCAGGTTGACGAAGAAGTCGCTGGTCAGCCGCCCGGGCCGGTCGGTGAACACGCCGTGCGGCGACCCGCCGTGATTGGCCCCGAGCACGCGCAGACCGCCGACCAGAACCGTCATCTCGGGCGCGCTCAGCCTGAGCAGCCGGGCGCGGTCGATCAGAAGCTCCTCGGTCGGGACGCTGTAATGGACCTGAAGATAGTTGCGGAAGCCGTCCGCCTTGGGCTCGAGCACGGCGAAGCTGTCGGCGTCGGTCTGCTCGGCCGAGGCGTCGGTCCGCCCCGGCGTGAAGGGCACCTCGACGTCGTGGCCGGCCTCGCGCGCCGCCTGCTCGACCGCCGCCGAGCCGCCGAGCACGATGAGGTCGGCGAGGCTGACCTTGCGGCCGCCTTGGGCCGATCCGTCATAATCGGCCTTGATCCCTTCCAGCACGCCGAGCACGCGGGCGAGCTGCTCGGGCTGGTTGACCTCCCAGTCCTTCTGCGGCGCAAGGCGGATCCGGGCGCCGTTGGCGCCGCCCCTGCGGTCCGAGCCGCGGAACGTCGCCGCGGAAGCCCAGGCGGTCTGCACCAGCTCGGCGACGGTGAGGCCGGATTCGAGGATCTTGCGCTTAAGGCCGGCAATGTCCGCGGCCTCGACGAGCGGATGATCGGCCGGCGGGATCGGATCCTGCCAGATCAGGTCCTCGGCCGGGACTTCCGGGCCGAGATAGCGCGCCTTGGGGCCCATGTCGCGGTGGCACAGCTTGAACCAGGCGCGGGCGAAGGCGTCTCCGAACCGCTCGGGATCGTCGCGGAAGCGCTCGGAAATCTTCCGATATTCCGGATCGACCTTCATCGCCATGTCGGCCGTCGTCATCATCGTCGGAACGCGGCGGTCGGGGCTGTGGGCGCCCGGCGCGAGATCCTGCGGGGCCTGGCCGACCGGCTGCCACTGCTGGGCGCCCGCCGGGCTCCTCACCAGCTCATACTCATAGTCGAGGAGCATGTGGAAATAGCTCATGTCCCACTTGACCGGAGTCGGAGTCCAGGGGCCTTCGAGGCCGCTGGTGATGGTATGGTCGGCAAGCCCGCTTTCGTGGCTGGAGTGCCAGCCGAGGCCCTGCTGGGCGATGTCCGATCCTTCCGGCTCGGCGCCGACCTTGGAGGCGTCGCCGGCGCCGTGGCACTTGCCGAAAGTATGGCCGCCGGCGACCAGGGCGACCGTCTCCTCGTCGTTCATGCCCATCCGGGCGAAGGTCTCGCGGATGTCGCGGCCCGATCCGGCCGGGTCCGGACAGCCGCTCGGGCCTTCGGGATTGACGTAGATGAGGCCCATCTGGACCGCCGCCAGCGGGTCCTGGAGCACCCGCTCCTGGGCGCTCTCCGCGCTGTCGTAGCGCGAGTCGCCGAGCCATTCCTCCTCGGTGCCCCAGTAAATGTCCTTCTCCGGCTCCCAGACGTCGGCGCGGCCGCCGCCGAAGCCGAAGACCGGTCCGCCCATCGATTCGATGGCGACGTTGCCGGCCATGATCATGAGGTCGGCCCAGGACAGCTTGCGGCCGTATTTCTTCTTGACCGGCCAGAGCAGTCGCCGAGCCTTGTCGAGATTGGCGTTGTCCGGCCAGGAGTTGAGCGGAGCGAAGCGCTGGCCGCCGGACGACGCGCCGCCGCGGCCGTCGCCGGTGCGGTAGGTGCCGGCGCTGTGCCAGGCCATGCGGATGAAGAAGGGCCCGTAATGGCCGTAATCGGCCGGCCACCAGGGCTGGCTGTCGGTCATCAGCGCGTGGAGGTCGCGCTTGACCGCCTGGTAATCGAGCGACTCGAACTCCCTGGCGTAATCGAATTCGGCGCCGGTCGGGCTGAGCGGCAGGCCGTCCTGCTGGAGGATCTCCAGCGAGAGCTGGTTGGGCCACCAGTCGCGGTTGGTCCGTCCCAGCAGTGACCGCAAGGCCGCCGGCTGCTTGGCCGGGTCGCTCAGGGGGCTGCCGCTCGTCTTTGCGTCCATTCTTCCTCTCCGATCCCGTTGTGCACCGGCTCCGTTACCAGAAGTCCGGCGGGAGAGGCTACGCCCGCCGCGCGCCATGCGAAAACGATTAAAAGCGGTGACTGTGATCGACTCGAGCGATTGACCGCCGCGGCGCATGGCCGCGGCGATCGGCGGCGGTCAGCCGTAGACGGCGAAGTCGGCGTTGGTCAGCGGAGTGCCCGCCGCCACGGTGGCGAACAGGATTTGGGCCGCGCCGCCGTTGCCGTCGGGATCGTAGAAGATCTCGCCCGTCTCCGGATTGTAGACGACCCGATCGGACGAGTCGGCGGCGGCCGTGCCCTCGCGGAAGGCGGACTCGGCGAGCGTCCCGTTCGGC
>Ga0196978_1000757_pt1 | contig 15721 bp, 7 predicted proteins | sample S3v_2013CmetaG_FD_155491 | JGI IMG/M metagenome (GOLD analysis project Ga0196978, IMG submission 155491) | Soil microbial communities from Anza Borrego desert, Southern California, United States - S3+v_20-13C | ecosystem: Environmental > Terrestrial > Soil > Desert | place: USA: California... | reverse complement strand
CTTCAACGCCTGGGTCTTGTCGAAGAGCGTGGAGACTTTGCATTTGCGCATGGAGCGCCACAGCGAGAACGCGCACAAGCTCGCCTCGATGCTGCAGCATCATCCTGAGCTGGAAAAAGTGCGCTACCCGTTTTTGCTTTCGCACCCGCAATTCGACATTGCGAAAAAGCAGATGCGAGCGGGCGGCGGCATTCTCACCTTCGAAGTGAAAGGCGGCATCGGGCGCGGAAGAAAATTCCTCGACGCGCTGCAGCTGTGCTCGCTCACCGCCAACCTCGGCGACACGCGAACCATCGCCACGCATCCTGCATCCACCACGCACGCCAGGCTGAGCGAAGAAGAGCGCCTCGCCGTGGGTATCACGCCCGGCCTGGTGCGCATCTCCGCAGGCCTCGAGAACATCATCGACATCGCCGCCGACATCGAGCAGGCGCTGGAAAGATCGAAACCGCATTGAAGCAGAAAATTGAAATACCGCTGTTGCGCGCAGGCGTGATCTTCCTGCTGTTGCTGCTGAGCTTCGCCGCGCAGGCCCAGCGCACGGGCTATTACATCCGCAATTACCCGCCCGCCGAGTACAAAGGCTTCAACCAGGTCTGGCAGATCGCGCAGGACAAAAACGGGCTGATGTATTTCGCCGGCACTTCCAACATTTTCATTTTCTCGGGGCAGGAATGGGAAACGGTTCCCGTCAAGTCGGGCGCCGCCAACCGCCAGATCGTGATCGATCCCGCCGACGGCACGATCTACGTCGCTGCAGTGGGCGACTTCGGCTACCTGCGCCGCGATGCGAAAGGCAAATACGTTTACGTCTCGCTGATCGATCAGCTGAACGAGAAGCAGCGCGCGTTCGCCGACGTGTGGAAAATTTTCATTTCCGGGAAGGACATCTATTTCCAGGCCACGGAGCGCATCTTCATCGTGCGCGGGAAAAAAGTGCTCGACGTGATCGAGGCGACGACGGACAAAGGTTTCGCGCTTTCGTTCGGCTCTTCCGGGCGTCTCTACGTCAGGCAGCGCACGGTGGGCCTGCTGGAGATCAAAGGCAAAGAGCTGCTGGCCCTGCCCGGCGGTGAAGCGTTCGCCAACATGCGCCTGCTCGGCATGATGCCCTGGAGCAAAAATGAGCAGCTCATTCTCAGCGGCGAGAACGGATTTTTTCTTCTCAGCGATAAACCCGATCCGGCGACGGGCTCGCTGTTCCGTCCTTTCCCGCTGCCGCCCGACAGCTTCCTGCTCTACGGCGGACCGCTCGGCTGCGAATGGGTGAACGACTCCATCTTCGCCGTGAACTCGCGCGTGGGCGTGGGCTTTTACACGAAGGAAGGGCGATTGAAAGAGGTGCTCGACAAAAGTTCCGGCATCGGCGACGGCGCGATCGCGGAAATGCACGTCGACAACCAGCGCAACCTCTGGCTGGTGCACAACAACGGCATCACGCGCATCGCGTACAACAGTCCCGCGCGCTTGTACGGCGACAAGACCGGTTTTTCCGGCACGGCGGAATTTATGTTCCGGTATAAAGACGAGCTCTACCTCGCCAGCTCGGAAGGACTGTTCCGCGCCTCGGGCACCGATCCGCAGAAGCCGAGCAGCCTGCGCTTCACGCCCACGCCCGTGCAGCGCACCGAAGTATGGGATGCGTTGCCGCTGGACGATCGCCTGCTGCTGGGCACGAGCCTGGGCATGGTGAGCCTGCAGGGCGACAAGGCCGAGCTGCTCTCCGATTTTTACACCAACCGCATCCGCAAGGGCCCGAAGCCCGGCGAGATCATCACCGCGGAAAAAGGCGGGCTGAGCATTTTCAGCATGCTGCCGGGAAAAAAACCGGAAATGCTGCGCACGTACGAATTGCCCGGCACCGAGCTCATCCGTTTCGGCCGCGTCGACACCGTGAAAGGAAAACCCGGCTATTACCAGGTCTGGGCCGCAACGCGCTTCAAGGAAACGGTGCTCATCACCTTCGGCCTGCGCGACAGCAGCATCACGCTCCGCCCTTACGGCGTGCGCAACGGCATTCCCGTCATCGAGCTGTACATGGTGTACATCGGCGACAGCGCCTACTTCTGCAACCCGCAGCAGGTCTTCCGCTATCTGCCCGCGAGAGACAAGGATATCGGCAGCGTTTGTTTTGCGCCTGCGCCCGATATTTTCAAGCGGCTGCACGAAGGCGATGTGAGCGGCGTGCGCGATCCCCTCGATTTCCGCCTGCACACCGACGCGTTCACCACGCCGCACCTCACGTGCTACGGCCACGACGAGCAGGGCCGCCCGGTGGCGAAGAAGCTGCTGCTCGCCTCGCTCTTCCTCGAGACCGGCGTGCAGAGCGCGCTGATCGACAAGGACGATTGGGTGTGGGTGATGTCGAACGAGCTCATCGTACGCTACAATTCCAGGGTGAAGCCGGACAGCAACGCCACGTTCCAGACGCTCATCCGCAAGGTGAGCATCGGGAAAGATTCGGTCATTTTCTTCGGCAGCGACAGCACGCAGCACGTCAACGACGCGCAGATCGATTACAGCCTCAACACCGTCGCTTTCCGTTTCGCAGGGCCGCAGTTCGGCTACGACGAGAAAATGTATTTCATGTACCGCCTCGACGGCTACGACACCGCCTGGTCGAAACCCACGCAGGTGTTTGAAAAAGATTACACCAACCTGCGCGAAGGCACGTACACGTTCCGCGTGCAGGGCATCGGCCTCTTCGGCAAGCCGGGGAAAGAAACGTCGTACACCTTCACCATTCTTCCGCCCTGGTACCGCACGGGCTGGGCTTACGCGGTCTATGCGCTCGCATTCCTCATCATCGTTTACGCCGCCGTGAAGCTGAGCGTGCGCCGCCTGGAAAAAGCCAAGCAGCACCTCGAGCGCGTGGTCAGCGAACGCACCGCCGAAGTGGAGCGGCAGAAGACGCAGCTCGAAGCCGCTTTCACCGACATCCGCGACAGCATTCATTACGCCAAGCGCATCCAGGATGCCATTCTCCCGCTCGACGAGCAGGTGACCGCCGTGCTGCCGGAATTGTTCGTGCTGCTGTACCCGCGCGACATCGTCTCGGGCGATTTCTACTGGTTCGCGCGCCGCGGTGAAAAGGCGTTTGTCGCCTGCGTGGATTGCACGGGTCACGGCGTGCCGGGCGCGCTGATGAGCATGATCGGCAACACGCTGCTCAACGAGATCGTCATCGAAAAAGGCGTCGAGCAGCCCGCCGCCATCCTGCAGCGTTTGCACCAGCGCGTGCGCGAGGCGCTGAAGCAAAACCTCAACAGCGAAACGCGCGACGGCATGGACATTTCGCTTTGCGTGGTGCACACCGACAGCAGCGAGATGGAATACGCCGGCGCGAACCGCCCCGTTTTCATCGTGCGCAACGGGCAGCTCATCGAGCTCGATCCCGATAAATATTCCATCGGCGGTTACCAGGGCGAAGAAGATCGCACCTTCACTTCGCGCAGCATCCGCCTGGAAAAAGAAGACCGTGTTTATCTTTTCTCCGACGGTTATCCCGACCAGTTCGGCGGAGAGAAAGGAAAAAAATTCATGATCAAGCGCTTCCGCGAAATGATCCTTTCCGCCTGGCGCCTGCCCGTGAAAGAGCAGCAGGCCCTGTTCGACCGGCGTTTCCTCGAATGGAAAAGCGGCTACGAACAGACCGACGACGTGCTCGTGATCGGGTTCAAATACCTCGGATAAAAATGACGTTCGCGCTTCGACGTTTGCTGTTTCTCTTCGCGCTGCTGCCGGCGACCGCCACCGTCGCGCAGAGCCGGCAGCTCGACAGCCTGAAGCGGTTGCTGAAAACGGAAATGGTGGACACCGGCCGCGTGTGGCTGCTGATCAACATCGCCGATGCTTACCGCCAGGTGGATCACCGGGAAGCGCTCAGCTACGTCGGCAAAGCGGAGCAGCTCGCCGGGTCGATCGAATACCCGCGCGGTTTGGGAAAAGCGTACATGACGCGCGCGAACATCATCGGCGACAAAACCGATTACGTCGAAGAGCTGAGGTGGAACGAAAAAGCGGAAGCTGTTTTCCGCGCCGCGCGCGATACGCAGTATATGGCCAAAGCGATCAGCAACATCGCGGGCGTGCATTTTTATACCGGCGATTACGAAGAAGGCATGCGGCGCTGCCTGGAAGCGCTGGGTTTTTCCGAGCGCGTGGGCGACGATTTCGGCGTATCGGTGTGCTACATGACGATGGGCAACATCGCCATGTCGCAGCGCGATTTCAGGCAAAGCATCAGCCATTACTCCAACGCGCTCGAGATCAACCGGCGCTCGCGCAAGCCGCATCCCGCGCTGGAGCCGCAGCTGCTGGCGAACATCGGGAACGGGTACAACCTGCTCGGCGAGTACGACAAAGCGATCGAGTATTACAATCTCGCCGTGCCGTATTTTGAAAAAACGAATGCGCTGCGCGAGCAGGCGGTCTGCCTGAACAACATCGGCGAACTGTACCGCAGCAAGGGTGAGCTCGGCAAAGCGGAATCGTTTTACAGGCAATCGCTGGCCCTGAAAGAAAAGCTCGGCGACCGCGAAGGCATGGCTTCCACGTACGACAACATCGGGCAGCTTTTCCTCGAACGCAGGCAGCTCGACTCCGCTTTGCACTACGGCGAAAAAAGCCTGAACCTATCGCTGCTCACCGGCGCGAAGCCGCAGCAGCTGAAAGCCTACCTCAGCATGTCGGAGATCATGGCCGCCGCGGGAAAATACAAAGAGGCCTATGCGTACCAGCAGAAATACATGGCGCTGAACGATTCGGTGCTGGGCGCGGAAAAGAACGAGGCGATCGAAGAGCTGAAGGCGCGTTACAACAGCGTGAAAAGCGCGCAGAAGATCGAGGAGCTGGAGCGCAACAAGGAGCTCGACGCGCTGCGCGACCAGCGCAAGAACGGCTGGATCGCGGCCATCTCCGCCATCGCCGCGCTGCTGATCGTGCTCGCCGTGCTGATCCTGCGCCGCTACCTGGTGAAGAGCAGCATGAACAAACTGCTCTCGCAGAAAAATTTCGAGATCACGCAGCAGAAAGATGCGATCACGCTGCAGAAGAACGAGATCACCGACAGCATCAACTACGCGCGGCGCATCCAGGAATCCATTCTCCCGCCCGAGCAGATTTTCCGCGACCTGCTGCCCGGCAGCTTCATCCTCTACGCGCCGAAGGACATCGTGAGCGGCGATTTTTACTGGATCGGCGAGAGCGGGGGGCAGGTGCTGTTCGCCGCGGTGGATTGCACGGGCCACGGCGTCCCCGGTGCGATGATGAGCGTGGTGGGCTTCAACCTCCTCGAGCAGGCCGTCAACGAGCGCGGACTGAGCAAGCCTTCTGAAATTCTCCGCCATCTCGATTGGGGCGTGAACAAATTGCTGCGCCAGTCCGAATCCGCAGGCGCTGTGAAAGACGGCATGGATCTCGCGCTCTGCGCCTACGATCCTGCAACGAAGCAATTGCAATACGCCGGCGCCTTCAATCCCTTATATCATTTGCGCAACGGCGAGCTGCGCGAGATCAAAGCCGACAAATCACCCATCGGCGTGAACGTGGACGGCATCGTGGACGAGTACACTAACCACGTGATCCAGCTCGAGCCCGGTGATTGCGTGTACATTTTCAGCGACGGTTATGCGGATCAGTTCGGCGGACCGTACGGAAAAAAATTCAAGTACACGCAGCTGCGCGAGCTGCTGAAAACGATCTGGACGCTGCCTCCCGCCGAGCAGCGCAGGAAGCTGGAGCGGGCTTTCATCGAATGGAGAAAGGACAATTTCCAAGTGGACGACGTGCTGGTGATCGGTGTGAAGATCTGAGCGAAGCCCCGTTTTTTCCGCGATACTATTTTCTAACCCGCAGCTGCGTTATAAGATAATGCGGAGTTTAAACGCAGTTTACGTTGCGCGGACGCTCGCCGAAGCTGGAAGAAAATCTGGTCGTTTGAAGGAGCTTTTCGGTCTGCAGAACCACGATATAAGATCGTGCGCGTGTGGTATATTTCTTGCAACCTTTATTTACGAACCCTTGCTGTAGCGGTTTTCAGGCATGCACACATTTATGCTTGTACGCGCCAACTATTTTTTTGTTGCGTGTTTTGCCCGTAACCTTTTTTGAGCGCATTTCTTCTTTCCTGATCCAAAGCGAATTGGATCGCGCGCCGGATTTTATCAACAACACGTTTTTTGCTGATCGCCTGCATCCCGCGGTAACTCTGCGTTTGAGCCCGCGTTAAACGAAGCACAAATCGTTCTTCAACATGATGTCAAACTACAAACCGGAAAGGAAGGGGAGCCATGAAACCGAACCGCACACACCGGGTCACAGCATGGATTGCGCTCATCATAGCGTTCATCTGCCACCTGAATGAGGCCCGCGCCTCGCACGCCCAGAGCGCCGACATTACTTATCAATGTCTCGGCGGAAATCAATACCAGATCTCTCTCTCGTTTTATCGCGACTGCGCAGGAGTCGCCGCACCGAACAGCGTGAGCATCAACGTCGCTTCAGCCACCTGCGGAGAAAATTTCAACGTCACACTTAACCAGCTACCCGGCACGGGCATCGACGTCTCGCCGATCTGCCTGAACATGAACTCGCAGTGCAGCGGCGGAACGTACCCCGGCGTAGAGGAATGGGTTTACCAGGGAGTTGTCACTCTCCCGCAAGCCTGCTCCGACTGGGTCTTCAGCTTTAACCTCTGCTGCCGCAACGCCGCCATCAACACCATCCAAAACCCTTCGAATGAAAACATCTACGTAGAAGCGAATCTGAATAACCTGAATTTCCCCTGTAACAATTCACCTTCGTTCTCCAACCGTCCCATTCCTTTCGTTTGCGTGGGACAAAACTATTGCTTCAACCACGGCGCCGTCGACGTAGACGGTGATTCGCTGGTCTACTCGCTGATCCCGCCCGCCACCGGCCCCGGCACCAGCGTCACGTACGTCAATCCCTACACCGCACAGCAACCCCTGGCCTCCAATCCCGCCGCCACCTTCAACCCGATGAACGGCGACATCTGCATGACGCCCACGCAGCTCGAAGTGACCGTGATGGCCGTGCTCGTGGAAGAATGGCGCAACGGCGTCTTCGTCGGCAGCGTGATGCGCGACATCCAGCTGCGCACGATCACCTGCACGAATAATCTTCCTTACGTCGACGGCATCAACGGCACCAACCAGTACCAGCTCACCGCCTGCGCAGGCAGCGCCGTGAACTTCAACATCAACACATTCGATATCGACGCTTCGCAGAACGTGACGCTCACCTGGAACAACGGCATCACCGGCGCCACCTTTACCACCACCGGCGGTCCGCATCCCGTCGGCACGTTCAACTGGACGCCCACGTCCGCACAAGCCGGCAGCACCTTCTGCTTCACCGCTACGGTGACGGACGACAACTGCCCTTACTTCGGCTCGCAGACCTTCGCATTCTGCATCACCGTCACCGGCTTCAACGTGATGACGACTTCAACTGCGACGAACTGCAGCGCTTCGAACGGCACAGCTTCGGCGAGCGTTTCGGGCGGCAACGGTCCGTATACGTACCAGTGGCTGCCCTCGGGCGGATCGAACGCGAATGCGACAGGATTGCAGGCCGGCACGTACACGGTGAATGTGACCGATGCCAGCGGCTGCGTTTCTTCGAGCACCACGACGGTCGGGCAGGGTCCCGCACCCGGCACGCTCGCTACCGTTTCGAGCAACGTGTCCTGCCTCGGCGGGAACAACGGCAGCGCCACCGCGAACATGAACGGCGGACAGCAGCCGTACACGTATCTCTGGAGCAACGGGCAAACCACCACGACCATTCTCAACCTCAGCGCAGGAACGTACAGCGTCCAGGTGACGACGAACAACGGCTGCATCAGCACCGCCACGGTCGTCATCACGCAGCCGCCGACCATGCTCACTGCCGCCGGATCGACGAGCGCGAACGTAAGCTGCAACGGCGGCAACGACGGCATCGCGACGGCGAACGTGAACGGCGGCGTTCCTCCTTACACCTATGCCTGGAACAGCGTTCCGCCGCAGAACACGCTCAGCGCGACCAATCTTCCTGCCGGTAACTACACGTTGACGGTGAGCGATAACGCCGGATGCGTCGTCACCGCTAACGCTACCGTCACGCAGCCCGCCGCGCTCAGCGCCAGCGCCACTTCTACAGTTCCGGTAACCTGCTTCGGCAACAACAACGGCAGCGCAGTGGTCAGCGCTTCGGGCGGAACCGGTCCTTACGCGTACAGCTGGAACACGAACCCGCCGCAGAGCACGGCCTCCGCAACGAACCTTTCCGCAGGAAATTATACGGCGACGATTACCGACAGCGAAGGCTGCATCACCACGGTAAACGTGTCCGTCACGCAGCCGAATTCGCTCGCGGCGAGCATTGCCACTTCAACCGATGTGAGCTGCAACGGCGGCAGCGACGGCACAGCAACCGCGGCAGCTTCCGGCGGCACCGCGCCGTACACTTACGCATGGACGAGCTCGCCGCCGCAGACGAGCGCCACCGCGCTGAACCTGGCCGCCGGTACGTACTTCGTCACAGTGACCGATGCGAACGGTTGCGGAACCGTAACCACGGCTACGATCTGGGAACCGTTCCCGGTCACCGTAGCGGTGACGGGCAACGACACGATCTGCCCCGGCCAGCCTGCTCTTGTGAATGCATCGGCTTCCGGCGGCACCGGTCAATTCACTTACAACTGGTCGCCCGCGCTGGGCAACGGCTCCACGTACACCGTGTATCCCGGCTCGACGATGACTTATGTCGTCAGCGCCACGGATGCGAACGGCTGCACCGGCGCGCCCGACAGCGTGACGGTCGACGTGTACGCTTTCACGCCGGCGAACCTCACGGTCAGCGGCAGCAACGGCATCTGCCAGGGCGGCACGGCTACGGTCGGCGCGCAGACCACGGGCAACACCGGTCCGCTCACCTGGAACTGGACGAACAACCCGAACTGGACCGGCGCAGGTCCGTACAGCGACGTGCTGAACAGCACGACGACGTACCAGGTGATCGTTTCGAATTCCTGCGGCGTTGTGCTCACCGCCAGCGTCACGGTGATCGTGAACCCGCTGCCTGTCGTTACGCTCGATCCGCAAGTCGCCAACGGCTGCGATGCGGTGACGCTCGCATTCGCCGATACGAACACGAGCAACGTGAACTGCGCTTACCTATGGAATTTCGGCGACGGCAACACGGCCACGATGCCGGCGACCGCGCACGCGTACACGCAGAGCGGGACGTACAACGTCAGCGTCGTCGTCACTTCCCCGTTCGGCTGCACGACCACGGCCAACACATCCGTCTATCTCGTCATCACGCCTTCACCGGTTGCGGCTTTCACGCCTTCGGTCACCGAGACCAGCGTCTTCGAGCCGACGATCGTCTTCACGGATCAGTCGGTGGATGCGACAGGATGGCTTTGGGATTTCGGCGACGGCAGCCCGGTGAGCACGCAGATCAATCCCATTCACACTTACGCGCAGAAAGGAACGTATAATGTGCGCCTGATCACCACCAATACCGGCGGCTGCGCAGACACGACGGAACTGCCTGTAGAAATCATCCCCGAGCAAACGCTCTACGTGCCGAACGCCTTCACGCCGAACGGCGACGGCAACAACGACGTGTTCTTCGCCTACGGCGAGGAGATCACGGAATTCACGATGCTGATCTTCGATCGCTGGGGGAATATGATCTTTAAAAGCGAAGCGCTGGAAAAAGGATGGGACGGACGTGCGAACGACGGTCTTAATCCTGCGCAGGAAGATGTGTATGTGTACAGGATCATTTTGAAGGACTTTGAAGGACGGAGGCATCTCCAGGAAGGACATGTCTCTTTGGTGAAGTAGTTCGACAAAGGGCGATTGTAGCGAAAGGCTCCGTTGAGACGCGGGGCCTTTTGCTTTTTAGTAACCGGGGTTATGATCGAACAAGTGAACACCGAACAGATGAGCACGGAACGTCGAATGATGAAGTTTTTCCTTCACTTCGAAATTCGATATTCCTTGTTCGATGTTTTTGATCGAACTGCATGCCATCTCGAGCATAGTTGATTTTGTCAGTTCGAGCGCAGTCGATTTGCCAGTTCGAGCGCAGTCGATTTGCCAGTTCGAGCGTAGTCGATTTGTCAGTTCGAGCGTAGTCGATTTGTCAGTTCGAGCGTAGTCGAGAACAAGTAGGTACTAATACTCCATCCACCCCACCACCGCTGCCACGTCGCTGTTGTCGAACGTCTTCCATTTTCCGCCCGCGCTCGTCCACGCCGCTACGCCGTGCAAATAGCGCTCTTCGCCGAACACGAGGTCGTACGTGAACGCGATGCAGCCGTCGGCGACGGAAGCTTTTTCAGGATCGCTGCAGAAGTACGTGCCGATGTCTTGTCCTTTGTAACGGATCACGCGGCCCTTCGCCGTTTCGTTCAGCCCGATCTCGAAGCCGTATCCCACGGGAAGGAATTTCAAGGTCTCCGTTTTATTTTTTTTCGGATCGATGAGATAATAATTTCCCGAGCACACGAAGATGATCTCGCCTTCCGCCGTCTCGTAAAAGCGGCAGGCGCTGCGCGGGGCCTGGAGCTGATCCGCCTCGCCGATCTTTTCCTGCTGCTTCGTAACCGTGCTTACTTTATACAGCGCGACGTAAGTTTTCGCAGCGGAAAAATTCGGATAAATGAAAGTCGTGTTGTCGATCCAGCACAAAGGCAGGCGCGCTTTTCCTCCCTCGATCTGCGTATTGTCCTCGCCGTAGCCCGCATCGCGCACCAGCTCGATCTTCGGTCCGGTCGTCGGGTACAAATGGATCTTATAATTTTTCAGCGAGCAGTCCGGTTCGACATCTTGTCCGCGCTTCGCTTTGAATGCCGGGTTCTTCACCTGCGCATACGTGCCGCTTTTCAGATCGAGCACCGAATAGTATTTGCCTTTGAAAATATCGTTCGTGAAAAAGACGAGGCTGTCGTGCCCGCCGCGCACGAACTGGTCTTTCTGATCGAGCAGCACTTTTTTCTGCTGCACGTCGATCACGTTGCCGATGCCGGTGATCACCCAGCGGTTGCCGTGCACGGTGTTCGTCCCGAGATCCATGCGCACGTAGGACGTTTTTTCTTTCTGCCCCTGCACGGTAACGACTTTCTCTTTCGTGCTGTACAATCCGCCTTCGAAATTATAGCGCCAGAGGTGCTGCTGGCTGTTCTGCGCGGCGGCCACGTCGTGCTCGGCCACGAGCAGGGCCATGCGTTTCGGATCGGGAGAAAAAGAAAAAAAGGAGAGAAGCAGCGAACCGGCAAAAGCCCAAAGAGCGATATAGCGCAGCTGCTTCATTAAACGAAAATTTTGTAGGTGCCTGTCAGTACGACTTAAGGAAATCGAACAAGAGCCGTACTCCAACTCCCGTGCCGCCTTTCGCGCGGTAACCGTCTTTCGCCGCTAAAAATGCCGGCGCCGCAATGTCGAAGTGCATCCAGGGCGATTTCACGAAATGCGCGAGGAACTTGCCCGCGGTGATCGCGCCGCCGTAGGGGCCGCCGATATTCTTGATCTCGGCCACGTCGCTTTTGATCAGCTCGTCGTATTCTTCCCAGAAGGGGAATTCCGCGAGGCGCTCGTAAGCGTTGTTGCCGCTGTTCTTCAAACGGTTCTTCGTGCGTTCGTCGGCCGTGCCCATGCACACGATGCCCAGCGGGCCCACGGCCGCAGCAGCAGCGCCGGTCAGCGTAGCGAGGTCGATCACCAGTTCAGGATTGTACTGCTCCGCCCAGCTCAGCGCGTCGGCGAGAATGAGCCGGCCTTCCGCGTCGGTGTTCAGCACTTCGACGGTGGTCCCGTTATAAGTCGTGAACACGTCGCCCGCGACGTACGCATCGCCGTCGATGCGATTGTCGGTGGCGGGCACGATGCCGATCACGTGCACGGGCAGCCCGGCCTTGGCGATCGCGTACATCGTTCCGCCTACGGCAGCCGCGCCGGCCATGTCGCACTTCATCGTTTCCATGCTGTTGCCGACCTTGATGTTATAGCCGCCGGTGTCGTACACCACGCCTTTGCCCACGAGCACGATCGGTTTCTTGTTGCGCGCGCGCCGCGGTTTGTATTCCATGATCGTGAAGGTCGGGGCTTGTTTGCTGCCTTTGTTGACGATGAGCAGGCCGCCCATTTTCAGCGATTCGATCTTGGCTTTATTAAAGATCTCCGTCGTGAAACCCGCATGCTTGCCCATTTTCTCGAATTCTTTCGCAAGCTGAACGGCGGTCAGCGTGCTGACGGGTTCGTTCACAAGGTCGCGCGCGATGTTCACGCCTTCGGTCACAACCGCGAGCTGGCCGATCATCGCGGCGTTGACGGTTTTGCTGACCAGCAGCACGGAGCGCAGCGAGTTCGCTTCTTTTTCTTTGTTCTTTTTATAGCGCAGGAACTGGTAATTGCCCAGCAGCAGGCCTTCGGCGAAAGCCAGCAGGTGCTCGGCCTTGTCGTCGGTGTCGGCCACGGTGATCGCGGCGATCTTGTTGTCGTTGAAAGCGGTGATCAGGCCCGCGGCGGCTTTGCGCAGGGCCTCGTTCGTTTTCCAGGGAGCGTCCTTGCGGTCTTTTTTCTGGATGAAGAGGCAGCGGCCGGGGCTGATGAAGCTGACCGTTTTGCGCTCTTCCTTTTCAAAAGCGTTGCGGATATGCTCGATATCGGCCTTGCTGATCCCGAAGCGGCCCAGGGTTGCGACGTTGCCGCAGAGGAGGACGAGATGTCCGTCTTTCGGCAGCGCGGCGGCCTTCTGAATGGTGGTCATCGATTTTCGTAATTTTGAAGCCTGTAAATGTAATAATTAAGCAATGCTCCGAAAATGCACGCCCGGAATGTTTTGCTGCGTTTCCGACGTTCGTTTTTAAGGGTTTAGACGTTTTTTCGTTTGCCGTTCGGCGTTTTTCAACCGGGCGGAATAGCAACGGAAAACGCCTGAACGATAAGCGTAAAACGCATACGAAACTTTTATCCAGGAACATTGTTCTTAAGATGAACCCGATGAATACCGCCCAGCTCCTGCAACGCGCCCTGCGCTCCGAATTTCTCTCCGCTGAAGAAGGCCAGTTTCTTTTTGAGCATGCTCCCACAGCCGAGCTCATGGCCGTGGCCGACCAGCTGCGCCGCGAGCGGAAAAAGGACGGGAAAGTGACCTGGATCATCGACCGGAATGTGAACACGACCAACGTGTGCACCGCCAACTGCAAGTTCTGCAACTTTTACCGCATCCCCGGACATCCGGAAAGCTATATCACCGACATTCCGACCTACAAACGCAAGATCGAGGAGACCTTCCGCTACGGTGGCGAGCAATTGCTTTTGCAGGGCGGCCACCATCCGCAGCTTGGGCTGAAGTTCTACGTCGACCTTTTCCGCGAGCTGAAAAGCCTCTACCCCCACCTGAAGCTGCACGCCCTCGGTCCGCCGGAGATCGCGCACATCACCAAGCTGGAAAAAAGCACGCATACCGAAGTTCTTTCCGCCCTCAAGGAAGCCGGTCTCGACTCGCTGCCCGGCGCCGGCGCTGAAATCCTCAACGACCGCGTGCGCCGTCTCATCTCCAAAGGAAAATGCTCCGGCCGCGAATGGCTCGACGTGATGCGCGCTGCGCATAAGCTTAATCTAACCACTTCCGCCACGATGATGTTCGGCCACATCGAAACCCTGGCCGAACGCTTCGAGCACCTCGTCCTCCTCCGCGAAGTGCAATCCGAAAAACCCGCGGGCTCCAAAGGTTTTCTCGCCTTCATTCCCTGGCCTTTCCAGGACGACGGCACCTTGCTCCGCCGCCACAAAGGCATCCGCAACACGGTCAGCGGCGACGAGTACATCCGCATGATCGCGCTGAGCCGCATCATGCTGCCGAACGTAGAGAACATCCAGGCTTCCTGGCTCACGGTGGGCAAGGAGGTCGCGCAGCTCTGCCTGCACGCCGGCGCGAATGATTTCGGCTCGATCATGATCGAAGAGAACGTGGTCAGCGCCGCAGGCGCGCCGCACCGTTTCACCTCGAACGGCATCCAGGAAGCCATCCGCGAAGCGGGTTTCGAGCCGCAATTGCGCAACCAGCAGTATGAATACCGCGAGCTGCCGGCGCAGATGGAGCAGCAGGTGATCGATTACTAAGCTCACCCTCTTTCCGCCGCGGCGGAGATGCGGTGCTAAATTTCTGATCATACTAACGCTGCAGCGGAAAAAGGGAACTACTTTTTCACCGCGAGAACTCGCGTCGAAGGCGGGGAGTGGTCGGGGTGAGTCGAGGGGGCGGGTGAGGCAATATTCCCCCGCTTTCCACGTTCTCTCTTTCCCGATCCTCCACATCCCCCGGAAACACAGTAAAAATTCGTAAATTAGCTGATGATGCGTTCTGTACTTTTTATCACTTTGCTGGGTGGCCTGCTGAGCGCCTGCGGGCCCGAGCTTCCCGAGTACCCGCCTGAGCCGGCGATCACGTTCGTACGTTTTGCGCAGCCCGGCGACTCGCTGCAGGTGACCGTGCATTTCACCGATGGCGACGGCGACCTGGGCGTGCCGGAGGAGAATCCCACGCCGAACATGTATTTCTATTTTTATCACCGCAATCCCGCCGGCCAATGGGTGCCCACAGAAGGGCCTGATCCGCTGGCGGTGGATACGTTCATTTACCCTTACCGCGTACCGGAGCTGCCCACTTCGCAGAAGAAAGTGATGGAGGGCGAGATCACCGTCACCATGGAGAAGATGTTCCTCCCCCACGACACCCTGCGCATGGACATCCGTCTCTACGATCGCGCGGGTCATCCCAGCAACAAGATCACCACGCCCGAGCTGATTCTCCACTAAAAACCACGCTCATTCCGGATGTGCGCGCCGGCCACCCCCGTTTGATAGGGATAGTTTGTGCGAAAATCCAAAATCGCAAATCCGAAATAAAGTCCCCGCTTCCCGGAAACGGGTACAGCAAAAGCACTGGAAGATCGGTCAGCACATAAGAGGGGCATGGTGCAATTTTTGCTGCAAATGCACGGGTCTCATCCTCCGCGGCCCGGCATGTGAGAAATGGCGGAGGTTTTTCACTAACTTAGAGTCCTTTTGAGCCATCCAAAAACCCTGAGCACGACTCCCCCGTCCCCAGGCGTTGCCGCGAGCTTGAAAGCATCTTTCTAAGAGAACGCTGCATGAAACGAATTTTCCTTTTGCTGGTGCTGTTGCTGGGGGGATTGGCGCGCCTGCACGCCACGCACAATATCGCCGGGGAGATCACGATGCGCTGCATCGGCGGACTGACCTACGAAGCCCTCATCACTACTTATACGAACTCCCAAAGCAACGCCGACCGCTGCGAGCTGACCATCGACTGGGGCGACGGCACGCAAACCGTGCTGCAGCGTTTCGGCGGCACACTGCCCGCGCCCAACTGCACTTCCCCCGCTACCGGCGGCACCGCCCTCACCGGCTACCCGAACACGCAGGTGAACACGTACAAAGGCACGCATACCTACAACGGCTACTTCACCTACTACATCACGGTGAAGGACCCCAACCGCATCGCCGGCATCGACAACATTCAGAATTCGGTCAACTCGCCCTTTTTCCTGAAAACAAAACTGGTGGTCAGCATCCAGTGCAACAGCACGCCGGAGTTCACCGCCATCCCGCTCGACAAGGCCTGCGTCGGCCATTGCTTTTATCACAATCCCGGTGCGGTGGATCCCGAGGGC
>Ga0196978_1000754_pt1 | contig 15735 bp, 16 predicted proteins | sample S3v_2013CmetaG_FD_155491 | JGI IMG/M metagenome (GOLD analysis project Ga0196978, IMG submission 155491) | Soil microbial communities from Anza Borrego desert, Southern California, United States - S3+v_20-13C | ecosystem: Environmental > Terrestrial > Soil > Desert | place: USA: California... | reverse complement strand
CGCGCGCTTCACCTTGCTCTTCGCTTTCTTCCCGTACTTGGCCATCGTCACCTCCTTTCGGATGCGCAGCCGGAAGCCGCGCCCGATAAAGATAGTACGGGGGCTCGCCGTCTGTCCACGTTTTTCGCGCGCAAGCGGCCTCAGTGTTTATTCTTCGGGATGCCGATGCGCGGCGTACCCGTATCGCTCTTGCCCTTGTCGAGCATCGCGCGGGCGCGCTGCGCGAGCGCTTCGTATTCGCCGCGGATTTCCTCGAGCTCGTGCTCCTCGAGCTCTTCGAGATCCAGGAGCGCCACGTGCGCACCCGAGGTGCAGCGTATGAGCTCGTCCAGCTTCACCTGTATCGCCTGCGCATCACGGTTCTGCGTGTTCTGGATCAGGAACACCATGAGGAAAGTGGCGATGGTGGTGCCGGTGTTGATCACGAGCTGCCATGTATCGCTGAAGCCGAAGAGCGGACCCGTGACCGCCCACGCGAGCACGATGAACACCGCGACACCGAAGGCCGGCGGACTGCCGGCGACGCGCGAGGTCCACTTCGCCAAGCGCGAAAACAATGACGTGGATTTCGTTGGCTTCATGCACCTCTCCAGCGATTATCGTCACCGTCGTCGATGTTGCTAAAAAACAACAGCGGCATACGCATTATGCCTTTGCGAAAGGGCTTATATCGACAAGTTAAAGCGTTTTCTTTACTCTCACCGCTGACTTCTGCACACCGTTAGAAGCTAAGGGGAGAGCAGCGTATGAAGCGTTTCGTGGCCGCCGCATATACCGCAGCGTCGCTATGCGCGGCCGGCGCTGCGCATGCCGATTGGTCCGTCGGCGCGGGCTTCGAGAGCTTCAGGTGGGAGGAAAGCACGGCGCCCGCGGTCAAGGAAACGGGCCTGCGGTGGGTGCTCGACCTCACGTGGCAACAGAGCAAAGCGCCGGGTCTGTCGCTCGGGTACAACCTCAAGTTCTATACAGGCGATGTCGATTACACCGGCGGCACGCTGTTCGGCGGCGCGCCAGCCAGCGACGACGTGCGCTATCGCGGCCTCACGAACGAGATCCAGGCGATCTGGCGCATGCCGCAGACGGTCGATGTCGTCCTCGCCGCCGGATGGGATCGCTGGGAGCGCAAGTTCAAGGGTACCAATCAGGAAGAGGACTACGACATCCTCTACGCGAAGCTCGGCGCGAACTTCAATTCGACGGTCCAGCGCGGCGTGATCGGGGGCGTCGGCGTGAAGTACCCGGTGTGGACGCGCGAGAACGCGCACTTCGACGTGATCGGCGGCGCCGTCAACCCGCGGCTGCGGCCCGGCAAGGACCTGAGCTTCTACGGAACGGTCGGCTACCGCTTCAATCCGCAGTGGGACGTGATCGCTTATTACGACAGCTACCGTTTCAAGGAATCGAACCTCGTTGCGGTGGCCCCGGTCGGTATTTTTCTGCAGCCGGAGAGCAAGATGGATGTCTTCGGTGTGAAGCTGCAGCACAACTTCCAGTGAAGCGTTTTAGCAAGGCGTAGGGCGGTAGGGAGAGAACAGGCAGCCAAGAAGTCTTGTTCGGTGGTGCAGTACTAAAGGTCCAACCACAAAGCTGCGCCATAGATTTATAGCCGGGTCGCCCCCGGCTATTTTTTTGCGCGGTCGGCAGTGCCGGCGGGCGCAAAAAGCGCCGGGGCGCTCTATTACGAACAGAGAGGAACCGGTGATGGTTCCTCTCCGTTACCTCTCTTCCTTCTGTTCTCTACCGAGAATGCTGTGATCGTCATTCCCGCGGAGGCGGGAATCCAGTAACCGCACGTGCGCCGGTGGCGCACCGTTCGCGCGCGATCAGCGCGCCAAATGCCGGTGGTCGACCATCAGGCAGCGGTTCTGGACGACCTTGATGCCGGCCTTCGCGAGCTGCTCCGCCGCGGCATCGTTACGAATGCCGAGCTGCATCCACACCGATTTCGGCTTCTTCGCGAGGATGTCGTCGACGTGCGGCGGGACGTCCTCCGGGCGGCGGAAGACGTTCACCATGTCGACCGGCCCGGGAATGTCGGCGATCTTCCGATAAACCGGCCGGCCGAGGATTTCTTTGACGTCTGGGTAGTAGACCGGCACCGGTATCACCTCGAAGCCCGCGGAGGCGAGGTAGCTCGCGACGTAGAACGCCGGCTGTCCCAATTGCGCCTCCGTCTTGATGCCGAGCACGGCGATCGTGCGCGTGTCCGCCAGCAGCGCCTTCAACGCCGCCTGATCCTCGATGAGGTTCTTACGCCAGTCCATGCATGCTCCTAGCAAAGCGGGAACCCGGCAGCCGCGCCTTCCGGCTCGAAAACGACATAACCGCCGAGCGCCGCGGGCAGTGCAACTGCGACGCGCTGGGCATCAAGCACGCGCGCGCCGACCGCGGCTTCGCTCGCACATCGCCGCGCCGCCGCCGGGTCGCGGGTGACCAGCGTGTAGCCGGCGATCCACGGCAGTGGGGGCGCGACGGCGCCGAGGGTGCGCTCCACCGCCGCTGTGTCGAGGAACGCCAGCGTGCCGCGATGCGTAGCCAGCAGGCGGCTGTCTCCGCGCGCGGTGACGGGCAGTCCGGTATAGCGGGCGTAGCGGGCGGCCGCCTCGGCCGGATCCCCGACGCACAGCATCACGCCGGAAAGCGCCACAGCTCCGTTGCGGTGGTGCATCCAGCGGTCCTGCCACACGAGCTCGCGCGTGTGATGCTGGCAATACTGGATGCGGCCTTCCGCCATCGTTCCGGGGGGCACGCGTACGACCGTGAATCGCGCGATGCCTTCACCCGAGGGCGTGCTGATCGGGCGCTGGAGCGCGACCGGCGCACCGGGATTGAAGCGTTCGCGCGCGAGGCGCGCGTAATCGCCTGCCGCATCATCGGTGCCGAACGCGATCAGGTGCACTCCGACGTAGCGCGCGATCGCCGCTCGTAGCTGATCCGCTACCGGCGTGTCGCCGGTGGGCGTCAGGAATTCGAGATATCCCGACTCGAACATCACGCAACGGTTGCCGGTGCCCGCCGGAACGAGCGGCCCGTCCGGCTGCAGCCGGTGCGACTGCGGTGAGAAGGGCGTCAGCGTGAAGCCGAGCGCTTCGAGCGCGCGGCTCGCGGGCTCGACTTCCGGCACGAAGTGCGCGACGTGATCGAGGTCGAGCATGACGGCGGAATTCCTCAGTACCCAAGGTGCCGGTCGACAGCGTTTTCGAGCGGCTGGCCGCGCAGGAAGCGCTCGAAATTCTCGAACCAGCGGTCGAGCAGCCGATCGATGTAGCCGGGGGTGTCGCACGAGATGTGCGGCAACACGATCACGTTCCTCGTCGTCCACCACTGGGAATCCGCCGGCAGCGGCTCCTGCTCGAAAACGTCGAGCACGGCCCCCCCGAGCTCGGCGCTTTCGAGCTTCTCGCGCAGGCGCGTGTAATCCATGAGTACTGCGCGTCCGATATTGACGACGCCGGCGCCGCGCTTGAGCAAATCGAGACGCCTCGCGTCGATCAGGCCGCGCGTTTCGGGCGTGGTCGGTGTCGTAACGACGAGGTAATCGGCGAGCGGCAGGGCGTCGTCGATGCGCGCGACGGGAAAGCACTCGTCGGCCGGCGGCGACGCCTTGCCGCCGCGCGTCACCGCGATCACCCGCATGCCGAGCTTCTTCGCGGCGCGGCCGGCGGCCGCCCCGAGATCGCCGAAGCCGATGATGACCGCAGTGCGGCCCCCGATCGGCGGCGTAATGATCGGTCTCCACACGCGCCGGTGCTGTTGCTCGAGCGTCTCGGGCAGGCGGGTATGCAGCGCGAGCAGCGCGAGCGTGCACGAGTCTTCGGCTTTCGCGCCATGCGCACCGCGGTTGTTGGTGAGCGTGACGTCCGCGGGCAGCCAGTCGAGCGGGAGCAGGGCATCGATGCCGGCGCCGGTCGTCTGAATCCACCTGAGCCGCGGCGCCCGCTCGCGCAGCCGTTCCTTCGGCGGCGACCAGTTGATCATGAAGTCCGCGCTGCGCAGCGCGTCCTCCAGGATCTCGTTATCGAAGCCGACCGTCACGCGCAGGCGCTGCGCAAGCTCCGGGTGGCGCTTCGCGGCGCGGGCCCAGTCAGCCTCGGTGATCTGAAGGTGCTCGGGGCGGCTGCGCAGCGATTCGAGGTGCAGGTGGTACTGCGCGCTCACGCGGACTTCACCGGAGGCTTCGCGGCGAACCCGGAGCCGCGCACGCACAGCCGTCCGCGCGCGTCCTGCCACAGCTTCTCGTCCTCGTGAAGCCGCCCGAGCGCGCGCGCAATCACGACGAACGGATGCTGGCCCAGCCGCTCCGCCACTTCGGAGTAGTACAACGGTGTCTTCTCGATGAGCGCCAGGATGTCCCGTGCAGCCGCCGCGATCGTGTCGTCGTCGGCGCTGACGCGTCCTGCGGCGGCGTCGGCTTTGCCGGCGACGTACTCCGCGATCTTGGCCCGATCGGCGTAGGCGTACGCGATGCGCTCGAAGCGCTCATGCGGCACGCCTTCGGGAATGGTCGCATCGATACCGACCTTCGCGCCCACCGGCACGACCCCGGGCGGCATCACCGGCAGGCTCGGGTCGAGCGGTTTCGCGCGCGCGCCGGGGATGATGAACACGTCGCGGTCGGCCTGTACGCGCGTGGCGATGGCCCATTCGACGTCCATCGGATTGTGGACGTCGATGTCTTCGTCGACTACCACGACGTGCTTCAGATCCATGACCGAGAGCGCAGCGAGCAGCGCGTTCTTGCCTTCGCCCGCCTGCTTGCGGATCGAGATGACGGCATGCCAGAACGCGCAGCCGCCGAGCGTCACGTTGATGTCTTTCACCTGCACGCCCGCGGTTTTCAGCGCCGAGCGGATTGCCGTGTAGCGCGTCGGCGCCGCGAGCCACGTGTTCTCCCACGGCATGTGCAGCGCGTAATACATCGCGTCCTCGCGGCGCGTGATCGCCTTCACCCGCACCAGCGGGTTCCAGTGGAGCCCGCCCATGAGCCGCGTGAACTCGCCGAAGCGGCCTTCGGGATGTGTCCAGCCGGTGGGCAGGATCTCGCCTTCGAGCACGACCTCGGCGTCGGCGAGGCAGGGCAGATCGATCGTCTCGCACTGCGCGAGCTCGACGGGCGCGCCGCGGATGCCGCCGGAGATCGCCATCTCATCGACGCCCAGCGGCGCGCGGAACCCCGCGCCCATGATCTCGATCGGATGCGTGCCGATCGAGATCGAGATGGGGCACAGGCGTCCGTCCTTGTAGGCACGGTCCGCGAACATCCGCATGTTGTTCGGCGTCACGATGTCGATGCCGGTGAGGTTCTTCTCCTTCACCATGAACCGGTAGATCCCCGAATTGAGACCGTACTCCGGGTCCTTCGCGATGACGACGCCGGCGGTGATCATCGGGCCGCCATCGTAGATCGAGGACATCGGGATCGGCAGCTCGAAGAGATCGACGTCCTCGCCGGTCTTCACGACCTGCTTGTGCTTCGCGGTTTCCACGTAGCGCGGCGGAATCGGATTGTCGATGCCCTGCTTAAGCTTCGCCTCGATCTCGCCATAGGTGGTGCAGCCCATGCCCATGATCGAACGCTCGCGCGTGCGGATGATGCCGGAGACCGCCGGCAGGCGATAGCCGATCACGTCGTGGAAGAGCAGCGCCTTGTCCGACTGGTCGACGAGCGTCGCGATGTGCCGGATGTCGACCGGCTGACGGATGTCCACCAGCTCTTTGGCGTCGCGCAGCCGATCGAGGAAGTCTCTGAAACCTTCTTTCATTGCTGGTCCTTCAGAATGTCGCTCTTGATGCCCTGCCAGCGGCTGATCGTCGAATGCTCGAAGCCGAACAGATCGAGCACGCGCCCGACGGTGTGGTTCACGAGGTCGTCGATTGTCTTGGCGCCGCTGTAGAACGCGGGCACCGGCGGAAAAATGACGCCGCCCATCTCGGTGACCGCGACCATGTTCCTGAGATGCGCGAGATTGAGCGGCGCTTCACGCGTGATCAGCACGAGCCGCCGTCGTTCCTTGAGGATCACGTCGGCCGCGCGCGTGATCAGGTTGTCCGAGAACGCGTGCGCGACCCCCGCCAGCGTCTTCATCGAGCACGGCGCAATCACCATGCCTTCGGTGATGAACGAGCCGCTCGCGATCGAGGCGCCGACGTCGCGCACGTTGTGCACCACGTCCGCGAGCTTCTGGATGTCCTTACGCGACAGGCGGTATTCCTGGTACGCGTTGAGCATCCCGGCCTCGGAAACGACGAGATGCGTTTCCCAGCCGCCGGCGGCGCGCAGCGTCTCCAGAATGCGCAGCCCGTAGATCGACCCGGTCGCACCGGTCAGGCCGATGATCAATCGTTTTTTGGAACCTGCGCCTGCACCTTTCACGCGCCGCGTCGCTCTGCTGGGGGGAGAGGCCGATTATGCTACAGGGCGCACGCCTACTTCGGCGGCGCGGTGATGTAGGTGCCGCGCCCGCTCGCGACGAGCGCGCCGTCCTTGTCGTAGACGTACGCTTCCGCGGTGGAGAACTGGCTCCCCATGCGCACGATGCGCGATTTCGCGGTGAGATCGCCGGGCATCGCGGCCTTGTGGTAGTCCACGCGCAGATCGACGGTCGGCACCGGACGGCCGTACTCGGCGGCGATCGCGTAGTCGGCGGCGACATCCACGATGGCGGCGAGGATCCCGCCATGCGTGTAGCGGCGATCGGGATTGACGACCCAGTCCTCGCGCCATTTCGCGCGAATCTCGAGCCCTTCGGCATCGGACTTCACCACGGTGAAGTTGAGCCACTGGTTGAACGGGCCGCGCGTGATCAACTGCTGGAGCTTGTCCACGCCGATACGCGTGTCGCTCGCTTCACTCATTGCTTATCTCCTGTTGCTGGATGCGGCGGGCGTCGCGGTCTGCTGCGCGGCCCACGACCGCAGTTGCTGCTGGTCGATCTTGTTCGTGCCCGCGAGCGGCAGGTGGTCGAGAAAAAACACGCGTCGCGGGTGCTGGTACGCCGGGCCGTTCGCGAGCGCGAATTGCTTGAGCTCTTCTTCGGTCGCGTGCGCGCCCGAGCGCAGCACGACGAACGCGTATGGCACCTGTCCCTTGAGCTCGTGATCGAACGGCATCACGTACGCCTGGTGCACCGCCGGGTGCTTTTCCAGCAGTGTCTCGACCTCGATCGGAAAGATGTTCTCGCCGCCGCACACGAACATGTCGTCGTTGCGCCCGACGAAGTAATAGAAGCCCTCGCTATCGCGCCGGCAGATGTCGCCGGTGTAGTACCAGCCGTCGCGAATGCGTTTCGCCGTTTCCTCGGGCAGATTGTGGTACGCGAGGAGCACGCCGGGATTGCGCACGGCGAGCTCGCCTTCGGATGCATGCGGGCCGCCGACGAGCTTCGCCTCGGTGCCTTCGTACGGCACGCCGATCGAGCCCGGCGGCCGCGGTCTGCCTTCCGGATGCGGCCCGAGCGGCACCGGACCGCCTTCGGTCACGCCATAGACGACGAGCGGCTGCGCGTTGGGAAACGCGCTGGCAATCTGGGCGAGGAGCTGACGCGAAGAGGGCGCGGAGCCCATCATCACGGTGCGAACCGATGACGTGTCGGTTCTCGCAAGCAGATCGCGCCGCGCGAGCACCATCGACATCATCGTCGGCACGCCGGAGATCACGGTTGCCCGGTAGCGGCCGATCGCCTCGATGTAGCGCTCGACGTTGAACTGCGGCAGGAGAGGCAGCTTCGCCCCGGCGGTGAGCCCCTGCTTGATCGCGTTGAGCGCGTTCTTGTGGTACAGCGGCGCCGCGACGAGGATCACGTCGGCGGACGTCGTGCCGCGCGTGTGCGCGAGGATGCGCCGGCTCCAGTTCTGGCCATAGTGCGAAAGCAGCACGCCTTTCGGACGTCCCGTGGAGCCGGAGGTGTAGGGCTGGATCGCGATGGTGTCGGGACCCGGCTCTATTGCTTTGAATTCGCCTGGATCGAGGAACGCGTCGAACGCGGATGCGCCGCTGCCGCCGTATTCGACGACCTCGACGCGCGGCGGACAGAGTTGCCGCAGCGCGGGCTCCGTGAAGACGAGCCTCGCCCCGGCGTCTTCGACGATGAAGCGCACCGTATCCGCCGCCACCTTGATATTGATCGGCACGGGCACCGCGCCGGCGCGCATTGCGCCGAGCACGGTCGCGACGAATTCGTGGCGGTTGAGCGACAGGATCGCAATGCGGTCGCCCGGAGCGAGGCCCCTGCGCCGCAAGCCTCGCGCGACGGCATTGCACAACGCGTCGAGGTCGCGGAACGAGAGCTCACGCGGCCGCTCGCGCTCGTAAAGATCGACGATCGCGGTGCGCGTGTCGCCCGCGTGCCCGGCGAACAGCACTCCGAGATTGCCCGGATAGCCGCGCGGCTCCGGTCTCGGAATCACGGCGTCACGACGACCTTGCCGAAAACCTCCCGGTTTTCGATGAGCCGCAGGCCTTCCGCCGCCCGCTCGAGCGGCAGCACCTCGTCGATGACGGGCTTCAGCGTGCCCGCCTGGATCATGTCCATCAGCGCCGCGAGGTCCTCGTCATAGAAGCTGTTGGACCCGATGACCTTCAGCTCGAAGCTCCAGATGTAGCGCAGGTCTTCCTTGGGGTCGTAGCCGGCGGTCGCGCCGCACACGAGGATCTTGCCGCCGCGCTTGACGCAGCGCAGCGTCGGCGCCCACGTCTCCCCGCCCGTGAAATTGATGACGACGTCCACGCCGCCCTCGTAGCTGCGGCGCTGTGGCTTGCCGTACTTCTCGATCGCCCATTTCGAGAAATCGACTTCCTTGTAGTTGATCACGTGGTCGGCGCCGAGGTCCTTCAGACGCTGAATCTTGTCGGCGCTGGAGGCGCACGCGATCACTTCCGCGCCGCGCAGCTTGGCGAGCAGCACGCAGCCGGTGCCCACGCCGCCGCTCGCGCCCAGCACCATTACCGTCTCGCCTTTGCGGATGGTGTCGTGCGTGACGATCATGCGGTGGGCGGTGCCGTACGCGACGGGCAGCGCCGCGGCCTGTTCGAACGAGACGCCGGCGGGCATGCGCAATAACTGGTGCTCCGCAACGAGGCATTTCTCGGCGAGGCCGCCGTGCATCATCTCGCCCATCAAGCCCTTCTGGCGATTGAGCGGATTCACCAGCACGCGGTCTCCTGCCTTCCAGCCGGTCACGCCGGCGCCGACCTCGATGATCTCACCCGCAAGATCGAGCCCGATGATCATCGGCATCGGCACCTTGATGCCCGGCATGCCGCGCACCGTGAACACGTCGTGATAGTTGAAGGACGTCGCGCGCACGCGGATCACCACGTGGCCCTCGGTCGCCACGGGATCGGGAAAATCGGTCACGTACTGGAGCTTCTCGAGGCTGCCGTGCTCCCGCAATACCACTGCTTTCATGGGCTTCTCCGTTATGCGCCATCGGCTCCGAGCGCGAGGTTGAGGATCGACCGGCTGGTGAGCACGGCCGAGAGCACCATCTGACGCGAAGCCTCGATCTGCTCCCGGCAAATGCGTTCGGCCGCCTCGCCGTCGCCGCGCGCGAGCGCTTTGACGAGCGCCTTGTGCTCGCTCTCGAAGGGGCCTTTGCGCGAGCCGAGACCGAGGTGCAGCAGACGCGTCATCTGGTCGAATAGATGTTCGATCGCGGCGGCGAGCCGCGCGTTCCCGGTCGCGTGCGCGATCGTGACGTGGAACGCCTTGTTCGCGTCGAGAAAGCGCTCGGTGCTCTTGGCATCGCCGCGCTCGTAACCCGCGCGGCAGACGTCGTCGTAGAGCTTCAGTTGCTGGGTGTTGACCTTCCCGGCGGCCATGCGCGCGGCGGCCGGTTCGAGCATGAGCCTCAGCTCGAACACGTCCTGGATGTCCTGCAGCGTGACCGGCACCACCATGTAGCCGCGCCGCGGAATCGCGCGCACGAGACCTTCGTGGGCGAGCCGCGTCAGCGCGACGCGCACGCCCGCCTTACCGAGCTTGTACTGACCCGAGAGCTGCGCTTCGGAAATCTCGGCCCCCGGCGGGATCGCGCAATTGATGATGTCGCGCCGGATGCGCTCGTACGCGCGCTCGGTGAGTAGAGGAATGGTGACGCCCACCGTGAAATTCTAAGGACGGCGCTCTGACATGACAATAAAATCGGCCGGTGTCGATCAACCCGGGCGCGAGGTCAGGCGCCGTATCCACAGCTTCGCGGCGCATGGTGTTCGCCGTCATCGCGGCGACGACCGTCGCGCAGGTTGCTTCGGTGATGGGCGTCGCGGTGTTTCCGGTGATCGCGCCGAAGCTCGCGCTCGAGATGGATGTATCCCCAGCGGCGATCGGCTATCAGATCAGCCTCGTGTACGGCACCGCCGCCGTGACCTCGCCTTTCATGAGCTTCGCCGTGGTGCGCTGGGGCGCATGCCGCGCGACGCAGGTCGGTCTCACCCTGTGCGCCATGGCGATGCTGCTCGCATTGACATCGTCGCTTACCGCGTTCGTCGCCGCCTCTCTGCTCCTGGGTCTCGCCTCGACGCTGATGACGCCGGCCTCGGGTCATCTCCTGTTCCGCTTCAGCCCGCCCGAGAAGCGCAATCTCGTGTTCTCGATCAAGCAGACGGGCGTGCCGCTCGGCTGGGTGGTCATGGCCCTGGTTGCGCCGGGAATCACGCTCGCATTCGGATGGCGCTGGGCGCTGGCGCTCGTGCTGGCCGTCGCGATCGGCACGGTCGCTGCGCTCCAGCCTATGCGCGCCCGCTGGGATGACGATCGCCGTGCCGATCTCGCGTTCGTCGCCGCCCCGGCGGCGGGCCTGCGGCTCCTCTGGCGCCATCCCGTGTTGAAGAGTCTTGCGATGGCGTCGTTCTGTCTCACCTTCGTGCAGCTTTGCGGCAGCGCCTTTCTGGTGACGATGCTGGTCGAGGAGGGCGGCTACGGTCTTGTCACCGCGGGCGTGATGCTCTCTCTCATGCAGGCGGCGGGCGTGGCGGGCCGTCTGCTCTGGGGCTGGATCGCGGATCGCACCGGGGACAGCGTGCGCCTACTGCAATACATCGCGGTCACGATTACCGTGTGCGCGGTGATCATGGCGTTCCTGACGCCGGAGTGGCCGGTGGCGGCGCTCGGTCTGCTCTGCATCGTCTTCGGTCTTGCCGCCGTCGGCTGGAACGGTCTCTTTCTCGCGGAGATCGCCCATCGTTCTCCGCGCGGCATGGTGAGCGTCGCCACCAGCGCCGCGATGATGTGGAACTTCGGCGGCATCCTCGTGGGTCCGGCGCTGTTTGCAGCGACCCACTACGCCACCGGCAGCTACACGCAGACGTATGGCTGGCTCGGGCTCGTCGCCGCCGCCGGTGCGGTGCTGCTGACGGCCGGCAGGCGCGGCGCGCCGGCGCGTCCATGATCGAGCAGCTCACGCTTCTTCAGATGCTGTGGATCGGCACGGCCGTGCTTGCCGCGTACATCGTGCGCGGCATGTCCGGCTTCGGCGCCGGGCTCGTCGCCGCACCGCTGCTCGCGTTCGTGCTGCCGGTGCACGTGGTGATCCCGACCGCGGGGCTCCTCGTGTTCATCCTGTTCATCTTCCTCACGATACGGGACCGGCGCAGTGTCAACTGGCGCGAGTTGAAGCTCCTCGCGCCGCCGACGATCGCCGGGGTGATCGCGGGGCTCGTGCTGTTCACCATGCTCGACAACCGCCTCCTCCTGATCATGCTGGGCGGCTTCCTCGTCCTGTATGCCGTGTACATGCTCGCGGTACACGCGTTCGGGCTGCCGCAGTTCAAGTGCTCCGAGCGCTGGGCGATCCCGCTCGGCTTCGCGGGGTCTTTTTTCGATACCCTGTTCGGGGGCGGTGGCGGCACGCTGGTCGTCATCTACGTGCACGCGCGGGGACTCGGCAGGATGGAGTTCCGCGCCACGCTCGCGATGCTGTGGTTCCTGGAGATGATCGCGCGCATCAGCGGCTACGCGATCTCGGGCTTCTACACGCGAGAAGTGCTGATGCTCGTCGCGGCGCTGCTGCCGATCACGTGGGCCGGCACCTGGATCGGCGAGCGGCTCGGCAACCGCGTGAGCCAGGTGGCGTTTTCGCGCATACTGGCCGCGGTGCTCCTGCTGAGCGGCGTGAGCCTCATGTTCAAGTAGGTCCTCTCCTCCGGGGAGAGGCCAGGGTGAGGGGAACGGGTGAGCTGCATTCTGGCGCTCGATCAAGGGACGACCAGCTCCCGCGCGCTCGTCTTCGACGAACGCGGCGCGATTCGCGCGGTCGCGCAGAAAGAGTTCCGGCAGATCTTTCCGCAGCCGGGCTGGGTCGAGCACGATCCGAACGACATCTGGGAAACGCAGCTCGCCGTCGCGGCGGAGGCGATCACGCGCGCGGGCGTAATGGCGCGCGACATCGCAGCGATCGGCATCGCCAACCAGCGAGAGACCACGCTTGTGTGGGACCTTCGCACCGGCGCGCCGGTTTACAACGCGATCGTGTGGCAGGATCGTCGCACGGCGGGTATGTGCGAGGCGCTCGCGGCAGCGGGCCATGCGGAGCTCCTGTCGCGCAGGACCGGGCTCGTGCTCGACGCCTACTTCAGCGGCACGAAGCTCGCGTGGATCCTCGACAACATCGACGGCGCGCGTGAGCGCGCCGCGGCCGGCGAGCTTGCTTTCGGCACCGTCGATAGCTGGCTCGTGTGGAAGCTCACGGGCGGGGCGGTCCACGCGACGGACGTGACGAACGCGTCGCGCACGCTGCTCTATGACATCCACACCGGCGACTGGAACGACGAGCTCCTCCGGGTGTTCGGGGTCGCCCGCATCATGCTTCCGAGCGTGCATGCGTCGAGCAATGTCATCGCGCATACCGCGCAAACGCTCTTCGGGCGCGCGATACCGGTCGCCGGCATTGCGGGCGACCAGCAGGCGGCTCTGTTCGGGCAGCGTTGCACCGCGCCGGGGCTGGTGAAAAACACCTACGGCACCGGCTGTTTCATGCTGATGCACACCGGCCGCAACGCGATACGGTCGCGCTCGAAGCTCGTGACCACCGCGGCCTGCGCCTCGGGAGACGCGCGCGAGTACGCGCTCGAAGGCAGCGTCTTCGTCGCCGGCGCAGTCGTGCAATGGTTGCGTGATGGCCTCGGCATCATCAGGACATCGGCCGAGGTGGAGCCGCTCGCGCGCTCCGTTACGGACAACGGTGGCGTGCATGTCGTGCCGGCTTTCGTGGGTCTCGGCAGCCCCCACTGGGACCCGTACGCGCGCGGCGCCGTGCTGGGGCTCACGCGCGGATCGACTGCGGCCCACATAGCGCGCGCCGCGCTCGAAAGCATCGCCTACCAGACTGCGGACGTGCTGCAGGCGATGGAACGCGACGCGCAGACACGGCTTGCGGAGCTGCGGGTAGACGGCGGCGCGACGCGCAACGACCTGCTCATGCAGTTCCAGGCCGACGTGCTGGGCGTGCCGGTGGTGCGTCCGCGGGTGCAGGAGACGACCGCGCTCGGCGCGGCGTATCTGGCGGGACTCGCCGTCGGCTACTGGAAGGACACCGCGGCGATCGACGCGCAGTGGCAGGCCGAGCGCGTGTTCGAGCCGCAGATGAGCCGCGACGAGGCTGAGTCGTTGCTGCGGGGGTGGCGCAAGGCGGTCGAGCGGGCGAAAGGCTGGGCAGAGCCGTAGGGTGTGTCGGCGACGCACCGCCGGTGCGCCAGACCCTAGGGTGCGCCCGCGGCGCACCGCGGTGCGCTACCAGCGCACCCTTACGTTTTTATGCGAGCGCCTTGATTCGCGCGGCAGTCCACGCGAGCGTCGCGTCGTCCACCGGATGCCGGATTACGCACGCCGGCGCGAGCAGCAGGCCGTATCCGGCCGCGTCAGTGATGGCGCGCTCGATATCCGCCTCGATGCTTTCGCGTTCACGACGCGTGATGTGGCCGCGCTGCAGCCCGCCGAGGATCGCTTTCGTGCCACCCGACGCGCGGTAGTCGGCGATCGACGGCGGTGTCTCGCCGATATGCCAGTTGAGCACAGGCACGTCATAGTCCCTGATGACGTCGAACAGGATGTCCTCGCCGTGAATGTGCACGGCGTTGAACCAAGCGCCGACCTGCGCGGCGGCTGAGAGCACCTGCCGGTCGTGCGGCTCGCCGTACGTGCGATAGGCGCTTTCGTCGAAGGCCGGGCGTGTGGCTTCCTGCAGCGCGAGAAAAACGCCGGCGCAGCCGCGCGCGACGCACGCCCGCGCGAAGTCGCACGTGACCGCAGTGATGACTTCGAGCCCGCGCCGCACGCTTTCGGGCGCGCGCGCAATGTGCTCCCGCGACAGGCCGTTCGAGAGCTTTCCGGCAATGGTGAGCGGCGAGAACACCGTCGCGAGCACCGGCACGCCCGGGCCGACGCGCTTCACGAGCGTTTCGAGATGCACGAGCTCACGGCCGTACGCGCCGTGTGTGACGTCGAGGTGCGCGAGGCCGGCCCAATCGCGTTCGGTATTGACGGCGGCCTGCACCACTTTCGCAACGCCGCCACGCGCAATCTCGCCATAGTCGCAGACGCAGCCCCAGTCCTCGACGCAGTACAGCCCGTTGGGCATCGATTTCACGAAGTCGAGGTCGTAGCGCTGGGCGAATGCGGCGGTCTCCGCCGCGAGGCGCTGCGGATCGAGGTCGATGCCGGGCAGGTGCGTCCAGAAGCCGTACGGCGGACGGTCTACGCTGTCGCGGCGCAGCGCCGCGCGAACGCGCTCGAGCTTATTCACCTGAAGACGATCGTAGGGTGCGCCGCATGCGCGCCGCGTCCGTCGGGGCGGCGCAGCGGTCGCGCACCGGGCGGTGCGTTACTGACGCACCCTGCGCAATTACGATGGGTCCGGTTTGAAGCCGGCCTTGAAGCGCTTCCATTTGTTTACGTAATTGGCGGCGACGCCGCCGAAGCGCTGGATCTCGGCTTCGGTCAACTGGCGCACCACCTTGCCGGGCGAGCCCATGACGAGCGAGCCATCCGGGATCTGCTTGCCTTCCGGAATGAGCGAGTTCGCGCCGATCACGCAGTTCTTGCCGATCACCGCGTCGTTCAGGATCACGCTCTTGATGCCGACGAGCGTACCGTCGCCGACCGTGCAGCCGTGGAGCATCGCCATGTGGCCGACGCTCACGTTCTTGCCGAGCGTGAGCGGATGCCCGCGGTCGGCGTGCACGACGCAGCCGTCCTGGAGCTGCGAATTCTCACCGATCGTGATCACGTCGTTGTCGCCGCGCAGCACGCAGTTGAACCACACGCTCGCGTTGTTCTCGAGCACGACCGAGCCGATCACCACGGCGTTATCGGCGATCCAGTAATCGCCCTTGCAGACGACCTTGCGATCCTCGAATGAATATTTCATCGCGAGCAGGCTCCGGTCACAGCAGCGGCACGATCAGCAGGGCGACGATGTTGATGATCTTGATGAGCGGGTTCACCGCGGGACCGGCGGTGTCCTTGTACGGATCGCCGACGGTGTCGCCCGTGACCGCAGCCTTGTGCGCGTCGGAACCCTTGCCGCCATGGTTGCCGTCCTCGATGTATTTCTTGGCGTTGTCCCACGCGCCGCCGCCGGTCGTCATCGAGATCGCGACGAAGAGTCCCGTCACGATCGTGCCGATCAGGAGTCCGCCCAGCGCGCGCACGCCGGCGCCCGGTCCCATCGCCCAATTCATGAGAAAGGCGAGCACGATGGGCACCAGCACGGGGAGCAGCGACGGGACGATCATCTCCT
>Ga0196978_1000753_pt1 | contig 15736 bp, 12 predicted proteins | sample S3v_2013CmetaG_FD_155491 | JGI IMG/M metagenome (GOLD analysis project Ga0196978, IMG submission 155491) | Soil microbial communities from Anza Borrego desert, Southern California, United States - S3+v_20-13C | ecosystem: Environmental > Terrestrial > Soil > Desert | place: USA: California... | reverse complement strand
GAACATCGTCTTCGGCATGGCGGCGGCATGGGCCATCGCGCGCTTCCGTTTCCGCGGTCGCGGCCTGCTGACGTCCATGATCGATCTGCCGTTCGCGATCTCGCCGGTGGTTGCCGGCCTTATCTTCGTGCTGCTGTTCGGCCTGCAAGGCTACTACGGCCAGTGGCTGCGCGATCACGACATCAAGATCCTGTTTGCGCTGCCGGGGCTGATCATCGTCACCTCGTTCGTGACGTTGCCGTTCGTGGCACGCGAGCTGATTCCGCTGATGGAAGCGATCGGCGACGAGGAAGAGACCGCCGCGGTCAGCCTGGGCGCCCGCTCCTGGCAGCTGTTCTGGCGCGTGACGCTGCCGAACATCAAGTGGGGACTGCTGTACGGAACCATCCTGTGCAACGCGCGCGCGATGGGCGAGTTCGGCGCGGTCTACGTGGTGTCGGGTCGCATCACCGGGCAGACCGACACGCTTCCGCTGCGCGTCGAGAAGCTGTTCCAGGAGTACGACCAGCCCGCCTCCTTCGTCGTCGCCTCGCTGCTCTGCTCGCTGGCGCTGGTGACGCTGGCCGCCAAGACATTCCTGGAATGGAAGACGCGGCGTGACCTGGTGGCACGCCAGGAGGCGCCCGAGGACGATCTGACGGCGCCGCTTGCGCTGCCTGGACTCGTGCCGGCGATGGCCGGCGTGCCGGGCGGTGGCGGGTTTGCGGGTCCGGCAGCCAGCGTCGTGGTGAAGGAACAGGGCCCGGCTTCGCAGGGCCGCAGCACGGGCCAGTCCCATCGATCCGTCGAGATCGGAGAGCGGGGCGGCGGCGGGCCGTCGCAACGCCGTCCGGATCCGTCGAGCGTGGGGATTTCGGTTCGCGGCGTGACCAAGCGCTTCGGCAGTTTCACCGCGCTCGACGACATCCACCTGGACGTTCCCGATGGCTCGCTGCTGGCGCTGCTGGGACCTTCGGGCTCGGGCAAGACCACGCTATTGCGGATCATCGCGGGCCTGGAACTGCCCGAGCGGGGCACGATCCACTACCGCGACGAGGACGCCACGCGAAAGTCGCCGCGCAATCGCAACGTCGGCTTCGTCTTCCAGCACTACGCGCTGTTCCGGCACATGTCGGTGTTCGAGAACGTCGCTTTCGGCCTGCGCGTGCGCAAGTGGCCGGAGGATCGCATCAGGAAGCGGGTGCGCGAGCTGCTCGATCTCGTCCAGCTGTCCAGCCTGGAGCAGCAGTCGCCGGCGCAGCTGTCCGGCGGCCAGCGCCAGCGCATCGCGCTCGCGCGTGCTCTTGCGCCCGATCCCAAGCTGCTGCTGCTGGACGAGCCGTTCGGCGCTCTCGATGCGCGCGTGCGTACCGAGCTTCGAACCTGGCTTCGCAAGCTGCATCACGAGATCGGGCTGACCAGCGTGCTGGTCACGCACGATCAGGAAGAGGCGTTCGAGGTGGCCGATCAGATCGTGGTGATGAACCGCGGCAGGATCGAGCAGTCCGGGACGGCAAGCGAGATCTTCGAGCATCCGGCCAACTCGTTCGTCCTGGACTTCCTGGGAAACGTCAACGTCTTTCACGGCCGCGTCGAGGCTGGACGCGCGCACGTGGGAGGTCTCGAGCTCTCGTATCCGGACTATCCGCACGAGGAGTCACGCCCGGCCAAGGCCTACGTGCGCCCGCACGAGCTCGAGATCGATCGCTATCCGCGCGGAGGCTCGTGCCTGCGCGGCACCCTGACGCGCGTCGGACGGTCCGGCGCCGTCATCAAGGCAGAAGTGCTTTCGGAAGAGTTCGGCATACCCCTCGCCGTCGAGGTGGCGCAGGACCGGTGGACCGAGATGTCGCTCGAGCAGGGCGACACCGTCTACGTCTTCCCCAAGCGCCTTCGCGTATTCATCCACGACTACCAGATCTGAAGGAGTGGGGTCAGGTACTGAAAACGCGGTTTTTCACGATTCAGTACCTGACCCCGGCAAGCAAGGAGAGTGACATGTCCGTGTACGATCGTTTCATCCACCGGGCCGAGCGCCCGGGCGCCACCGGTGCGCCCGCGAGCAGCGCCTCTCGCTCGAGAAGAAAGCGCCGCTTCGCCGCGGCGCTCGTCGCCGCCATGCTGATCGCCGGCAGCCTGGCTCCACCCGCGGCCGTTGCAGGGTCGCCGCGAGAGACGGACGAGGTCCGCGAGCTGCGCCAGCGCGTCGAGGAGCTGGAGAAGGCGCTGAGGCAGGTCCAGAAGGACACGCGCACGCTGGAAGTGGCCGAAGAAGTCCGGACCAAGGCCAAGCCCAACGCGGGCTACAAGGATGGCTTCTTCCTCAACTCCGACGATGGCAAGTACAAGCTCAAGGTCGGCGGCTACGTGCACGCCGACAGCCGCTGGGCCCTCGATCATCACAGCCGCGACATCACCGACGGCTTCAGCATCCGGCGCGCGCGCCTGGACATCCGAGGCACGCTCGCCGATCGCTTCGAGTTCCGCGTCATGCCCGATTTCGCGGGCAGCTCGCTGGTGCTGCAGGACGCGTACGTCGACTGGAAGTTCGCGCTGCCCTTCATCCTGCGCGTGGGCAAGATGAAGACTCCGTTCGGAATCGAGCGTCTGCAGTCTGCCACCGCGCTGCAGTTCATGGAGCGCGCACTGACCGACAACCTGGTTCCCAACCGCGATCTTGGCGTGCAGCTGTACGGCGACATCGCCCAGGGCGTGTTCAGCTACCAGGCCGGCGTGTTCAACGGAGTGGTCGACGGCGGCAGCACCGACGTCAACCTGAACGATGCCGTCGACCTTGCCGCACGCGTCTTTTCGCACCCGTTCCGCAACACGCCCTGGAAGCATGCGCAGGGACTGGGGCTGGGCGTGGCGGGAAGCTGGGGCGAGCACCAGGGGACGCCGGCCAATTCCCAGCTGCCGCAGTTCCGCACCTCCAGCCGCGCGGCGTTCTTCCGCTATCGCGGCGACGACACCGCCACGGCCGGAGTCGACGAGACGACGGTCGCCGACGGTGCGCACTGGCGCGTCTCGCCCCAGGCCTACTGGTACGCGGGACCGTTCAGCGCCCTGGGCGAGTACGTGTACTCCTCGCAGCAGATCCGCAGCGGGACGGCGCACGGTACGACGCAGAACGATGCGTGGCAGGCGCGCGTCGGTTACGTGCTGACGGGCGAGGACTCGACGTACAAGGGCGTGACGCCCAGCAACCCGTTCAACTTTGGCAACGGCGGCTGGGGTGCCTGGGAGCTGGCGCTGCGCGCATCCGCGCTCGACGTCGACGACGACACCTTCCGCGGCGGCTTTGCCAGCGCGGCCCAGGGCGCCACCGAGGCGCAGGAATACACGCTGGCGCTGAACTGGTACGTCAACAAGAACGTCGCCGTGTACTTCAACTACCTGCACGGCGAGTTCGAAGCCGGGCGCAGCGTCACCGCCCCGCGAATCGGACCGGAGAACCGCAAGGATGAGGACGCGTTCCTGACGCGCGTGCAGTTCGTGTTCTGAGCAGGCCAGGATCGGCTTCCGGTGCCGGCCACGTGTAGAGCGCGCTTCCCGGCGCGTGTGGTCCGCATCGGAAGCAGGTAGGCGGCGGGTGCTCTCGAGCTCCTCCGAGAGCCCCGCCGCCGCTCCGGATCAGCAACGCTTTCCAATGATCCGCTACGCTTGGCAGACGCGCCGGTCCGTCTGGCTCGCGAGCAGGTCTGGTCCGTCAGATTCCGACGTGATGATCCTGATCGCTGTCCGTCAGCGTCTGTCCGCCTTCGGCCTGTCCGGTCGCCGTGCCGGTGTTCACGTACGGGCCTGGCGTGGCGATCCTCGAGGCAACGAACGTGAAGGTTTCGCCCGGATCCAGGAGCCCGCTACCGTTGCTGTCTCCTCCGGAGAACGTCGCGTTGAAATCGTCCGCCGCGTTTCCGGGCGTCCCGTTGTCGTCGCGCACGACGACGGCGCTGAGCGGGCCGCCGCTGCTGTTGGTCACGACATAGGTGAACGTCACCGTGCTGCCGATCGGCACCGTCGGCCCAGGCGCCGTATTATTGTCGGTGCCGTTGGTCAGCTTGATCAGGTCGATGCCGAAGCCCGGCGTCAATCCCTGGATGGCCGGAGTACACAGCCGCACGGCCTTGACCGCGCGCACCTGACGCGAACCGAATTGATCGGTGAAGAAGGTCGGTGCGATCTCGCTCTTGGGGCACTTGATTCGGTAGCAGAGGCGGTTGTCGGTTTGCGGGTCGCCCTCGACGTCGGCCGGGTTGCCGCCGTCGAGATTGGTGAGGTTCTTCGTCACCGGCACGCACACCAGCTTGGCCGCGGGCTTGATGCTGCAGTTCTCGAGGCCGAACTCGGCCCGCAAGGCGTCCAGATCGGCGGTCGCCGACTGGAAGGTCTTCACATCCTTGATCTTGTAGCATTTGAGATGGTCGTTCTCGGCGGCGCCGGCGCCGGCGGCCGAGGCAACCAGACACGTCGAGAGCGTCAGGGTCAGCATGGGGGACTTCATCGGGACCTCCTGCGCCTTGGTCGGCGCATCGATCGGGTGTGGACGAAGGGTTGAGGGCAGGCGTCGAGAAGCGGCCGGAGCATCGACTGCACGCACGTCAGCGTAGGCGCGCCGGCGACGCGTCAGCAAGAGGGCCGGCGCCCCCTAGAGCAGTGAGGAAATCGTCGCGAGCAGTTTGGAGGCCTCGACCGGCTTGGCCACGTGACACTGGAAACCCGCTTCGAGAGCGCGCAGGCGGTCATCGGCCCCGGCGTATGCCGTCAGCGCGATGGCGGGAATCTGCAGGCCGTGCTCGCGCACGTCGCGCATCAGCTCGTACCCGTTCTTGACCGGCATGCCGATGTCGCTGACGAACACGTCGAACTGCTGCGAGCGCAGCAGCGTCAGCGCCTGCTCGGCGTCGCCGGCGCACACGACGGCGGCGCCGCGATCGGAGAGGAGGCGAGACAGCATGTCGCGCGCGTCGGCTTCGTCGTCGACCACCAGGGCGCGGATGCCCGAAAGCTCCGGCAGGCGCGAGTCGGCAGCGCCGATCTCGAAGTTCGGCGACGCCGCCGCGGCGGTCTCTTCCTCGGACGCCGGCAGAGCCAGCGGCAGGTCGACCTGGAAGCATGAGCCGCAGTCGGTTCCGTCGCTGCGAACCGTGACCTGGCCCCCGTGCATCTCGACGATCTGCTTGACGATCGAAAGCCCGATGCCGAGCCCGCCATGCTGCCGCGTGATCGAGGCATTGGCTTGGCGGAAACGGTCGAACACGTGCGGGAGGAACTCGGCGGCGATGCCTTGCCCCGTGTCGGTCACGTACAGCGTGGCTTGATGGTCGCTGCGCTCGAGCTTGACCGAGATGCGCCCACCGGAAGAAGTGAACTTGACGGCATTGGTCAGCAGGTTCCAGACCACCTGCTGCAGGCGTGTGGGGTCGCCGAAGAGCTTGGACCCGTCCCATTCGAAAACGGTATCGATGCCGATGCCCGCCTTCTCCGCCGCGGGTCGCACGGCCTGCACGGCTGCTTCGACCACGGCAGGGAAATCCACCCGCTGCATGTCCAGCAGCATCTTGCCCGAGGAGATCCGGCTCATGTCGAGCAGATCCTCGATGAGCTGCGACTGGTGACGTGCGTTGCGCTCGATCACCTCGACGCCCTTGTGCAGGGTTTCGGCGTCATCGACCTTGCTGGCCAGGACGTACGACCACCCCAGGATCGCGCTGAGCGGCGTGCGTAGCTCGTGCGACAGCGTGGCCAGGAACTCGTCCTTCATGCGCGCCGAGCGTTCCATCTCGGTGCGAGCCTGCCTCTCGCTGTCCAGGAGCTGCTCGCGTTCCTGCGCAGCCGCCAGTCGCTCGCGATTGATCGCGTCCAGCATCCGTCCGTTGCGCGCGGCCACGGTGACGAGGAGCGCCGTCAGCGTCACCGCCAGCAGCGCCAGCCCGAAGGGCGCATCGAATACCTCGTGCTCCATTGCCTGCACGCAAAGCCACCCGAGCGCTGCGGGAGCCACGATGGCGGGCAGCAACAGCCGGCGAAGGAACGCGCCGCCCGAAAGCGGGGAGGTGAAAACCTGCATCTCGCCCTGATTGGGACGCGCACACAGGAGCCCGACGGCCTGCACGAACAGCGCGAGCGCAGTCTGACGCGAGATGCCCGTGAAGTGCGCGATCGAGTAGAGCTGCGCAGCACCGTTGAGGTTTCCGACCAGGCTGAGCAGGGTCAAGGCGGCAATGGCGAAACCGATGGTCTCCCGCGCCTGGACCGCTCGCGGCAAGCTGGTGTGCAGAAAAAGAAGAGCGATTCCGAGCAACGTAAAACTGCTCGACGCAGGCGGCCCCATGCGACCCGGACTGACCGTGGCCTTCTCACCCGGTGGCTCGACTGCGATCAGCTGATCGATGCCCAGGTCCCAGCCGACCACGTGCTCGATGAGCGTGAGGGCCCCCAGCACGAACACGCTCACCGCCAGCATCTGGCCGCCGATCCTGCGCGCCGTCGAAACGTCCGGCGGCAGCAGGGCCAGCAGCGCAGCGCCCGACAGTGCCAGAGCGAGCGCCGCGTTGGCCTTCATGGTGATGCCGTCGTAGCTCAGGTCGGAGAGGCGCTCGATCCCGAGCAGCCAGCCGGCGAGGACGACCGAACCCAGCAGCAGGTTGGCCAGGCCTGCCAGGCGCGCGACGGCAAGATAGCGAGGATCGTGCTCTCGCAGCACGGCCTGGATCGAGAAGGAGTTGTCGGTGACCGGGTGCGTGCGACGGCTTTAGCGTCGCGCTCGCAGCGGCGCAAGATCTCCGGCCGGCAGCGCTGACGAAAGTCCCCTGCTCAGCCGCCGTATCGATCCCAGGAGATCACCTCGGAAGGCGTCGGCCGGCGAACCGGGCCGAACTTCCCTTTGGGATAGCCTACCGGAACGATGGCGGCCAGAGTGACAGTGGATGGAAGGCCGAGCACGGCCTCGAACTGGCCAGGCACGAAGAAGTGCTGCGTGGTGAGCACGGCGCCGAGACCGAGCGCACGCGCGGCCAGCAAAAGGTTCTGCACGGCGGGGTAGGCGGTCGAGCCGTCGGCCATCCCGCCGACGCGCATCCCCGAGGCCGCGAACTTCGCGGCGCCTGCGACGCCGAAGTGCGAGACGATTTTCTTGATCGTGGCCGGCGACGCCAGCGCCTTGGCGAGCTGCTCGTCGCGGGCGACGCATATGCAGATCAGCGCAGGAACCTCGGCCAGGCTCTCGAGCAGGTCCGTGCCGGCCTTGGTCCCTTTTTTCCGGTCTTCGGGCGTTTCGCCCGGCCGAAGATCGGCCGCTGCGAAAGTTTCGAGATAAAAGCCCCAGGTCTTGCGCCAGATGGCCTGGATCTTCTGCTTCTGAGCTCGATCGCGCACGATGACGAAGCGCCAGTTCTGCGCGTTGCTGCCGCTGGGTGCATGCAGCGCAGCCTCGACGAGCTGCTCGAGCAGCTCTTGCGGTACCGGATCCGGTTTCAGGCGCCGCATCGCACGCGTCGTGTACATGATCTCGAAGAGCCTGGCGTCCGATTGCGGAATGGGCATGGGGCGTTCACCTCTGCGGCGGGAGTAGCAGGGATGGGATGGGGAGGACAATCTGCCAACGCTTGGACCGCCGAGATCGCCTCAGCGCGGATCGCCGCCGCGAGGGTTCGCGCTAGGGACCGTTGCGCCGATGGTACCGGCCTGAAAGCGCACGCTACCCGAGAGCAGGCTTACACGGTGCCGTTATCCCTTCGGTGATGTCTTTCGGCTGCTCACCCATTGGTCGCGTGCTCGCCGACAGAGTCCAGCCGAAACCCCCGGCGGATGAGAGACGTCCCTTACGCCGCACACGCCGGCGCTTCGGCCCGCGCCCTGGCCAGGCGATCGGCGATGATCGTGTAGACGTCGGCGCAGATCCCGAGCCCGAGATGCGTGGTGAGCACCTCGACGTGCTCGATGCCGTCGCTGCGATCGTCGATGCACGCCTTCCACGCAACGATCCCGTCGAGCTTGGAGTAGATCGCGGTGATCGGCACGCACAGCGGCCGGTCGTAGCGTCGGTCGACTTCGGCCTCGACCGCATCCAGGTCGAAGCCGCGCGCCGCATAGCGCCGCGCGACTGCCGTGTACTTGGGCCCGCCGACCACCGGGCTTCCGGGCGTGATCACGCTGCGCACCAGCTCGGGACGTTCGCGAGCGGCTTCGCGCGCGATGAAGCCGCCGAGGCTCCAACCGATCAGATGCACCTGCGCGCCCGACTTCCGGTGCAGCTTCTCGATGAGCGACAGCACGCGCGGCATCAGTCGCGGCACGTTGCCGTTGTTGGTGCCCAGGCCCCAGCCGCACACGTCATAGCCGAGAAAGCGCAGGTACGACTGCAGCAGTAGCGTGGAGGTGTCGCTGGCGCCGTAGCCGGGCAGCACCAGAACCGGCTCGCCCTCGCCGCGCGGGGCGGTGGCCAGCCAGGGAAGGCGCAGCAGCATGCGCGGGAATTCGAGGCCCGTCAGGCACTCGCCAAGAAGCAGGAGCGTGGAGGGAGGCTGGATGTCGCGAGCCATTGGACATGCATGGCCGAGATTGCGCCGGCCGTAAAGCCCGGTGCTGCGCCCGGTCCGGCCGAATCGTGTGAATCGGCGTCATCGGGTAGGTTGCGCGTCATGACGCCATCCCTCGAAGAGATCACCCGCTTCGGCATCGGTGAGCACGACGACCGGCTTCACCCTTGGAGCCAGGAGTACGAATGGTGGAACGAGTCGTATTTCTTCGATTGGTTCGACCGCGACGGCGCCAACGCGGGGCACTGCCGCATCGGGATCCATCCGGCGCAGAAGCGCCTGTGGTTCTGGCTCTTCCTGTATGACGGCGAGCAATGGGTCGTGGTCGAACAGACCCGCCTGCCGCTGGACCGCTGGGACCAGGACGCCCTCGCCTATGCGGACCCGTGGGGGCTGAGCTTCTCGTACACCGTCGAACAACCGCTTCGGTCGGGCCGCCTTCGGTGCGCGGGCTTCGCCCGGGTCGCCAGCGGTCCGCGCGCGGGCCGGATGATCGAGGTCGCGGTGGATCTGGCCGTCACGGCAACCGGCGCCGCGCACTCGGTCGGCGAGAGCAAGATATCGGGTCACAGCGCCGAAGGACTTTCGGCCAACCGCTTCGAGCAGCCGATCGCCGTGCGCGGAACGTTTCGCATCGGCGAGGAGGAACGCGTCCTGGAAGGCCTGGGCGAGCGCGACCATTCGTGGGGCCCGCGGTGGTGGGCGATGGAGTGGTGCTTTCTCGTCCTCAGCGCGGCGACGTTCCGCCTTCAGGCCGTGCACGTGATCATTCCCGACGTCACCGAAATGCAGGTCGGCTATCTGGCGCGCGATCAGACAAGGAACATCAACGCGGTGGTGTACGATCTCCAGTTCGACGACGCGCATCCGACGCAGGCAGTGCGCGGAAGGTTCCGGGTGGTGGTCGAGGGCGGCGAGGAGATCGACGGGACGATCGAGCCCATAAGCGGCGCCGAGATCGACATCACCCACTGCTTCGTGCCGCCGCGGCGCTCGGTGTATCGCCGCACGCTCGTTCGCGCGTCGATCCAGGGACATGGCGAGGCGTTGGGATGGCTCGAGAGCAATCGGTTTCCGGCGTCATGACGGCGTTCTCTCTACCCGCAGCGACGATGAGCTCGCCGGTGGGACGGCTGCGCCGTCGTCGCGTTCGTGAAGGCTGGTCGTATCTGCTGCTGCTGGGCGTGGCGATGCCGCTCAAGTACCTCGCCGGCTACGCGCTGGCGGTGCGGATCGCCGGCTCGATCCACGGCGCGCTGTTCGTGCTGTTCTGCGTGGCGCTGGCGCACGCAATGGTCGAGCGGCGCTGGCCGCTTGCGCGCGCGGCCATGCTGTTGGCGGCCTCACTGGTGCCGCTGGGTACCTTCGCGGCCGACGCGGGGCTCAGAGCCGAACAGGACTTGCCGGCGCCTGCCGCATCCGCATGAAAGCCGGCATCAGCGGCCGCGAATGGTGCCCGTCCTCTTCACTCGCCGAGGAACTCGCACAGGTAGGCGACGGGGGCGGTGGCGCGCACGTCGAAGCCGCTGTTGGCGGCGACCTCGAAGGACGTGCCGGCGGCGTAGGTACGCTCGCCGTGGCCGGCAAGCGTCACCCACAGCTCGCCCGAGACGATCGTCATCCGTTCGGCCTTGCCGGTTCCGAAGTGGAAGGACCCGACGTCGATGACGCCGGCGGTGGCGGCAAGACCGTTGCGCTCGAAGCCGATGCTCTGAACCGAGCCCTCGAAGTACGTGTTGTGCTTCAGCATCGCCGGTCTGTAGCGCACGCCGTATTTCAGAGCTAGCCTCCGCGCCATGCGGCAGGCCTTCGGCACCATCGACGTCGCCACCCACGGCCCGGGCCTTTATGAGATCACCATCAAGGTCACCGATTGGCTCGGTGAGCAGGAGATCGAGCAGGGCCTGCTGACGATTTTCATCCGCCACACCAGCGCATCGCTGCTCATCCAGGAAAACGCCGATCCCGACGTGCGTGCGGACCTGGACGCATTCCTTCGCCGCATCGCTCCGGAAGACCCGCGCCTTTACCGGCACAATGCCGAAGGCCCTGACGACATGCCCGCGCACATCCGCTCGGCGCTCACCGCCACGCAGCTCTCGATCCCCGTCCACCAAAGCGACCTGCGCCTGGGGACGTGGCAGGGCATCTACGTCTTCGAGCATCGTCAAGGTCGCAATCGTCGCAGCGTCGACCTGCACTGCATCGGCGAGTAGGCGTCACCTCAGCGCTGCACGCCGCCGATATCTTCGAAGCGATTGCTCCACCTTCGCTGCGCATCGGGCGAGAGGAACACGATCTGGCGGGCTCCTTCCTCGCGAAGGTAGCGGTTCAGATCGCCGCGGCCTCGCGTGAAGTAGTAGAACCAGAAATCCACCAGCATCCGTGCGTCGGGATCGGAGCGGAGGCAGGCGACGAGATCGGCGTCCGAGACGCGGAACCTTGCCATTCCCTCGGCCAGCATGGCCTGGCCGAAAGGCCCGTAGGAAAGGGCCGGGTTCCACATCGCGCAGCCGGGCTCGCGTCCGCTGCTCAGGAAGAACATCGGCGTGAAGCTGGCGATCTCGCCGGGCTGAGCGGCCAGGTAGCCTGCGCGTTCGCCGTACCAGGGGTCGGCCCCCTGCGACAATGCGTCGACGAACGGAACGGCAAGGGCCGTCACCGCAGCGAGGACGCCGCCGAGCATGACCGCGCGTGGCACGACCCTGCAGGCGCCCCACACCAGGGCGGCGGACAGAAGTGCGACGAAGGCGGGAAACGGCACGAAATACTTTGCCGAGACGAAATCCATCAGCACGAGGTTGACGAACGCGAACGCCGCGGGGGCGAGCAGCACGAACGTGCACAGCGCTCGATTGCGGCGGAACGCGGCCAGCCACAGTGGCAAGCCCGCCAGCGATGCGATGGCGATCCACAGCGGCGCCGACCGCGTCGGGTAGCCGAGGAAATCCTTGGCGGCGAAGAGTGCCAGGTCGCGCGCGCCGTCGAGCTCGGCGTGGACGGAAAAGTCGGTGAAGCCCGACGAGATCGTCCACATCGTGGCCCGGCGTGTGCCGAGGCGGTCGATCAGCTGGTAGCGCAGCACCTCCAGGAAGACGCCGTCGCTGGCGTAGATCACCAGCATCAGCGCGAGCACCGAAGCCGCCACGCCCGTCGCGGCAAGCTGGAGGAAGCGGCGGTAGCGGCCGTCGACCAGCAGGCTGCCCGCCGCCACGAGAATCATCAGCAGGCAGGTGGGCTTGACGAACAGCGCGGCAACGAATGCGATCGCTGCCGCGCACAGCGATGCAGTCGTCGTGCCGTGCAGCAACAGCAGCGTGCCGAACATCGCCAGCAGCATCATCGGCGTGTCCGGCACCGCAGCGAGCGCATGCAGCTGCGTGGTCGAGAACAGGAACAGCGCCTGCGCGAAGATCGCCGCCAGCACGCCGAGCGCCGGGCGCACGAGCAGGAACAGCACGATTCCCGTTCCGCCCAGGCTGATCAGCGACAGCATGCGAAAGCCGAAGACCGAGTCGCCGAAGATCTGCGCGCTCACGGCCAGAAGGTACGGATGCAGCGGCGGCTGCATGTAAGCGAAATCGACGAAAGGGCGGCGACCCTGGTTCAGGAAACGGCCGGCCAGCGAGTACCAGCCCTCGTCATACTCCCAGGCCAGCGCGCCGAGATGGCGGCCAGCCAGGAGCGCAAAGGCGAGGCTCAGGGCTACCGAGAATACCAGCGCCGCGGCATTCGGACGCTGGGCGACGCGCTCGTGCTCGCGTGCAATGGGCAGGGCATTCTCGGGCATTGCGGAGGCGCACTATACCAGCCGCCTTCCGGTGGCCCAATGCGGCACGCGGCAGCTTGCGCCGTAGAACCTCACCCACGAGGCCGTGCACGGCCTGCTGCTGCAGGAGCGGCGCTGGAACGATATCGTCGGCGATCTTTTCGGTGCCTTTCCGCTCGGCATTGCCACGCGCGGCTACGCCAGTGGGACTTCACGCATCATCGTCATCTCGGAACCGGCCTGGACCCCGAGCTCTTGATGGCCGATCATCGCGGCGTCGTGGCGGCATGTGGCCGGGCGATCTCGCCAGCGTTCACAGGCTGCTGCGCCTGGATCTTTGCGGCATCACGTTCCTGCGAAACTTCACCTCGCAGGTGACGACAGATCGTCGCATCCGAGGAGGCAGTGCATCGCCAGGCGCGCGACGCGGCCGCCAGCGGCACCTCCCCCGCGACTGCCGGGATCTGAATTTCCCCGAATACTCCTTGGAGTTGCCGCCCGAGTCCCGTACAACCATGGAGACGCGCCCGCGTCCTTCTCTTCGCAAACCCGAATCACTCCCGCACCCACGCGCGCAATTGGCCCCGATACCTCGGCATGCGGCTCGTGCGCCTGACCGAGATCCCTCGACTATGACGAAACCTTCGATGAACGACCTTTCCCTGCTTCCTTCGCTGGTCGATGCCGTGGCCGACATGGGCTACAGCGAGCCGACGCCGATCCAGCAACAGGCGATCCCCGTGGTGCTTGCAGGCCGTGACCTGATTGCATGCGCTTCGACCGGCACGGGCAAGACGGCTGCCTTCATGCTGCCCGTCCTTCAGCTTCTGAGCGCCGGCGATGCCGGTCGCTGCCGTGCCCTGGTCCTGTCGCCCACTCGCGAGCTCGCCCTCCAGATCGACGAGCAGGCGCAGGCGCTCGGCTACTACATCGGCCTGAGCGCCGCCGCCGTCGTCGGCGGGGTCGACATGGGACCGCAGGAGCGCGCGCTGCGTGCCGGCGCGGCCATGGTCGTGGCCACGCCCGGTCGCCTGCTCGATCACATGCGATTCGATTACGTCGACCTTGCCGGCGTCGAGATTCTCGTTCTGGACGAGGCCGACAGGATGCTCGACATGGGATTCCTTCCCGACATCCAGCGGATCCTGGCCGCGCTGCCGCAGCGCCGCCAGACGCTGCTGTTCTCGGCCACGATGTCCCCGACGATCCGAAAACTGGCCGACGCAATCCTGTCCGACCCCGTCACGGTGACCGTGGATCGGCAGGGGCCGGCCGCCGCCATCGCCCAGAGCGTCTTTGCCGTGTCCCAGGATCGCAAGAGCGCGCTGCTGACGCGGCTGCTGCGCCGCGACGGCATGGATTCGGTGATCGTGTTCGTGCGGCGCAAGATCGATGCGAACCGTCTGGCGCGCGCTATCACGCGCGGCGGCACCAACGCCACGAGCATCCATTCCGATCGAACGCAGGAGGAGCGCATCGAAGCGCTCGAGGGCTTCCGCAGCGGCCAGTACCCGGTGCTGGTGGCTACCGACGTTGCCGCGCGCGGCCTGGACGTCAGCGGCATCTCGCACGTCGTCAACTTCGACGTTCCGCATTCGTGCGACGACTACATCCACCGCGCCGGCCGCACCGCGCGAGCAGGCGCCGCCGGTGACGTGATCACCTTCGTGTCACCCGAAGAGGAAGAACGCATGGCCACCATCGAGCGCGGTCTCGGCGCCAGGCTCCCTCGACATGACGTGAACGGTCTCGTCACCCGCGGCGAAGCCCACGCCGGCAAGCCTGTCGCCAGCCGCGGCAGGCGGAGGCGAGGAAGCGCGCAGAGAAAGGCGGGCCAGCAGAACGCGTGAGGCGGATCGCAGCGAACCGTGCATGCGCCAGCGTTGATCTTCAGGGCTCGGGCGAGTAATCCCGGGCCGTGAGCGATTCCCGAACCTTCGTCGTCGCCGGCGCATCGCTTGCCGGCTTGCGCGCCTGCGAAGCGCTGCGCGAGGAAGGCTTCGAGGGACGCCTCGTTCTGGTCGGCGCCGAAAGGCACGATCCCTACGACCGCCCGCCGCTGTCGAAGGAAATCCTGCGCGGACAGTGGCAGCCGGCCAGGACGACGCTGCGCAAGAACGGTCTGGCGGATCTCAACCTGGACCTTCGCCTGGGTCGCGCTGCCAGGTACCTGGACGCCGCCACTCACACCCTGACGCTCGACGACGACGAGACTATCGTTTTCGATGGCCTGGTCATCGCCACCGGAGCGCGCGTGCGCACGCTCGACGACGTTCCGCCGTTGGCCGGCGTTCACTACCTGCGCACGCTCGACGACGCCGTCGCACTGCGCGACGAGCTTCTGGCCGGTCCCCGCGTGGCCGTGATCGGCGCCGGCTTCATCGGCTGCGAAGTGGCGGCCTCGGCGCGCGCGCTCGATCTGGACGTGACGCTGATCGAACCGCTGGCTGCGCCGATGGTCCGAGCTCTCGGCCGCGCGCTCGGCGGGCTTGCGGCCAGGCTCCACGCCGACAACGGCATCGACCTTCGCTGCGCGCGCCGTATGGTCGCCATCCAAGGCGGCGACCGCGTCGAGCGGCTGCATCTGAGCGACGGCAGCGTGGTCCGTGCCGACGTGGTCGTGATCGGTGTTGGCGTGCAGCCGCAGACGCAGTGGCTCGAAGGGTCGGGGCTCGAGCTCGAAGACGGCGTCGTGTGCGACGATCGTTGTGCGACCGCTGTCGACGGCATCGTCGCGGCCGGCGACGTCGCGCGCTGGAACAGCCCGCGTGCAGGGCGACTGGTACGCATCGAGCACTGGACCAATGCGGCGGCGCAGGGCAGGGCGGCGGCGCTTCGGCTGCTCAAAGGTGCCGATTCGGTCGAGCCGTACGCGCCGGTGCCGTACGTGTGGAGCGATCAGTTCGGCATCAAGCTGCAGATGGCCGGCCACGCGCTCCCCGACGACGAGCTGCACGTGGTCGACGGTTCGTTCGAGGAGTATCGCTTCGTCGCGCTGTTCGGGCGCGGCGGGCGCCTGACCGGCGTGGCAGGGATGGGGCGGCCGCGCATCGTCGCGCACTACCAGGGGCTGCTCGAAGAGGGCGCCGAGCTGAGCCGCGCGTTGGCGACCCGGCCCGCGTGATTGGATGCCGGACGCCAAGCCATGAGATTCCGATCCTTGAACGCCGCGCAGCGCAAATACGCGCTCATCGCAAGCATGGTGCTGGCGACCACGGTGCCGGGTTGCTTGAGCGCGGGAAGAGGCGTGCAACACCTTTACAGGGACCCGCCGCGAGCCCTTGCCGATGTCGACTGGGAACCGGCCAACAGTGCCGTCGCCCGCCTGCAGTCGGGAAAAGCATCCGATTGTCGTTCAGTCGAGACCGACATCCGAGCCGCGCCGACTCGATATTCTCCTCCCGCCCTGTACGCCCTTTCCGAGTGCCTTTTCGAGATGGGACGGAGGCAG
>Ga0196978_1000752_pt1 | contig 15738 bp, 12 predicted proteins | sample S3v_2013CmetaG_FD_155491 | JGI IMG/M metagenome (GOLD analysis project Ga0196978, IMG submission 155491) | Soil microbial communities from Anza Borrego desert, Southern California, United States - S3+v_20-13C | ecosystem: Environmental > Terrestrial > Soil > Desert | place: USA: California... | reverse complement strand
TACAACCACCGCGCGCCGCTCCCCCCGGCCTCTACCAAGTGCGCGTCGCCACGCGCGACGACCGCACGGGGCAGGTCGGGGCCGCCGTCCAGTGGATCGAAATCCCCGACCTCGCGAAGAAGCAGTTGGCGCTGAGCAGCCTGCACATGGGCGGGCGGGCCGTGGGCGGCGGCAAGGCGGGCGAGGAGCAGGTGCAGTTCAGCGTTGACCACCGCTTCGCGCGCTCGTCGAAGGTGGACTTCATCGCCTTCATCTACAACGCGCAGCGCGCGGGCGCGGGGCCGCCCGACCTCTCGGCGCAGGTGAAGGTCTGGCGCGACGGCCGCGCCGTCGTCACCGGCCCCGCGCGCAAGCTCCAGACCGACGCCGCGGCGGACGCGGCCCGCATCCCCCTCAACGGCGGCATCACGCTCGGCCAGCTCCCGGCCGGCCTCTACGAGCTGGAGGTTATCGTCACCGACAACCTCGCCCACGCCAGCGCCACGCAGCGCGCCGCCTTCGAGGTTTACTGACAGAGCCGCGCGCGGCCCCGTTCTCTGCGGCCGTTCTTACCGCGCCGGCGGCTGTCGCCGGTCGGGGCAGCGGCGGTGCTGGTCTTCCGCGGTCGGGCCGTAGGTGATGGACTGGACGCGCCCCTGATACTCGCCGGGCGCGTCGAACACGTCGTAGGTGATGCCCTCCTCCTCGTTCGTGTAGAGGGCGCGGCTCGGCGTGTCGGAGGCGGTCGTCTTTTTGAACTTCGTCATGTCGAGCCGCAGCGACCCGATGTCGAGCCTCCGCTTGGGGGTGACGAAGATGCTGAGCACCGTGTCGCGCGGCACGTCCCACTCGGCGCCTCCGGCGCACCCGCCGCCGCCGGCGTAGTTGACGAGGGCGCTCTCGGCGCGGAAGTGGTAGCGGCGGTCGCGCGGGCGGGGCTTGCCGAAGCGGCGCTCGACCTGCGCGCGCGTCGTGCGCAGCGGCACGACGCGCCGCCACGCCTTCGCCTCCGCCGCGGCCGCGGCCAGCAGCAGCAGGCCCGCGCACGTCGCGGCGAGCCGGGTGGTTTTGAAGTGCTTCATCTTACTTGAAACTGTTCCTCAGCTCGCGATCCCAGTACGCGCTGAAATCGAACCTGTTGCCCGAGGTCGGCAGCGGCGGCCGGTCGCCCGGCATCGTGCTGACGACGATGGCCAAGTCCTGATCCGAGTAGACGAGGCGGCCCGAGTGGTGGATCGTCTCGTGCATGGCGACGCGGCCGTCGCTCTTGAGGTAGAGCGCCGCCAACTCGTCTTTCGTGAGGGGCGCGCCGGGCCGCACGTTGCCGATCTGGATGCCGGCGTTGTTGGTGGCGATGCTGCCGGTGGCGAAGTTCGCGCCCGGCAGCGAGCCTTCCGCGCCCGCGCGCACGAGACCCTTCTGCGTCAGGACGAGGTCGTAAATCTTCAGCACGTCGCCCTCGGCGACGATTGTGTTGTCGGGCGCGGCGTTCTCGGCCGCCCGCTTGATGAGCTCCCTGACGAACTCGGCGCACTTCGGCTTGCTGAGCAGTCTCTCCAACTCCTTGCGGATAAGGGCCGTGTCGATGGGGAAGATCATCTCGGCGGCTTGCTGGGGGCTGATTTTTTCCTGCGACATCTCTCCTGCTTCCTTTCGCGGGGTTGCGGTACGGGTGAAGTGGGGCCGGCGCGGGGAGGCCGGGCCGGCGGCCGACGGGGCGACCTGCTTGGACGTTGGACGGCCGCCGCGCGGGGCGGCCTTCGGATATAAGTGACGGGGCGGCGAAAACGTTTCCGCGCCGCCGGTTCCGGGGGCGGGGCGGGCGCGAGGATAGCACAGGCGGCCGCGGCCGCGGGCCCTTTTTGCGAGGGCCGGCGGGGGCGGCGGCGCGCGGGCTTGGACGAGGCTTGCGTAAATTGTTAGATTCTCAGAGCAAAATATCCATCCGTGGGTGGTACTAAGGTGACGACCGCCCGGCCCGTCGGCCGGGCGCTCGAACCCGTCGAGAGGCATTGAAGATGAAACTCACGAGCCGTTTGCTTCTGCTCCTCCTCGCCGCCGCGCTCGCGGGCGCGTGCCGCGACCGCGCGCAGTTGACGCTGCCGCAGCCCTCGGGCACGGGGCCGGCCCCGGATGTCGAGCGCAACTCTTACGCCGACCTCGTGGCCCGCGTCGCGCCGGCCGTCGTCACCATCCGCTCGGCGCGGGTCGTGCGCGCGCCGCGCCAGCACCCGTTCATGGACGACCCCTTCTTCCGCGACTTCTTCGGCCAGCGCGGCGCGCCGCAGGAGCCGCCGCGCGGGCAGGTGCGGCAGGGGCTCGGCTCCGGCGTCATCATCAGTCAGGACGGCTACATCGTCACCAACCACCACGTCGTCGACGGGGCCGAGGAGATCACGGTCGAGCTGACCGACCGCCGCAGCTTCGACGCCAAGCTCGTCGGCTCCGACCCGCCGAGCGACCTCGCCGTGCTCAAGGTCGAGCAGTCGAGCCTGCCCCTCCTCTCGCTCGGCGACTCGGACAAGGTGCGCGTCGGCGACATCGTGCTCGCCATCGGCAACCCGCTCGGCGTCGGCCAGACCGTGACCTCCGGCATCATCTCGGCCAAGGGGCGGCAGACCGGGCTCTCCGACGGCAGCTTCGAGGACTTCCTCCAGACCGACGCGGCCATCAATCAGGGCAACTCCGGCGGCGCGCTCGTCAACACGGGCGGCGAGCTGATCGGCATCAACTCGCAAATCCTCTCGCCCTCGGGCGGCAACATCGGCATCGGCTTCTCGATCCCCTCGAACATGACGCGGGTGGTCGTCGAGCAGCTCATCAATCAGGGGCGCGTGCGGCGCGGCCAGTTGGGCGTCGTGGTGCAGGCCGTGACGGCCGACATCGCCGCGAGCATCGGCATGCGCGAGGCGCGCGGCGTCATCGTCAGCGCGGTGCAGCCGGGCAGCGCCGCCGCGCGCGCCGAGATCGAGCGCGGCGACGTGATCACGGCCTTCAACGGGCAGGAGGTCAACGAGCCGAACGTGCTGCGCAACCTCGTCGCGGCCGCGCAGCCCAACTCGGAGGTGACGCTCACGCTCTTGCGCGGCGGGCAGGAGCGGCAGGCGCGCGTGACGCTCGGCGAGCTGGCGGCGGGCGGCGCGCAGGAGCGCGGCCAGAACGAAGGGGGCGGCGGCGGCGACGGCGGCGAAGGGGGCGGCCGTCTCGGCATCACGGCTCAGCCGTTGACGCCGGAGACGGCCGCGCGCCTGAACCTGCCGGAGAACGCGCAGGGGTTGGTCGTGACGGGCGTCGAGCCGGGCGGGCCGGCCTCGGAGGCGGGGCTGCGGCAGGGCGATCTCATCGAGCAGGCCGACCGCCGCCCCGTCCGCACGCTCGACGAGCTGCGCGCCGCCATCGACGACGCCGCCGACCGCCCCCTCCTCCTCCTCGTCACCCGCCCGCAGGCCGGCACCATCTTCATCACCGTCCGGCCACGAAGATAAAAAGCAGTAGTCAGTAGACAGTAGTCAGTAGTCAGTAGCGCTCCGCGTTATTGCTGTTGACGCTGACACGCTGGCGATACGATACCGAAGGTCTTTCTACTGACTACTGACTACTGACTACTTCTTCCTATGCACCTGATCGAGATACTGCTGCCGCTGACGGACAACGAGGGGCGGGCGTTCGGGGCGGGGGAGTTCAACCGCGTGCGCGACGAGCTGGCGGCGCGCTTCGGCGGGGTGACGGCCTTCCGGCGCGCGCCGGGCGAGGGCGTGTGGGCCGAGGGCGGCGCGGTCAGCCGCGACGAGGTAGTGATCTTCGAGGTGATGACGGGCGCGCTCGACCGCGCGTGGTGGGCCGCCTACCGCGGCGAGCTGGAGCGCCGCTTCCGGCAGGAGAAGCTGGTCGTCCGCGCCACCGCGTTCGAGGAACTGTAGAGCGGGTGCTGGGTTAAAAACGACCTTCGTCTTTGACCCGGCACCCGATTGGAGGGGGGATGGCGGGCGGGCACGTCGTGTTGCTGGGCGATTCGGTCTTCGACAACGCGGCTTACGTCGCGGGCGGCCCCGACGTGTTGGCGCAACTGCGCGCGCTCCTGCCCGGAGGGTGGCGGGCGACGCTGCGGGCCGTAGACGGGAGCGTCACGTCGGGCGTGGCCCGCCAACTGCGCGCGCTGCCCCCTGACGCGACGCACCTCGTCGTCAGCGCCGGCGGCAACGACGCCCTCGGCCACTCGGGGCTGCTCGAAGAGCGCGCCGGTTCGATGGCCGGCGCGCTGGGCCGCCTCGCCCGCGCGGCGGGGCAGTTCGAGCGCGACTACCGCGCGATGCTCGGCGAGGTTTCGGGCGCGCGCCTGCCGGCGGCCGTCTGCACCGTCTACTACCCGCGCTTCCCAGACCCCTCGCTGCAAAGCCTCGCCGTCACCGCGCTCGCCCACTTCAACGACGCCATCCTGCGCGCGGCCTTCGCCCGAGGGCTTCCGGTCGTAGACCTCCGGCTCGTCTGCGACTCGGACGACGACTACGCCAACCCCATCGAGCCCTCCGTCCGCGGCGGCGAGAAGATCGCGCGCGCCCTCGCCGGCCTCCTCGCCGGGCACGACTTCGCGCGCCGCCGGACTGAAGTGTTCACGAATTGAACGCGACGGGAGGAACAACGAACGTGAGGAACGAGGGACGGGAGCGGGCGGGCCGGGCGGCGGCGCTGCTCGTTTGTCTTTGCCTGTGGCAGGCGGCGGCCTCCGTGCCGCGCGCGGCGGGGGCCGCCGACGCGCTCGACGCGTGGGTCGGCGAGTACGCCTTCGACGAGGACGGCGGGAAGACGGCGGGCGGGTCGGCGATCTTCGTCGTCCACCAGCTCACCGTGACCCGCGAGGGCGACGCGCTCAAGGCGCGGCTGGAGAGCAACGGCTACCAGACCTATGCCGCCTTCGAGTGCGACGCGCGCGTCGAGCGCGGCCGCCTCAAAATCTTCTTCGTGCGACACGCCGACGAGAACGTCTTCCTCCGCGGCGACTACCGGAGGGGCGACCTGCTGCTCACGCTCGCCCGCGCCGGCGCGGGCCGCCGCGCCCGGCTCGTCACCCACTTCGCCAAGTTCCGCCCGCAGTTCGGCCGCCCCCGTCAGGGGCGCGTCTACTTCAGGAGAGTAGACAGCAGACAGTAGTCGGTAGACGGTAGGCTCCGCCCGGCGCAAGCCGCGGCGGCCGGCGGGACAGTTCGCCGCCGAAGCTCTCCCTGCCGACTACTGACTATTGTCTACTGTCTACTTCTGCTATGATGTCGGCACCCAACGAGAGCGCCGGTGTCCACGTCAAAGAATTGAGCTGTCCCCCGCCGGACTGCCGCGCCGCCGAGCCAAAGATTCAGAAGGAGGAGAGAGTGATGGCAACTGCCGCCGCCGCCGACGCCGCCGCGGGCCACGACGTGAAGACCCACCCGAAGGGGCTGTACGTGCTCTTCGCCACCGAGATGTGGGAGCGCTTCAGCTTCTACTCGATGCTCGCCATGTTCGCGCTCTACATGCGCGACACCACGGGGCAGGGCTTCGCATGGTCGGTGGACGACACGCAGGCGCTCGTCTCGAACTACCTGATGTTCGTCTACGCCAGCCCGCTCATCGGCGGCTGGATCGCTGACAAGAAGCTCGGCTACCGCAAGTCGGTCATGCTCGGCGGCCTCTTCTTCATGGCCGGCCACCTCCTGCTCTCCTTCCGCTCCATCGGCATCGTTTACCTCGCGCTCTCCTGCCTCGTCGTCGGCAACGGCTTCTTCAAGCCGAACGTCTCGGCGATGGTCGGGAACCTCTACCCGGAGGGCAGCCACCTCAAGGATCGCGCCTACAGCATCTTCTACATGGGCATCAACGTCGGCGCCTTCCTCGCGCCCGTCGTGATGGAGCTCGTGCAGAGCCGCTTCGGCTACCACCCGGCCTTCGCCGTCGCGGCCGGCGGCATGCTCATCTCGGTGTTCATCCTGTGGCGGATGAAGCGGCACGTCGAGGCGGCCGACACGCCCCGCCATCAGGGGGTGGCGGCGGCGAAGGCGGGGGCGAAGACGGCGGCCAACACGGCGGCCGTCACCGTCGACGCGCCCCCGGCCTCGGTCAGCCAGCAGAACGCCATCGACGCCGTGCCCGACTGGAAGCGGGTCGGCGCCCTCGTCGTCATCTTCCTCATCGTCATCGTCTTCTGGATGGTCTTCCACCAGAACTCGACGACCATCACCTACTGGGGCGACGAGAACACGGACTGGCAGGTCTCGGGCATCATCTCGAACTCGATCAACCCCGGCTGGGTGCTTCTGCTCACCTTCCCGCTCGTCTGGTTCTGGGGCTGGCTCGACAAGCGCGGGCTGGAGCCCTCGACGCCGACCAAGATGGTCATCGGCATGGTGATGACCTCGCTCGCCTTCTTCGTCTTCTTCATCGCGGCCAAGATGGGCGAGGCGTCGCTCGCGCCGGGCGCGGACCCTTACGCCTACAAGATGTCGCCGCTCTGGCTGCTCGGGGCCTACGGCGTGCTCACGCTGGGCGAACTGATGCTCTCGCCGATGGGCCTCTCGCTCGTCTCGAAGGTCGCGCCCGTGAGGATGCGCGGGCTGATGATGGGCGGGTGGTTCGTCGCCACGGCCATCGGCAACAAGCTGACGCAGATCGGCCAGCTCTGGGACGACTGGCTGCACTCGACCTTCTGGATTTTCCTGAGCGTCTGCGCGCTGGTCATGGCCGGCGTGCTCCTCATCCTCCTGCGGCCTTTGAAGAAGGCCATGCCGGGGGTGTGAAGAAAAGCGGGTAGGCGGTAGACAGTAGTCAGTAGCCAGTAGGCTCCGCACGCCGGACGCCGACGCTGACACGCCGGCGACTGCGCGGCGAAGGTTTTCTACCGACTACTGTCTACCGCCTGCCGCCTACTGCCTTATGAGAAGACTCCTTTCCCTCGCGTTACTCTTCGCCCTGCTTCCCCCCGTCGCGCGCGCCGACGAGGGGATGTGGACGTTCGACAACCCGCCGCTGAAAATCTGGAAGGAGCGCTACAACTTCGAGCCTTCGGCGGCGTGGCTGGAGCGCGCGCGCCTCGCCTCCGTGCGGCTCGCCGAGGTGGGGACGGCGACGGGCGGCGGCAGCGGCGTCTTCGTCTCGCCCGACGGCCTCGTCGCCACCAACCAGCACGTCGGGTCGGGCCAGCTGGCCAAGCTCTCGACCAAGGAGCGCGACCTCGTGCGCGACGGCTTCTACGCGCGCGCCCGCGGCGAGGAGTTGAAGTGCCCCGACTACGAGGCCAGCGTGCTCGTCTCCTACGAGGACGTGACGCGGCGCGTGCAGGGCGCGGCGCGCGCCGGGGCTTCGGCCGCCGAGGCCGCCGCGCAGCGCCGCGCCGAGTCGGCCGCCATCGAGCGCGAGTCGGACGAGCGGACGGGCCTGCGCTCGCAGGTCGTGACGCTCTACAGCGGCGGCGAATACTGGCTCTACCGCTACAAGAAGTACACGGACGTGCGGCTCGTCTTCGCGCCCGAGGAGCAGGCCGCCTTCTTCGGCGGCGACTACGACAACTTCACCTACCCGCGCTACAACCTCGACGTGACCTTCTTCCGCGTCTACGAGAACGACCGGCCCGCGCGCACCGACAACTTCCTCAGGTGGTCGCCGGCGGGCGCCGCCGAGGGCGAGTTCGTCTTCGTCTCCGGCTTCCCCGGCTCGACCAACCGCCTGCTCACGCTCGCGCAGCTCCGGTACCAGCGCGAGGTGGGCAACCCCGCCCAGATGCGGGTCTGGTCTTCGAGGCGCGACGCGCTGGCGCGCTTCGCCGCGCGCGGGCCGGAGGAGGCGCGACGCGCGCAGCCGGCCCGCCGCTCGTTGGAGAACTCGATCAAGCGCCTCGTAGGGCAGCAGGAGGGTTTGCAGAACCCGCGCTCGTTCGCGCGCAAGGCGGCCGAGGAGAAGGCGCTGCGCGACGCGGTGGCCGCCCGCCCCGAGTGGCAGAGGGCTTACGGCGGCGCGTGGGCCGAGATCGAGGCGGCCTACAAAGAGCTGCCGCGCATGGCGGGCCGTCTGGCCTTCACGACGCTCACGCCCTCGCGGCTCGGCGCCATCGCCTCGAACCTCGTCCGCCACGCCGAGGAGACGGCGAAGCCCAGCGACCAGCGGCTCGAAGAGTTCCGCGACAACCGCCTCGCCGCCTTCCGCCTCAGCTTACTTTCGCCCGCCCCCGTCTACGCCGACCTCGAAGAGGCGGTGCTGGCCGCGTGGTTCGCCGAGGCGCGCGCCGCGCTCGGCGACGAAGACCCGTTCGTGCGCGCCGCGCTCGGCGGGCAGACGCCCGCGGAGGCCGCGCGCAAGCTCGTCGCCGGCACGAAACTGGCCGACGCGGCCGCGCGCAGGGCGCTGCTCGAAGGCGGGGCCGGCGCGGTCGCCAAGTCCGACGACGCCCTGATCGCGCTCGCGCGCAAGGTCGAGCCCGTCTACCGCGAGCTGCGCGCGTGGGAGGAGGCGAACGTCAAGAGCGTCGAGGCGAGCGCCGGCCAGCGCATCGCCGAGGCGCGCTTCGCCGTCTACGGCAAGACCGTCTACCCGGACGCGACGGGGACGCTGCGGCTCGGCTTCGGGACGGTCAAAGGCTACGAGGAGGACACGACGCTCGTCCCCTTCCGCACGACCTTCCACGGCCTCTACGACCGCGCCGCCGGCTTCGGCGAGCGCCCGCCCTACGAGCTGCCGCCGCGCTTCCGCGAGCGCCGGGCGGCGCTTGAGCTTTCGACGCCCTTCAACTTCGTCTACACGGCCGACACCATCGGCGGCAACTCCGGCAGCCCCGTCGTCAACCGCGCGGGCGAGGTCGTCGGCCTCAACTTCGACAGCAACATCCAGAAGCTGCCGAACCGCTACTGGTACGTGGACGAGGCGGAGGGCGGCCGCGCCGTCGGCGTCCACAGCGCGGCCGTCTTGGAGGCGCTCGCCAAGATGTACGACGCCGCGGAGCTGGTCAAAGAGCTGACAGGACGATGACGACCCACATGCGAAACCAACACACGACGGAGAGGAACGTGGAGCGCGGGACGGTGAGCGGCGGACTCGGGACGGGCCGCCTGACATTCATCATTCGCCGTTGCGCGCTCTTCGTCTCGCTGCTGCTCATCTGCCCGGCCCTCGTCGCGCGGGCGCAGGACAGGCTGCTGACGGTCGACGACATCTACGACCCCGTCAGGAAGCTCGACTTCCCCACGACCCCGACGACCGAGTACAAGTGGCTGAGGGACGGCGAGCACTACCTCGTCAGCAGGAGGGGCGAGGGCGCGGCCCAGCTCACGCGCGTCAACGCGCGCACGGGGCGCGCCGCGCCCTTCCTCGACGCCGCGCGCATGGAGGCCGCGCTCGCCCGCCTCCCCGGCATGAGCGCCGAGGCCGCGCGCGAGCTTTCGCGCACCGAGTCGTACGCGCTCCACCCGTTCGAGCGGGGCTTCCTGCTCGACTCCGGCACAGACCTCTTCTTCTACGAGACCGAGCCGGCGGCGGCCGTCCGCCTGACCTCCGGGCCGGAGGAGGAGCTTGAGGCCGACTTCAGCCCCGACGGCCGCATGGTCAGCTTCGTGCGCGGCCACAACCTCTACGTCGTCGACCTCGCCACGCAGCGCGAGCGCGCGCTCACCTCCGACGGCGGCCCGCTGATCCTCAACGGCATCCTCGACTGGGTCTACGAGGAGGAGTTGTACGGGCGCGGCCAGCGGCGCGGCTACTGGTGGTCGCCCGACTCGACGCGGCTCGCCTACCTCCGGCTCGACGAGGCGCGCGTCAGGACGTTCCCCGTCGTCGACCACATCCCGCGCGAGCAGGTTCTGGAGAACGGGCCGTACCCTCTGGCCGGCGAGCCGAACCCGCTGGTGAGGGTCGGCGTCGTCGCGGCGGCCGGGGGCGAGACCGCGTGGGCCGACCTCGCCGGCTACGAGCCGACCGACCTGCTCGTCTCGCGCGTCGCGTGGTCGCCCGACTCGAAGCGCGTGCTCTATCAGGCGCAGAACCGCGAGCAGACCTTCCTCGACCTGAACGCCGCCGACGCGGCGACGGGCCGCGCGACGCGGCTCTTCCGCGAGAAGACGCCCGCGTGGGTCGAGGTCGTGGACAACCCCGTCTGGCTCCGCGACGGCTCGTTCCTCTGGCGCTCGGAGCGCACCGGCTGGATGCACATCTACCACTACGCCGCCGACGGCCGCCTCATCCGCCAGTTGACCGACGGCAGGTGGGAGGCGCGCACGCTCGAAGGCGCCGACGAGCGCGGCGGCTGGGTCTACTTCCGCGGCACGTCGGCCGACAACCACATCGCCGAGCAGGTCTACCGCGTGAAGCTCGACGGCACGGGCCTCGCCCGGCTGACCAAGACGGAAGGCACGCACCGCCCCAGCTTCAACCCGCAGCACACGCTCTTCGTGGACGTGTGGAGCGACCTCAACACGCCACCGCAGGTTCGCCTGCACAACGCCGACGGCTCGGTGGTGCGCGCCATCGACGAGAACCGCGCCGAGGCGCTCAGGCCGTTCCGGCTCGGCGCGGCCGAGTTCCTTCAGGTCAAGACGCGCGACGGCTTCCCGCTGGAGGCGATGATGATCCGCCCGCCCGGCTTCGACGCGTCGAAGAAGTACCCGGTGCTCAGCTTCGTCTACGGCGGGCCGCACGCGCCGCAGGTGAAGAACAGCTGGGGCGGCCCCACCTACCTCTGGCACCAGATGCTCGCGCAGAAGGGCTACATCATCTGGGTGCTCGACAACCGCACGGCGAGCGGCAAGGGGGCCGAATCCGCGTGGCTCGGCTACCAGAAGATGGGCGTGCTGGAGTTGCAGGACTTGGAGGACGGCGTCGGCTACCTGCGCGGCCTGCCTTACGTGGACGCCTCGCGCATCGGCCTCTGGGGCTGGAGCTACGGCGGGTTCATCACGAGCTACGCGCTGACGCACAGCAAGAGCTTCCGCGTAGGCATCGCGGGCGGCTCGGTGACCGACTGGGCCAACTACGACTCGGTCTACACCGAGCGCATCATGCGCACGCCGCAGAACAACCCGGAAGGCTACCGCCAGACCTCGGTGCTCGCCGCCGCCAAGAACCTGCACGGCAAGCTCCTGCTCCTCCACGGCAGCATCGACGACAACGTCCACGTGGCGAACACCATCCAGTTCGCCTACGAGTTGCAGAAGGCCGGCAAGCCCTTCCAGTTGATGCTCTACCCGAAGTCGCGCCACGGCGTCACCGACCCGCTCCTGCTCAAGCACATGCGGCAGACGATGGCCGACTTCATCATCGAAAATCTGTAAACGGGTTCGAGGTTTCGAGTTAAATCGGGAAGCCGTCTTCAACTTCTGGACTCGAAACCCTGAACCCGAAAGAAGGGGAGTGTTGAAATGGCTCACGCACAGAACGGCGACGCGCACGCGCGGCGCGTCGCCGACATCCAGAAGGCTTTGCGCGAGGCCGGGCTGGCCGGCTGGCTCTTCTACGACTTCCGCCGCAGCGACCCGCTCTCGTACCGCATCCTCCTCCTCGACCAGAACAAGTTCGCCTCGCGCCGCTGGTTCTACTTCGTCCCCGTCGAGGGCGAGCCGACGAAGGTCGTCCACCGCATCGAGCCGGAGAAGCTCGACTCGCTCCCCGGCCGCCGCCTCGTCTACCTCCGCTGGCAGCAGCTGCACGCGCACCTGCGCGACGCGCTCTCCTCGGCGGGCGGCGCGTCCGGCGCGCGCCCCGAGGTCGCCATGCAGTATTCGCCGATGGGCGACATCCCTTACGTCTCGCGCGTGGACGCCGGCACGCTCGAACTCGTCCGCTCGATGGGCGTCGAACCCGCGACGAGCGCCGAACTCGTCCAGCGCTTCGAGGCCGTCTGGACGCCCGAGCAGAAGGAGACGCACGACCGCGCCGCCGACAACATCCACAACATCATCCTCGAAGCCTTCGGCGAGATCGGGCGCCGCGTCAGGGCCGGCGAGCCGCTGACCGAGTACGACATCCAGCAGTTCATCATGCGCCGCTTCGAGGAGGAGGGGATGACGAGCGACGGCGCGCCGCCCATCGTCGCCGTCAACGCCAACAGCGCCAGCCCGCACTACGGCCCGACCAGAGACACGCACTCGCCCATCCGCCGCGGCGACTTCGTGCTCCTCGACGTGTGGGCGAAGATGAAGCGGCCCGGCGCGGTCTACGCCGACCAGACGTGGACGGGCTACGTGGGCGAGGAGGTGCCCGAGGAGCACCGGCGCGTCTTCGAGGTGGTGAGCGGCGCGCGCGACGCGGCCGTCGAGTTCCTGCGCGAGCAGGTGCGGGCCGGCAACTACGTCAGGGGCGGCGACATCGACGACGTGTCGCGCGGCGTCATCGAACGCGCCGGCTTCGGCGAGCAGTTCGTCACCCGCACCGGCCACTCCATCGGCGAGGAGGTGCACGGCAACGGGGCCAACATCGACAACCTCGAAACCCCGGACGGCCGCCGCATCGCCCCGCACACCTGCTTCTCCATCGAGCCGGGCGTCTATCAGGAGGGCCGCTTCGGCGTCCGCTCCGAGATAGACGTGTACGTCTCGGACGGCGACATCGAAGTCACCGGCCGCCCCATCCAGACCGAAGTCGTCGCGATCCTCAAAGACTGAAAGTTTCGAGTTTCGAGTTAAAGACAGAGCCCGGCCGTGAGCGAGGGCGCCGGGCCGGGGGCTAAAGGCCGGAGGCCGGAGACTTGCCGATAACAAGCCTCCGGCCTCCGGCCTTTAGCCCCCGGCCCCGGAACGCCCTGCGCGGCCGGGCCTCCGCCCGCCCCGCCATTTGACGCCGCGGGGACGGGCGGGCGAAGATGCCGCAGGAAGAATCAGCGCCGGCCACTCCCTCCCCCGAAGTCCCGGCGCCCGCTCTTCTCACCCCAAGCCGCTTCCCCCGCTTCGCTCGCCGCGGCCCCACCGCGGTCAGAGCATTCCCCCGAGCAATCTTCCCCCGCGACGACTAACCCCGCCCCGGCCGCAGGCCGCGGAGGGCGTGGCGCGCTTATTTTAATCCCGCCCCCACGGACGTGGGCGGCCGGTCGGTTCGCGTGTTCGAGGCAATCGCGCGGCAACACTCACGCCGCGCGGCTGAGTCAGCGTAGAGAAACTATTCAGGGGAGAAACAAGTTATGGCGACAGGCACGAAGAGACAGCAGCAGGGGAACGGGGAGGACGGCGGCGGGGGGCAGGGCGCGCGCGGGGCTTCCGGGCCGGCCGGGCAGGCCGGTCAGGTGGCGCCGGGCATCCGCCCGCAGAGCAGGGACGGCGGCGGCGGTCTGGCGCAGACCGCGTTGCGGAACATGAGCGGCGAGCAACTGGCGCGCGGCCTCGGTTGGTTCAGCCTCGGCCTCGGGCTGGCGGAGCTTTTGGCCCCGCGCGGGGTCGCGAACATCGCCGGCCTGCCGGGCCGCCACGCCGGCTTCATCCGCCTGATGGGCCTGCGCGAGATCGCGCACGGCGTCGCCATCTTCGCGCAGGGCCGGAGGCCGGCGACGGCCGTCTGGTCGAGGGTCGCGGGCGACGCGCTCGACCTCGCCGCCCTCGGCGCGTGCTTCGCCTCGCCGGAAGTGAACAAGGGCCGGCTCGCCTTCGCCACGGCCAACGTGCTCGCGGTGACGGCGCTCGACGTGCTCGCGGCCCAGCAGCTCAGCGCCGAGGGCGGCGCGGGGCGGGGGAGCTCGACGCAGGTCAAGCGGAGCCTCATCATCAACCGCGCGCCCGAGGAGCTTTACCAGTTCTGGCGCGACTTCGAGAACCTGCCGCGCATCATGCACCACCTTGAGGCCGTCCGCGTGACGGGCGAGCGCCGCTCGCGCTGGGTGGCGAAGGCCCCGGCCGGGACGCGCGTCGAGTGGGACGCCGAGATCACCGAAGACCGCCCGAACGAGCTGATCGCGTGGCGCTCGCTGCCGGGCGCGGACGTGGAGAACTCCGGCTCGGTGCGCTTCGAACAGGCGACGGGCAACCGCGGCACCATCGTCCGCGTGGAGATCGAGTACGCGCCGCCGGCCGGCGCGCTCGGCGCGGCCGTCGCGTGGCTCTCGGGCAACGACCCCGGCCAGCAGGCGCAGGAGTCTCTGCGCACCTTCAAGCAGGTGATGGAGACCGGCGAGGTCGCCGTCTCGGACGGCACGGTCTGGGACAACGGCTACCTGACGCAGCGCCCGGCGCAGCCCGTCTCGTCGGAAGAACTCGGGCAGGCGTAGCGCGCCGGCCGGCGCGTCTCCGTCAATTTCAAAATAAGGGGGAGTGATGAGAGCTACTTGTTGGTACGGCAAAAAGGACGTGCGGGTCGAGCAGGTGCCCGACCCGAAGATTCTGAACCGGCGCGACGCCGTCGTGAAGATCACCTCGACGGCCATCTGCGGGTCTGATCTGCACCTCTTCAACGGCTTCATGCCGACGATGATGAAGGGCGACATCCTCGGCCACGAGTTCATGGGCGAGGTCGTCGAGGTCGGCCCCGACGTGAAGAACCGGAAGGTCGGCGACCGCGTCGTCGTCTCCTTCCCGATCTCGTGCGGCAACTGCTTCTTCTGCCAGCAGCAGTTGTTCACGCTCTGCGAGAACTCGAACCCGAACGCGTGGATGGCCGAGAAGATGTTCGGCCACAGCCCCTGCGGCATCTTCGGCTACTCGCACCTGACGGGCGGCTACGCGGGCGGGCAGGCCGAGTACGCGCGCGTGCCCTTCGCCGACGTGGGCACTTTGAAAGTCCCCGAGGGGATGACGGACGAGCAGGCGCTCTTCCTCTCCGACATCTTCCCGACCGGCTACATGGGCGCCGAGATGTGCGACATCCAGCCGGGCGACACCATCGCCGTCTGGGGCTGCGGCCCCGTCGGGCAGTTCGCGATGGCCAGCGCGCGCCTGCTCGGGGCCGAGCGCGTCGTCGGCATCGACCGCTTCCCCGAGCGCCTCCGGATGGCGAAGACCGGGGCGAAGGCCGACGACACGATCAACTACGAGGAGGAGAACGTCTACGACGCGCTGATGGAGATGACGGGCGGGCGCGGCCCCGACGCCTGCATCGACGCCGTCGGCTTGGAGGCGCACGGCGGCCACGGCATCGTCTACGCCTACGACCGGGCGAAGCAGGCGGTGATGGGCGAGACCGACCGGCCCATCGCGCTGCGCGAGGCGATCATGGCCTGCCGCAACGGCGGCACGGTCTCGGTCATCGGCGTCTACGGCGGCCTCATCGACAAGTTCCCGATCGGGTCGTTCATGAACCGCTCCCTGACGATGAAGACGGGCCAGTGCCACGTCCAGCGCTACTGGCAGGGCCTGCTCGACCGCATCCAGAACGGAGAGATCGACCCCTCCTTCGTCATCACCCACCGCATGCGCCTCGACGACGCCCCCCACGGCTACGACATCTTCACCAACAAGGAAGACGACTGCATCAAGATCGTCCTCAGACCCTGACACTCGGGCGCGACCGCCGGAAACAGCCACGCCCGCGAGACGCGTCTCGCGGGCGTGGCTGTTGTGTCGCTCATCTCGATTCCCCCACTCCCCGCGTCACCGAATCAATAAGTGGTTTCAGAAGGGGCATGGTGAATTTCCATGCCCTATTCATCAGGCGCGTTGGGGGCGAATCACTTCCGTCGAACAGTACGCTTGATTGGCGACGAACTCGGAGACGCTCCCCAACAGCAACCGCTCCGAGCCGCGCCGCCCGTGCGAGCCGACCACGACGAGGTGCGCTCCCCACTCCTTCGCCCGCTCGACGATTAACGTCTTGGCGTCCCCGACCGCCGTTTCC
>Ga0196978_1000749_pt1 | contig 15811 bp, 12 predicted proteins | sample S3v_2013CmetaG_FD_155491 | JGI IMG/M metagenome (GOLD analysis project Ga0196978, IMG submission 155491) | Soil microbial communities from Anza Borrego desert, Southern California, United States - S3+v_20-13C | ecosystem: Environmental > Terrestrial > Soil > Desert | place: USA: California... | reverse complement strand
CGATCAGCCGCTGCTGATCCTCGTCGTGCTGCTTGCCGACCAGGGACTTGTCGAAGGTGTAGCCGGGCGGCGTGTAGATTCCCCACGTCGTGCCGTGAGGGATGACCATGCTCTCGACGCCGGCCTGGTCGAGCTTGTCGAGAAGCTCGGAAGGCGTGGCGGCGAACTCCATGCAGTCCTCGGGAAGCGTCTTGGTGTCCACGCCGCTCTCGCACACCGGAGCCTCGCGAGTCTCGTCCTGGAACTTGAGCAGGTCGTAGTAACGGCTGCGGTTGGACCAATCGAGGTGCGGAAGCAGCCAGCGCACGTTCCAGGGCGGCTTGTCGCGCATGGCCTGCCCGCTGAAAGCGGATGCGGCGATGGGGCGGCGCGTGATCCTGCCGTCCTCGAGATCCTTCAGGATGACGTTGCGGTGGCCGAAATGCTCGGCTGCGGTCAGTCCGATCTGCGTCCATTCCCAGCCCAGGAAGGCGACGACGTCGGGCGAGGCCGGATCGCCGGCGATCTCGTTGCAGCGGCGGATGGACTCGACGGTCTCCTTCCAGCGGCGCGGAGTGATCGATTCGGCGTGATCGTTGATGCTCCAGAAGTCCAGCGCCGAGCAGTAGCGCGCGAAGTCGCACGCGTCCGAGATCGGGTGGACGCCCTCTCCCTGCATGATGGGCAGGCTCATCATGAAGGCGTCGGCGGAGTAGGTGGTGTGCACGTGCAAATCGCCGAACAGGATCTGCTTCTCGGGGATTTCGGCCTTGACCCGCTTGGCGATGGCGGTGGAAGCCTTGGCTTCCACGCTCGCCCGCGCAGCGACGACCTCGGCGGGAATCACCTTGCCTTCTATGGTTCCCGGGCCCTGCGGCTTGCCCTCGCAGGCAGAGAGCATGCAGGCCAACCCGAGCGCTGCGGGAAGCGACGCGTACCGTGCGACGATTTGCATGTGCGGCCATCATGCCAACCGCAGCCGATTAGGCCAATCGGCCGCACGGGGGTCGGGCACCTTTCGTTTTCTGTCGACATGCTGCGTTCTGAGGGCACGAGCGGTGGCTGCGACATTCTGGGTTCGAACGATGCCGAAGCTTCCGTGGTCCGGGCTCCGGTTGTCACCTGCCAACGCGCGTGCCAGCTTTGACCCGCGTCATGACGGCACCGCCGAAAAAGCTCATGGTGGCCGCGCCGCGCGGGTTCTGCGCCGGCGTCTCCTACGCCATCGAGATCGTCGATCTGGTCCTGGACCACTACGGCCCGCCGATCTACGTACGGCACGAAATCGTCCACAACCGCCACGTCTGCGAGCGTCTTCGCCGGCGCGGCGCCATCTTCGTCGACGATCTCCGCGAGGTTCCGTCCGGAAGCGTTCTCATCTTCTCGGCCCACGGCGTCTCGCCCGCCGTGCGAGCGGACGCGGCCGAAGCGGGCCTTCGCGTCATCGATGCCACCTGTCCGCTGGTGACCAAGGTTCACGTCGAAGCATTGCGATTTGCGAGGCAGGACTACCAGATCCTGCTCATCGGCCATCGCGGACACGTCGAGGTGGAGGGAACGCTCGGCCACGCGCCCGAGCGCATGCACCTGGTCGAGACCGTGGCCGACGTCGAGCGGCTGCCCCTGCCGCAGGACGCACCGATCGCCGTCGTCACCCAGACCACGCTGTCGGTCGACGACACGCGCGAGGTCGTCGAGGCGGTTCAGCGCCGGTTTCCGCAGGCGCGCACGCCCAAGAAGGACGACATCTGCTACGCGACGCAGAACCGGCAGTCGGCGGTCAAGGAGCTGGCTCGCCACTGCGAACTCATCCTGGTGATGGGCTCGCCGGCTTCCAGCAATGCCAACCGGCTGGTGGAGGTCGCGCGCAACAGCGGCGCCTCGGCGCGTCTGATCGAGTCGGCCGCCGACCTCGATCCATCCTGGCTCGAAGGCGTCTGCGGCGTGGGTCTGACCGCCGGCGCCTCCACTCCCGAAGAGCTGGTGCGCGAGGCCGTCGCGCGCATCGCCGCGCTCGGATTCGGTGACGTCAGCGAGCTCGAGACGGCCCGCGAGGACGTCACCTTTCCGCTGCCGCGCGAGCTGCGCGCGGTGGCGGCATCGACAGAAAACCGTTCGCGCGCAGGATCTTGAGCGGCAGCGCCGACAGCGCCGCTCTCCCCATCTCTTCCTCCGAAAAGAATTTCGCGCCCTCGGCGCAGGCCGCGTCCACCTCGCCCTCATAAACGTGCGCGCGAATGCTGCGACCGACGATGTCGTGGCGAACGCTGCCGCGAGGGCCGCGCAGTGTCACTGGTGCGCCGGCAGCATCGCGCACCAGCCGTCGCAGCAGCGCAGCGGCCTGCGCCGCATCGTCATGCTCGACGGTCGGGAGCTCCCACATCCCGCGAAGCAGCTTCTCGCCATCGGAGCGCCGCACCAGTAGCGCGCGCTCGCCGCAGCGCACCACGGCGCACGCAAGAGTCACCGCACGCGGCGCCTTGCGCACGCGCGGCGGCGGCACCGCATCCTGCAGGCCGAGCGCTCGCGCCCCACACGCGGTGTGCAACGGACATTGCTCGCATCCCGCGCGGGGCGCGGTGCACACCGACGCGCCCAGATCCATCATCGCCTGATTGACGTCGCCGGCGCGCGCGCAATCGGCCAGCTGGCCAGCGATGGATTCGATGCGCGCGCGCGGCATCGGCGCGCCATCGACGGCGAACGAACGCGCGATCACGCGTGCCACGTTCGCATCGACCGCCGCCTCGCGCTGCCCGAAGGCGATCGAGGTGATGGCGCCGGCCGTGTAGCTGCCGATGCCGGGAATGCGCACGAGCTGCTGGCGCGAGGCGGGCAAGGCTCCGCCGTGATGCTCGGCCACGAAGCACGCGCCCTGGTGCAGAAGGCGCGCGCGGCGGTAGTAGCCGAGGCCGGTCCAGGCGGCCAGCACGTCTTCGAGATCGGCTGCGGCCAGCGCGTCCAGCGTCGGGAAACGTGCCAGGAAGCGGTCGTAGTGCGCAAGGACCGCGCCGACGCGTGTCTGCTGCAGCATCACCTCCGAGACCCAGATCGCGTACGGATCGCGCGTTTGGCGCCAGGGCAGCTCGCGCCCCTGGCGGTCGTAAAAGTGCAGGAGACGCCGGCGCGCGCTCGAAATGGAAAGGAACGCCTGGCTCACCGCGCGCAAACTAGCAGAAGCATCGCCGCTTGCAGCCGCTACGCACGCCGCAGTTCCGCGCCGCAAGAGCTTCAACCACCAGCGCCGCGAGCGGGGCGGACCCACAAGCCCTGACGCGCCTCAACCGCCGGCCCTGCGGCGGTAGCGGCAGGGCCTGTGGGCCCGCCCCCGCGCACCACGAAGCTCGTCGCGAAAGGTTCAGCTCGAAGGGGCCTGCGCGCAGCGAAGGATCGCCTCGACTCCGCGTCCGTAGGCTTCGGTGGCTGCCTCGAGGCTCAGGCCGGCGCTGCGGCGAAGCTCGTCCCACATCGTAAAGGAGCTGACGGCGCACAGGGCCTCGACCACCCAGGCCTTGCCCTGGGCATTGGCGATGGCCAGCTCGGGCGCGAAGGCCCGTTCCAGATCCACACGCTGGAGCACGCGAGCGAAGGCCAGGCGGTCGGCGACCGTGGGAGAGAACGGCTCCTGCAGGATCGCGGCCCGGCGGACCGGGGCGACAGTCTCGAAAAGCCGCGAGCGATAACTGACGAAGCTGGCCAGCCGCGACTCGAGGTCGCCCTCGTACTCGGTCCCGGCGTAAAGGTCGGCGACGCGGTTGGCCTGCCGGTCCGAGACCGCGACGAAGAGATCCTCGAGATCGGTAAAATGTTGAAATATCGAACGAACCGAGAGTCCGGCGCGCTCGGCGACCGATGCGGCGGTGGGCTTGAGATCACCCGATTCCAGGAGCGCGATGGTGGCATCGACGATGGCATGGCGGGTCTTGAGGGACCGGGCCCGGCGTCCGTCAAGGGTGGCGGTCTGCGTGGTCACCCGCCTCCTATAAACCAATTTGCACCAAATATGCGAATACCTTTCGGCATCGCCCTGAGTTGGCCGAAACAATCGTACAGGGCTAGGATTCGGGCCACGTGGGGTTCGAGCCGGAGGGCTCTTGGCTCTGCCCACTTCGAAAGACCTGCGCGCAGCGCGCGCGCCGCAAGAATCAGCGCTGACCCAGCGCTCGACGGGAGCTGCATGAAGCGAAGGCGTCTCGGACGTAGCGGCCTGACGGTTACCGAAATCTGCATGGGCACCATGACCTTCGGTGCGCAGGCGGACGAGACCGAGAGCCACGCGATCCTGGACAAGGCCTTCGATGCTGGCGTCAACTTCCTCGACGTCGCCGAGATCTATCCCGTGCCGCCGCGCCGTGAGTGGGCCGGACGCAGCGAAGAGATCGTCGGCAACTGGCTTGCCGGTCGTCCGCGCGACTCCGTCATCGTCGCGACCAAGGTCAGCGGGCCCAGCGGCGGCTGGTTCCAGGCGCCTGTCCGCAGCGGAAATACCAGCCTGGATCGCCATTCCATCGAGCGTGCGGTCGAAGCCAGCCTGCAGCGCCTGCGCACCGACTACATCGACCTGTACCAGACCCACTGGCCCGACGCCGGGCTGCCTTACGAGGAGACGCTCGAAGGGCTCGACCGCGTCGTGCGTGCCGGGAAAGTGCGTTTCGTCGGCTGCAGCAACGAGAGCGCTTACGGACTGATGAAGAGCTTGTGGGCAGCCGATTCGCTCGGCTCGGTCCGCTTCGAGACCATCCAGAACAACTACAGTCTGATGCACCGCCGTTTCGACGACGAGCTGGCCCACGTCTGTCGGCGCGAGGGCGTCAGCCTGCTTGCCTACAGCCCTCTCGGCGGCGGCCTGCTGTCGGGTAAGTACCAGCACGGCCAGTGGCCCGAGGGCGCAAGGTTCTCGGCCTACCGCAACGACCCGACGCGCGGCGCCAGAATGACCGAGCGCTTCGTCAACGATTCCACCCGCGCCACCTTCGACCGCATGGCCATGGTGGCAAAGGAGCACGGCATGGCCCCGGCGACGTTCGCGATCGCGTGGACCCTGACTCGCGACTTCCTGGGCTCGTCGATCATCGGCGCGACCCATCGAAACCAGCTCGATGACACCCTGGCCGCGGCGAATGTGACGCTGTCGAGCGACGCGCTGAAGGCCGTGGACCAAATAACCGGCGACATCCGCTATCCGATGGAGTAAAGATTTTGACCAGCCTGTCAGGGTGGGGTTTCGGGGGTATGAGGTTCAAATCCGCGCTCGTGGGGGCGCTGATTGCAGGCCTGAGTGCGAGCCCGGCCGCGGCGAAAGTCGCGGGCGCTCCCGCCAGCGCACCTGCAACGCGCTATGCGTCCATCGTCGTCGACTTCGAGTCGGGCAAGGTGCTCTACGAGCGCAATGCCGACTTCTCGCGCTATCCGGCCTCGCTCACCAAGATCATGACGCTGTACCTGACCTTCGAGTCGCTGAAGGCAGGACGCATCAAGCTCGAACAGCCGATGCGAGTCTCCGAGTACGCGGCCGGCCGTGATCCGTCGCGACTCGGGCTGACGCCCGGCGGAACCCTCACGGTCGAGCAGGCCATTCGCGGCATGACGACCAAGTCCGCCAACGACGCCGCCAGCGTCATCGCGGAACATCTCGGCGGCTGCGAGCAGAAGTTTGCCGAGCTCATGACGGCCAAGGGCAAGGCCCTCGGCATGACGCAAACCGTCTTCTACAACGCCTCGGGCCTTCCTGCGGCGGGCCACGTCTCCTCGGCGCGCGACCTCTCGATCCTTGCGCGCGCACTGATCCGCGACTTCCCCGAGTACTACCACTACGTCTCGCTCAACGACTTCGAATACCGCGGCAAGCACTGGCCCAACCAGAACCGTTTCCTGCGCACCTACTTCGGCGCGGACGGCATCAAGACCGGCTTCATCTATTCGTCGGGGCACAACCTTGCAGCTTCGGCCAAGCGCGGAGAGAACAAGCGCCTGATCGCCATCGTGCTCGGCGGCGACACTGCCGGCTGGACGCGCGAGCATGCCTCGCGCCTGATGGACATCGCCTACGCTTCGATAGACCCGAACCTGATCGTCGTCGCCGACACCAAGCCCGAGCGCGCGCCGATGGAAGAGGTCACCGACGACGCCAAGCCGATCGAGCTTCCGTCGCTGGCCTCGGGAACCGCCCCGGTGGTACCGGTGCTGCCCTCGGAGCAGGGGACCGCTTCGCCGGCAGTTGCCGCAGCGCAAAACACCGAGTTGCCGCCAGCTGTGACGTCCCCCTCGCCTGCCACCGCGATGCTGCTGACCGCAGCGTCCTCGGACGCGAAAAAACCGACAGGCGAAAAGCCGAAGGCGCAAGCCTTCGCACCGGCCGCACCGGTAGTTGCAGCAGTGCAGCCCGCAGCGCCCGCAGCCGTTGCAGCAGCGCCAGCTTCCAGCGTCGCAGCCAGCGCATCGACGACTCCCGCCGCGGCAGCGGCAGTAGTGGTCAAGTCGCCTGCCGCGGCGACCGCCGCGGCCAGGCCCGCCCCAGCGAGCGCGACCGCTGCGATCAAGAGCGCAACGGCAAGCGCACCCAAGGTCGCGGCGGCCAAAGCAGCAGGTCCGGTCAAGGCCGCTGCCGCAACGATCCTGACCGCCACTGCGGCCGCAGCTCCGGTGCCCGTCGTGGTTGCCGATTCCGAAGCGGCCATCGAGCAGGGCGACGGCCCGGCGGGCAACCCGCCTCCGGCTGCCGCCACGCCGGCGCCCGAGGGCTGGTCGGTTCAGGTCGGCGTCTTCAAGGATGCGGGCGCCGCTCGCCAGCGCGCCGAGGAAATACGAGGCAAGATGCCGGTGCAGCTTCGCACCGCGCACCTTCTGGTCGGCGGCATCGGCGACGGCGTCCACGTCAGCTCGCGCTTCGCGATGGTCAACGAGAAGGACGCGCGCCAGGCCTGCACCGAGTTGCAACGCGGACGCGTGCCCTGCGTGGTGATTCCGCCAGGCCGTCCCATGGTCGTCTCGGCCAACTGATCGCCACCGCCGCTGCAACCTGCGGCGGCGGCTTCGCTACAACGGTTCGGTTACGTTCTGGATGCGGCCGGACAGGCGCCGGCCAGAATCGTTCGCGCGTAGGCATCGGCGATGATCGCGTTGCCACGCGGGTTCAGGTGAACCCAGCTCACCAGCGTGTCGCGGTCGCGATCCAGTGCCTCGACGACGTCCACCACCGGCACGCCGTTCTCGCGCGCCCATCGTTCGCCCGCAGTGATGACCGGCTCGTGGATCAGGAAATTGAGCTCGAGCTTGGAGACGCTGCCCTCACGCGCGAGCTTGTCGCGAACCCGGGCGATCTCCTCGGCGTAGGTCACTCCCCTGATGTCCTCGCGCGGCACGAGCAGGGACCGGGCCTGCTGCTTGGCCAGGATGAATTGACTGCCGCGCTCGCGGCAGGCCTGGTGGAGACGCGCAAGATTGGCGACGAACTTCTCGGGACGTCCCTGCGCAGCCGCCTCGACCTGAGCGGCATCGAACACCTCGGACTGCATCGTGTCGATCTCGTGCATCAGGAACGGGAGCACGAAGTGCTCGCGCGCCCAGCGTTTGAAGAGCTTCCAGGGTCCCTTCGGCTTGGGTGCGGCGGTGCCGCCCTCGCCGTCGACCGCACTGTCGTTGATGCCCTCGTAGAACGTGACGATGTCGGGCTGCAGCGGCACGGCTTCGGCCAGGAAGAGCGACACGATCTCGGCGGAAGTCAGGTGCGGGATGCCGAGGTTGATCACCTCGAAACGCGGGCCGTCCGCACAGCGCTCGTTCAGAATGCGCTCCAGAATGGCCGGATACGTGCCGTCGTCCGGATCGTGGTAGCCGAAGGTGGATGACGCGCCCAGCGTCACCACTCGCACCGTGCCCGGAGCTTTTTGCGGGGCCGGATCGTTGCCGCGCAGGCCACGGCTGTTGATGGTGACGGTGTAGACCTCGCCGGTGTCGACATCGTAGGTGTAGCGCTTCTCGTTCGGGAAATACTTCGTGTAGTTCCCGGCGTGGTTCTCGTGCTGGCGCACGTTGTGGAACTCGTCGCCGCTGCCGCGCAGCCGCCACTGATGCAGCGTGCGCATCAGCGGCGAGCGCTCGGTGGGCTCGCCGATCGACATGCGGTGGAAGCTGGTGCCGTAGAAGAAGACGCTCGGTCCCATCAGCGCGCCGAAGTAGAGACGCAGAGCCAGCTCGACCGTGACCAGAACGCCGAATGCGATGACGCTGGCGAAGGCGATGCGCTTGCGCACCGACAGAAGGCTGGCCTTGCACGATGGACACGTGACGGCAGGCGCCGTCAGGACGTAACCGCAGCGCGGGCAGCCTGGCCGCGCGAGCTCGGAGTTCCGGGAAGGCTCGGACATCGGCGAGAACGTGGCTCAGCGAAACGCGCGAGACAAGCGGGCCTGTGAGCATTGCGCCTGCGATCAGGCCCCACGGACCGCTCCGGGCGCCGATCAGCTCCTGGGCCGCACGCAGGAGTGCGCCGCATTGATCAGCGCCTGCGCGCGCGGGTCGATCAGGATGTGGGAGCCCATGCGGTTCATGACGTAGCCGAAGCCCATGCGCGTGGCGGGATCCGCGAACGCCACCGAGCCGCCGGCGCCGGGATGACCGAAGGCGCCTTCGTGCGGTGCGAACGATGCATGGGGCTGCGAGAGCATGAAGCCGAGACCGACGCGCGTGCTCATGTGCAGCACGAGGTCGGTGCCGCGCGCTTCCTCGGTGGCCGCGATGCGGGCCTGCTGGGGACCGAGAACGTGCACACCCGACAAATCACCGCCGCTGGCCACGGCCCCGTACAGCCTTGCCAGGGAGCGCGCGCTGCCGTGACCGTTGGCGCCGGGAATCTCGGCGCCGCGCCACGCCCGCGAGTTCACGGTGCCGGGCATCATCAGCGCCGGCGGATTCATGAAGGCCTTGCCGGTGACCGATTCCGGATCGCGCATGATGAGCTCGAGAAGATTCGGCTCGCCTTCGACGGGCGCAAGCTGCGGCGCCGCCAGGTCGGCGCAGCGGGAGTCCTCGCTGGCCGGCAGGCCGATCCACAGGTCGAGGCCGAGCGGCCCGGCAATTTCCTCGCGAAGATAGGTGCCGACCGATTTGCCGGTCACGCGCCGCATGACCTCGCCGATCAGCCATCCGTAGGTGACGGCGTGATAACCGTGCGCGGTTCCGGGCTGCCACCACGGCTCCTGCCGGGCAAGCGCAGTCGTCATCGCGGCCCAGTCGTAGAGCGCGTCCATCGGAAGGGGCTCGGCCACCGCGGCGAGCCCGGCCTTGTGGTTGAGCAGATGGCGCATCGGCATGGTCTGCTTCCCGGCCTGCGCGAACTCGGGCCAGTACCTGCTGACGGGTGCATCCAGGTCGATGCGGCCTTCCTCGACGAGCCGATGGGCGAGCAGCGCGACCACGCCCTTGGTAGTCGAGTAGAAGTTGGCGATGGTGTCACGCTCCCAGGTCCTGGTGCGCGCGTGATCGGCGTGGCCGGCCCACAGGTCCACCACCGGCTCGTTGTCGATCGTGATCGCGACGGCTGCACCGACCTCGAGATCGCCGGCGAAGCTGGCCGCGAAGGTATCCTTGACGGCTTCGAATCCGTTGGCGCAGGTTCCCTGGATCTCGGTTGCGGCCATGGCGTACTCCTCGGCGCAGGCGGCGCCTCAGCGCGACCTTTGCACCTTTCGGCGTGTCATTTCACGCCGGAGGTCATTTGACGGCGATGACCATGGAATCAGGACCGTCCAGGTACTCGACGCGAATGTCGCGGAAGCCGGTTTCGGTCATCCACGCCGCGCAATCGGCGCCCGTGTAGTCGAAGCCTCCCGGCGTCTCGATCAGCATGTTCAGGCTCATGAGGAGGCCGAACGTGTTGGCGCGGCGGTCATCGTCGATCAGAGCCTCATAGACGATGAGCGAGCCGCCGGCCGGCAGCGCCTCGTAGGCCTTGGCCAGCAGCAGCTTCTTCTTGGCCAGGTCCCAGTCGTGCAGGATGTGGCCCATGATCAGGACGTCGGCGCCGGGCAGCGCGTCCTCGAAGAAATCCCCCGCGACGAAACGCAGACGATCCGTCAATCCGTTGGCTGCGACATACTCGTCGAAGACCGGACCGACGGCGGCCAGATCGAAGCCGATGCCGGTCAGGTGCGGATGCGTCGTGGCCAGCTCGACCGGCACGCATCCCTGCGCGCAGCCGACGTCGGCGAAGCTGCGGTAGCGGTCCCACGGAAACTTCTGCGCGATCTGCACGGCCGCACCCCGGCTGATTCCGGTCATCGCCTGCAGAAAGTTCTTCAGGCGATCGGGAGTGGCGTAGATCGAAGCGAAGAAATCCTCGGAGCCTCCCGACTCGTTCTGCGTGGTTCCGGTTCGCAACGCATCGGTCAGGTTTCCCCAGAACGGATAGAGACGGCGTTCGCACATCTCCAGGAAGCCGCCGATGTATGTCGGCTTTGCGCGATCCAGGTAGAGCGCGGTCAGTTCCGAGTTGGCGTAGCGGTCGCCCTCGCGTTCGAGAAGTCCGACCGAGACGAGCGCATCCAGGAAATCCCGCGCCGATCGCGGATGGAGCTTCAGCCGGGAGCGGATCTCCTCATACGGGAGCGGGCCACTGCCGAGCTCGCTGAACAGGCCGAACTCGGCGGCGCTGAGCAGCACCTTGGAGATCCAGAAGCCGGTGGCCATCTGGAGTAGCTGAGTGGGCGGTAACGGCGGTGCTGGGTCTGCCATGGCACTGGAAGTCTGACAGGCGGATTGGGTGCGGAGAAGACGCTTGGCGAGCGCGCGGAGCGCGCGTTCCTTTCGAGGCGGCGCGAACGCGTACTGGACCCCCGGCGGCGAGCACCGTATAGAGGTCGCGCGCCCGGTTGGCAGAACGCGGCGCTGCGAAAGGAGAAACACCATGTCCGACAGGGTCACCGTAAGCATGCGCGGGCACGTCGCCGACGTTCGCATGAACCGCCCCGACAAGCTCAACTCGCTCGACCAGGCGATGTTCGATGCGCTCGCGGAGACGGGCCGTCGGATCTCGAAGGACAGCTCCGTGCGTGCCGTGGTCCTGTCGGGCGAGGGGCGCGCGTTCTGCGCGGGACTCGACTTCGCGAGCTTCATGGCCATGGCCGACGACGGCAAGCCGCGACGAAGCCTCTTCGACCGCGACGAGACCAGCCCCGCCAATCTTGCGCAGCTTGCCGGTTACGTCTGGAAGGAGGTGCCGGTACCGGTCATCGCTGCCATCACCGGCGTCGCATACGGCGGCGGCCTGCAGATCGCGGGCGGCGCCGACATCCGCATCGTGCATCCCGAAGCCAAGCTCTCGGTGCGCGAGCTGTATTGGGGCCTGATCCCGGACATGAGCGGAACGCGCACGCTGCGTACCGTGGTTCGCCAGGACGTTCTCAAGGAGCTCACCTACACGGCGCGGATCGTCAGCGGCGCCGAGGCCGTCACCCTCGGCCTGGCAACGCGCACTGCCGAGGATCCGCTGGCCGAAGCGTTCGCACTTGCCGAAGAGATCGCCGGAAAGTCGCCGCATGCGATCCGCGCGGCCAAGCAGCTGCTGGAGCGCGCCTATTTGGTCGACGACGAAGCCGAGGGCCTCAAGCTCGAGGAGGACATCCAGCGCACTCTGGTCGGCAGTCCCAACCAGATCGAGGCCGTGCAGGCCAACATGCAAAAGCGCGCTCCCGAGTTCGCCGACCCGGAGTGAAGCGGTGCCGCAGCTTATCGCCGCACCGGTCGTCATCGAGGCGGCGGGGAACAAGCCGAAGATCATCGAAGAGCTGGTCGGAGTTCCGAGCACCGGCTCCACCAGTGTCAGCGTCGCCCGCATGCGCTCGCCCGGCGGCTGGGAGGAGCCGGGGCAGCGTCCCGAGTTTCAGGAGATCACCGTGGTCCTGCGCGGCACCCTGCACGTCGAGTACGAAGGCGGCAGCATGGAGGTCGGCGAGGGACAGGCGGTGGTGACGTCGCCGGGGGAGTGGGTCCGCTACAGCACTCCCGGCGAAGGTGGTGCCGAGTACATCGCCATCTGCATGCCGGCGTTCTCGCCGGCCACCGTGCACCGGGACGAGTGACGGGCGCGGCATCATGACAGCCAAGGCATAGCCAGAGGCTCCGATGGCGCATACGATCGCAGCCGTGGGACAGCTCCACGCACGCATCGAGCTTCGAAACCCGCGCCGCACCGATCTGGCGCCGATGCAGGTGCGCGCGCTCGTCGATACGGCCGTCTGCGTGCCGGTGCCCTTGAAACCGAACGACAGCTTGTCCTTGGCTCCGCCGCTCATCCCTCGGCGCCCATGCACGAGGGCGACGGCGTCTCCGGACAGCCTTCGTCCACCGGAGGCGTCACGCCGAGCTCGAGGGGACCCGGCGGTCGCGCGCGTCTGCGTGCCGCCGGTGTCATTGAGCTCGCCCAGCATCGCATCCAGAGGCGTGGCGACTGTGCCGGCATCGTCGTTGGTGCCGGTGAATCCCGTGCCGCCATCGATCTTGCCGAGGTTGTACCCGCACTGACGAACATGCCACTGACGTCGGGACCGTTGCCGGTCGTGTTGCCGGCGATGATGCTGTTGATGATGGGGACGCTGCCGGCGTTGACGCGGTAACCGCCGCCCATGCTGGTGGAGTTGTTGCCAGTGATGGCGACCGAATCGATGTCGGCGATGCGAGATCACTCTTGAACATCGCAAATTCTCCCCTTCGAGCCGATCGAGGAGCGTCTTTTCCCGGGCAGACGGAGATGGTGCAACGGTTCCGAGGCGGTTTGCGCCGCCGCGACGTGCGTGGTTGCTCCCGGGCATGAAGACTGCGACTGCCTTGCTCGCCTGCCTCTTCGTGCTGTGCGCTCCGGCCGCGTTCGCGGAGCCGCCGCCGGCGCTGTCCTCGCCGTTCGCGACCGTGATCGCAGTGCCCGATGATGCTCGTACCCTCCTTGTGATGAGCGATACGGTGCGCCTGCTTGTGTCGGGGGCGCAGACCGGCGGCGCCTACGCCGTGGCCGAGATCGTCTCGCCCGCCGGCAGCGGCCCGCCGCCGCATGTGCATGCCGACGAGGACGAGATCTTCTACGTGCTCGAGGGGAGCGTCGAGCTGTTCGACGGAGAGAAGCGCTCGATTGTCGGTCCCGGCTCGGTGGCCGTGCTTCCACGCGGCCGCGTGCACGGCTATCGCAATGCCGGCACCACGCCGCTGCGAATGCTGCTCGTGCTCGCGCCCGCGCGTTTCGCCCAGTACTTCGAGGCGCTCGACAAGCTCGGCAAGGATGCAACGCCGCAGCGTGCCACCGAGCTCGGGAGGGATTTCCACCTGCAGTTCATGCCGCCGCCGCAGGCGCCGCGGTAGCTGTCGCGCGTCGGTCAGGTTGCGTGAGCGCCTGCCGGCGATCGCCACGCGCGGGTTGCGGCGATGCGTGACGATCGAGCGCACGCGGCGATTGCGCGAAGACGCCTGCGAATCAGCGCTCGCCGCGGCGGAACAGATTGCCGAAAAACCCGCCGAGCTTGCGGAAGACGTTCTTGCGCGGCTCGCGCGGCGGCTCGTCGGCCGGCGGCGGCGCCGCCCCCGAGCTTTCCCAGCCGCCCCACGCCGAATCAGAAGCGGCGAGGAAATCTTCACCGCCGTGCACGGGACACTCCTGGTCGGGAACGGTTCCCTCCAGAAACGGCAGCGAGAGCTGTTTGTCGCACCATGGGGTTGCCAGTCCGCCGGAGACCGGGTCGATCTTTGCCGTCACGATGCCTGCAGGGGCCGCAAAATCCCTGGCTCCCGATGCAGCCGAACGCTGCATGATCTTGACCCACGCCGGCAACGCGGCCTGGCCGCCGGTCAGCCCGATGCTTTGCGGCGAGTCGAAGCCGAGCCAGACGCCGCAGACCAGATCGGGAGTGTAGCCGACGAAGTACGCGTCCTTGTAATCCTGGGTCGTGCCCGTCTTCCCGGCCGCAGGTATCTTGAGGCCGAGCTGGGCCGCACTGGCGCCGGTTCCCGATTTCATCACCGCCTGAAGCGCGCTCGTGACCAGGTAGGCCACGGCAGGATCGACGATGCGCCTGGTCTCGACTTCGTGCCGGTAGACTTCGTTGCCGCGAGCGTCGACGACCGCTTCGATGGAATATGCTGGCGATCTTGCGCCTGCGTTGGCGATGACCTGGTAGGCCGAGGTCAGGTCCAGCAGCGTCGTCTCCTCGGCGCCGATGGCGATGGGAAGCAGCGGCTGCAGATCCTGTGCGATGCCGAGGTCATGCGCCGTGCGCACGATCGTCTCCGGACCCACGCGGCTGCCGATATACGCGGCCGGGATGTTGAGCGAATCCGACAGGGCGGTCAGGGCGGTCACGCGCATGCGGAAGTTGCGCTCGTGGTTCTCGGGCGTCCAGCCGCCAAAGCTCATCGGCTCATCCGGCAGGATCGTCGCGAGCGTCAGCGGCGGCGACAGCGGCGAGCGCTCCGGATCCATCGCAGCCAGATAGACGATGGGCTTGAACGCCGAGCCGGGCTGGCGAAGCGCCCACGAGGCCCGGTCGAACTGGCTCTCCGCGTAGCTGCGTCCGCCGATCAGAGCGCGGATCGCACCGCTGTGCGCATCGAGAACGACTGCCGCACTCTCGAGCTTGGGCTGTTTGCCGCTGCGTCGCAGCGACTTGTACGACTTCTCGAGCCGTTCCAGGTTGCCGACGACGGCATGGGCGGCCGTGTCCTGAACGGCGGCATCCAACGGCGTGTAGACGCGAAGGCCCGCGCGCTCCTCGCCGACTCCCGGCACGGTGGCCAGCGCCGCCAGCACGTAGTCGACGAAATGCGGCGCGCGTCGCAGCACCGGCGCCTCGCCGAGCTCGATCGGCGTGCTGACGGCCTGCGCGTACACCTGCTCGTCGATGACGCCGTTGCGATGCATCACGGCCAGCACGGCGTCGCGTCGCTCCGTCGATGCCTCGCGATGCCGGCGCGGGTTGTAGAGCGTGGGCGCCTGCACCATGCCGATCAGCGTCGCCGCCTCGCCCGGAGTCACCTGCGACAGATCCTTGTCGAAGAAATAACGCGCCGCCTGCGGCATCCCGTGAATGGGCGTTCCGGCGTATGCGCCCATCGAGACGTCGTTGATGTAGCTTTCGAGGATCTCGCGCTTGGAGAGCCGCGCTTCCAGGACGATGGCGACCGCCAGCTCGTAGAGCTTGCGAGCGAACGTCCGCTCGCGACGTTCGAGATAGGTACGGGCCAGCTGCTGGGTCAGCGTGCTGGCGCCCTGCACCAGACGTCCGGCCTGAAGATCGGCGATCGCAGCCTTGAGGATGCGTACCGGGTTGATGCCCGGATGCCAGTAGAAATACTGGTCTTCGGTCGCGAGCAGCCCGTCGATCAGATAGGGCTTCTGCTCGTCGAGCCGGACCTCGACGCGCTCGGCCGGCGCGCCCGGGGCCAGACGGCCGATGGCCTCGGGCTCGAGCATCGCGCCCTGCATCCCGGCGCCGCTGACGGCTGCGATACGGCCGCGCTCGATCTTCAGGCGGACGAGCGCAGCGTCCTGCCGAACCGATCCCTGCTGGTAGCCGCGCAGATAGATGACGATCTCGGAGCCCTTCCTGGCGTACTGGCCAGGTACCTTCGGGTCGTCGACCAGGGAGTAGCGCAACGAATCCAGGCGGCCCATCAGCTGGCTGCCTTCCAGGTCGTCACCGCCGCGAATCTCATGAGGGGCCGAGAAGATCAGCGACGAAAGCGCCGCCTCGCGGTCGACGATCAGATTGGAGATGTCGCCAAAGAGCCGCGTCAGGAAGAAGGTCGAGCCGACGACCAGCACCAGGGAGACGGCGACGAAGGAAAGGCGTAC
>Ga0196978_1000748_pt1 | contig 15814 bp, 9 predicted proteins | sample S3v_2013CmetaG_FD_155491 | JGI IMG/M metagenome (GOLD analysis project Ga0196978, IMG submission 155491) | Soil microbial communities from Anza Borrego desert, Southern California, United States - S3+v_20-13C | ecosystem: Environmental > Terrestrial > Soil > Desert | place: USA: California... | reverse complement strand
CGAACTGCCGGGGCGTTTCGCGCGCCTGGTTCCTGAGTTGCTGCTGCTGCTCGCGTATCCAGCCGAGCTTACTAACGGCGTAGGCACGGGCCACGTCGAGGCGGGTAGCAGCCGGCGTAGAGAGGGTGACGCGGCCGTCGGGGGGGTGGACGGAGAGATGGACATGCTTGATGTCCTTCCTCGACACCTGAATCGAGAGCTCGCCGATCTGGATCGTCTCGTCCATCAATAGCCATCCTGATGCTTGATGATCTCAAAAATCTCCTGCGTCGCCGTGCGATCTCGCGACATCAGCGGGAATAGAGAGTTGAGCACCTGTGCCTCGCGCGCCGGGTCGCCCTTCCATCCTGCCGGGGCGTGTTCGCGCATGGCGAGGTCTAATTCCAGCGCCAGCGCCGCTCTCTCGTCATCGTCCGCCGGGCATTGGAAGGTCGTCGCCGGGATGCTGCTCAAATTATTGAACAGCACGGTGGCTTCCGGTTTGCCATGCAGCGCCGCCGGGACGTTTGCGGTCGGCTGTTTCGCGGCCAGCCGCTTCACCAGCGCCTCGGCGTCCTGCAAAAACTTCTCGTAATCCGCCGCTTCTTCGCGTTGCTGCTTGATTAAGTCTTCGAGCAGCTTCGACATCTCCGCGTAAAATCTAGGGTCGGTTAGTTGGTCGCGGATGATTGTCTTGCGGACGTTGTTGATGATGCCTTCGGCGACGGCGTTCCGTGAGAGCTGGCCCGCGGCGTTCAGCTTGCGAGCGATGGCGTCGTGGATGCCCGTCTCGACGATCATCTCGGTCAACGTGAGCTGGCTCAGGCTGCCGAGTTCGGCGGCAGGGTCGGCCTGGACGTAGGTGTTGATGAGATGGCGCATGTCTGCCTCGTAAGGCTTGATGTCCAACTCCTCGCCCGAATGCTTTTTGATCGCCGCCCGCGTGTCGGCGTAAAACTTCGTCTCACGTTCCAGCACGGCAATTTCGGCCGTCGAATAACCGGCCTCTTCCAGATTCCCGGCAATCTCCGCGTAAGCGCGCAGGAAGGCGGCGGTCGCCTTGTAGAAGGAGACGCGCAGCGGCTCGGTGTTGGTGAGCGCGAGAGGGTCGTTGGCATCGCCGCAGAAGTAGCGCAGATATTGTTCCATCTCGCGCGGCGGCGGGACGGGCTCGCACAGATACCGGAGCGATTCGCGGGCTTGGTCGAGCTGTTTCTTACCTTCCGTCCGCCAGTCTTTCACTATCACGTTGCCGTCGTCGCCGCTTTCGTCAACGTCCAACTCGTCAGAGTTGTAGACGGCGATGGAGTTCTGCACCTGCTCGAACAATTCCTTGTAGTCAACGATGTGGCCGTATGGCTTGTCATCGCCGTCGAGCCGGTTGGTTCGGCAGATGGCTTGGAACAGGGTGTGATCATGCATCTCGTGGTCGAGATAGATGTAGGTGCAACTCGGCGCGTCGAAGCCGGTCAGCAGCTTGCTCACCACGATTAGCAGCTTGCAGTTGGCGGGTTCCTCAATGAAGCGCCGCTTCATCTCGTCCTCGTACTGCTTCGTCGTTTGCCCTTTCTTCAGCACGTGCTGAGTGTAGGTGTCGAATTTATAGCGCTCGTCGCTGTTGGCGGGTTCACGAGAGATGGCGTTGTGGTTCGGCTCATAGGAGGTGATGATGCCGCAATACTGCCCGAAGCTAGTGTTTTGGAACAGGCGGAAGTAGTGGCAGGCATCGTAGATCGAAGCCGCGACCAGAAGCGCCGTGCCCCGGTCTTCGTTCAGGCGTGGCTTGAGGCTGAAGTCCTCTACGATGCTATTGATGATTCGATCCTTACGCTCTTTGGAACTCATCAACGCTTCCATTGTCGCCCAGCGTTTGCGCACAACCGCCTTCTGAAAATTGTTCAGCCCTTTCGTCTTTTGCTCGAACCACGCATCAATGGCCTTCTGCGAGGTCAAACGCTGCGGCACGTCGCGGGCCTCGTACTTCAGGTCGAGCACCACCTTGTCGTCAACCGCCTCGTGGAATTTGTAGGTGTGGATGTTCGTGCCGAAGACTTCGCGCGTCGTCTGCTTGTCCCGGCGTAGGAGCGGCGTGCCGGTGAAGCCGATGAAGATGGCGTGCTCCAGCCAGCGCTTCATCTGCTTGTTCATGTCGCCGCCCTGCGTGCGGTGGCACTCGTCTACGAAGACGTAGAAATGCCCGTGAATCGGCGGGGGCGGACCGTCAAGGTTAAATTCGTGCTTATGGAACTTCTGGAGCAGGGTGCACATCAGACGCGGGTTCGGGGAGCCGAGTTTCTGCACCAGGTCTGACTGAGAATCAACGCGGGGCGAGGGCGAATCCGGGCCGATGACGCTCGCGTTCTTCATCACGCCCTCGATCTGTTTGTCGAGTTCGTCGCGGTCGGTGACGATGAGGACGCGCGCTTCGGGGTCGTGTTCGAGCAGCCACTTGGCGAGCAGCACCATTAGGATGCTCTTGCCGCTGCCCTGCGTGTGCCAGATGACGCCGCCCTCGCCGCGGCGGATGCGCTCCTGCGCGGCCTGGACGCCGGAAAACTGGTGCGGGCGCGGCACCTTCTTCTGCCCGCCGTCGAAGATGACGAAGTTGCGGATCAGGTCGAGCAGGCGCGACTTTTCGCACATCTCGGCCAGCGGGCGGTCGAGCAGCGCGCCGGGCGCGAGGGCGTCCGAGGTTTGCGGCTTCCACTCGACGAAAAACTTCTCCGGCGTACCCGTCGTGCCGTAGCGCAGCCCCTGCGAGTCGTTGCCGGCGAAGACGAGCTGCACGGTGGTGAAGAAGCCGAGGTTGAAAATCTCATCCTGATTGGTGATGAGCTGGCGCACGCCGTCGGCCACTTCGATGGAGCCGCGTTTGAGTTCGATGACGGCGATGGCGATGCCGTTGAGGTAGAGCACTATGTCGGGCCGGCGCTGGTAGCCGCCGTGTTTGAGCGTGACCTCTTCGGCGAGGGCGAAGTCGTTCCTGTCTGGGTGTTCCCAATCAATCAGATTCACATCATCGTGAGGCCGTCCGGCGGCTATCTGCACCTTGACGGGGTAGCGCAGCAGTTGATAAGTGCGCATGTTGGCCTGATAGAGCGTGAGGCCGGTGGCGTCCGCCGCCGTCTCCAGCTTTTGCAGGGCAGCGGAGATATGAGCGCCGGAGTAGCCGCGCGCCTTCAGGTTGTTGCGCAGTAGGTCGGTTTCGATGGGGCGATTGTTCGCGCGTTTGCTCCAGTCGCCGAGGTAGCGATAGCCGAGACAGTCAGCGCGGGTCTGGTCGGTGAAGAGGGCGACGACGCGGTTCTGCGTCACACGTTCAGGGCGAGGTTGTTCGGGCATGAGAGCCTCCCGCGGCGACAAGCCGCGTCTTGCCGGTGAGAAGTTCCTGCATCATGGCCTGCTTGAGGGAGCGCGTCTTCTCGCGCCGCCGCTCCAGCGCGGCAAGTTCCGCGTCCATGTCTGAGAGGACGACGGCGATGGCAGTTTGTTCAGGCAGGGGCGGGACGGGCATCGGCACTTGCATAAACTTCTCGCGGGGTAGATGAGCAATACTCGTTTGGGTGACATAATTAGCTAACAATCCTCGGTCAGCCCACAAGCGGAGAAGTGAAACCATTAGCCGCGAATCAAAACCGCGAATTGGGCGCAATCTGTGAAGTGCTTTCTGGTAGTAACACTCTTCAATTGGCGCGTCCCACAGCGCAGCGCGGCCGATCTCACCGCCCTCGCAAACGAGCACGTCACCTTTTCGCAGGCGAAACCTTTCGATGTCAGTTCGTGTCAACCGAACGGTGGGGAGGCCGTTGATGTCAATACGGTTCCACTGAACTGCCTTGTTGCCGAGGTAAGGCTTCGGGATGCCGACGTTCTTCTCTGCGTCGAGCATCTTGCCGAGCTTAACCTCGAACTCTCGACCGACCGTGGAGGCTTCCCAATCCTCCGGTATTACACCAACCTCTGTGCGCTTATAGCCGAGTTTTATTCCCGACTCGCCGTGGAAGCCGGGGAGGCGGGTTTGGCCGGTGAGGAGTTGCTGCATGGCGGCCTGTTTGAGGTCGCGCTTCTTGTCGATGAGCCGGTCCAGCCCGCTCAGTAGCCCATCCGCATCTCTCAACGCCCCCGCAATCTCGCGTTGTTCGGGAAAGGGTGGGACAGCAACCTCAAAATTAGCTAGCTCCGCTCTGTTGATTTTTGGCATCCCACTCCGAACTGAAACCGATTCGGCGTACTTGGTGAAGCGATGGCCGAGTAAGATTGCCAGTATAAAGCCTGCTGAAATGTCTGACGCTGGCTTCAACGGATACATGTCTGCACTGCAAAGTCCATCGAACTCAGCGAGCGTTGCCTTTCGGAGGTACGGACGAATCTTGCTATAAACTATGTCACCTGCCTGAAAAACATACTTACCACTGATGGCTTGCTGTTCTGCCGCTGTTCGCTTCTCCAGTAGTTTCCCCGTCCCGCCTTCAATGTGGTCTGGCGCAACAAGAATCATTGACCTATAAGGTTCAGTTTTTGGGTCAACTTGACCGTTTGCGATGCGGACTGTGTTGAGGAGACAGCGAACCTCCCACTCCTCCGGTATCACGCCCACCTCGGTCTGCTTGTAGCCGGGTTTCAATTCCATACCGCCCCCATCTTTTTCAGGTGTTCGTCAACGCGGGCGGCGAAGGCTTCGACTTCCTCGGTCAGTTGCGGCAGCGGCGTGGCGTAGCGTTCGGCCAGTTGACGTATGCGCCCGGTCAGCGTCTGCGAAACGCGATCCAGTTCGCCCCGCACGGCGGTGTGAAGCGCGCTCAGCCACTTGTCATCTACCACCAGGGTCTTGATCTCGTCCTCGGTCAGCGCGGGGTATTTGGCGTCAATCTTGGCGTCCAAGTCTACCTGTGCGGCTTTGAGCCGGGTTTTCGTCTTCGTTTGCTGGTCGAGTAGGGCGGCGTAATCTTCCAATGCCCTACGCTCGTCGGCGAAGTTCGGGTCGTTACCGATCTTCTTGAGTCTATCCTTAACACCTTTGGCCGTGATTTTAGGTTTCTCGCCCTCCTTGCTTTCGTTCACATCCGCGAGCAGCCCTTCCTCGCCGGTTTGTTCCTCTCGCATCTCTTCAAGCTGCTGCTCGACGGCGGAAAGCTCGCCCTCAATAGATTCGATGGCGTTACGCTCGGCTGTAAAATACTTGTCAACAAGAATCGGCGCGGGGATGAGGTCGGATTTAAATCGCCGCTTTCCCTTCAGGTAGTCGTGCGGCTCCGGCCAGACCAGCTTGTTGTTTTTGTCTTTAACCTGCCGAATCTCGCGCGGCTGTGCGCCTGCCTTCCAGCCGTCGGCGGCGATCAGATAGCAATCGTCCTGCATCGTCTCCGCCCAGTAGTCCATCAAGTGCTGATACACGTCATAAGCGTCAAGCAACGGCGCGCGTTTGAAGGTGGTGAGTAAATCCTCGGCGATGGTTTCAATGAGCGCCTTCGGATGTCCGCCTTTATCGAAGCCTTTCAGTCGCGGCGTGGTGGCCTCGCGCCACTCGGCGAAGAGTTGCGTCACCCTCTCATTGAAGGCAGCAAACTCCGCGTGCCCGAAGATGGTTGGTTTAATCTGCGTGTGTTCCGTCGCCAGTTGATAGTAACCGGGGCGCATCGGCTGGAACAGCGCCACTCGGACGCCGGGGATGACCTTCCAGTAATCTTTGAGTGCGTCCAGATCGCGCGCTGGGATGCCGCCGCGGAGGTGGCCGTCAATGTCCTGCACGTCCTCCGGTTCGGTGCTGTCAATGTAGCGCGGCAGGTTCAGGTTGTAAGCGTTCTTCGGATCAGCAATCTCCTCCAGCAGCACGAGCCGCGAATAGCGTGGTTCGTGGGCCTCCCGCACGAAGGTATCCACGATGCGGTGGATGTCCTGTTCGCGTAGGCGGTTCTTGTTGCCGTCCTTGATGAAGCCGCGGCTCGCGTCAATCATAAAGATTCCCTTGCGAGCGGTGGCATTCTCCTTGTCAAGCACGAGGATGCACGCCGGGATGCCCGTGCCGTAGAACAGATTGGCCGGCAGCCCGATGATGCCCTTCAGATAGCCAGAGCGGACGAGCTTTTCACGAATGACTGCCTCGGCGTTGCCGCGGAACAGGACGCCGTGCGGCAGGATGCAGGCCGCTTTGCCGTCGCCCTTCATCGAGCGGATGATGTGCAGTAGGTAAGCGTAATCTCCCTGCCGCGTGGGCGGCACGCCCCACTCGAAGCGTTGGAAAGGATCTTTATCCGGGATGATGCCGGTGCTCCACGTCTTGTCTGAAAACTTCGGATTGGCGACGACGTAATCGTAAGTCCGCAGTCGCTCGCCGTCCTTAAATTTGGGCGCGGCGAGTGTGTTGCCCATCTGGATGTTAGCCGTCGGAAAATCATGCAGGATCATGTTCATGCGGGCAAGACCGGCTGTGGATACATCCATCTCTTGCCCTTCGAGCGTGATGTGCTTGCCCGCCTCAGCGGCGACCTTCAGCAGCAGCGAGCCGGAGCCGCACGTCGGATCGTAGGCCGTCGTCGCGGCGACGGTGTTCGCTGGTGAGATACCGATGACCTTAGCGATGACGCGGCTAACCTCGGACGGGGTGTAGAACTGCCCCTTACTCTTGCCGCTTTCGGTAGCGAAGTGGCGCATCAAGTACTCGTAGGCGTCGCCGAGAATGTCGTCGTGCTCAGCGCGGTTCTTCGAGAAATCAAGAGCAGGACTCTGGAAAATGCCGATGAGGTTGCTCAGCCGGTCCACCATCGCCTGACCTTCGCCGAGCTTGTTCGGATCATTGAAGTCCGGGAAGTCGCTGCGGGCGAGGCGGCTGTTGGCCTCAATCAGCGGCTGGATGACCTGCGTATTGATCTTGTCACCGATGTCGCTCTTGCCCTTGAGCGCCACCATGTCCTTGAAGCTCGCGCCCGACGGGATAACGACCGGCGGGGCGAAGTCGTCGCTGTCAGCGTATTTGTCGGACACATACTTGATGAACAACATGAATAGGACATAGTCCTTGTACTGGCTGGCGTCCATGCCGCCGCGCAGTTCGTCGCAGGAAGCCCAGAGGGAACTGTATAATTCGCTTTTCTTGATAGCCATGTTCGTTTTATCGAAATGCTTTGTGATTTACGCCTAGCCGGATTCTAAGCCTGAAGTGAGTACCAAGACACGATAATTTACTTGAAAACACATGTCGGACTCAAATTTATCATCCCGCGGATACAATTATCTCGAAGGTAAAGGATTTCTATGAATGAAGAACTGCTTAATGAGCTGATTCAGATCAGAGCTAAGGCGCGTTTAAGCCCAAAGACCAGCTACCGTTTTGGACGGCTGGAAGATTTTATCGCTTACACTCAGTACCTGAGTACTTATACGCAGATTGAGAAGGACCGACTCCTTGCAGAATTTAACAAACTCTCCGATCAAGAAAAACAAGCCCTTTGGAATAACGCTACACAAAGGGGCAATGCAGCTTCTTTTTATCTTTCCGACGAGGACAGAGAAAAGCTAGAAGCGGGGAAAAAGAACCTCTCTTTCCATGAGAGGGCACGCATTTCTGACGGTTACATACGCATCGAGGGTCTTGCAAACACATGGCTCGACTTCGGAGAAGTTTCCGAAGCCATAATTGAGATAGACGATAGCTCTTCGCCGGAAAGACAAAGCCGCCCTTACGCTTACATTGGCTTCTCCAATGGTTATTGGCGTCGTGTCGAAACAATAGATATCTTCGAGTCTATAAAGGCTAATCCCGCATCTATCGGCCATCCCGCCATCGTGTTCGCTATCTATCACTGGCAGCGCGTGATTTATACAAGGCGTGTAATCGAGCGTGACGAGATTGGCCTAAGAGATGAATGGGAACAAGCGCTAAAGGACGAATTTGAAGGCGGGGATGATCTCCGAATTGCTGCAATGAATTTAAAAGCAATCAGTCAAACTTTGTACGACGCTGCTTGGAACAGAGCAATTTCAAAAGAAGCTGCCCTTGCGCTCAAAATGGATTGGTACGGCTTACGGTTAGATGACGTACAAACAGTGCTGCATTTTGCTTGGGAGAAAATAAACACAAAGAGCCTAAGCCAATTTGTAGAGAAGAAAAAAATGTTGGAGAAGATCGCAGCAGAACTCCGGGAATTTGAAATGCGCCCTCATACGGACTACCGACATAAGCGTGTTTCTAGTGAAAAGGTAATGGAGTTTTTGAGTGCTCCGGGAAAGAGAGGCGGAAGAAAATACGTCGGATTTGACAAGAACGGTAAATCGCTTAGACCTAGATGGAAAGTCTTTCGCAACGCATTCGCGGCACGTTTCTTTGGATTGGAACAGTCAGCCCTCCAAGACTATCTTGAAAAGTCCACAAAGCAGAATGTGATGCAGAGTGAAATATATGAGCCAACAATAACTCCTCCCCGAATTACTGTATCTGGCATCTGGCATTACCTCTTGGCGACTCCTCTTGCATCAGTACAAGAACCGATTTGGGTAAGTGAAGATGATATGGGTTTTAACGGTGTTGCCGATGCTATTGAAAAAGCCATTTCTAAAGGTGCTAATGACCAAGATGGCAACTAGGTATAAGCAATGACAAATCCTTATACCTAGTTGGGGTTGGGACAGAAATAGAGGACTTCTGCTAATTAGAGGCTGTCGCTGATAAGAGCGGCGGCCTTTAGATTTTTGGGGAGAGCATGTGATGGAGAATGACCAAATCCAGACCTTTGACCGAAAAGAAGCGGCGCGGCGACTCGGTTTGTCTGTTGCAACAATTGATCGGGAGCTTGCACGGGAAAAAATCTCGCATATCCGCTGCGGACGTAGAGTTCTATTCACGCAAGCGCACTTGAATGAGTACATAAAGCGTAATGAATGCAAAGCAAAGTAGAAAGGGTTAAGGGATGGAGCGACAAATTTTAATCGCTGACGAGGTAGCAGAAATGCTTCGAGTTGATCGGCAGAGAGTGTATGAACTCGTGCGACGCAATGCAATTCCTGTCATCCGTCTCGGCGAGCGCCAATACCGCTTCGATGCCGAAGCGATTAAGCAATGGATAGAACGCGGCGGAAGTGCGGCGTCGAATGACAGGGGAGATAGCGATGCAAAAACATCTAACGCCAATTGAAGTAGCTCGCTCTTATTTGCGGCGTGGATGGATGCCGTTGCCTATACCATTCCGCTCTAAGAATCCGGGCTTTAACGGCTGGCAGAACTTCACCGTTACCGAAGCCGATCTTCCGCAGCACTTCAACGGGCAGCAACAAAACATCGGCGTGCTGTTGGGTAAAAGATCAGGCGATCTAGCCGACGTTGATCTTGACTGTGATATTGCCGTCAAGCTCGCGCCTTATTTCTTGCCGGCAACAGGCGCGATCTTCGGACGACAGACAAGGCCGCGCTCGCATTGGCTCTATATAGCGGGAATCCCCAGCAAAGCCACTTTTACAGACTCGGTAACAGGAAAGCGCCTCGTTGAGATACTGACTAACGGGCAACAATCAATCTTTCCGGGCAGTACGCACAAGGACACAGGCGAGCTTGTTGAATGGCATGAAGAGGGAGACCCCGCGCACGTATCTGCAACCGAGCTAGACCAAGCAGCCAAATGCCTAGCGGCAGCAACCCTGCTCACGCTTCACTGGCCGAAAGAGGGGAGCCGCCAAGACGCCGCGCTCGCGCTCGCAGGCGGGTTGTTACGCGCAGGCTGGACAGAAGATAAAACGGCTCGTTTTATCGAAGCCCTATGCGCTACGGCTGGCGACGAAGAGACGCGCGAGCGCATCAAGACGGTTTGCCACACGCTTCGCAAGTTGGAAGATGGCGCGAACGTCACGGGCTGGCCGACGTTGGCGAGGATTATTGATGAGCGCGTCGTGTCCCGCGTGCGCGAATGGCTAGACTTGCGCGATGATGTCACGAACGGGCAGGAGACTAATAAAGAACAGGACGGCGACGTAACCGCTCAGATAGCATGGCCGGAGCTGCAACCGACAGCCTTGCACGGACTCGCTGGCGACTTTGTTCGCCTAGTATCGCCGCACAGCGAAGCCGATCCGGTGGCGCTGCTCGCCCAGTTTCTCACTGCTTTCGGCAACATCATTGGACGCTCCGCACATTTCACCGCGGAAGCCGATAAGCATTTCACCAATATCTTTCTCGTTCTGGTTGGCGCGACGGGAGCCGGTCGTAAAGGAACCTCTTACGGGCAAGTAAAGCTCGTCTTTGCGGGGCTTGACGAAGGCTGGGAGAGGGAATGTCAGGCGGGCGGCATGTCTTCCGGCGAGGGGTTGATCTATCACGTCAGGGATGCCGTTACGAAGCAAAGGCCGATCAAGGCTGGCGGCAAGTCAACGGGCGTCAACGCCGTCGAGATAGTAGATCAAGGGGTTACGGACAAGCGGCTCATGGTCTTTGAAGGGGAGTTCGCGTCAGTCCTCCGGGCGCAGGGGCGCGATGGCAATACCCTTTCAATGATCATCCGTAACCTCTGGGACACAGGTGACGCGCGCTCTCTAGTCAAAAATGCCCCCCTCCGCACCACAGGCGCGCATGTCTCGATCATCGGTCACATCACAAGGGATGAGCTGCGAAGCTGCCTTGACGCGGTGGAGTCGGTCAACGGTTACGTCAACCGCTTTCTCTGGTTCTGCGTCAAGCGAGACAAGTTTCTCCCGCGCGGTGGGCGGCTGAGTGAAGAGGACTTTGCGCCCCTGAAGAGAAGGCTTCGCCATGCTTTAGATTTCGCGAGTGAGACTTCTGAAATGACTCTCGATGATGAGGCATGGGCGTTGTGGGACGAAGCCTATATTCGCCTCGAAACAGGTCGCACGGGGCTGCTCGGCAAAGTGACGCAACGCGCAGCTCCATACGTGCGCCGTCTCGCCTGCCTCTATGCCCTGCTTGACTGCTCTGCAATCGTCCGGCTAGAGCATCTGCAGGCCACTCTTGCCTTTTGGCAATATGCAGAGGACTCAGCGCGATACATCTTCGGCGGGCGCACTGGCGACCGCATCGCCGACGACGTTCTGCGAGCCTTGCGCGAGGCCGGAAGTGATGGGCTGACGCAGAGCGACATTAGCGACTTTTTCAGTCGGAACCGCAGTAAGGCGGCGATAGACAACGCGCTTCAACTGCTGCTTGAGTCGGGTCTTGCCCGCCAGGGCAAGGATCAGACAGAGGGGCGCGGTCGCCCCGCCGTTCGCTGGTTTGCCGTCTCCCAATCTTACGAAAGAAACGAAAGAAATACCTCCGAAGCGGATTCTTTCGTTTCTTTCGTAGATTCTGAAGTTGGAGAGAACTGTTTAGAGATAGAAGCGCATGGTCTGGATATTTCACAGGAATGGGTGCGCGAGAATCTTGAGGAGATCCTGGAGCGTGCGGCCATTATGGAATTTGATGGCGGCCTCGCGCGGGGAGAAGCTGAACGGCTGGCCTGTGAGTGGTACGCGCCAGTTCCGTTTTAGCCATTCCGAAAGTGTGAAAGCGTAAAGGTCTAGCTCAAGCGAAAAGGGGGTAAAAGTGGGGAGGATTAGGCTCTCGACCTTATTCGTAAATTTCTGTAGAGCATTGATTCTCTGAATTACTAAGGAAATCTGAAAGCAGTGGTCGAAAAAGCGTGCAGCAGATACCTACAACCGAGCCATTTTTGATGATGTCCGCTCCGTTTTCATCTTCACAAAGTTCTAACTCGAGTCAAAGGCGGTAAGAAATGAACAAGAGAGGGTCGAAAAAGAAGAAGGCTGTCATTGTCCCCGAAGTCGTCGAGCCGACGCTCTCACGCCGGCATGAGGCCGTCATCGTCGCGCTCATCGCTCACCCGAAGATCACGGACGCCGCGAAAGCCTCAGGTGTGAGCGAGTCAACCGTCTGGCGTCTGATGCAGCGCGAAGACTTCCAGAGGCGTTACCGGGAGGCTCAGGACGAGGCACTCAATAGCGCGCTCGGCTCGATCCAGGGGGCGGCGACCGAGGCCGTCAACACGCTGAGGGAGATCGCCAGCAGCGGGAAGGTCGAGGCCGCCAGGGTGCAGGCTTCCAAGACCATTCTTGATTTCACGTTCAAGGTGCGCGAGCAGTTCGGCTTGGAGGCCCGCATCAAGCAGTTGGAGGCGGCTCTGAAGGCCAGGGAAGAAGCCGACCAGCAAGACGAGGGCGAAGAGGAATGAGCGCCGGCCTATCCCGACGCCTCGCCAGGATGGAGGCGACTCATAAGCGGGTACTGCGCTGCGCGTGGTGCCGTTATAGCCTTTACTCTGTCCCGGCGAAACAGCAAAAGGTTCACGCGGCGAATCCCGCGACCTATCTGACGACAAAGTGCTGGTATTGCGGGACTCCTTATATCATCACCCTCAAGCGCACGGATGAGCATTACCGGGAAGCCTACGACCTGATTTACAACTCCCACCCGATTAAACGTCTTACTGACGAACGAATTCATGCCGCCGAGCTGTGGCTACCGCTGGCCGAATCTGAAAAGGAGAAGTACCTAAAGGCGCGGGCAGAGGAAGCGGAGCGTAAGAATAAGACTGCGCCGCGCCAGCCGGGGTATCAACCCACTATCAGGCCGAACGCGAAGGAGCGGAAAGCGCGGGCCGAGCGCGACAATCTTCAGGCGCGGGCGCGGGCGTTCGTCCATGAGAAGCAGGAAGAGTTCAAGCGTCGGGCGGGCAGGACTGTGCCGTTCCCAATAGACAAGACTCTGGAAGCCTTAGAAGCAGGCCGATGCCACTCTTTCGATAAGGAGCTAAAGGAGGAAGCTATAGCCCTAGGGCTTGAGGAGAGCAGGCAGCCCTTTTATAACTACACGCAGCGCATTACGACCGTCAGGAACTCCATTCTAAGATTAAGGAAACGGGAAGCGTGCGAGGTAGCGATCTGGGGCGCTGCCTTGCCTGCTACTCTCGAAGAGATAGCGTTCTTTGAGGCGTTGCCGTCGGAAGTCGCGGCCGAAGCCTTAGAGGGGCAGCGGGAAGCTCAGGAGAAGGCTGCTCAGGAGGCGGCGAAAAGACAATGCCAGCATGAGGAATATCTGGCGCGCAGTAGGGGCGGGGCGCAGCAATCTTCGTCAGTACTGAGTGGGATGGCTAGACCTGAATCGCAACCAGCACCAGAAGCACAGCCTAGCCATTCTGACCTTCTCAAGATTCTGATGGGCGAGAGCGCCTATAACGCAATGAGGGCGGCTCAAGGTCTGGCAAATGATCGTTCGTCAACAGATGCACAGGGGCACAGAAGCATAGAGATTCCGTACATTGAGCCAGAGCAAGAATCACAGCCGCCGCCCGACGACGGGACGATACGTTATCAGCAGAAGCTGGCGCATTGGAGGAAGACAGGCGTGTGGCCGCCTGACCCGTGGCAGAGGCCGGGGTACTGATGCAAGGTTTTGCAAGGTTATGGAAGATTCTTGGGCCGTTGGGTTGGCCGATCAGAGTAGCTTTTCAGGCCGCCCGTATAGTTTAAATAAATTCTCAGATCAGGATTTCAAAATGATATTCATGCGACTCCCTTACTACAACCAACAACGAAATAGCGTAGACATCCCTTCTAATGTATTTATAAGTAAACCAGGTATGCAATGAATCGCACGACAATGGCCAAGATCATACTTAACGTTAACAGGGATAATATAAATCCTAAAAATAGACGCTTGACTGTAATGAAGGTCATTGCCGAAATAGCAGGGAATAGATAAACCCAACAGAGAACAAAATTAAGAATTACATGGCCTATATAAAGGGAACGCCCTAGCTCGTTTAAATTTAGATTATTATTTGGAATTCCTTTTAAGATGACACATACAAATAGGGCTAGACCAGCATACGTAATCATCAAATATATAATTGACGTAGCATAAGAATAAGCCACTAATATAATTTTGAAAGACGCTTTCCTGTCCACAAGCCATAGCCCAACCTTAAAACACACTGGGATCAATGCTATAACAACAATATTGGATATAAGGGCTAGAGAAAGAACGTTTGTCACAGTAGCTTCAATTCTGACTGGAAATTCAGCTCCTGAAATGTATTCCCAATCCCAAAGCTGAGCCCCAATCTTCCCAATTGTCATCATCGCGAATTGCCAAATTATTAAAGTACCTATCGCAAAAGGTAACGGGTCGGTGTATTGCTTAGCGTTGAATGATCTTACTTGAAAGAAGCGTCGGGGTCTTAAGGTTATAAAGTCAAGGGCCGTCCAAGCAAATTTTTCAATCGAACTTGAATAAGTCCCCGGCTCCTCTCTGGAAGGTTCATTAAAAGCGGTGACAGATGGAGGTCTTTGAGAGCGCAATAATTTCTCAGAGTCTTTGCCAGCGTTAAGTTTCGCTAAAACGATTGTCGCAAGCTCGTGCGGCGATTTAGATCGTAAATCAATGTAGCCTACTGTATCGCGCAAGCCAGGAATTACGGTATCATCGAAGCGTGCGGGTAGAATATATTCTCTATTTTCCATAAATGCGCGAGCCTGCGCGCTCTGCCGTTCGTGATTCGTCCAAAGTTTATTTGCGTAACTGTGAGAGATGAATAGAACACAGTACAGAGCCTGATTTCTGTATACAGTATCAAGATGAACATATAAATCCTTCCCCCAAAGTCTTGCCTCTTCATATTCATCGAAAAAAACTCTTACGCCATTCTCTGTTAGAGCGTCGGCAACTTCTCTTACATAGGAGCGCTCCTCACCAGCGAAAGAAAGGCACACGTCATAGTGGTATGTCGGGATGTCTTGTGCTTCTTTTTCCACGACTAACCCTGGCTCCTATAAATGTCGCTGCTTGGGAACGATCAGTGATGGTATTTGTCTGATATGGCTAAAAATTGCCACAAGGTGCAGCCTGAAAAGTGGCACTTTTGCTCCAAACAGCGGGCTAGGTTTGCTCTGGCTAATTTTTACTTACTATTGAATGTGAGGCCGACGACGAAAGTCTCTCGCCAGCAGATGCGAGTGTAAGACCAAGCGTACGATAATCTCTTTGAAAGACGAATGTCAATAAGCAGCAATGCCCTAATTCTTCTGCGCAGCAAAACCAGGCCCATCAACTCCCTTGTAGGAATAAGCAGGATTTATTTGCCTTTACGGATGATGCTCTTACGCCTCATCTCAGGCTTCCTCTTACTTCGTAGCTTCTTATGTCGTGTCTTGAGCATGGAGCTAAGAGTTTGATGCGAGATGCTAAGTCGTTGAGCAGCCCGCGTGATACTCCCGCTCTCTTCTACTAGCGCCTGCTCAACGAACCTCGCCTCATACTCCAAGACCACTTCGGGCAAAGTAAAGTATTCGTCCAATTCGGGACCAAACAACTTCCGCGTCACGATGCGAGCGCACGAGCGCAGGCGTGCCATATCCTCCGTGTCTTGTGTCGCCGCCAGGAATTGATCTGCGTGTTCATAGAGGCGATAGATTTCCGCTTCAGATAAACGCTTCTGATGTTCCTCGATCATGGAGATGGCGGCGCGTCCGGCGTTGGAAAGTGCGCCCGCTCTCTTGGCAATCCGTATCGCGCTGCGGAAGGTGTGTAATGATTCCTCGTGATCTCCGAGCCTCGCTTGTGCGGTCGCTTTGATTATCAGAGCATCGGCAAGAAGCGCGGCTTCGCCGCCCCTCTCGAATGTCTCTACTACTCCGGTAATGACGCGCCTTGCTTCCAGATAGTTTTGTTGTGCGGCCAAGACTCGCGCCCTAGTCTCGTCCACCTGCGCGAGCAAACCAACGTCTTTTATTTTCTGCAAGAAGCTGTGGGCGCGGTCTAAGTGGTCGTGTGCTTCTTCGTACCGCTCCAACTGATAGAGCAGCATAGCGAGGTTATTCAAGTTGATGGCGCAGTATCTTT